>ERZ773233.283-NODE-283-length-36656-cov-22.698506_pt1 | contig 36656 bp, 27 predicted proteins | sample MGYA00580991_ERZ773233 | MGnify/ENA primary metagenome ERZ773233 (study PRJEB29015, sample SAMEA2738178) | human oral metagenome | biome: human oral; feature: human-associated habitat; material: saliva | place: China | collected 2161 ...
GCGCCCGCGCACCCAGAAATAAGCTTGCTTCACATTAACCTACCTGGCCCGCGCGCGCTGCAACCTCCTGAGCAAACAGGTCACCGCGCTGGTTGTAGGAGACAAACTGGTCCCAAGAGGCACAAGCCGGGGACAAAATTACGCAGTCACCACTTTGAGCCATGCTAGCGGCTTGAGCCACCATGGTTTTGGCCAGTTCAGTGGGGCTTCCCTGGCCCACAATCGTGTAGGGCACCTGGGGAGCGTATTTAGCCAGCGGCTCAGTGATGAACTCTGGGTGTACTCCCAGCACCACTACCCCACGCAGCACCGGGGCCACTTGGCGCACCAGTTCGCTAAGGTCTGCGCCTTTAGCGTCGCCGCCAGCGATCCACACCACCGAGTTGGGGGCGTGTGACGCTAAAGCTGCGGCGGTGGCGTGAGCGGTGGTGCCTTTAGAGTCATCAACCCAGGCCACGTTGTCTATGGTGGCCACAGTCTGCAGACGGTGGGCCCCAGGGGTAAATCCACGTAGGCCCTTAGAGACAGCCTCTGGTTGCACCCCCGCTGCGCGCGCTAGAGCAGCTGCAGCTAGCGCGTCAGAAATAATATGGCTGGGTAGTGCCTCTAGCTTGCCGCCGGGGGCCAGGTGAGCCAGGTCTTCTAGCTCAGCCACAATCTGGGCGTTCTTATTGCACAAAGGCACGAAAGCACGGTCCACAATGGCGCCGTCGACAATGCCAAACTGGCTAATCTCAGGCACCGCGCGGCTTAAACCAATAGCGCGGCAGCCTTCACGCACATCTGCCTCTTGCACCATCTTTAGGGCAGCCTCGCTGGCTAGATCATAGATAGCAGCCAGCTTGGTGTTGGCGTAAACCTTGGCTTTATCGGCAGCGTAAGCCTCCAGCGAGCCATGCCAGTTAAGGTGGTCAGCGGCCAGGTTCAGGCAGATAGATGCCAGCGGCTCTACTGACTTAGTCAGGTGCAGCTGGAAGGAGGATAGCTCCACAGCCAAAGCGTCATAGCCGCCTTCATCAACCACCTGGATGATGGGTTTACCAACATTACCTACTGCCGGGGCGTTTAGCCCTTGGGCCTGCAAAATTGAGGCCAGCATATTGACGGTGGTGGTTTTGCCGTCAGTGCCGGTAATGGTTAGCCAGGGGCTGGCTGCGTTGGGGCCGACGGCGTGCAGACGCCAAGCTAGCTCCACCTCGCTAATCATTTCTACCGGGGCCACGCTAGCGGCCTGGTACAGCGCAGAGGAGGGGGCAATTCCCGGAGAGATAACTAGCAGGTCGCGGGCATGAGTGCGGATCTTGTCGGCCAAGGCCTCGGGGTCAGCATCAGTAAATACGCTGACGTTATCAAGCTCTTTACTAAGCGCCTCGCCAGCGCCAGCTTTAGCATCAAAAGCAATAACTTTAGCGCCGCGACGTGCCGCAACCTTAGCCACGGCACGCCCAGAAACCCCTAAACCAACTACGCTTACGGTACGCGAGGCTAGAGGCTCAGAGAAAGAATCAGACATGGTTGGCTGCCAACCATTCCGCATAGAACAGGCCCAAACCTAGGGCCACACCCATAGAGGCCACAATCCAGAAACGTATCACTACGGTAACTTCAGGCATTCCGCCTACCTCGAAGTGGTGGTGGATGGGGGCCATCCTAAATACACGCTTATGGGTGGCCTTGAAGTAACCAACCTGGATGACGTCACTCATAACCTCAACCAGGAACAGGAAGCCCAAGATTACCGCCAGGAATTCGGTGCGGGTAAGCACTGATAGGCCAGCCACCGCGCCACCTAGAGCCAGGGAGCCGGTGTCACCCATAAAGATCTTGGCCGGAGCCGCATTCCACCACAGGAAGCCCAGGCAGGCGCTCATCAGCGAGATAGCAATCATGGTTAGGTCACGCGGGTCGCGCACCTCGTAGCAGCCCAGGGCCTGGGCGTAGCCGCCCTGGCAAGACTGGTTGGACTGCCAAATTCCGATCATGGTGTAGCCGGCAAACACAATTGTGGAGCAGCCTGCGGCCAAACCATCCATACCGTCGGTGAGGTTAACTGCGTTAGACCAGGCAGTGATCAGGAAGTTACACCACAGCACAAACAGCACCAGCCCCAGGGCGGTGCCCCAGGCAGCCAGGTCAAAACCGGTGTCGCGAACTGTGGAGATAGCGGTAGAACCGGGGGTGATACCCGCCTTGTTAGCGAAGAACAGGCAGCACACAGAGAAGGTGATACCCACAAAAGCCTGGCCAATGATCTTTTGCATAGGCTTTAGACCCAGTGAGCGCTCATGGGAAATCTTGACGTAGTCGTCAAAGAAACCAATTGCGCCTAGACCCACAATCAAAAACAGCAGCAGCAAACCTGAGGCGCGCGGAGTGCGCATATCAAACAGGTTAGCGGCCAGGTAGCCCAGCACCGTGGCGATAATCATCACCAGGCCACCCATGGTGGGGGTGCCGCGCTTAGTGAAGTGGCTAGTGGGGCCATCTTGGCGGATGAATTGCCCATACTGCTTCTTGTGCAGAATACGGATCAGTAGCGGGGTGCCGGTTATGGACACCAGTAGGGATACGACCGCTGCTACTAGGTATGCAACCATTTAGGCGCGAACCTCCTTGAGATAGTCGGCAATTCGCCAGGCCCCTGAGGAGTGGGACCCTTTAACCAACACTGCATCGAAGTCTGCCACGATCTGATCAATCATGGCCAAAGCCTGATCAGCATCGTCAACGTAGGTGGTGGCAATGCCTAACTCGCGGGCGCGGCGGGCAAGAGGCCGGGCAGCTTCGCCAATGGCCACAATGTCGCTCACGCCGGCCTCATGGGCCAGCTCGGCAGTGCGCGTATGCACTTGCTCAGAGGTGTCGCCTAGCTCCAGCATCTGCCCGGCTACAAACACCTTGCGGCGCTTCCCAGCTAGCTGCTTAAGTGCCACTAGGGCGGCAGTTACGGAGTCAATATTGGCGTTGTAAGAGTCGTCAATCAGCAGCACCTGTCCGCTTAGATTGCGCACGTCCATACGGTGCGGGCTAAGGGCCTGTGCTTGGCTGAGTACCTGGGCGGCGGCTTGCAGATCAATGCCTACCACTAGGGCAATGGTTAGCGCCGCCAGGGCGTTAGCTACATGGTGCGCGCCCACTAGCTGTAGCTGGACTGGGGCACTTGCGCCAGCGGTGCGGGCGGTGAAGCTGGCGCGTCCGTCGGGGCCAATGACGACGTCGTCGGCACGTACGTTAGCGGGCTCGCCTGAAGGTGAGAAGCTAAATACCGGGCCGGGAGCTAGCTCAGCCATGGCCATGGTGCGCGGGTCATCAGCGTTCAAAATCGCCACCCCGCTGCTACGCAAGCCCTGGATAATCTCGCTCTTAGCGCGAGCCACAGCCTCAACTGAACCAAAACCACCCATGTGGGCGTGACCCACCATAAGCACTGCGGCCACGTCCAGGGGGGCAATATCGGTCAGGTAGGCGATGTGCCCAGGCCCCGAGGCACCCATTTCTAGCAGCAGGTAGCGGGTGTCGTTATCGGCTTCCAAAATGGTTAGCGGCAAGCCGATCTCGTTATTGAAGGAGGCTTGCGGGGCTACCGTGGGGCCCTGGGAGGCAAAAATCTGGCGGGTTAGATCCTTGGTGGTAGTTTTACCAACCGAGCCAGTTACGCCGGCCACATCAAAGGGCAAACCGTTAGCTTCACGGTACTGGCGGATCTCACGCAGGTAGCTGTAGGCAATTTTGCCTAGCGCATCAACAGTATCCTGGACGCGAATGTGGGGCACGTCCAGATCCTTGGAGCTGATAATCACCAAGCCGGTAGTGGAGTTGTAAGCAGCGGACGCATAGTCGTGCCCGTCTACGTTTTCACCCACAATGGCCACAAAACAGCCGTGGTCACTAACCTTGCGTGAGTCAATAACTACCGGGGCGCTAACTAGCTCAGTGCCCTCAAGGCCCACCAGCTGGCCTTCACAGGCACTAGCTAGCCAAGCGGCGTCGCGACACATGCCACTCATTTGTCACCCCACTTGTCAGCGACCGCAGCGGCCATAACCGGAGCGTCGTTGTAAGGGATCTTCTCGTCGCCAACTTCTTGGTAGGGCTCGTGGCCCTTACCGGTGACGATTACGGTGTCGTCAGGGCCGGCTAGCTCTACGCAGCGGCGTACAGCGTCAGCGCGGCAGGTGGTGATTTCTTCAACGCCAGCAAAGTCGGGGCGAACCTTGCGCACACCGGCCAGAATTTCGGCACGAATCTCGCTAGCTACCTCGTGGCGCGGGTTTTCGTCAGTTACTACCAGCAGGTCTGCTTCACGGGCGGCAATTTCACCCAGCAGCGGGCGCTTGCCCTTGTCGCGGTCGCCGTCGGAGCCAAAGCCGATAATCAGCTTGCCGGGGGTGATTTCACGTACTGCTTCCAGGGCCAGCTGTAGGGCCTCGGGGGTGTGGGCGTAGTCCACGATGGTCAGGGCGCGTACCCCGTCGCGGTTGGAGATGCGCTGCATACGTCCAGGAATGTTGTGGGCGTGGCGCATGGCCTCAACAGCTTCATCCACGCTCACCCCGCTACGTAGCGCCATAACCAGGGCCAGGGCCGCGTTTTGTACGTTCACTAGGCCCGGCAGCGGGCAGTAAGCCTTGATTTCTTCGCCTTCAGGCCCGTGCAGCACGAAGGTGGTAGCCACGTCCTTAAGCGAAGCGTGCGCCGAGCTAACCCACCAGTGGGCCTTGCCTTCACCGGCGTAGGCGCTGACCGTGTCAAAAGGCAGGCCGCGCTGGGCACACATGTCGGCTAGCTTGACGCCCCACTGGTCATCTACGCACACAACTGCGTGGCGGGCGCGTTCAGGGGTGAAAATGCTGGCCTTGGTTTCTAGGTACTCCTCCATGGTGTGGTGGAAGTCCAGGTGGTCGTGCTGCAGGTTGGTGAAGCCGACGACGTCGTAGGCCACCTGGTCCACGCGGTTAAGGGCGATGGCGTGGGAGGAGGTTTCTACGACGGCGGCGCTAGCTCCCCGCTCGACGGCGGTGGCTAGCAGACGCTGAAGCACCGGAGATTCCACAGTGGTGCGCGGCGAAGGGTAAAGTTCGTCACCAACACCGAGCAAAACCGTGCCAGCTAGGGCTGAAGTCCCAAAGTGAGTGTCGAGCATGGCGCGCAGCAAGAAGGTAGTGGTGGTCTTGCCGTTGGTGCCGGTAACCCCAGCTACAAATAGTTTCTGGCTGGGATTGTCGTAAATAGTGGCGGCAATCTGGGCAGCTAGCGCACGTAGATTCTGCTCGCTAGTAACTACCGCAGCCTCTAGACCCTCAAGGTATTGCAGCCCGGCGGCGTCGGTAAGCACAGCCACAGCCCCGCGAGAGACGGCGTCGGCAGCGTAGCGGGCCCCGTGCGAACGCAGGCCGGCAATAGCCACAAAGAGATCACCCGGGGCAATATCACTTGAGTCAACACTTACACCCGTTACTTTCAGGTCTCCAACAGGGGCAAGTTCGTGCAGCTCAAGGGCCTTTACAAGGTGAGCTAGGGGTACGCCCTCCACCTGCGTGGGGCGCAGCGCATCGGTCTCTTCGTAAGCTTTCATGCTCATAGCTTCCTAATTTAGCGCTATTTTCGTTAACTGCGGCAATCGGTTTGCCACACTGAGATTCATAATCTCTTATTTACCTGCTTATTAGCTGGGAGTTTGGCTGGGGCTGGAAGTGGGATTATTCTCTACCAGCTGCGGATCTGGAGCCAGGCCCAGGTTATGCATGGCAGCGGTGGCCACCTGGCGAAATACAGGCGCAGCCACATCACCACCATGATAAATGGCTGCTTGCGGGTCATAAATGACCACCGAAACGGCCACAGCAGGCTTACCTTTAGAAAGCCCGGCAGGTAGGAAACCCACAAAAGAGGCCACCGTGCCGCCGCTAGCTTCTCCCCCAATAATTTCTGAGGTACCGGTTTTACCGGCCACCTGATAGCCATTAATGGCGGCGCTTTCCGCAGTACCGCCCTTTTGGGTGACGGCGACCAGCATTTTTTCTAGTGTGGCCGCGCTAGCCTCACTAATTACCCGCGTGGGCGTAGGGGCCTGCGGTTTGGTGACTTTACCGGTGTAATCGGTGTATTCCTTGATTAAACGCGGGGGTACACGTACCCCCTTGTTAGCTACTGTGGCCAGGGTAGATACTGCCTGCAAGGCGGTGGTAGAGACACCTTGACCAAACATAGTGGTGTAGCGCTGACGCCCATCCCATTTGGTGTAAGAGCTCATTAAACCGGCGCTTTCGGAAGGCATTTCAATGCCGGTCAGGCTCCCCCAACCGAATTTACGCATGTAGTTATAACGAACTTCATCACTAATAGTGTCGCCAACAAAAATTGTGCCGATATTGGATGATTCAGCCAAAATCTGTGTGGCGGTATAAGACTTTGTTTCGTGCTCATGGGAGTCACTAAAAGATTGCCCGTTGGAGCTAGTCCAAGCATCGGGCACCACCCAGCTGTGCTCGGGAGTGATTTTGCCTTGGTCTAGCGCGGCGGCGAAGGTAACCACCTTGCCTACGCTACCGGGGTCAAAGACAGCTTCTACGGTGCGTGAACGGCGGTTAGCTTCAGGGGTTTTAGCTGGCTGAGAGGGGTCCACAGAGTTGGAGTCAGCCAATACCAGTACGTCACCATTAGCCGGGTCCATAACTATGACTGAGCCCCAGCGTGCCCCCATCTTTTTAACCTGCTCATCTAGGGCCTTTTGGGCCAGCATTTGCAGGTCACGATCAATGGTGGTGGTGATGTTTTGGCCCCGCCGGGCTGGCTTGTCTTCAATAACCCCGTTTGGCAGTACGTCTGAGTTGATAGAGATTTCTACACGTTCAAGCCCACGGGTACCCGTAAGGATCTTATTGCGACTGAGTTCCAGCCCGGCTTGGCCTACGTTACGCAGCTCGCGTGTGGCAGATAGGGTGCCGGAGTTGATGGCGCTTGCCTGAACTTCGGTAAGGTCATCTTGGTTGACCTCAACCACTTTTCCAGATTCGTCTTGGAAGGTGTAGAAAGCCTGCTCAATTACGTAGCCCAAAATGTTGCCTGCCACTGCCCCTGAGGGGTAGGTGCGGCGCACATGTGAGTCAGGCTCAACACCAGGGATCCCTAGCACCTTGATTGAACGCCACTCGTCAGGAGTGATGTCCTTGGCCAGGATCTTATAGGTAGAGTCACCGATGAGCTGTCCACCTAATTCGTGGCGATCCATTTGCAAAATCGGCGCCAGTTGCTTGGCAACTTCAGCCGGTCCATAGCCCACCACTTTGTATGTGGTGGAGCCATCGGCATTTTTAAATGGTGAGGTGTGGACGTAACTACCCAGTTTGATCTGGTTTACGCCAACGTCGTAAGTAATGGTTGAGCCAGCCAGTATCTGTCCCTTACGGTCCTTGATCTGTCCGCGCTGAGCTAGTTTTTCAATTACTTTGGTGTAAGCGCTGGCGCCCTCTTCACTAAGGGCTTTGGCTTCTAACACCTGTAGTTGTACTAGTCGCGCAGCGATTAAAGTAGCGCAACCGCCGCCAATGAACTTTAGTACTTGACGGCGATCAAACTCTTTACCAAGGCTAGGCATAGGACACAGTTTAACTGGCAGCTAGCGTCACTTAGCGCTATCTGAAGTACTGCCGCCGCTGACAAGACCCTTATCGAGCTGGACTACGCCGGAGGAACCTGCCGGAACCATACCCAAGGAGCGGGCCCGCTGCTCAATGCTTACGGGTGATTCGGCCTTTTCCAGTTCCTGACGCAAGGTGGTGGTGTGATCGCGGGCCACTTCCAGTTCCTGGGTTAGCCGCGAGGTTTCAATCGCTTCAAAGGTGGTGCGGGCGCTAACCAGTAGCGGACCACCAATGGCGATAACTAAACCGAGAATAACCATCATGATTACTCCCAGGTGACGACGCTGAGCTGGGGAGATCCCAGCTACTACGGACAGTTTGGGCTGTTGCGAGGGCGCTGCTTCACTGGCACGGGAGGCAGCACGCTTAGCCTTTACAGGCTCAGTTTTGAGGGCAGCTGAACTACTCACCGGTGTTTCCTTTGCTTTGTGTTGAGGGAGATGTGTTGGGAGATGGGAACTTGACGCAATTTACGAGCAGCACGCAAGCGAACTGAAGCGGAGCGGGAATTGTGCTCCAGTTCTTTAGCGTCTGCGCGTTCAGCGCCACGGGTTAGTAACTCGACGACGGGTAGAGCGTCGTCGGGCACTACAGGCATATCCACGGGAGCTGCAAGGGAGGCAGCCTTTGTGAATGTTTGCTTAACAATGCGGTCTTCTAGTGATTGGTAAGACTCAACCACAATCCGCCCGTCTACGCGCAGTACATCAACTGCGCTAACGATTGCGCTGGAAAGGACTTCAAGCTCGTTATTAACGGCTATACGCAAAGCTTGGAAAGTACGCTTAGAAGGGTTACCTCCTGTACGTTTTGCTGCTGCTGGTAATGCGTCACGCACCAGTTGAACCAGTTCACCGGTAGAAGTTACGGGCTTACCGGCTTCACGACGGCGCACAATGGCGCTGGCGATTTTGCTGGCAAACCGTTCCTCGCCGTATTCACGCAAGTAGCGGGTCAGCTCCTGGACGCTGGCAGTGTCAAGCAGCTGCTGGGCGCTAACCCCGCTGCTTTGATCCATGCGCATGTCCAAGGCTGCGTCGTGGGCATAGGAAAAGCCGCGCTCCACTTCATCTAGTTGAAGGGAAGACACACCCAGATCCATTAGCACGCCGTCGACGTAACCACCGTGACCATAAAGACCAGCTACCTCATCAATGTGGTCATAAGTGGTGTGCACTGCCTGAAAACGACTTCCGAAGCGCTTTAAGCGCTCGCTAGCCAAAGCAATGGCCTGCGGATCACGATCGATACCTATTACGGTTAAGTTTTCAAACCGCTCCAAGGCCCCTTCGCTGTGCCCTCCCATACCCAAAGTGCAGTCAATCATCACCGGGTTTTGGCTGGTGAATGCCCCTGCTAACAGGTCTAGACAGCGCTCAAGTAGGACTGGTGTATGTAAAACACCGATGTGTTCCATAGCTGTCCTATCTGAGGGTATAAGTCGGGCACAGTACGAAGGGAACGGGGAATTCTGCGGCCTCAGGTCTGCGCCCGTCTATCCGAGATCGGGGAAGTGAACTCGGAGCGTTCAGGCTCAGGCCTCAAGCAACAGGGTTAGAAGAAACCTGGGATGATCTCTTCCGCAGTGGAGGCGAAGACGCTTTCTTGTTCTGCTAGGTAAGCATCCCAAGTTGCCGCATCCCAGATTTCCAGTCGCGAACCAACACCGTTGACCGCTAGCTCCCGACTCAATGAGGCATAAGCCCGCAGAGGCGGCGCGATTGTTATACGCCCCTGTTTGTCAGGAGTTTGCTGGTCAGCTCCGGAGAGCATGACACGCATGTAGTCGCGAGCTCGTTTCTGAGAGATAGGTGCCGCTTGTAGCTGGGCGTACATGCGCTCGAACTCACGCATAGGAAAGGCGTAGAGACAATGCTCTTGGCCGCGCGTAAGAACTAGCCCATCGCTCAGCTCCTCACGGAACTTAGCTGGCAGGATTAAGCGTCCTTTGTCATCTAGCCTCGGGGAGTAAGAGCCCATGAACATGGACGCTCCCTCCGCCGCACTATTTGACCCCTCCACAATACCCCACTTCCCCCCACCAATTACTACATTTTGGTAAATTACACGGTTGTAACTTAAGGCGAAGTTGTAAAAATCATACAAACCAACCAGCGACTGTTAGTGGGCATGCAACAAAAACGCACCCCGGGCTGGTCGGGGTGCGTTGTGGAGGGAAAATTTGGTGCTAGACCTGGGCGCCCAGATGGGCTATTAAGTCCTTAGGAATTGCGCTTGTCCCAGCGCTCCTCTTGGCGAGCCATGAAGCTAGATTTCTTGACCGGCCTGGCAGGCTTAGCGCCAGGCCCGACAGCAAGGGTGTTGGCGTTGGTTAGTGCAATCACCACGCCCCATACGGCCAGGCCAAAGCAAATCAAGGCCCCTAGTACCGACCACACCGAGTGGAAGAAAGCCACGCAGGCGATCATGCCGGCAAAAGCGACGATAACCGCAAAAACACCCATGCCAACGTGGCGCGGCGAAGGCCGCCAGCCAAGTTCAGAGCGCTCATCCATAGGGTCAGACATAGAGGCGGCCAGGTCCGGATCCGTGCTACCCAGCTGCGCTTCAAGGTCACGCAGGACTTCCTTTTCCCGTTCTGATAGTGCCATGTTTGTTCACCCTCTCTATTTACCCAAACTCTAGGCCGGCTTAAGTCTCGTTGTCACCTTAGCGTGCACAGCCAGCCAAAACTGAACCCTAAACCCACAGCTTACTCTCGCTCCAAGGCCTAACTACGCTCACGCTAGTTATATGCGCGCAGCTTATGTGCTAGTTGCGTTTTACGCACTAGTTGCGTTTGGGCGTCCCCAGCAGCGCAGCTGGGCCAATGAGGCCTGCCCCCCAGCGTTCACGGATCGCGTCGGCAGCTTTTTCAGTTTTAGCGCTGCGCTCGTCAGTGTCGAAGCTGAGCTGCACGGCGCCGTCGGCACGTACCAAAGACTCAGTGCGCACCCCCAGCAGCCGAATCCCCTGGGGCGGCATCGGTAGCGCCGCAAACAGCTCAGAAACCTGCTCCCATAAATAACGAGCTGTATCTGTAGGCTCGGCCAGGGTGCGTGAGCGGGTGAGAGTCTTGAAATTGCCGTCACGCACCTTTATTCCCACTACCCGCGCCTGCCAGCCGTGTTTGCGCAGGCGGATAGCGCACTGGTGACACTGATCCAGCAGTACCTGCCTAGCTTGGGCACGCTCGTGAATATAGGTATCAAAAGTGGTTTCGGTGCTAATGGATTTTTCTTCACGCACCGGGCTAACCGGGCGGTTATCAATGCCACGACTGAGGTTATATAGGTGCCAGGCGGCAGCTTTACCCAGGATGCGCTCAAGCTGGGCGCGCGGGGTGCGGCGCAGATCCACTACCGAGTCGATACCCCACTCATGCAGTTTGCGCTCGCTTTTGTCCCCCACTCCCCACATGGCCCCCACCGGCAGCAGGTCCAAAAATTCTTGGGTGGCACTGGCGGGCACAAGCAGCATCCCGTCAGGTTTGGCGTGAGCGGAAGCCAGTTTGGCTATTAGTTTGTTGGCACCAATACCTACTGAGGCGGTGACCCCCAGCTGCTGAGAAATTTGCTGACGCAAGTTAGCAGCAATTTGGCAGGGACTACCTAGACGGCGTCTAGAGCCAGAAACATCTAAAAAGGCCTCATCAATGCTTAACTGCTCTAGCTGCGGGGTAATCGCCCCCAAAATACCCATTACCTGCTTGGATACCTGACTATAGAGCTGGTGACGTACCGGCAGCACAATAGCCTGGGGGCAGCGACGCAGCGCTTGGCCTACCGGCATGGCTGAGTGCACGCCGTAGCTGCGAGCCTCGTAGGTGGCCGCACACACCACTCCCCTACCGTTAGATCCGCCCACAATTACCGGCTTGTCGCGCAGGGAGGGATTTTCGCGTAGCTCCACGGCGGCGAAAAATGCGTCCATGTCCACGTGCAAAATCGGGGTGGCGCTATCATCGTCACCCCAAAAGCGGCGGGCTTGGTCACTACGCGGTGCTTTGGACACGCCTACAGGGTAACTTGTGTGGGTGAGTAAACGCCGCCGATCTAAGCCTGCCGCCAAAACTAGCGACAGCTTGTCACTGTCTAGTTTGCCTACCGAACCGGTAGCTACTTCTTTTGCCAGCGCCCGCTTAGAGGCTCGCGATCAGGGTATTTTGCTGTATTTGGATGAAACTGAGTCATCATTTATTGATTTGGCTGATCCAGCGTATTTGGATTTTGAATATCACCAGCATATGGATGCGGCTGTAAAAGTATTGCTAGGTGAGGATCTACCTTTAAATGCAGCGCATTTAGGCGGAGCAGCTTGTGCTTTAGCGCGCGCTTGGGACGCAACCCATCCGGGTTCTGCGCAGTTGGCGGTAGAAATTGACGCTAAATTAGCCGCCTATGTGCGCCAGTGGTTTGATTTGCCACGTTCGCCGCGTCTGCGTATTCGCATTGACGACGCCGTAGTGGCTGCCCCAAGTTTAAAAGCTGAGTTTTGGGATGTGGTTGTGCGCGATATTTTTAGTGGCGGCACGGTACCTGACAGTGTCTGCACACCGGAGTTTATGCACTCGTGCATGAATGCGCTTAAGAGTGAGGGGCTGTTTTTAATTAATGCTGCCTCCGCCCCAACTAGCCAAGTGCAGGCGCAGTTTGCGGCTTTAGCTCAGCTAAGTGATTTTTTGGTTATTAGCGACGCCGCCGTGGCGCGTGGCAAGCGTCGTGGCAATTTGGTGTTGGTGGCGCGTAAAACTGGTTTTAGCGTTGAAGATTTTGACCGTCTTTCCCGTGCGCTACGTAAATTGCCGCTACCAGCCCAGCTTTACCGCCACAGCGACGGCGCCCTCTCGCGCTACAACTAGCCAGCCAAAAACGTGCGGCGCCACCAAACAGTACTGGGCAGCAGTAGTTAGCGGCGCCGTCGTAGTTAGAACCTACTAAATCAGAACCCACTAAGCTACCAGGTGCTTACCGGGGTGGGATAAACGGCCATATCCGGGCTGCACACTAGATCGGCGCGGCCCTGCCAAATTTGGCCGTTCGAGATGAGAAAAACCTTTCTCTCCTGATCAGTAGCAGTTTGTTTGCTGCATCCTGGTGGGATTACCCCGTCGGTGGCGTAAGTGTTTATTTCCCTGGTGCTGGGCAGTTGCACATCTACGGCCCCAGCGCCGTCTTTGAGAATGACGCAAACTCAAAAGGGTTGGTTGTTTAACTTGGGCACCTGGCTGAGGGTAAACGTTTTTGCCTCACTGGCATGTTTTACACACCAGTTAAAAACTGCAGCCTCCTCGGCCTTAGTGTAGTCGCGGCGCAGATCGGCAGACGGCAACGTTGTGGCATTGGCAGTGGAGCTTGCGGCGGCCGCTGCGCTGGTAGACGCCGTAACGCTAGCGCTAACCGCACCAGAGGGCGTTACAGTTTTTGTGCCAGCGCAGGCACACAGCAACACTAAACCCAAAGCACTAGCTACAACGCTAAGTACCGGTTTTTTAAAGTAGCCACTCATGAGTGGTTTAACTTTCTTGAGGAATACCTACCTGGGGATGCAAACGGCGTGAAACAATCAGCAAACTTACTACCAGTACTGCAATGATAACGCCCATAGCGCCAAAAGCAACGATAAAATCACTGCCGGTACGCGCTCCCCCACGCAGGTCAAGAATTAATCCCACCAGCTCAACAGCAATAATTGAGGAAACAAAACCACCGGTATTAACCGTACCAATAGCCACGCCCCAACGTGAACGCTGGGTATATTCACGCACAATATCAAAACCTAAAGCGCCCACACATGAAGCAATAGCAGCCCCAATAATCACAATTAACGCTGCCGCCGCTGAAGGCGACAAAGCTAGCCCCACCACCCAGGTCAAAACACTTATCGCATAGGCAGCCAGGCAGGTTTGTAGCCGGCGCCTAGGCCAACGTCCAGAAATAATTCCAGCCGGAATCCCAGCGGCCACCAAAAACAAGCCCTCTAAGCTAAGCATGGTGGCACTAACCGTGTCGCTTAAATGCATCCCTTGACGCATCCAAGCCGACCCCCACATCAGGGCAATCACGTTAAAAGGGAACGCCGCCGTAGCGTGAATCATCCAACCCACCCAGGTGGCGCGGTTACGCAGCACCGCCCCCATAGAGCGCCTAACTGACTCAGTTTGCGCTACCGGCGTCTTAGCGCCTGAAGGATCATCGCGCACCAACACCGCCGTAGCCACGGCAGCCATAAACACCGCCAAAGCCACCAGGTTAAAGCTGGTAGACCAGCCGTAATCATGCAACCACCACACCACTGGGAAGGCACTGATCACCTGCCCAATCTGGCCACCCACGTTAGTTATCTGGGTTAGTAGCGGCACCCGGGAAGCACTAAACCAAGCCGGCAAAAACCGCACCACACCAATAAAAGCGGTGGCGTCGCCGGCCCCCACCAGGGCCCTGGCCGCGAGCGCAGTGGGGAATGTGTGGGCTTGGGCAAGGGCTAGTTGGCCTAGCCCTACGATGATTAGGCCGCAGGTGAGTACTTTACGTGAGCCGTAGCGGTCTAGTAGGAGGCCTACGGGGATTTGGGCGGCGGCGTAGACGGCTAGCTGGCCCATGATGAATACGGCTAGTTGGGCTGAGGATAGGCCGAAGCGTTGGTCTGCCCAGGGTACGGCCACGCCGAAGGAGGTGCGTGCGCACATGGCCATGCAGTAGGCTAGGCCTCCGCCTAAAAATACGATCCAGGCTTTTAGCCCGTCTTTTTGGTTTGTGGGCTGCTGGGTGGGGGCTGGTTTTTTCACGGTATTAGATGTTAGCCGTGTTTGGCCTTCCGGCTGGTTTTGCCCTTCCCGCTGGTTTTAGGCTTCTGGCTGGTCGTGGTTGGGCTCTTGGTTGGTGGCGTTTCCCGAGTTGTTGGGGCCTTGGCGGGGGCCGTTGCCTGAGTTGTTGGATTCGAGGAAGGCTTCTAGCTGGGCGGTGAGGGTGTCCAGGTCGGTGTCATTGAGATCCGCGTTTTGCAGACTTAGGTCTGGTGGCGGGGATAAGACGCTGTCTAGTGACTTGTCGTATTGCTTCTCCAGGGCTTGCACGAGGGCGGCGACTTCTGGGCGGTTAGCGACTTCAGTTTCGATGGCGTTTAGGTTGGTGATGGAGTTGGCTTCCAGGTCTCCTACCGGCAGGGCCAGGTTGATGGATTTGGCGATTGCGCGCAGCAGAGCTGAGGCGCTTTGGGGGAAGTCGTCTCGTAGTAGGTAGTGGGGTACGGAGGCGCTGACGCCGCGTGAGTCGAATCCGGCTTGGCCTAGGCGTAGTTCTAGGTAGTTGCCGTAGGCGGCAGGAAATTCCATGTAGCCGAAGGTTTTGGGATGGTTTGGGTCGTCTGGTACGTGTTGGCCGTGTTCGTATACCTGGGTGGGGCGGGTGTGTGGCACGGGCATGGGGATGCCGGCCATTCCCATGGCGGTGGTTACGCCTAGGGAGCGGACTAGGTGGATGATGGCGTTGCTTAGCTCGTCCCAGCGGTAGTCGGGTTCGTCGCCGTGTAGGAAGAGGAATTCTTCGCCGTTGTCGTCGCGCAGTAGTTCCAGGGTGAGGCTAGGGCGCGTGGTTTCTAGGAATTTGCCGTGGTCGTAGCTGATGGTGGGGCGCCGGGCGCGGTAGTCGATCAGGGCGTCGATGTTGAAGGTGGCAACTGCCTTGCCCGGCAGGGTGGTTAGTAGCTGCTCGGTGGCGAGGTTGGCGGCGTTACCGGCGTCGATGGCGCCGTCGAATTGGTGCAGTAGTACGCGGGGGTGGATCTGGGCGTGGCGCTCTAGATTCATGGTGTATAGCGTCTGCATGGTTCCCCCTTATGTGTGGCAGCTGGTTTTTGGTGGCCGCTTTAGTTTTTAGTGGTTTTGTTTCTTTGTTTGGCTAACTGGTTTAGCTGGTCTTTTGTTCCATTTGTTTGGTGTCGTAGTGCTCACTGTGAACAAGTTGCAAGATTTGCTCGCGTTGTGGCTTTGGAACAAGAATAATGGATAGTCGATTTTTACTGGCGTTAAGCGTGAGGTTTGTAGTGTCTGATGTGTCTGTCTCTAGTGCGTTGGCCCAGGCTATTGCCGATGAGCAGGTTGTAGTTGACCGTGCTTATAGGGAGCTTGATACCCAAATTGCGCAGGCTCGCAAGACTTTAAGTGCTACTGAGGCTAGGGGTGCTTCGGGCACGCATCAGGCGCGCGGTGAGCGTGACGCGTTTGCGGCTCACTATGCTAATCGGATTGCCACCCTTGAGGGTGTGGAGCACCGACTGGTTTTTGGGCGTATGGATAATAGTGACGGTTCGCGTCACTATGTGGGGCGCGTGGGTTTGCATGATGATCAGCGCCGTGAGGTGCTGTTGGATTGGCGTGCCCCGGCGGCGCGGGCTTTTTATCAGGCTACCGCGCGTGAGCCTTTGGGGCTGCGACGACGTCGTCATATAACCACCCGGGGCCGCACGGTTAGCGGGGTTGAAGATGAGCTGCTGGTGGTGGATGCTGCGGCGGCTAGTGACGTGACGCTTCAGGGTGAGGGTGCTTTGATGGCGGCGCTTAATGAGGCCCGCGCGGGTCGTATGGGCGATATTGTGGCCACTATCCAGGCTGAGCAGGACCGGATTGTTACTGCTGATGGGCCGGGAATTTTGGTGGTTCAGGGCGGCCCGGGTACGGGTAAGACGGCGGTGGCTTTGCACCGGGTGGCTTATTTGTTCTACACCGAGCGGGAGCGTTTGGAGCGCTCTGGGGTGTTGTTGGTGGGCCCGTCACGGACGTTTTTGCGTTATGTGGAGCAGGTTTTGCCTTCTTTGGGTGAAACGGGCGTGGTTTCGACGACGATCGGGGATTTGGTCCCGGGCTACCATGCCACGGTTAGTGAGCCTAGCAAGCTGGCGCAGCTTAAAGGTTCACTGGTGTTTAAAGACATTTTGTATTCTTTGGCGCGTGCTTTGCAGCGGGTGCCGCAGGAGCCTCGCCCGATTGTGGTTAATGAGGTGGTTTTGCAGCTTACTCCCGAAGATGTGCGTCAGGCTCGTTCGCGGGCGCGCCGCTCGGGTAAGCCCCATAACCAGGCGCGGGAAACTTTCGTGTTGTGGCTACTAGAGCGGTTAACTGACCAGTATGCGGCTAAGAAGGAGATGCTTGATCCTTCTGACCCCGACACGCGGGCTTGGATCCGTGAGGATATTCGTACCAGCCGTGATGCGCGCCGGGAAATTAACCTGTGCTGGATGCCTACCGATGCGCAGGCTTTGCTCGATAAGCTGTTTTCGCGCCCGCAGCTGCTAGATAAGCACGCTAAGCAGCTAACTAAGGCGCAACGTAAGCTACTGCTGCGCCCGGCTGGCTCGCCGCTAAGTGAGGCCGATATTACTTTGCTTGATGAGCTGTTGGAGCTGCTAGGCCCCATGGATGATGTTTCAGCCCGCCAAGCACGCCAGGCTGAGGCGGAGCGGGCTCGTGAGTTGGAGTATGCCCAGCAGGCTATTGCTTCCCAGGGCCTAGGTGGAGGCATGGTTAGCGCCCAGACTTTGGTTGACCGCTACAGTGGCGGCGGGGCTATTGCGCCACTGGCTGAGCGCGCCCGGGCGGATCGGACCTGGACTTATGGCCATGTGGTGGTTGATGAGGCCCAGGAGCTGGGGGCGATGGCTTGGCGAGCTTTGGCCAGGCGCTGCCCGCTGCGTTCGTTTACGGTGGTTGGGGATTTAGCCCAGTTCTCTGGCACGACGCCGCCGCGTTCGTGGCGTCAGGTGCTTACTCCCCTGGGGGTGCGTGCAGATGAAGCTGCTGATATTCAGGCTGCTAAGGGGGCTAGTGGCACCCCTATGCGTCAGGAGGTACTAACCGTGTGTTACCGCACCCCCAAGACCATTATGAAGGCAGCTGAGGCGGCTGTGGCCAGCTATGGTTTGCAGGTGCCTTACCCGGTTACTTCGGTGCGTGACTTAGATGATGCCCTGGTAGTTGAGGCGGTTACACCGCAGCTTTACGCCCAGCGTTGGCGTGAGGTTGTGGCCGCTAAATGTAGCCAGCTTGATGAGCAGCTGGGGAAGGATCAGGGCACTATTGTGGTGATTTCTAATGACCCTGCCCACCTTGAGGCATTGCTGGGTGAAGATGAGTATTTAGCCGAGCAAATGTTTTGCCCTGAGGGGGATTTACTACGGGCCCGCGTGGCGGTTATGAGCCCGCTGACCAGTAAGGGCCTGGAGTTTGATGTGGTGTTGCTTGATCAGCCGGGCCAAATAGGCCAGGTTTCTCCCGGTGACTTGTATGTGGCCATGACTCGCCCCACTAAGCAGCTGCATATTTTGCACACTGGCGAGTTAGGTTTTTCCCTGAAATAGGCGGATACCGGGCGCTGCTAAATTGGTTTTCGATAGGCGATCTTGATGCGTTTTTTCTCTAAGTTGCGGCGAAAAAGGAAAAAATACGCTACCGTAACTTACGCAACCGTAAGTTACGTTGCCTATCGAGCCAGTTGGCACACTCTTTAGGAGGAACCTTGAGCGCCGCAGACTACCAGCGCCCTCACTACGCCCCGGGCGTTCCCGCAGTGGTGGCCCTACCGACCCAGCCCCTTAGTACTGTGCTCGACGACACCGCTAAGCGTTTCCCGCAGCGGATCGCGGTGGATTTTTTAGGCACTAACATCACCTATGCCCAGCTACATGCCCAGGTGCAGCGCGCCGCTGAGGCGCTACGACGTCTGGGTGTACGCAAGGGTGACGTAGTGGCCTCTATTTTGCCTAACTGCCCCCAGCACTTGGTGTTGGCTTACGCCACCTGGCGTATTGGTGCGGTGCTAGCTGAACACAACCCGCTAGCCCCCTCCAGCCAGATCGAAGAGCAGCTTAAGCTACACGGCGGCAAGCTAATTATTGGTTGGGAAAAATCTCTAGCTCAGCTAGATAAAGACATCAACCTGCGCGATTACAACGTTTACGCCGTCAACATGACCTCGGCGTTACCACGTCACCTACAGGCGGCTCTGCGCCTACCGGTTAAGGCTGCACGCGCTAAGCGTGAAGAGATGCGCGCTCCGGTACCTAGCTGGATTGGCTCCTGGGACCGCCTGGTTGCCTCCAGCCCGGCCCTACCGGCTGATACTGCCCTACCTGACGTTAATGATGTAGCAACGCTGCTACACACCGGTGGCACCACCGGCACCCCTAAGGCGGTAAAGCTAACCCACATGAACCTGGGTTCTAACACTGCCATGGGGTTGGCTTGGGCTGGCCCGCACGTTAAGGACGGGCAGGAAGTGTTCTACTCGGTACTGCCCTACTTCCACGCTTTTGGACTAACCCTATCCATGCTGTGTGCAGTTGCTTTGGCGGCCACCCAGGTGGTGCTACCAAAGTTCAGCGTGTCGCTAGTAATTGAGGCCTGGAAGCGTCAGCCCTGTACTTTCTTCCCCGGCGTACCGGTTATTTTTGACCGCCTAGCTAAAGCCGCAGCCAACCCGCGCCCCGGCCAGGTAATGCCTGATTTCACTTCTTGCTCCATTGCTCTTTGTGGCGCTGCAGCCACGCCCCGGGAAGTGGCTACTGCTTGGGAGGAGCTAACTGGCCACTACCTCATTGAGGGCTATGGCATGACTGAAACCTCCCCCATCATCATGGGTAACCCCATCACCGATGAGCGTCGCCCAGGGGCTTTGGGTGTGCCCTTCCCCTCCACCGACATTTTGCTACTAGACCCTGAAGACCCAGACCCCTCCCGCCCGGTGCCTAGAGGCGAGGTTGGCGAGATTGCAGTGCGCGGGCCCCAGGTGTTTGCCGGCTACCTGAACAACCCTGAAGAAACCGCCCAGGTGATGCTTGAAGGCGGCTGGCTACGTACCGGTGACCTAGCCCGCATCGACACTGATGACTTCTATGTCATGACTGATCGGCGTAAAGAACTGATCATTTCTGGCGGCTTCAACATTTACCCCACCGAGGTGGAGGCCGCCGTGCGCTCCATGCCGGGGGTTGAGGACGTCGCCGTGGTGGGTCTGCCCGAGCAAAGCGGTAATGAGTCAGTAGTGGCCGCGATTGTGGCCCAGGCCGGCGCCAACATCACCTTAGAAGAGGTACGTGCCTGGGCTGAGAAGCACATTGCCCACTACGCTCTGCCGCGCCAGATCGCTATTGTGCAGGAACTACCGCGCTCCCAGATCGGCAAGGTTATGCGCCGCGTGCTGCGTGAGGAGCTGCTAAACGCCCGCGAATCTGCTGGTCAGGCGGCCACCAAAGCCCAAGAAGCCGCCGGTCAGGCCGCCGTCCGGGCCCAGGACACCGCCTCTAAAGCCCAAGAGGCAGCTGCTCAGGCGGCCGCAAAGGCTCAAGAAGCCGCTGCCAAAGCGCAGGAGGTAGCTGGCCAGGCCGCCGCCCGAGCCCAGGAGACTGCCGCCAAGGCACAGGAGGTAGCTGGTCAAGCCGCTGCCAAAGCGCAGGAAGCAGCGGCCAAGGCCCAAGAGGCAGCCAAGAAGCTCAAGCGCTAAGCACGCCAGCTTTAAGACCAGTTGCTAAGTTCCCATTGGGACCTTAGCAACTGGTCTTTCAATGTCTAAGGTGCCAGCCATAGTACACTTTGGCCCATGACTTCTCAGGCTAGTGATAGCAACTGTTTTGTACGCCCCGCCAGGGTTGAAGACCTAGAGGCCATGGGCATAGCTCACGCTGGCGCCATGCTAGCCACCTTGCAGGCCGGCAGCAGCCAGGAGCTACCGGTGAGTGTTAGTGCCATGATCACCCCTGCCGTACTGGCTTCAGGTTGGCAAGAAGCGGTCACTAACCCGCCCTCCCCTAACCATCACGTGCTGGTAGCTACCCAGGCGGGCGCCGTCGTCGGCCTAGCAGCCCTAGCCCCTGACAGCGACGGCGACGGCGAAATCACCGCCCTAGCCGTACACCCCGCCTACCAGCGCCACGGACACGGCTCACGCCTCCTCGCCGCCTGCGCCGACCTGGCCAAACAAAACAAGATGGCCAATATTTCCATGTGGGTTATTCGCGGAGACGAATCATATGTGCGCCTGCTAACCAGCGCCGGACTGGCCCCTATGGCCGGAGCCCAACGCAAACTGAGCGTCGGCCAAGACGTAAGCGAAGTATGCTGGGGCGCCAGCCTCTAGACGCTGGCGCCCCGCACCTAGGTGCCCTAAAGTGAGCACCCCAAATTGGGCAGTTAAAAGTGCCAGCTTAACGTTGGCCCACCACCACCTGGGCGCGCGGTCCGTTAGCCAACCAGGCCGCCACTGCCCGCACCTGCTCGGCGTCAACCGCATCAAGTAGACGCAGGTTTTCAGCCATTGAACGCAGGCGACCAGTACTAACCTCAGCCCGGCCTAAACGCCCCATACGTGCCAGGGAGTCCTCTCCCCCCAGCACCATGGAACCGCGCAGCTGACCACGTGCCCGCTCTAGCTCCTGTTCGCTGACCCCGTCGCTAGCTAGACGCTCCCACTGCGCGCTCATCAGCTCTAGCACCTGGTCGACGTTTTCCTTGGCGCAGCCGGCGTAGATCCCAAAGGCCCCCGCATCGGCGTAGCTAAGGTCAAAAGCGTAGGTGGTGTAGGCCAGTCCGCGCTGCTCACGGATAGACTGGAACAGGCGCGAAGACATGCCGCCACCCAAAATCGTGGTCATCACACTAAGGGGCCAGCGCAGCTCATCACCGATAGCGATGCCGGGGGTGCCCAAATACACGTGGCTTTGTTCGCTTTCGCGCTCCACATACATGTCTTGGGGCTTTAGCTGCTGCAGCTGGCTGGCCTCACTGCGGCGAGCACGCGGCAGGGCTTGACTGTCTGTATTCCAGCCCACCTGGGCTAGCTGATCAGACACCTGCTGGCAGATCTGGTCATGGTTAACATGCCCAGCTGCGGCCACAATCAAAGTATCGGAAGCATAGTTGCGCTGATAGTGGTCCCACACGGCGTCGCGTGGCACATCCACCACAGCCTGGGCGGTGCCGCCTACCGGCCGACCCAGCTCAGTGTCCTGGCCGAAAACCGATTTAACGAAGGTTTCATGGGCCAGGTCGCTGGGGTCGTCGGCGGCTTCAGCTAGCTCTGAGACAATCACGCCGCGCTCAGTTTCCACCTCTTTAGGATCCAGCAGGGAGCTGGTAACCATGTCGGTGACAATATCTAGAGCCACCGGCATGTCACTAGCCTGCACCCGCGCATAGTAGGAGGTGTGTTCTTTTGACGTGGCCGCATTGGATTCGCCGCCAATCATGTCAAAGGCGGTGGCAATCTCGGCGGCGCTACGGCGCGCAGTACCTTTAAACAGTAGGTGCTCTAAAAAGTGAGTGGAGCCTTCTTGACCAGGGCGTTCGTCGCGGCTACCCACCCCGAACCAGTAGCCCACACTGGCTGAGCGCAGTCCAGGCACATCCTCGGTAATGACCCGCACGCCACCAGGCAAAATTGAGCGACGCAGATGGGCGCCGTCGTCGTCAAGGAACAGCTCTGTGTCTGCTTGGCCGGCGACACCGCGAAGCAGTTCGACCTCGCTATAAGACTGAAATTCACTCACTAGGTGAGCATATCAAGCAAGCCACTTAGCCCTGAAAACGCGCCTAAAAATGGTTGCGCTATGGCACCGGGCTAGCTGGGTCCGACGGCGCACGCTGGCTTGGCGATTGTTGCGGACCCTGCATGTGGGCTGGAGGCAGGGTTGGCGGGCGGCGTCGGCAAATAAAAAGGAGGGTGAGACGTACCCCTAAAACGTCCCACCCTCGACTTTTTCGGCCAAAATTGACCGCATGTAAGCGCAAGCGGCTTAACGGGTTACATGTTAACGCATGCAAAGGCCCTGGTCATAGATAGTTGGCAGATAAGTGATATATGTCCACCTAATGGGACACTAACCCTAGCAAACCAGACCTGCTTTGCAGGCTAGCGCTGACAGCGATAGGCAAGTTTCTGCTGATCACAGGGATGGTTGGCAAGCTCTGGCGATATTTACGACGACGGCGGGGCGCTTACGTCATTGACGCTAAGTGAGCGTGTTAACCTAGTCGATGAAGCGGATTACATGCGTTCCTTTAGCTCAAGTTACTGAGAGCAGGTAAATAATGACGCTAGAGTTGCAAGAGATTGGTTTTCACTACCGTAGCGGTGAGCAGATTTTAAATAATTGCTGCCACACATTTGAAAACGGCATAACCGCACTAGTAGGCGCCAATGGTGCGGGTAAAACCACTCTCTTGCGGCTACTAGCTAGTTTGCTTAAACCCAAATCTGGGCAGATAAATTACTGCGGTCACTCTATTCACGCCTCAGCCAGTAAGCTAGCTGAATATCGCAAACTTTTAGGCTGGCTCCCCCAACAGGCCAGCCTAGCTAAAAATATAGTGGCAATAGATTACTTGCGTTACCTTTGTTGGCTTAAACAAATTCCCAGCCACGAAGCCGAAACCGCTATAACTAACCTGGCCCAGCAGTTAGAAGTTGAGCAAGTTTTAGCTCGCCCTATGCGCCAGCTTTCAGGCGGCACTCGCAGGCGTGTCACTCTGGCCGGAGCTATGCTTGGTAACCCTAAAGTGTTGCTACTAGACGAACCGTCTGTGGGACTTGACCCTACGCAGCGTCAAGCTTTCCTAAATGCTTTAAAGCCACTTAGCAGTGACTGCATTATTATCCTATCGACCCACATCCTTGAAGATGTTTTCTTAGCCGCTAATAGCTGCATAACTGTAGTCGATAAAACTATTAAATCCGCTTTTTCAATAGATGCTTTACGCGAGCAAGACGCATTAACTTTAGAGCTCCTTCGCTCCAAGATCGGTATGTAATATGTTTAAAGTATTGCTGCCTCGCCAGCGGATAGCTTTCGTCTTAGTTTGCGCAGTGCTATCTAGTTACTTTGTCTGGGAATTATTTAAACCGCGTGCTCAGTGGCTTGGCTGGTATCCGGCCGTAACCGGCGTTTTGCTTGGCACCACTTTGCTGCCCATGTGTTTTGCTGCCACCTTTGCAGCTTGGGCTGGTGGCTACCTCAAAAATCAGCCTCTACCAGACCTGATCAAATTAAGCCCCCACCAGCCCTATGCCCCTGCACGTGAGCTTTTTGCAGCCATAACCTTAACCTTCACTGGCGTTACCTGGCTAATTTTCATTCCAGTCCAGATTTATGTCTGGCTGACCTCTGCACAGACTCAAAACCTATTGGTTCCCTGCCTTATGGCACTGCTAAATGTGTTGGTAAGTTACGCAGCGATGACCGCTTTAGGCCTTGCTTTAGCCCGATATTTGGGGGCTGTGCCCGCGATCTGTATAGCCCCTTGCCTGCCCTATACGCTGATTGCCTATGGTGGGGTGCAGTCTCCCGGCTTGGCCTTCACTTTTTGGGATAACTTACCCTGGCTGTACCTGCGCACTAGCACGGCTACTCTTACGCTGCGTTTGCTTTTTTGGCTAGCCGTCACCTGCATGCTGCTAGCCTTTGTTTTCCAAGCAAGAGGGCTACTACGCAGGTGTGCGTTAGCACTGCTGGTAGTTATCACTGTCCTAACCGGTAGCTACGGTATAAACAGCACAGCTATTAGGGGCGCCGATAATGCGGTTTGTAAATCTAACGCCACACTTACGGTATGTAGCCCCGCCTATGGGGCACAGGGGCTGGACGCTTACTTGGCTTATGGCTCTTCGCTAATTAGTACGCTGCCTGCTAATTTACGCCCCAAAACCCTAGTTGGCACAGTAACTGACCTTGAAGCTACTTTAGCTAATGCACCTCAAAAAGCTATCTATGCACCAAGTAGCTTTGGTAAGTCTACAGATACGGCTTTAGTTGATAGAGATGCTCTAGCTACCACGCTTGCCAGCAGCTATCTGCTGGCTAACTGTACATATAAGTCGGCAGGTAAAGACCTAAATTCAGGCTTGTCACTGTGGTGGTTAAAGCGTAGTGGCGTGAGCGAAACTAGTTTGCCTGACTATGCCCAGCTACGCCCCTATGCCACTAGCGAGGCGTTAGGGGCTGAAAAGTATCTTAGCTCTGTGCCTTATGCTTCCCTTGAGAACACTTTGAACCGTAAAGCCCAGAAGATTCTTGCCTGTGAAGCCACACTTGACGATATTAAAAAATAGCTGCCATCGTAGTACAGTTATCGGCATTTTAGTTAGCCTTACTGCTTGGCTAACTTCAGTTGTGCTCAGTGAAGTGCAAATTCGAGTCCACCCCGACACCACTGCCTCCATTGCCTCCCAAGAGCAGTTGGGCACGCTAGCGGGCGCCGTCGCGATTAGTGCCAGCACCATGATGCTTTCCCCAAGCGTCCCCTGGGCTGAATTTACTAGCAAAAGTGGTGTACTGCGTTTACAACTGCTACGCACCAGCGTGTTTTTAGCGTTAAATCTTGCCTTAATAGGTCTAACGAATCTGCTCTTGCCAGCCAATATAGATACTTGGTTTCGCACCTGGCTGCTGCTAATTCTTTGCGCTTTAACTGCATTAAGCGCTAGTTGGACTAACCGCTATGTAGCTGCCTTAGCTCCTATTGCGGTAGTGATGATAATGTCCCTGGCTGGGCTTGTACCTTGGCAGTTTAATTTTGTTTTTAATCTAGACACTGCCCCCTTCCAAGCTCCCCTAGCAATAGTGCTTACAGTGTTGGCAGTGATTGATAGCCGCCTGCACCTTAGTCGGCAATATTTTTAAGCGTCAGGTTAAAGAAAGTAGTGCCCAGTTTAAAGCGCTTTAGAGACAAGTTTGGGGCCGGAAAATTCCGACCCCAAACTTAAGCTCCTTGAGTTTGGCTCAAGATACAGGCGGTTCAGTCCTGAGTTTCTTCGCTCAGGGTGCGGGTGCGACGACGACGGGGACGACGCTCACGTACCGGGGCGTCACCCTCCTCGCGGGCGCCACGCTCGGCGCGGTGAGCCTCGCGGGCCTCGTTATTGGCGGCCTCAGCAGCCAGCTGCTCTTCGTTCAACACGGCGTGCAGGCTGAGCTTGCCACGCGGGTCGATCTCGGCCAGTTCAACCTGAACCTTGTCGCCAACCTTGAGGACATCCTCAACGTTCTCCACGCGCTTGCCACCAACCAGGCGACGGATCTGGCTGATGTGCAGCAGGCCGTCCTTGCCGGGGGTCAGGGAGATGAAAGCACCGAAGGTGGTGGTCTTAACAACCGTACCCACGAAACGCTCGCCCACCTCAGGCATCTGGGGGTTGGCGATAGCGTTCACGGCTTCACGGGCGGCCTCAGCGGAGGGGCCGTCAGAGGCGCCAATGTAAACGGTGCCGTCGTCCTCAATGGTCAGCTCAGCGCCAGTGTCTTCCTGAATCTGGTTGATCATCTTGCCCTTGGGGCCGATAACCTCACCGATCTTGTCAACCGGGATGTTAACGGTCAGCACGCGCGGGGCGTAGGGAGAGAGCTCGTCCGGGGTGGAGATAGCTTCGTTGAGCACGCCCAGGATGTGCAGGCGGGCATCGCGAGCCTGACCCAGGGCGCCGGCCAGAACCTCAGAGGGTAGGCCGTCAAGCTTGGTGTCCAGCTGCAGGGCGGTGATGAAGTCAGCAGTACCGGCAACCTTGAAGTCCATGTCGCCGAAGGCGTCCTCAGAGCCGAGAATATCGGTCAGGGTGGCCCACTTGGTTTCGCCGTCGATTTCCTCGTGCATTAGACCCATGGCAATACCGGCGACAGGGGCGCGCAGCGGCACGCCGGCCTGCAGCAGGCTCAGGGTGGAGGCACACACGCTACCCATGGAGGTGGAGCCGTTAGAGCCTAGAGCCTCAGAGACCTGACGGATAGCGTAGGGGAACTCTTCGCGGCTGGGCAGCACCGGCACCAGGGCGCGCTCGGCCAGGTTACCGTGACCGATTTCGCGGCGCTTGGGGGCACCCACACGCCCGGTCTCACCGGTGGAGAAGGGCGGGAAGTTGTAGTGGTGCATGTAGCGCTTGGCGGTGATGGGTGAAAGGTTGTCCAGCTGCTGCTCCATGCGCAGCATGTTCAAGGTGGTCACGCCCAGGATCTGGGTTTCGCCACGCTCAAACAGGGCCGAGCCGTGTACGCGCGGAAGTACCTCAACCTCGGCAGCCAGGGTACGGATGTCCTTGGTGCCACGGCCATCCATACGGATGCCCTCGGTCAGGGTGCGGTGACGCACCAGCTTCTTGGTGACAGACTTGAAAGCGGCCTTGAGAGCCTTCTCGTCGTCTTCCTCGGGGAAACGCTCAGCTAGCTGGGCCAGGACCTGGTCGCGGATAGCTTCCACGGCCTCGTCGCGAGCCTGCTTACCTTCAGTGCTTAGAGCCTGGGCTAGGCCGGCTTCCTTAGCAGCGGTCTCGACGGCGTCGTACTGCTCGTCAGTGTAGTCCAGGTAGAGCGGGAACTCGGCGGTGGGCTTGGAAGCGTGGGCAGCCACCTCCATCTGGGCTTCACACAAAACCTTGATGAAGGGCTTGGCGGCCTCTAGACCCTCAGCCACTACAGCCTCGGTAGGGGCCACAGCGCCAGCCTTGATCAGGTTCCAGGCGTGCTCGGTGGCGCCAGCCTCAACCATCATGATGGCCACGTCGCCGTCTTCAAGCACACGACCGGCCACAACCATCTGGAAGGTGGCGCGCTCAATCTCGCTGTAACGGGGGAAAGCTACCCACTGGCCGTCAATCAGGGCGATGCGGGTACCAGCCACCGGGCCCGCGAAGGGCAGCCCAGCAATCTGGGTGGACATGGAGGCGGCGTTAATAGCTAGAACGTCGTAGGCGTCGTCGGGAGCAATAGACAGTACGGTCTCAACTACCTGAACCTCGTTACGCAGGCCCTTAACGAAGGAGGGGCGCAGCGGGCGGTCAATTAGACGGCAAGCCAGGATAGCTTCGGTACCGGCGCGGCCTTCACGACGGAAGAAAGAACCGGGGATGCGGCCGGCGGCGTACTGACGCTCTTCCACATCTACAGTGAGGGGGAAGAAGTCGAACTGGTCTTTGGGGTGCTTGCCAACGGTGGTGGCAGACAGGATGGCGGTCTGACCATCCAGGTAAGCCATAGCGGAGCCAGCGGCCTGCTTGGCTAGTCGTCCGGTTTCAAAACGGACTACGCGCTTACCAAAAGCGCCATTGTCGATTACGGCTTCAGCCGCAGTGACCTCAGGGTCATCAATGAACATCTAGATTCACTTTCGTCTTCTCTTATGTATCCCTTCTAGCTTAGCGGCATTTAGGCCATTTGTGGGTTTGGCCGCGCGTGAACTAGGCAATGCAAGCAAAAACGGCAACCTCTAAACGAGATTGCCGTTTGTATGCTTATGCGCCAGTGATCAGCGGCGAATGCCCAGACGAGCGATGAGGCTACGGTAGCGCTCAATGTCCTCTTCGTAGAGGTAGTCCAGCAGGCGACGACGCTTACCAATTAGCAGGTAAAGACCACGACGGGAGTGGTGGTCGTGCTTGTGGGACTTGAAGTGCTCGGTCAGGTTAGAGATACGCTCGGTGAGGATAGCGACCTGAACCTCGGGGGAACCGGTGTCGCCCTCGTGGGTAGCGTACTCGGCGATTAGCTGCTGCTTGCGCTCAGCGGAGATCGACATATATTTACTCCTCATGGTCGTTACACGGAGCCTGGGGCAGGTTCTCCCAAGCATGACGCACCGTGGCCGGCTTTGACGGCCCTGCAAGCTTAGCAGCCTCAAGAGCTAGCAACCACCCTTAAAGCGCGCTTTTGCCACAAATCACGTGCCGACGTCGCCACCGCAGCTGAGCTGACCGCTACAGGTACCGCCACCACTGGCAGCGCGGACGCCGTCGACCTAGCCGCGAGCGCCAACCACAAGCCAGCAAGCCGGAGCACAAATCACCCCTAGTTGATAATCAGTATCATTATAGTTAAGCTTTTAGTGGCATTTCTCTGCACATTTGGAAAGACCCGCTATGAAAATACGTTCGCGTATCGCAGCTATGGCCTTAACTGCCGCTTTAGCCCTCTCCCCGCTTGCTGCACCTTCCCTGGCCAGTCCTGACGACGGCAAGATCGTAACCACCGCCCACCACATTGACGCCCCTAAGGTGTATTGGCGCGATAACAACTTTGCCCTGCTAAATGAAGCCAATGGGCAAACCTATGCGCTAGAAGACACGGTTAACTGGGTGGGTACCGGCTATAAACGCAGCGGTGAGCAGCTGTATTTCTTCAACTTTGAGGGCTCACCCAACCCCGGCATTGACTTTATTCGCTCTGTTGGTGACCTGTGGTATCGCGCCCCAGCTATTCCCGGGGTTAATAAGGAACCCCTGTGGGCTGGTTTCGGGGCTGATAGCGAGATCCCCACCGAGCAGTTCAGGAACGCTTCCTTCAGCCTAGACCTGGTGGGTTTTGATGGTCCGGGCCGCATGGAGGCGCTGGTTTATTACGCTGACGACGACGGCGTGCGGCGCTACCTGTCCTCCCACGATGAGGGGCGGCGCTCGATCTTCCTAACCCCGGGCAACCACACCCACAATGACACGATTTTCTCTAAGCCTGGCCGCTATGTGCTGACCTACCGGGCTACTGCGCGAGCTAAAGATGGCTCACTGATTGCCTCTAAAACTGTGCCTTTTGTGTGGCAAGTTGGTGGCACGCGTCCCTCTGACAGTGCCTCTACCCCGCTGAGCCAGCAGTTTGCTGCTGCCCCTTCTGGCGCTCCGACCACGCCTTACACCTTCACGCTCTCAGCCCATGAGGGACGCCAAAAAGATGGCGACGACAAGCTCACGGACCTGACTTTTGATGCGGGAGATGCTAAAGCTGGTGGAACCGTAACCTTCTTCATTGACGGCTACTACCTGGCTCAGGTGCCGGTGGTTAACGGTAAAGCCACTTGGAAAGAAATGATTGGTTCTACCACCAGTGCTTTCCAGGCTGTCTATATTCCCGACGCCGCTAGTGGTCTGCCACGTTGGGTTTCAGCTTCGGTGGAATACACCACCGGCGAGCAATACCCTGCCTCCACCGACTCCACCCAAGCGGTTCCGCGTCTGCCTGAGCCGGCTTCCAGCGACCCCGCCCCGGCTTTTGACACTCAGCTTTACACTCCTAAGGCGCTTAGCTACACCGTGGATGTTAAATCCATTAGCGACACCCGTCTAAACACCACCATCACGCTGTCAGACAGCAAGGTAAAGGCCTATATCAATGGTGGCTACTATGACTCGCCTACCGAACAGTACCCCACCTGCATTTTTGAGGGGGTAACGGATGTAAATGGGCAGCTGAGCATTAATGACTCTCACTCTGACTGCTCCGGTAAATATCTGCGTATTAACGTTATCCCCCACGCCCTAATTGGCTCTGCTGGTGGTAGGGCTGATTCTCCCGGCCCAGTTGATACTCGCGCAGGTTTGAGCTACTCGGGTGCTTTGGCGGTAGATGGCGCCAACGGCTCTTCTGAGCCCAGCCCACAGCCTGCCCCAGAGCCTGAGCCGGCCCCGCAGCCCACCGCCACTCCTACTGCGACGCCGGCCCCCTCCCCTACAGCTAGCGCGGCCCCTACGGCCACCCCGGTACCTAGCCCGACGGCGTCGACCCAACCTACCGCTAAGCCCACTACCAGTCCCACGCCGGCACCCGGTAAGCCCACGCCGACTCCCCCTGGGACCAGCCCGACCCCCACCCCCACTAAGCCCAGCGGGCCGGTGAGTGAAAAGGTGATTTTGCAGCGCGGTCACGTCGATATTGCCGGCTCACTAAACGCCGATGGCACCGCATTAAGCGCCAGTTTGCATGACGACACCCTCACCAACGCTAAAACCTCAGTTGACCGCGATATCAACTCGGTAGCTTTAGCTTTGGACGACTCAGCTCGCCACACCCGCCCCTCTAGCGGCCGCCTGGCTGGTAGCCAGTATGACTTCCTGGGTAAATCCGGCAGCCAGTTCTACTACACCGACGCGATTAATGACGGCGTACACATTTGGCCTGGCTGGTCCACCAATGGCATCAGTGACTCGCTAGCTCAAGGCAGCGTCAAATTCATTGTTAAACCCCACTCGCTGCCCGAGGGCGCTAGTGCGCACGTGTTTAACAGTGACGCTTTAACCGGCAAGGTGGAACATATTTTTAACACCTCCACCTCGCTTAGCGAGCTGTCTATTCCTGAGCACACCCACGCTCACGCCAACTGGGCTTTTACCAAGCCCGGCGTGTATCTGTTCGAGGTTAGCTTCACGGCCACAGTAAAGGGCCAGGCTCTGGCCTCACCCACTAAATGCCTGACTTTCTTAGTGGGTAACCAGGCTATTGCCGATTACCGCGCCGGTAAGGTTAGCGGCTGCAAGCTAGATGGCAACTCCCCAGGGCCCGGGGCCAGCCCCACTAACCCAACGCCCACTAGTCCAAGCCCCACCACCCCTATCAATAATGTGGTTGGCTCTAACCCCACTAGCCCGGCCGGCGCTAGCGCATCTAAGCCGACGGCGTCTGGCTCCCAGGGCGCTAAGAGTTCTGGCTCTCTAAGCGGCGCCTTAGGCAGCTCTAGCAGCGGTGCAAAACTGGGCGGTTCTGGTTCGACCGGAGCCTTAGGCAGCACGGGCGGCGCGGGTGGCGCCAGTGCTAGTGGAGCTGGTGGCTCGCTAGCCAAAACCGGCTTCGAACCAATACTGGCAATGCTAGGAGCTGGCCTGTGCCTGGCCTCGCTAGGTTTTAGGCGCCGTACCAGCTAGTGAGCGTCGCGCCAACTAACGCTCGTGCCCCCTGGTTTTTTAAACCAGGGGGCACGGTGTTTGGTGCGCATTTGACCAGCACTGTCAGCATCTAAGCCTCATGCAGAATGTAGCTTTTAGCAGGCAGTAACTTGCGCTGGATCGATCGGCTCTGGCACCGGCACGTTCAGCACCGCCGCGCTGTCAGCAATATCTTTGTGCATTTGCTTTAACAGCTCATCCAAGCCGGCAAAACTGATCATTGGGCGCAGATAGCTGACCAGATCAACCGCCACCTCTTGGCCATACAGGTTCAAGTCGGCGCGGCCAAGCACGTGGGCTTCAACCGTGCGTTTAGGTACATCCTTAAAAGTTGGGTTAGTGCCGATCGAGATAGCCGCAGGCATTTTACGTAGCCCACTAGCGCCGTCGCAGGCCCAAAGCCAACCGGCGTAGACACCGTCAGGGGGCACTACCCCGGCAGTTTCCGCATCCAAATTAGCGGTGGGGAAACCCAACTGACGCCCGCGCTGCAAACCATGCACCACCGTGCCACGCAAACGGTGCGGGCGACCCAAAATCCGTGCCGCCTCAGCCACGTCGCCCTTTTCTAGGGCTTGACGCACCCAGGTTGACGACCAGCGTTTACCGCCGTGAGCGCACACGTTATCTACGATTTCAACCTCAAAACCAAACTTTTGGCCCAGCTGTTCCAGGGTGTGCCTGTCACCCGCATTACCGGCCCCAAAACGCACGTCAGAACCCACCACCACCAGGCGCACCTTAAGCAGATCCACCAGCCAGGTGCGCACAAAATCCTCGGCGCTTTGAGCAGCAAACTCCAGGGTGTAATTAACCACCAAAGTGGCATCCACCCCCTGCTGCCCCAGCGCCTCAAAGCGGTCAGCTAAAGACGTAATCAAGTGCAGGTGGGTGTCAGAATCATGCACCAGGCGCGGGTGGGGATCAAAAGTCAGCACCACGCAAGGCACGCCCATTTGCTTAGCGCGCCGCACAGCATGAGCCAAAATCGCCTGATGACCACGATGGACGCCGTCGAAAATACCGATAGTGAGCACGCAGCCAGCAGCTAAATCAAGCTGCGCCACCTGCTGCGAACGTAAAACTTTCACGCGTGTGCGCCGCCATTGCAGCCGCAGCCACCAGCGCAACCACAACCACCAGAACTGGGCTTAGCATCCACTGCACGCAGTCCCAAAACATTACCCGGTTTACGTCCTGGAACTGGGCCAGACTGCACCACGGGAGCCTGAGGGACCTGAGTTTTAGGATCCTGCGGCTGCGAAACCTGCTGAGTCAAACTTTTCTCCTATTTCACGCGCCCGCAAAAACTAGCACCGGTCGCAAATATTTACCTTGATGTTTCAACAATGCCACGGCCTCACCCTGCATGTCTAACGCGGCTAGCACCTTTTGCTTAGCGTTAACAGGGGCCTGGGCCACTTGCACGTTTTCTTCCAACTGACGCGGCAAAAACTTACCTTGACGCACGTCTTTAACCTGGCCAGGATCCAAAACCAGCCAGTTGAAAGCCTGCCTGAGCACCAGCGGCAAAGGCGTTAGGGCCAAACCCTTAGGGTCAGCGCTGTCAGCATCCTGCGTTACCTGCGCCGACCAGCCGCTAAGAGTGCGCGCATCAATAACTTTAAACGGACCCACCAGGGTGCGTCGCAGCGTAGTCAAATGCGCAACTGTTTGCAGCGACAGACCAAAATCGCGGGCCAAAGCCCGAATATAGGTGCCTGACGAGCAGCTAACTTGCACCTTCACATCCACCACTGGCACTTGGCCCCAGCCCGGGTAAGTGACGCTAGTGGAGTTAACTTGGCCCAGATCAAAGCTATGAATGGTGACTTGCCTAGCTTCCAGCTCCACCTCCTGACCGCTGCGGGCCAGGTCATAGGCGCGCACGCCGTTAACCTTAATAGCGCTAAAACTGCTGGGCACCTGGCTAATCGGGCCGGTTAGCTGGGCGGCAGCAGCCTGCAGGCGCCCCAAATCAACCTGCCCGGGAGCTACCACCTGGGTGACTTGGCCGTGAGCATCCTCCGTGTCTGTAGCTACCCCTAGGCGAATAGTGGCCTCATAGGTTTTATCGGCCCCCACCAGGTAGTTCAGCAGCCGGGTAGCTTTACCCACGCCCACCGTAAGCAACCCGGTAGCCATGGGGTCTAGTGTGCCCGCATGGCCCACCTTGCGCGTGGCCGCTAGGCGCCGCACCCGGGAAACCACATCGTGGCTGGTGATGCCCAGGTCTTTATCAACCAGTAGCAGCCCGTCGGGGGCGGTTACAGCCCCCCGGGCTACATCCACTGGCCGCACGCGCTCAGTTGCGCCCTGGCCCTGTCTGGGGTCGCCTTGGCTGGGTCTGTCTTGACCGAGCGCAGTTTGCTTTTCGCTCACTTATCAGAGCTGGTCGTGACTAGAGCGGCCCTGGGCGTCAGCCTGAGCAGCCTCAGCCATGGCCTGTGCCTGCAGGGCGGCAATCTGGCGGTTGTCGACGCCGCCATCCTGCTCGTCAGCAAAAACGTCCTGCTCGTGCTCAGCCTCCTCAGGGCTAGCGGCACTTTCGGCACTGTCAGCGCTCTCGCTGCTTTCAGCACTGGCGGCGCTGTCGCTACTGGCGGCGTCCTCATCCTCATCCTTAGTACGGTAGGGGTTAGCGTCCCCAGCGTAACTGGCCCCCTCAGCGGCGCGGGCAATGGCGGCGTCGCGCGCCTGAGCCTGAGCCAAAGCATCCTCAATGCTGCGGGCCGTGGTGGGCAGTGAGTCTAGCTGGAAGCTGATGGTGGGGGTAAGGCGGATCCCCAGGGCTTTGCCTACCTCAGAGCGGATTAGGCCGGTGGCGGACTTTAGGGCACTGGCGCTACGACGGCGCTCACCTTCAGTACCGTAAACCGTGTAGAACACGGTAGCCTGCTGCAAGTCACCGGTAACACGCACATCGGTGATAGTTACGAAACCTAGACGCGGGTCTTTAATGCGGCGCTCAAGCACCTGGGCCACAGTCTTGTGGATTCGGTCAGCAACTCGACGGGCGCGGGCGGGGTCAGCCATGATGGCTCCTTTTCCTGTGAAAGTTTTAGGTGATCTATGTACTTAATTTAATGCTAGTAAAGTGGCGGGCCATTGCTGACCCGCCACCTGCCGCCTTAGGTGGCGACTACCGTTTAGCCTAAGACGTCAGTCTCGCGGCTTTTCGCGCATCTCCCAAGTCTCAATGACATCGCCTTCAGCAATGTCCTTGAAACCTAGGTTAATACCGCATTCGTAGCCTTCGCGTACTTCGGTGACGTCGTCCTTCTCGCGGCGCAGAGACTCGATGGAAAGCTCGTTAGCAACCACCACGCCGTCGCGCACCAAACGGGCCTTAGTGCCACGCTTGATAATGCCGCTGCGGACAATCGAACCAGCGATGTTACCGAACCGGGAGGAACGGAAGACCTGACGAATCTCGGCGCTCCCCAGAGCAACCTCTTCGTAGATCGGCTTGAGCATGCCCTTCATCGAGGCTTCAACATCCTCAATGGCGCTGTAGATGACGGAGTAGAACTTCATCTCTACGCCCTCACGGTCAGCCAGCTCCTGTACACGCTCAGCCGGGCGTACGTTGAAGCCGATGATAACCGCGTTGTCGACGGTAGCCAGGTTGACGTCGTTCTGGGTGATGGCACCCACGCCACGGTGGATGACGCGCAGCTGTACTTCTTCGCCAACATCAATCTTGAGCAGCGACTCTTCCAAGGCCTCAACGGCACCGGAGGCGTCACCCTTAAGGATGAGGTTAAGGGTGTCGACCTTACCTTCCTTAAGCACATCGGCGAGGTTTTCCAGCGAAACGCGCTTGCGGCGCTTGGCCAGCAGAGCGTTACGGGCAGCAGCTGCACGCTTGTCAGCGATCTGGCGGGCAGTACGGTCTTCAGAGGCCACCAGGAAGGAGTCGCCAGCGCTAGGAATGCTGGTCAGACCCAATACCTGAGCCGGGCGAGCCGGGCCGGCCTCTTCCAAAGACTTGCCGTATTCGTCGAACATGGCACGCACGCGACCGTAGGCAGAACCAGCCACGATGGGGTCACCCACGCGCAAGGTTCCACGCTCAACCAGTACGGTTGCCACCGCACCGCGACCACGCTCAAGCTTGGCTTCAATAGCCACACCACGAGCAGCAGCATTGGGGTTAGCACGCAGGTCCATACCCGCATCTGCCTGCAACAGTACGGCTTCAAGCAGCTCATCAATGTTTGTGTGCTGCTTAGCGGAAATGTCGACGAACATGGTGTCGCCACCGTATTCCTCAGGCACCAAACCATATTCGGTGAGCTGGCCACGGATCTTCTCCGGGTTAGCACCTTCCTTATCGATCTTGTTAACGGCTACCACGATCGGCACGTTAGCGCTCTGGGCGTGGTTAAGGGCCTCAACGGTCTGGGGCATCACACCGTCGTCGGCGGCAACCACCAAGATAGCGATGTCAGTTACCCGAGCACCACGCGCACGCATAGCGGTGAATGCCTCGTGACCAGGCGTATCAATGAAGGTGATGGCACGCATCTGGCCGTCGTGCTCAACTCGCACCTGGTAGGCACCAATGTTCTGGGTAATACCGCCAGCCTCAGAGTCCACCACGTCAGTGGAACGGATGGCGTCCAGCAGCTTGGTCTTACCATGGTCGACGTGACCCATAACGGTTACCACCGGAGGACGTACAACCAGCTCAGATTCATCGTCATCAGCCTCTTCAGCTTCAAGGTCGATGTCGAAGGACTCTAGCAGCTCACGGTCTTCATCCTCAGGCGAGACTACCTGGACATCGTAGCCCAGCTCCTCACCTAGCAGCTTGAAGGTGTCCTCATCCACCGACTGGGTGGCGGTAACCATCTCGCCGAGGCTGAACAGAGCCGTAACCAGGGCTGCGGGGTTGACGTTAATCTTCTCAGCCAGGTCGGTTAGCGTGGCACCCTGACGGACGCGAATTGCCGCACCGTTACCGCGCGGAATAGCGACACCACCAATAATGGGTGCGCTCTGCTGTTCGAATTCCTGGCGCTTAGCGCGCTTGGACTTACGACGACGCGGGGCGTTGCCACCGCCGCGACCGAAAGCACCCTGGGTGGAGCCGTTACCGCCACGTCCGCCGCGCGGGCCGCCGAAGCCGCCGCCGGGACGAGCACCGCCGCCACCGTTACCACGGCCACCGCCGCCGTTACCGCCACGGGCGCCGCCGGGGCGAGCGCCACCACGAGCGGGCGCACCAGGGCGTCCAACTGAGGACTGACCAGGCATCATGCCCGGGTTGGGACGCGGTGCACCAGTGGGGCGAGCAGTTGCCGGAGTGGGGCGCGGGCCGCCATTGGCAGCC
>ERZ773233.284-NODE-284-length-36538-cov-5.115287_pt1 | contig 36538 bp, 30 predicted proteins | sample MGYA00580991_ERZ773233 | MGnify/ENA primary metagenome ERZ773233 (study PRJEB29015, sample SAMEA2738178) | human oral metagenome | biome: human oral; feature: human-associated habitat; material: saliva | place: China | collected 2161 ...
GTCATTTTTTGGACGATGAAGTAGAGGAGTTGTACCGCAAACTAAAAGAACAAGGATACAGCAAAAGAGAGGCTTCTCCTTTTATAGCCGAGCAATTGGATATAGAACGGATACTGAAGCGCGCCTCGAAATATTGGGACGGCGGCTATGCTATGGAGGGAATGTTTGGACACGGCGATGCTTTTGTGTTGCGCGACCCTGCGGGCATACGTCCGGCGTTTTACTACCAAGATGAGGAGGTGGTAGTGGTGGCATCGGAACGCCCTGCTATACAAACTGTTTTCAATGTAAAATACGAAAATATACAAGAGTTGCCCCCAGGGAATGCTATTATCATCAAGAAAAGTGGCGCGGTAGCTATCAAAGAGATTGTACCTGCTACAGTGCGCAAGGCTTGTTCGTTTGAACGTATTTACTTTTCGCGTGGCAACGACCAAGATATTTACCGCGAACGCAAAATGCTGGGTAGGTTGCTTTATCCGCACGTAGCCCAAGCTATTGGCAACAACTTGAAAGATACGGTTTTTGCTTATATTCCTAACACTGCCGAAACTTCTTACTTAGGACTTATAGAAGAAGCTGAACAGTACCTCAATGGGCAGAAAGCTACACAGTTGGCAGTAGCCGAAAAATCCGAAATTCCCGCAATTCTCTCTCAAAAAGTACGCACCGAAAAAGTAGCTATCAAAGATGTGAAATTGCGCACTTTCATCACTGAGGACAGCAGTCGCGACGACTTGGTAGCGCACGTCTACGACATTACCTACGGCTCAGTGCAAAAAGGCGATACTTTGGTGATTATAGACGATAGTATCGTGCGCGGAACAACCCTCAAGAAGAGTATTTTGAGTATATTAGGGCGTTTAGAACCCAAGAAGATAGTCATAGTGTCTTCAGCACCTCAAATCCGCTATCCCGATTGTTATGGTATTGATATGGCGCGTTTAGAAGATTTGGTAGCCTTTCAAGCGGCTTTAGCTTTGCATAAAGAACGCGGTACGTATCACATCATAAAAGAAGTATATGAAAAGTGTCTTACCCAAGTAGCATTAAGTGATGACAAGGTAGTGAATTACGTAAAAGAAGTATATGCTCCTTTCACCGATGAAGAAATTTCGGATAAAATAAGAGATTTGCTCTTGCCAAAGGATTTCACCTCAGAAGTGGAAGTGATATTCCAAATGGTAGATAATTTGCATAAAGCCTGCCCCGAAAACCTCGGAGATTGGTATTTCACCGGTGATTACCCCACCGATGGCGGTAATCGCGTTGTAAATCGCGCCTTTATCAATTTCTACGAAGGAAACAAAGAACGAGCGTACTAATGAACATAGCTTTTGATGCCAAACGCGCTTTTCATAACACACGTGGTCTCGGCAATTACAGCCGAGACCTTATCCGTATTCTACAAGAACATAAGGTAGGCAGGCTCTTCCTTTTCAATCCTAAACCTGCCAAAACGCAGCGCCTTACCCTCGATGCGCAAACTACTGAGATTACCCCACAATCTTTCTTCTGGAAAAAGCTCAAAAGCCTATGGCGTAGTGTAAAGATTACCGATATAGCTAGGCAACTGCCTATTGATATTTATCACGGACTTTCAGGCGAGATACCCCGCAATATCTACAAGCATGTGCCTACGGTGGTCACTATTCACGACCTTATCTTTATGCGTTACCCTCAGCTGTATTCATACTTCGATAGAAAAATACATTACCGCAAATTCTTCTATGCAGCCCAGCACTCGCAACATATTATTGCTATTAGCGAGCAGACCAAGCGCGATATTATCCACTATCTGAAAGTGCCTGAGAGCAAGATAACAGTAGTGTATCAGGGCTGTCATCAGGCGTTTAAGCAGACGTACACCGAAGCCGAAAAAGCTGCTGTACGCGCCAAATATGCTCTGCCAGCGCGCTTTGTGCTGAATGTAGGAGCGATAGAGCCCCGCAAGAATGCTCTCGAAATAGTAAAAGCTATAGCCTCACTGCCGGACTTGTCGCTGGTGTTAGTAGGAGCGCAAACTGCTTATTATCAGCAGATCGTAGCCTATTGCAAAGCGCATAACCTATCCGACCGCGTCTTAGCCCTCAAAGGGGTATCAATGCAAGAGCTAGCGATGATTTACCAGCAAGCAGAAGTCTTTTGCTACCCTTCGGTATTCGAGGGCTTTGGTATCCCTATTATCGAGGCGCTTTTCTCGCGTGTGCCGGTTATCACCTCTGAGGGGAGTTGCTTTGCTGAAGCCGGAGGCGCGCATTCGTGCTATATTCGTTTAGATAAGGCAGCTGATGAGATACGCGAGGCGATACAGCGCATCAGTAGCGACCGCCTTTTGCGCGAAGCGATGATAGAGAAAGGCTATACCCACGCTCAACATTTCACTGACGAAGCCGTATATCAGCAGCTAATGGCAGTATATAAAAAAATCGAACAGCTATAAATTGTTCGATTTTTTTATGTTTTAAACTTTTGGGGAGTACCCGTTTATGGTTTAGGGTGTATTTTAGCAGCGTAAGTACTCCATTTAGCGTCTCTTTTATAATCATTTACTGATATAGCAGGTACATAGATATTAGGGATTTGGTCTGCATTCAAGCCAAAGAAAATATCATCACCTAAAGTAGGAGGGTTGTACGCATCAATAGTAATGCTTTGCAATGCGCTACAGTATCCGAAAACAAGGCCATCAATCTTTTCTACAGAAGCAGGTAAGAATACTTTAGTAAGAGCTGTACAGCTAGCAAAAGCGGCTTCGCCTATTTGCCTAACTACCGAACCTCTTAAGTCTACCTGTGTAAGAGCCTTACAAGAGTGAAAAGCAGCATTACCTACGATACCTACTTTCCCAAAAGTTACTTTTTTTAGATGGTAACAATGAGAAAACATACTATTAGAAATTTCGGTAGTATAAGGCAAATGTACAGATTCTATATCTGAGAAATAGAAAGCTCCTTTGCCGAAAACTACATTAGAGGCAGTGTTAAACTTTACACCTCCTGTAAGTTTTGTGCCTGCAAAAGCATTTTCACCTATTTCTTTTAAGCTATTAGGGAATACGATAGAGGTAAGATTTGAACCTCTGAAGGCTTCAAATCCTATAGTGTTTACTCTTTGCAGCTTGCTATCAGCTTGCATATCAAGGGTAGTGGTGCTGCTGTTTGTCCATTTTACCAAAGTAAGTCCGTCTGCGTTTAATTGATAATTGCTGGCAGGCACATCGTTTTTGTTTTCATTATCATCGCTTTTACTACAACTTGCAAAAGCCAAAACAGCTAAAGAAGCTGCTAAAAAAATACTTTTTTTCATATTGATTTATTTTTTGAATTAATATTTGCGACAAAAATACAGCTTATTTCCCAAACTTACAGTTAAACAAAAGTTAAATTTGTATCTCAATTCAATGTACAAAGGTGCAGGCTATTCATAAAAAAATCGAACAGCTATAAACTGTTCGATTTTTTTATGTTTTAATCAGCTGGGATTAAAAAATGTCTTTGATGTGCTTCATACTATTAGCAATACTGTCTTTAGCTTCAGCAAAATCACCTTGACCTATTTTCTTGATGATGTTGGTGGCAAAGCCTTTCATCTGTTCAAAAGTGATGTGCGGAGGCATCGCTAAGGTATCGCGATTGGTGTAAATGTTCACCAAAGTAGGACCATCGTGCTCAAAAGCCGCTTTCACAGTAGCCTCGAGGTCTTCGGTTTTGGTCACTTCATAGCCTTTGATGTTCATCAGCTCGGCAAGTTTATCGAAAGGAGGGTTTACCATATTGGTTTGCCAATCGAGGTAGCCCGATACTTCCATCTCTAACTTCACCATTGCAAGTGAACGGTTGTTAAACACGAATATTTTCACCGGATACTGATACTGCATTAGGGTAGCCAAGTCGCCTAAGAGCATAGAGAGGCCACCGTCGCCACACATCGCTACCACTTGTCTGCCTTTAGCCGAGGCAGCAGCACCGATAGCCATCGGCAGAGCGTTTGCCATAGAACCGTGGTTGAATGAACCGGTTAGGTAGCGCTTGCCTGTACCTTTGATAAAGCGCGCAGCCCATACCACATTCATACCCGTATCAACGGTGAAAATAGCATCGTTGGCAGCGTATTTATCCAAAAGCTTAGCCGCATATTCAGGGTCTATTTGTTTCTCTTCAGTTTTCTTTTGGGTGTAATCGTCTAATGATTTTTCAAGATCTAAATATTCTTTGTGAATATCTTTTAAGAATCCGTCGTCGGTGCGTGCGCTTAGCTTAGGCAAAAGGGCAGTGATGCTGTCTTTTATATCGCCTGCGAAGCCGTAATCTACTTTGGCACGACGACCGATAATCTCGGGGCGTTCGTCTATTTGTATGATAGTGCTTTTCTTAGGCAGGAACTCAGCGTAAGGGAAGTCGGTGCCCAACATTACCAGCACATCGGCTTTAGCACAAGCGTCATAGCCTGAACTGTGCCCAAGTAGGCCGTTCATACCTGCAATATAAGGACTGTCGGGGCGGTCGAAGAATATTTTGCCGCGGAAAGAGGCTACTATAGGAGCTTTGAGGGTTTCGGCAAGCTGCTCTACTTCTTTCACCGCGTGCTGACAACCGTGTCCGCAGTAAAGGGCAATTTTCTTGTTTTTGCTATCGTTAAGCACAGCCGCAAGTTTGTCGAGCTCTTCGTCAGAGGGGCGAACTACCGGTTTAGCCAAGAAAGTTTGGGTAGCCGTAGGTACCTCTTCAAGGTCAGCCCCTGCTACATCACCAGGGAGCCCCAATACCGCCACGCCTTTCTCGTTGATAGCGGTTTGAATGGCGCGTTGCATCATCGTAGTGAACTGCTTAGGGGTGTTGGCTACGTATACGTATTTGCTACAGTCTTGGAAAAGCAAGAAAGGATTGGTTTCTTGAAACCAGTGGGTACCGAACTTGTGAGTGGCACAGGTGCTGGCGATAGCAATCACAGGGTTGCCAGCGCGGTTAGCGTCGTAGAGGCCGTTGATAAGGTGTACGTGTCCGGGGCCTGAACTACCCATACAGCAACCGATGCCGTTGAGTTCGGCGTCCATAGAAGCCGCGTAAGCCGCTGATTCTTCGTGGCGTACGTGTATCCATTCTAAACGCCCATCGCGGCGAATAGCGTCATTTACGGGGTTTAGGCTGTCGCCTGTTATGGCGTATACGCGTTTTACGCCCGCTTGTACTAACATTTCGACCAATTGGTCAGATACATTTTTGCTCATATTTTTTATTTTGTTTGTCTTCTGTTCTGAAGAAATTATATGCAAAGGTACAGCTTATTTCTTATTTAGCGATATAAATAAAAGTTAAAATTATATTTTTTTGATATGCCGATTAGTTGATTTGTCAAATTATCAATTATTTCCCCTTTTTATTAAAAATATGGCAATCATATCTTGAGTATAGATTAAGTATACATTAAGTATAGATTGAGTATAGGAAGAACGAAGAACCTTTGTTATCAAATTAACAACAAAAACCACAAAACCTTGCAAATTTTGCAAATTGACAAATTGGCAAATTAACAAATCATCATAACTCCCTGATAGTCTGAAGTGTTAATAACTTTATCTTAAAAAAAACTTAAAAATATTTGCTATTCACAGAAATATTAGTAACTTTGAGCCCTTTTTGGAATGATTTGAGACTTTTTTGAAACGAATAAATAATTAAAAGAAATGAGAAAGATAATTTTGTTAATGAGCATTTTGGCTATGCATTGGGCAGCGGCGCAACAGCAAACCTCTCCTGATGGCAATGTTGTACTCTCATTTTCATTGAAAGCTGACGGTACGCCTACCTATAAGATGACGTACAAAGGCAAACCAGTGATTAATGAAAGTACCTTAGGGTTTACTCTTAAAAAAGATGAACCGCTAACGAACCACTTCAAAGTAGTAAGCGATAGCAAATCTACTTTTAAAGAAACTTGGAAACCTGTATGGGGCGAAGAAAAAGAAATCCTCAACCATTACAATGAGTTGCTCGTACAGCTAAAACAAGATAAGACTAACCGCCTGATGAATATCCGTTTCCGCGTGTATAATGAGGGGGTAGGTTTCCGCTATGAGTTCCCTACTCAGAAAGAACTCACTTATTTTGTGATAGCTGAAGAGAATACCCAATTTGCAATGACGGGCGACCATACCGCTTGGTGGATACCTGGCGACTACGACACCCAAGAGTACGACTATAACGAGAGCAAACTCTCTGAAATTCGCGGACTTATGAAGCAGTCGATGACTGATAATGTGTCGCAATTCGTTTTCTCGCCTACAGGGGTACAGACTGCCCTAATGATGAAAACCAAAGACGGCTTGTATATCAATCTTCACGAAGCTGCTTTGGTAGATTATTCGCTGATGAATCTTAATTTAGACGACAAAAACTTCATCTTCCAATCGTGGCTAACTCCCGATGCTAAAGGCGATAAGGGTTACCTCTATACCCCTACCAAGAGCCCTTGGCGTACCGTAATGGTGAGCGATGATGCGCGCAATATATTAGCTTCACGCCTTATCCTCAACCTTAATGACCCTTGCGCTCTTGCTGATACTTCGTGGATTAAACCTGTGAAATACATAGGTGTTTGGTGGGAAATGATTACCGGCAAAAGTTCTTGGGCATATACTGACGACCTGCCTACTATCAAACTCGATGAGGTAGATTATACTAAGGTGAAACCTAACGGCACTCACGCGGCTAACAATGAAAAAGTACGCCGTTATATAGACTTCGCTGCTCAACACGGCTTTGACCAAGTGCTTGTAGAAGGCTGGAACGTAGGTTGGGAAGACTGGTTCGGTCATCGTAAGGATTATGTGTTCGACTTCGTAACCCCTTATCCTGACTTCGATATTAAAGCGCTTAACGATTACGCTCACGCTAAAGGCGTAAAACTGATGATGCACCACGAAACTTCAGGTTCTACACGCAACTACGAGCGCCATATGAAAGCTGCTTATGAGTTGATGAACAAATACGGCTATAACTCTGTGAAGACTGGTTATGTGGGCGACATACTTCCTATAGGCGAACACCACTACAGCCAATCTACTATTAACCACTACCTATATGTTATAAAAGAAGCTGCTAAGCATAAAATAATGCTTAATGCGCACGAAGCAGTACGCCCTACCGGTTTGTGCCGTACTTATCCTAACCTTATAGGCAACGAGTCAGCACGCGGTACTGAGTACGAGGCTTTTGGTGGCAACAAACCTTTCCATACTACTATTTTGCCTTTCACCCGCCTACAAGGAGGGCCTATGGACTATACCCCTGGTATCTTCGAAACTGAGGTGAAGAACGTAAATCCTAACAACACCAGTCAGGTGCGCAGTACGTTGGCTAAACAATTAGGGTTGTATGTTACTATGTACAGTCCGCTACAAATGGCAGCCGACCTACCAGAGAACTATGAAAGATTTGCTGATGCTTTCCAATTCATCAAAGACGTACCCGTAGATTGGCAAGAGAGCGTATATCTTGAGGCTGAACCAGGGCGTTACATCACCGTAGCGCGCAAAGACAAACACAGCGACAATTGGTATGTAGGTAATACTTCTAACGAAAACGGACATACCTCAGAATTATTGCTTAACTTCTTAGACAAGAACAAGAAGTATGAAGCGACCATCTATGCTGATGCTAAGAACGCTGATTGGCAAACCAACCCTAAGGCTTACACTATTACCAAACAAAAAGTAAATGCTAAAACCAAGCTGAAACTTACAGCAGCTAAAGGTGGTGGCTACGCTATAAAAATTAGCGAATTAGCAAATTAGCGAATTAACCAATTAACCAATGTTATGGAAAAACCTAATGTAATATTAGAAAAGACTTTTTCGTTTTCTCTAAGGATTGTAGAACTTTGTAATATTTTGGAAGAAAATAGGAAGTATGCTATTGCAAATCAATTATTAAGGTCGGGCACTTCTATAGGAGCTAATGTGAGAGAAGCTCAGAATGCAGAAAGTCAGCAGGATTTTATCCATAAGTTTAAAATTGCAGCTAAGGAAGCTGAAGAAACAATGTATTGGTTAGATATATGTTTATATTCAAGAGATTACCCTGATACTCAAGTAGAGAAAAAGGAATTACTGAATATTATGTATATAATGAATAGTATAATAGGGACAATGAAAAAGAAAATTAGCAAATGAGCAAATGAGCAAATGAGTGGTATGGGAATTTTCAAATTTGCTAATTTTCAAATTTTCGAATTTTCAAATTTTATTTGTATGAAAGTAAAAATGAACAGACTACTTTATGCAGTAGTATTTTTCTTGTGTGTGAGCTTCGGCTATGCACAGCAAATCACTGTGAAAGGAACAGTGAAAGACAATACTGGCTTACCTATACCAGGGGCTAGTGTGCTTGTGAAAGGTACCTCGCACGGGGCAGCTGCCGATTTTGATGGTAATTTTGAACTTACTGCCAACAAAGGTGCTGTGCTTGTTATCTCGACAGTGGGGTACAAAACGCAAGAAGTAACCGTAAAAGGCGCAACCCTTAATGTAGTACTTCAAGAAGATGTACAACAATTAGGCGATGTGGTAGTTATCGGTTATGGGGTAGCTAAGAAAAAAGACCTTACCGGTTCGGTAAACTTAGTGACCGACAAAGAGTTTAACAAAGCACCTGCTGTAAATGCCGACCAACTTATTCAGGGTAAAATAGCAGGGGTACAAATGGCTACCACTGGTGGAGCTCCTGGTGAAGGACAAGTTATCCGCGTACGTGGTAACGGCTCTTTGTCATTGACTTCTAACCCTCTTATAGTAGTAGATGGGGTGCCAATGAACGATGGAGGCGTAGGCGGTTCTCGTAGTATCTTCAACTCTATCAACCCAGAAGATATCGAGAGTATGACGGTACTAAAAGATGCTTCTTCAACTGCTATCTACGGTTCTCGTGCTGCCAATGGGGTAATTATGATTACTACCAAAAAAGGAAAAGCTAACCAAGATATGAAGATTAGCTTCAACACTAGTATCGCTATTCAAGATACTAATAAGTATGTAGATGTGATGAGTGCAGAGCAATTCCGCCAAACAGTAAAAGGGCTTAACAACCCTGCTGCCGAAGCGCTATTGGGCAATGCCGATACTAACTGGCAAAAAGAAATCTACCAAGTAGCGCCTATGAGCAACAGTACTTTGGTACTCTCTGGTGCTTATAAAACCTTGCCTTATCGTGTGTCTGTAGGGCACTCTTATGCTGATGGGGTGTTGCGTACTGATAACTTCAAACGTACCAATGCTAAAATTAGCTTAAACCCTACTTTCTTTGATAGAGCTTTGAAGTTAGAATTAAACGCTAATGGTACTTATATGCAAAACCGTTTTGCTGATAAGGGGGCAATAGGTTCAGCAGTAGGCTACGACCCTACCCAATCAGTATTCGGAGGTCCTGCTAAGTACGGCAACTATCACACTTGGGTAGACCCTAATAACGGCAACCGCTATAACTTAGCCCCTACTAACCCTGTGGCAATGCTACAGTACTTAGATGATACTTCAAAAGTATACCGCTTCATAGGAAACGTAAAAGCCGATTATACTTTGCCTTTCTTTAAAGATATTACTGCTAGTGTGAACTTTGGTTTAGACTATAGCAAAGGTGAAGGCGATAAGGTAACTGACCGCCGTATGCCTACCTCAACCCCAGGGTTTGACGGAGCTAAAACTTCGTATACTAATAAGGCTATTAACAAACTCTTTGATGCCTACGTAAACTATATGAAAGAGATTAAAGAAACTCATAGTATAGGGCTAATGGCAGGGCACTCTTATCAATCATTTGAGTTTGACGATAATTCTACTGATTACTCTTACTTTATTAACCCAGGTGATAATAAAGAGGTGCCTAACATCAACAAGAGTAGAAACGTATTGATGTCTTTCTTTGGTCGTGCTAACTATAGCTATAAAGAGCGCTACCTCCTTACCGCTACCCTTCGTGCCGATGCGTCTTCTAAGCTAAACCCAGATGACCGTTGGGGCTACTTCCCTTCAGTGGCGTTGGCTTGGAATGTTAGCAATGAGAAATTCTTAAAAGAAAACAAAACTCTTAACGAACTAAAATTGCGTTTGGGTTATGGTGAAGTAGGTAACGTAAACGGTTTGGGTGACTATCTTTTCCTTACTAACTACACTCGTAGCCAAGATGGTGCTTCTTATCAATTCGGCGATGCTTTCTATCAAACCTACCGCCCTGGGGTAACTAATAAAAAGCTACGTTGGGAAATTGGTAATACCCTCAACGCTGGTATTGACTTTGGTTTGTGGAACAACCTTATCACAGGTACGCTCGATGTATATCGCAAACAGACTAAAGACCTGATAGCCGAAACTACTATCGACCCTTTCACCAGCTTTAAAAACCGTGTGAATGCTAACGTGGGCGATATGGAAAACAAAGGGGTAGAATTCGGTCTTACCGTTACTCCTATACGCGATACTGAAAAGAATATCCGTTGGAGCTTCAACTACAATATCACTTATAACGAAAATAAAATCACTCGTATGCCAGACGACCAGCCTACCGGTGGTATAGAAGGAGGTACTAACAACCGTGTACAACTACACCGTCAGGGAGAAACTCCATTTTCTTTCTTCGTATACCAACAAGTATATGATGCACAAGGCAAACCAGTAGAAAATGCTTTTGTTGATAGAAACGGCAATGGCAAAATAGATGAAGGAGACCGCTATCTATACAAATCGCCATTTGCCCCTGTAACTATGGGCTTTGGTACAGACCTTAGCTATAAAAATTGGGATTTGAACATCACTACCCGTGCTAACATCGGCAACTATGTGTACAACAATACCCAATCGCGCTTAGACCAACGCACTGAAATTACTTCTAACAGTGGTTTCTTGCGGAACATCAAAGCTAATAGTATTTTCCAACGCCATAACGACCAAGCGTGGAATAGTGATTACTATCTAGAAAACGCTTCGTTCATCAAGTTAGACAACATCACTTTAGGCTATACCTTCCCTCATACCGATAAAAGGTATATTCGCCTTTATGGTACTGTACAAAACGTTTGGACGATTACTAAATACAGTGGTTTAGACCCTGAAGCATTATCAGTAGATAGTGCTACCAATCGAGCTACTTTTGGTATTGATAACAACTTGTATCCACGTCCAACAACTTATTTGGTAGGGTTGAATATTAACTTTTAATCGATAGAAATATGAATAAATATATCAAACATAGTATTTTAGGGCTTACAATGGCACTTTCGCTTAGTGCTTGTATGAAGGACTTAGACCAAGAGCCTATTGACCCTGATAGTTTTACTGAAAAAGACGTATTTAAAAACGCTACTGAAGCCAAAAGCGCTTTAGCCAAAATATACGCCTCATTATCCCTTACAGGGCAAAAAGGACCATCAGGCGATGGCGATATTGCTGGTGCCGATGAGGGGTCTACCGGATATACCCGCGTGCAGTTCTACCTACAAGAAGCTAGCACCGATGAGGCTATTATCCGTTGGAGCGATGCTGGTGTGCCTGACTTCCATAATATGAGTTGGACACCCTCTAACACTTTTACCAATGCGTATTACAACCGTTTGGGGCAACAGATAGCTTTTGCTAACTCGTTTATCGATAATGCACAAGCATTGGCTTCAGACCCTGAAGTGGCTTATTACATAGCCGAAGCGCGCTTTATACGTGCTTATGCTTATTACAACGTGATAGATGCCTACGGGAAGGCTCCTTTGATAACCTCATCAAAAGCTGATTTGAAGCCTACCCAAAACTCTCGTGCCGAACTCTTTAACTTCGTAGAAAGCGAGCTAAAAGATTTGGAAACTAAGCTAAAAGCAGCTCGTGCTAATGAGTACGGACGCGTAGATGCAGTAGCGGCACAAGCACTACTTGCCCGCTTGTACCTCAATGCTAAAGTGTATATAGGGGTAGACAAATATACCGACTGTATCACTTATGCCAAAAAGGTAATCGCTTCTTCTTACCGCTTAAACACTACCGATGCTAATGGCAATGGTACTGCTTATGACGAGTTGTTCCTTGCGGATAACAATAAAAACGGAGCACAAAACGAGTTTATATTCTTAGCAAGTTTTGATGGGCTTAACACTAAAACCTACGGAGGTACCGCTTTCATTATGCACGGAGCTACTGGTGGTAATATGAATGCTACTGCTTTAGGGCTTAATGGTGGTTGGGGTGGTATCACTGTTACCAAAGAATTTGTTAATAAGTTTGAAGCCTCTACTCGCAACGGTAATAATGAGCCTACCGCTTGGAATGACAAACGCGCAATGTTCCACACCGACGGACAGACTTTTGAAAGTACTGATTACGTAAAAGACTTTACTAAAGGAGGTTATGCTGTTACTAAGTTTAAAAACATCACCTCTACCGGTGCTGCTGGCAAAGACCCTGCTAAAGATTTTCCAGACACAGACTTACCGCTTATCCGTTTAGCTGAAGTGTATCTTACTTATGCTGAAGCGGTACTACGCGGGGGTGCAGGAGGCGACAGAGCAACTGCTTTGGGCTATATCAACCAGTTGCGCACTCGTGGCTATGGTAGTATAGCGGGCAATATAGCCGATGCCGATCTTACCTTAGATTTTATCTTAGATGAGCGTGCTCGCGAATTGTATTGGGAAGGCTTGCGCCGTACTGACCTTATCCGTTATGGCAAGTTTACTAACGCTTCTTACCTTTGGTCTTTCAAAGGTGGAGCCGCTTCAGGGGTGGCAGTGCCCGACTATAGAAACTTGTATCCGATACCAAGCGATGCGCGTGCCGCTAATGAAAACCTTAGTCAGAATACAGGATATTAAAAAGAGAATACTATGAAAAATATACTTAAAACGGCAGCTATCTGTGCAAGTCTTGTATTATTGGTAGGCTGCGAAAAAGACGAAGAAAAGGCGACAATGAACGCCAATGCACGAGTAGAATCAAACATATCGGCTTCTACCTTAGTGCTTGATAAAACCCAATCGAATACTACTGCCCTAACAGTCTCTTGGGAAACTAAGGATTTGGGCGTACAATTAGCTCCTGTTTATACAGTAGAATTTGAGAATATCGCTACTGGTAAAAGCAAGCCTCTTTCGGCTGAAAGGTCACCTTTTACCCTTACAGTTAAAGAGCTGAATGAGTATTTGGTAGGTTTAGGACTTAAAACCGGCGTAGCAACCGATGTAAGAGTGTTAGTAAGAGCTGCCCTCAGCGACCAACGCAGTCTTGTAGCGACAAAAACCCTAAAAGTAACCCCTTACTTCGATGAAATTAAAGCAAGCGAATGGGGGGTAGTAGGTAGTGCCACTCCTAATGGTTGGAATGGTCCTGATATTAAAATGTGGAACTCTACTGACGGCAATTTAGTAGCTTATGCTACTTTGGCTACTGGCGAAATAAAATTCAGAAAGAACAATGACTGGGGTGTAAACCTCGGAGGTTCTAACGGTACACTTTCGTCAGGAGGGTCTAATATAGCCGTAACAGCAGGTACTTACAAAATCACTATCAACGTAAGCAAAAACACTTATACTATCGAAACCTATTCTTGGGGAATTATAGGTAGCGGTGCCAGAGGTTGGGGCGATAATGATGATGTAGCTATGACCTACGAAGGTAGTACTAACTCTTGGGTGGTGAAGAATATAGCCCTTGATGGTGAAATAAAATTCCGCTTAAATCACTCTTGGGGTACTAACTTTGGGGCAGATAGTACAGATAATCCGGCAACTGCTCTTGAGGGAGATATAAAATCAGGTGGTAATAACATAAAAGTAACCGCTGGTACTTACAATGTGTCTTTCTCTTTTGATGCTAATAACAAAGGTACTTACAAAATAGAAAAATTATAATCTTATAAAGGCTGTCCGAACACATCTGGACAGCCTTTATTCTATCATTTAAATACTGCAAAAATATGAAAGCATACATCTATTTATTAGCAGCCTGCACCTTGCTTAGCTGCAAAAAGGATAAGGGCGAAGATACTCCCCAACTGCAAAATGTCAATCCTATAGACCTTAGCACCATAGATAACGGAAACCGTGTGATGATGCAAACATTCTATTGGGATGTAACCCCATTAGGAGAGTGGTGGAATACGATTACCCCTAAAATTGCCGATTGGAAAGCCAATGGGGTAGACCGTCTTTGGTTGCCTGTAGCTACTAAAGGGGCTTCGGGGGGCTATTCTATGGGGTATGACCCTTCTGATTACTTTGATTTTGGCGAATACAACCAACACGGTTCGGTAAAAACTCGCTTTGGTTCGCGTGCTGAGCTCGAAAATCTTATCAGCAAAGCGCACGAAAACGGCTTGCAAGTGCTTGCCGATATTGTTATTAACCATTGTAATGGGGGAGGGGAAGAGATAAACCCTTATAAAAACAACGAGAAAACCAATACACTATTTGATAAAACACACGGTAATGCTTCAGAAAAGTTTAATCGCAATTACGAGCATTTCCACCCTAATGCTACTGAGGCAGCTGATGAAGGAGGCGATTTCTTTTTAGACCTTGCTCATAAAGTGCCTTACGTGCAAGATTGGTTGTGGAAGAAAAACGAGTCGGTAGCCAAGTATTATAAGAATACGATGAAGTTTGACGGCTGGCGTTTCGACTATGTGAAAGGCTTTGGTGCGTGGGTTATTAGAGATTGGATGAAAGAAGTAGGCGGATTTGCGGTAGGCGAGCTTTGGGATGGCAATGCAGAAACCCTCAAAAACTGGGTAGATGCTTCAGGTATTTCAGCTTTTGATTTTGCTTGTTATTATGCGATAGAGCAGGCGTTAGACAGTCAGAAAGATATGCACAAACTGATGACCAGTCAGAATGCTATGTTGCGCACCTTGCGTCCTGACAGAGCAGTGACTTTTGTAGGCAACCACGATGTAGATGGTCGTAGCGATGTGTCGCCTACTAACACCATAGCGCAAGATAAAAAACTAATGGCTTATGCCTACATACTTACCCATAGTGGCTACCCTTGTATTTTTTACAGCGATTATGAGAATGCTGAGTTTAAGGCTAAAATACAGAAGTTGTTGCTCATTCATCGCAGCTTAGCGGCGGGTGAAGAGAAATTTCATTTGGCGTCTAATACAGAGTATGTAGTGTCGCGTTTAGGCAAAGATAAGAGCCCAGGGCTTGTATTGTTTTTGAACAACAGCAATGCTCCAGCCCAGCGCACTATTACCACTCATTTTAAGGGTAAAACGCTAATAGACTACACCGGCAATACAGCCGAGCGTTTTGCTACAGATAGCAATGGCAAGGTTACCCTAAAAGTACCCGCTAATAGCTATACCGTTTGGTCAGTAGGACAATAAGAAATTATAGCCTGCATAAGCACAGGCAGTGCACTTTTATCAATCACCTTGCTAGCGGTAAGCAGGGTGATTTTTTTGTGCTTTTTGAGTTCGCTACAGAAAGAAGTAAAAGCCTCGTTGTGGGCTAATTCTTCGGTATAATCTTTTTTGAAAGCCTCGAAATCGCCGTCTTGGTGATAGTGTTGTCGCAAGGCAGTGCTGGGGGCTATCTCTTTAGCCCATAGGTCTAATGCTAAAGCCTCTTTTTTGATGCCACGAGGCCAAAGACGGTCTGCTAATACGCGAAAGCCGTCAGTGTCAGTTTGTGGGTCGTATACCCTTTTGAGAATGATAGTCATATTAGTCGTTAGTTGTTAGTTGTTAGTCGTAAGATTTTTATTTAATAGCAAAGGTACTACTTTTTTTGAGATAAAGAACAATAAATAGCCTCTTTTTTCTGACAGTTCTGTAGTACACTGATACAAGGTTGTAACACGATGCGACAACTTTTTGCGGGGCTTTGTTTTTTGCCGCACCTTTGCAGCGTAAAACAAACGAGGGGTGCTCCTCAAAGATACTTACCACCAGAAAAAGTGCACGTTCTGCGCGGTATAGTGTTTCAAGGAGAAGCCCTCAAGTCTAACCTAAAAATTTATAAAAAAAATGGCAAAAAGTAGAAACAACATCGTAACCGCAGGTTTGAGCGGAGGAATTGGCAATCAATTAGTATTCAAACAAGTAAATGGAGAAACCATAGTGGCTAAATATCCTAATCGCAAGGAGAGTAGCACTCCTAAACAAATCGCACATCATAATAAGTTTGCAAAAGCGACTGTATATGCTAAAAACGCTTTGCAAAACGCAGCCCTCAAAAAAGTGTACGCTGACCAAGCGGCTAAACGCCCAGGGGTAAGTGCTTATGCAATGGCTGTAGCCGACTATTTGAAAGCCCCTATAATTGACCATATCGATACTTCGGCTTACACGGGGGTTAGTAGTGGCGAGAAGATAAGCATAGAGGTAGCCGATGCTTCGAAAGTGATGACGGTAAAGGTGAAGATAGTCGCTGCTAACAACTCGGCTGTAGAAGAGGGTAGCGCTACCCTTAGCGAAGGCAAATGGGTGTATACCACTACCGCTATCAATGCAGCACTTAGCGGCAGTAAGGTACTTATAACTGCTACCGACCGCCCTGGCAACGTAACCACTAAAGAGGTAACCCTCTAAAATTAACTAATAAGTCGATTTGTCAGTTAGCTAATTTGCTAATTGACAAATTGGCTTATTAACAAATTTGCTAATTGCTAATTATTTTGTACTTTTGCGCCCAATAATAAAAAAGAAATTACTATGAATATCGCACAAGAAATGTGGCGAAATAACTACGAAGAGTCAGCTATGTTTACCTCTGACGATTTGGCAGCAGCCAAACGTAATGGCAAATGGGGTTTTGTAAACCGTAATGGGAAAGAGATTTGTCCGTTTAAGTACGACAAAGTGCTTCCTTTTTTGCTGGGGTCGGCGCTTGTGAAGGTAGGTAACTATTGGGGAGTGATAGATGTTAATGGAAAGGAATTAGTACCTACGTACTACGATCAGGTGTTTTACTTCTCGAATCACTTGGCTAAAGTGGTAAAAAACGGCAAATCAGGATTTGTAAATAAAAAAGGAGAAGTGGTAATTCCGCTTATTTATGACGATGCGCACCCTTTTATGAAGACGATTACTTCAGCTAAAAGAGACGGCAAAGCAGGTTATATAAACATACGAGGCAAGGAGGTAATTCCTTTTGAATATGAAGAGTCTATGCCTTTCTTTGAGACGCTTGGTGCGGTGAAAAAAGACGGCAAGTGGGGCTTTATCACTACCAAAAACGAGTGGGCTATACAGCCTATGTACGATGAGGTGGAGAGCTTTTTGCAAGGAACGGCTAAGGCAATGACCAAAGACTGCTGGGGACTTATAAATGAGAAAAACGAATGGCTTATTCGTCCGGAGTACGAAGATTTAGCGCGTTTTAGCGAGGGCTATGCTGCTGTGATGCGCAATGAGCTATGGGGGTATGTAAATACTGACAATCAGTTGATTTGTGAGTTGCAATACGATGAAGCTATGGACTTTGTCGAAGGCTTTGCTGCAGTGTGCAAGGGCGGCAAATGGACGTTTATCAACACCGAAGCCAAAGAAATCGCAACGCCTGCTTATGATGAAGTGAGGAGTTTCTGTCACGGGCGTGCTGCTGTATGTCTCGACGGATTATGGGGCTTTATCGATACCAAAGGGAACCAAATCTTAGCACCTCGTTTTGATGAGGTTACTGATTTTGAAGAAGGAAAAATTGCCTTTGGATTATTAGATGAGGAAATGTATGTGGTATTGCCAGACGGGAAGGTAATGACTACAGAAGAGTTTAAGCAGTTCACAACTAATTAAACCCTAGTAAAGAATAAGATGAAAGTAAAAATAAAGAACACATCAGCTAACGAGTTACCGGCCTATCAGACGGCAGGGGCTGCGGGGGTAGACCTAAGGGCAAATCTGCCTGAGGGGGTTATCCGTTTGGCTCCTTTGGAGCGTACGTTAGTACCTACGGGCTTGTATTTAGAAATACCTGATGGCTATGAGGCGCAGGTGCGTCCGCGCAGTGGTCTGTCTATCAAGCACGGTATCACGGTCATCAATGCACCAGGTACTATAGACTGCGATTATAGGGGCGAGGTAAAGGTGCCTATCGTCAATCTCTCTAACGAAACTTTTGAGATAGCACACGGCGATAGAATAGCACAAATGGTCTTTGCCCGATATGAGCAAGCTTCTTTTGAAGAAGTAAGCGTACTGAGCGAAACCGAGAGAGGCGCAGGAGGTTTTGGTAGCACTGGCAATTAGTAAATTAGTCGATTTGCCAATTTGCTGATGAGACGATTTTAGACAATAGTAAGATGAAGAAACTACTTATAATATTTACGCTTTTATTTTTGACCGTAGGTTGTAAGACAAAGCGGGCGGTAGTCGCTACTACTGGTACGGTTACTGCCGAAAAGCAAGTGCAAGAAATATGGCAACACCACTTGGCATCGTTTCCTGCGTTTAAAACCCTTGTGGGGAGTGTGCAGGTATCTTACAATGATGGGAAAAACAGCCAGTCGTTACCATTGTCATTTCGTATGGAAAAAGATAAGGCTATATGGTTGTCAGCTCCGCTGGGTATAGCCAAAGTGCTCATCACTCCAGAGAAAGCAGCGTTTTTTAATCGTTTAGACAGTACTTACTTCAATGGTGATTTTAGTTATATCAGCAGGCTGTTGGGAGTAGAAGTAGATTTTGATGCCTTGCAGAATTTGCTGTTAGGCAATGCTTTATATGCTTCTTATTTTGAGAAAGAAAAGGTAGTAAGGCTATTGCCAGAGGAGAATAACCGCTACAATCTGCAAATCATTGATGAGTCGCCTATAGAGGTAATCTATCGTTTTCTGCCTGATACCTATAGGGTAGGGAGTACAGAGGTATTAGAACCGATTAAACAGCAAAAGGCAGTGGCTACTTACGAGTATCAGCAGGTGGGGGAGGTTTTGTTGCCTCATACGCTGAAAATCGTAGCTACAGAGGGAACCAATCAGACAGAGATAAGCATAGAATTTAAGGGGATAGAACTCGATAAAAGCATTAACTTTCCGTTTAAAATACCAGAAGGATTTAAAGAGATAACAATTAACAAGTGATGAAGTTTATTTTTAAACTCATATTACTATTTTTGTTCGTGCCCTTATTGGGTATAGGGCAAACAAAGCAAAAGGACTTAGAGCAACGCAAGAAGGCACTACTTGAACAAATCAAGCAGATGTCGGCATTGCGACAACAACAAAGTCAGCAACGGAAGAGTACAATTCAGCAGATAGAAGAAGCGAATGAGAAGATACTTATCCGCACTCGGCTGATACAAATCAATCAGCAGCAAGCAAATCTTCTATCAAAAGAAATAGCAGACAATGAAGACCAATTGCGCAATCTGAAGAAAGAGCTTATTTATCATAAAGACGAATACGCTAAAATCATTGTACAGTCATACAGGAGCAAGTCGGCACAGAACCGATTGCTTTTTTTGCTGTCATCAGAGAGCTTTTCGCAGGCTTACAAGCGACTGTCGTATATGAAGCAGTACGCTAATTATCGCAAGGAGCAGGTGGGCTTTATACAAGCTAAAACCGATAAGATAAAGAGTCTGAATGATACATTGGTAGCTCAGCGCAATGAGAAGAACCAAGTGCTTGATGAGCAGAGAAGAGAGCAAGCTACCCTGCAACAAGAGAAGAGAGAGTTAGAGCAATTAGCCGCAAGCATACGCGAGGTAGAGCGCAGTTATGAGAGTCAGATACGCGAAAAACAAAAACAAGCTAATGCTATAGACCGAGAAATACAGCGACTTATACGATTAGCTATTATCGAGGCTAACAAACGCGAACAGAAGAACAACGCTAGTGGAGTGAATGCTATTGGTAGTGGTATGGTTACAACTACCCCTCCGTCGGCTGATAATACTGCTGAAGTAACTTTTGTACTTACTCCTGAATCGAGGAAGGTAGCCGATAGTTTTGAGGCTAATAAAGGCAACCTAATATGGCCTGTAGCAAAAGGGTATAAAGCACAAGGTTTTGGAGTGTATTACGACCCTGTGTATCCTGAACTGCAGCACTATAACAATGGTGTAACAATAGCTACTGAAAAGGGAGCTGAAGCGCGCTGTGTGTTTGAAGGAGAAGTGTCGGCTATACAGTCGATACCAGGTAGCAATAAAGTAGTGCAAGTGCGCCATGGTAACTATATTACTATTTATTACAACTTGACAGATGTATATGTGCGAAAAGGAGATAAGGTAAAGGCTAAAGATTCGCTTGGCAAAATCTTCACCAATGCGAACGGGAAGACCGAAATGAAATTCTTCTTATACAAAAATACCACCCGTCTGAATCCAGAGTTTTGGATACATAAAATGTAGATTATAAGGCTTGGGGCTAAAATAGGCTAAGCTGCTCTACAGGCAAGAGCTGAAAGGTTTTGCGATGATGAGGAGTAGCGCCATATTCAGCAATAGCCCTACGATGCTCAGGGGTAGGATAGCCCTTGTTTTGTTGCCAGTGATATTCTGGGAACTGTAGCGCAAGGTCGCTCATATAAGCATCGCGGTAGGTCTTGGCAAGAATAGAAGCTGCTGCTATGGTTTGTATTTTGCCATCACCTTTTACTACACAAGTATAGGGTATCTGAGCGTAACGTACGAACTTATTGCCATCTACTGCTATAAAAGTAGGAACAACAGAGAGTTGCGCTATCGCACGGTGCATAGCTGTAATAGAGGCGCGCAGAATATTTAGCTCATCAATTTCGGCAGGTAGTACGTGGCATACTGCATAAGCTACCGCCTCGCGCTCAATAATAGGGCGTAATTGATCGCGCTGTTTTTCTGTTAGCTGTTTAGAGTCGGTCAGAAGTTCGTTATGGAAGTCGGGAGGCAATACAACAGCTGCAGCTGTAACGGGGCCTGCTAAACAACCTCTTCCTGCCTCGTCAGTGCCTGCTTCAGAAGAAGAATGATAAAATAATTGTAGCATAATATTAACGAGTTAGCTGTTAGTAAATCGACTGAATATTAGGGTTGAACAATTGCCTCCAAAACCAAATGAATTAGAGAGCACATGCTTGATAGGCTTGTGTACCGATTTTGTTTGGGGGCGTATAGATACTTCGCTCATTGGCGTTTCATAATTCAAATTAGGGAATACCACACTATTGCGCAGTGCCAGCAGACTGAAGACCGCTTCGACTGCTGAAGCAGCGGCTAATGTATGTCCTGTGAAGGGTTTAGTAGAACTAAAATCGGGTACTTGCGTTCCAAAAATGCGCTCTAAAGCACGACTTTCAGACAGGTCGTTATTAGGAGTAGCGGTGCCGTGGGCGTTGATATAATCTATTTCTGCAGGTTGCAATCCTGACTGCTGTAACGCCTGTTGCATAGCTAAGTAAGCTCCTTGTCCTTCAGCAGATGAGGCTGTTTGATGAAAAGCATCATTAGCATTCCCCCAGCCAGTGAGTTCAGCTTTGATACGCGCTCCACGTTTCTTAGCGTTTTCTTCAGACTCTAATACTAGAAAAGCAGCGGCTTCGCCTAAATTGAGTCCTTTGCGGTGTTCGTCAAAAGGAGTACAATCAGTATCAGAGAGTATCATCAGGCTATGAAAACCATTGATAGTAAACTTGCACAAAGCATCGGCGCCCCCTACGATAAGGCAATCAGCTCTACCTGTGCGTATTAGGTGAGAGGCTGTGATAAGGGCATTGGCTGATGATGAGCAGGCGGTACTAATACTTGTTACGACGCCTTTTAGCCTAAAATAGTCAGCTATTTGGTGCGAAACACTACCGATATAATGCGTGTTAATATAACGTCTGGAGTGCTCATTATCTTCATAGCTATACAGATAGCGCTCTGTCATATCCATTCCCCCTACACTCGATGCCATTACTAAGCCCGTACTTGCCAAGTGCAGCGGATTTAGACGTGCATTAGCAATTGCTTGTTGGGCGGCAATGATGCCTAAAAGAGCAGTGCGAGAGTAGGCATTGACAGCCGGCAGGTGTAGAGCTCGAGACAGTTCATTATTAGTGTGTTTTATTTCGCCTACTTTGATGTGATATTTATGGGCAGTTTCAAAATTATGTACGCGTGTTAGGCAGGGGCGGCGGTGAGTAAGTGCGTAGAGGTGCGCCTCAACAGAATCGCCTATCGAAGAGAGAATGCCTACACCGGTAATCACCACTTTTTTGTTTGTCATTATTTAGTGCGATTAGCTGTGATATATTGGGCTATAGAAGTTACTGATTCAAAGATTTCTTTTCCTTTTTTAGGGTCGTCTAAGCGTATGCCGTAATATTTGTCGAGCAACACGATGAGCTCAAGGGCATCGATAGAGTCTAAGCCTAAGCCAGTGCCAAAGAGAGGAGCGTTTTCATCTATCTCTTCAGGAGTGATATCTTCGAGATTTAAGGCTTCAATAATACGGTTTTTCAATTCTAAAATAAGTGCTTCCATCTAAATAAAAATTATTATTTTGCGGCAAAGGTAGCGAACTATTTGCAAATTAACAAATTAAGTTAGCGTAATCCATTGGCAAATAGCTTCGTACTCCTCACCTAAATAATCTAACCAGCCGGTCAGTACGTGTTCGGCTACGCCTTGAGCCAAAAGAGCTTGGCTATAGGTTTGCAAGAATGGAGCCGCCTGCTGATAGCTGTCGAATACAAAGAAACTTCCCTCAGTATGCAGTTGATGGCGTATGCTAATTTCGCCTAAGCAAATATTAGGCAAGGTATAGACAAATACCGCCGGACTGGGGTAGTACTCCTGCGGATTGGCTATAGTAGCCTGATGCTTGAGGTCGGTATCAAGGCTGGCAACGCGATTAGCAAACAGAAGTGCTGTGCGGCTCTTAGCTTCAGCAGAAAGCGGACTCAAAACGGCTTCAGCAGCTAAGAAAGCTAACTTAGAGAGATTATCCATTTTGAAAAACTTAGGATATTCAACCTTTAGGGCTTTGAGTGCTTTCTTGGCAAAGTCGGCAAATGAGCTCTCGGAGGCTTCGAAGAGCACCGCATCATCAAGCGTAATGGAGTTATTTCTGATAGTACAAATCACTTTTTTTGACTAAATTTTTCTGCAAATATATATAATTATTTAGTTAATTGACAATAATTTCCTATCTTTGCCGATTATAAGCAACATTTATGAAAAAAATAGTTCTTTCAGCAGTAGTTCTGATGGCATACAGTCAGCTGCTATGGTCGCAAGAAAGCAGCGAGGTGCGTGAGCCGATGAGTGAGTTTCAGAAAGCTATCGCTCTCTATAATCGCAAGATGTACCAGCCCGCTCAGAACCTTTTTCGCAAAACGCAAGCCGAGCATCCCGATAAGGCCGTTAAAGCCCAAAGCGAATATTACATCGCTACCATTGCAGCCCTTTTGAACCAAGAGGGAGCAGATGCTTTGGTGAATAACTTCATACTAAATCACCCCGAATCACCGCTTAGTTCAGCTGCCTATGTACAGATGGCACATCTTTACTTCCAGCAGGGCAACTATGCAGAATCGCTTGAATGGTATAACGCTATCGACCCGCTTTCGTTAAAAGGAGAGGAGAAAGACCGTTATTATTTTGAGAAGGGGTATGCACTCTTCAACACCGGCAAACAAAACGAGTCTAAACCTTACTTCGAGGCAATACAGCAGCATAAAGAATACGGAGCAGATGCTAAGTATTACTTGGGCTACATCGCCTATGACACTAACGACTATGCTAAGGCTGAGAGCTACTTTAGGCAAGTAGATACTGAAGACAGCGTTAATAATAACGTGTCGTATTTTCAAGCCAATATGTATTTCAGTCAGGCATTGTACGAAGAGGCGATAGAAGAGGGCGAAAAGCAACTCAAAAAGACAAAAAACGCTCAAGAGGTATCAGAGCTGAACAAGATAATAGGCGAGAGTTACTTCAACCTAAAAAAATACAAAGAGGCTATTCCTTACTTGCAAAACTATAAAGGCAAGAAAGGCAAATTCTCTAATACCGATTATTACTACATAGGCTATGCCCTCTACAAAAACAACGATTATAGCGGAGCTATCGCTCAGTTCAATAAGATAATTGACGGCAATGACCAAGTGGCACAAAACGCTTATTACCACTTGGCGGAATGCTACCTAAAGACAGGGCAGAAGCAGCAGGCGCTTAACGCTTTCAGAAATGCTTCACAAATGGATTTTGATGCGCAGATAAAGAAAGATGCCCATCTAAATTATGCGCGTTTAGGCTATGAGATAGGTAACCCCTATGAGAGTGTGCCAAGTGTGCTGCAAGCCTACGCTACGGCTTACCCTAATGACCACAAAGAGGAAATACAAGGGCTCTTAGTCGATTCGTATATCTCATCAGGCAACTATCAGGCGGCTATTAGTCTCTTAGAAAAATCGTCTGATCCAAAAGACCGCGAACTCTACAAGAAAGTAGCTTTCTACAGAGGGGTAGAACTCTTCAACGAACTGCAATATGCTGATGCGCTTACGTATTTAGACAAAGCCATTGCCGACAATAGTGCCATAGCAGCACGTGCGGCCTATTGGGCGGCTGAGGCAGCATACCAGCTGAAGAATTACCCCAAAGCGGCAACCTATTTTCAGCAGTTTTTTGCCAATCCTTCAGCCTCTAAAACCGATGAATACCCCAAAGCCTTCTACGGATTGGCATACGCTAACTTCAATCAGCGCCATTATGCTGAAGCGATTGTTAATTTCGAAAAATACCTAAAGCAAAACCCTAAAGAAGAGGACTTCAAGCACGATGCTATGTTGCGCCTTGCCGACTCTTATTTCGTAACAGGTAAGTATTGGCCTGCTATGGAGGGCTATAACAAGCTGATAGAAAGCAAATCGGCAGACCAAGATTATGCTGCTTACCAAAAGGCTATCAGCTATGGGTTTGTAGATCGTCCTAATAATAAGATAGAAGATTTAGAACGCTTCATTAAAAACTATCCAACTTCTAACCTACGTCCTAATGCTCTTTACGAATTGGGCAATACCTACGTAACCCAAGGGGATACCGATAAAGGATTGCAGTACTACCAACAGCTTGCTAAAGACTACAAAGGCAACGCATTAGTGCCCCGTGCTATGTTGCGCGAAGGCTTGGTATATTATAACCGTGGCGAAGACCAAAAGGCACTGAGCCTCTTCAAGGCCATCGCTAAAGATTATCCTAAAACCAGCGAGGCATCACAGGCGGTTTCTTCAGCCAAACTGATATATGTAGATATGGGTCAGGTGAATGACTACGCCGCTTGGGCAAAGAGTTTGGGCTATGTAGAGGTTACTGACCTCGAGTTAGAAAGTGCTACCTACGAGGCTGCCGAACGCCAGTTGCTGCAAAATAATAACAAAGAAGCTATTGTGGCTTTTGAAAAATACCTCCAACAATTCCCTAACGGAATGCGCCGCACCAATGCCGAGTTCTACTTAGCACAAGCTCTTTATAACACAGGCAAAAAAGCCGAAGCCCTTACACATTATGAGAATGTTACCAAAGCAGGCTCAAGTGAGTTTGGCGAACCTTCGCTTACTCGTGTGTGTCAGATATTGCTCGATGCAGGTAGCTATTTGAAAGCCAAACCTTACCTCGAAGAGCTCGAAAAGACCGCTACTATAGCGCAAAATAAAACTTATGCACAGAGCAACCTAATGCGCGTGTGCTACAATGAGAAGTTGTATGATAAGGCTATAGAGTACGCTAACAAAGTGCTTAGCGAGAAATCGATAGATACGCGTATCAAAAATGATGCTTATATAGTTTTGGCTCGCGCTTACACCCAAGGAGGCAATGAGGCTCAAGCACGCAAGTACTACCAAGAGGTACAAAAAACGGCTACAGGTAGCCTTGCTGCCGAGGCGATGTATTACGAAGCCTTCTACAAAAACAAAGACAAAGACTACAAAGGCTCTAATGATATAGTACAGCGCATAGCTAAAGACTATGGCGGACATAAAGAGTGGGCTGCTAAGAGCTTGATAGTGATGGCTAAAAACTTCAACGGACTAAAAGATGCTTATCAGGCTTCCTATATTTTAGAGAGTGTGGCTAAGAACTTCAAAGAATACCCTGAAGTGGTAGCCGAAGCTAAAAAAGAGCTCGCCAGCGTAAAAGCTGAAGCCGCAAAAAGCAATTCATCAGTAAAATGAGATAAAAAATGAACAGATATATTACACTTATAGGTTTATGTATAGCGACTGTACTCCCTGCGATAGGGCAAAGTCGCAAGGATAGCCTCTCTACCAAAGTGGTAGATGTGGTAAAATCGTATGCCCCTACCATAGCCGATGCCAACAAAAAACGCGAAGACGCTAAGCTGAAAGATTCTCTTACAGTCAAGAAGAAAAAGATAGCCTATAGCATCAACTCTGTGCCAGTAGCTTCTACTTTCGTACCCGAAAAAGGGAAACCTGCCGTGGTAAAACCTAAGGTTATCCGCGAAGATTACACCACCTCATACGTGGGCGGAGGCGTCGGATTACTTAGTACACTCTACGCCGATGCTAATATCACTTACCCGCTGACCGATAATGGCAGACTCTCTCTGTTAGTCGATCATATTTCGGCTAGTGATGATAATGAGGATATTATCCCAGAGATGAACTATTCACTTACCGATGCCTCTCTGCATTACGACTATCAAGGTCAGGAGATGTTATGGGGGCTAAAAGGTTATTTCGGCAGAAGTTTGCATAATTGGTATGGCATACGCCCTAATGTCTTTACCCGCAACGATTTGCGCGGCAAGGTAGACGATATGCAGCAGATTTACCTCCGTTATGGTGTGGGCGGCTACCTACAGTGGCAAAACCCTTACTTCAAAGGCTTAGATTTTAGTGTAGATGCCCTTAGCGACCATTTCAATAGCAAAGAAGTCAATCTAAAAGCGCAACCTACTTTCGAAGTGCCGCTAACCGAAGAACAGTTAGTCCGCGCCCATTTGCTCTTAGATTATTACGAAGGTAGTTTTTCGCGCCAGCATAATACGCTTAATGAACTCACTAACCGTTGGATGCTCTTTGGGCTAACCCCTTCCTATCAGCTGATGATTGATAACTTAAGTCTAAGGCTCGGGGTTAGTTTGCTGTATGTAGATGCTAACCGCTCCGACCAAGATAAGTTTAAGGCTTATCCTGCTGTAGAGGCTACCTACACCCTAAGCGATGACGCTATCTTAGTTGGTGGCATAAAAGGCACTATGCAGCAAAATACTTTGTCAAAGCTCAGCAAAGAGAATCCTTTTGTAGCACCAATGCTCGAGCTCAAACCTACTAATGTACAAGCCGATGCATTTGTAGGTATCAACGGCAAGGTAACTACTGATTTGCAATATCGCCTACAGGCAAGCTACCGCCAGAGCAAAGAAAAACCGCTCTTTACTACTTTCACCGAAACGCCTACTATCGTTAGCGAGATACTGCCTTACCAGTATTATAACGCCTTCAAGGTAGTGTATGACGAGGTAAATGATGTAGAGTTATTAGCAACCCTCAGCGGTAAGCTAAAGGATATTGTAAACTTCACTTTTGAAGGACAATACAACCACTACAAGGCGCGTACACAGATGGATAATACAGCGTGGAATCTACCTAGCGTAAAGGTATCGCTTTATACTGATTTCAGAATATTGCCTACTCTATACGCAGGTATGGACATTTTCTATATCGGCAATCGCTATGATTTAGACTATGTGTTGCCTACTACCGTTACCCCAGAGAAAATCACTCTTAATGGGTATTTAGATGTAAATCTCCACGCCGATTATACTTTTAGCAAGCACTGGCAAGTATTCCTGAAGGCTAACAACCTAAGCACTCAGCGCCATACCCTTTGGGCGTATTACCCTTCACAAGGGCTACAAATATACGGCGGGGTTAGATACCTGTTTTAGTGATTTTGATAATTTTTCACATTAGCTAATTTACTAATATATAATTATTTCGTACTTTTGTACCTTGATGAATGCAATAACTCTTGTCAAAGCGGCTCGCTTGCGCACCTTGCCGCTATCAGTATCGGGTATTATCACAGGTAGTGCTGTAGCTCTACGTGAAAAACCTGAGGCTTTCCGTTGGGATATATTCCTATTAGCACTCCTCACTACCATACTTTTTCAGATACTCTCTAACTTCGCCAATGATTATGGCGATGGGGTAAAAGGTACCGACAATGAGCACCGTATAGGTCCTGCCCGTGCCTTACAGAGTGGGGCTATCACCCGTGAGCAGATGAAGCGAGTCGTGCTTATCACAGCGGCTCTTTCTATACTTTCAGCAATTGCTCTGATAGTAGCGGCTTTTGGTAGCGAAAACCTACTTTATACACTGGTGTTTTTTGTGTTAGGATTGCTTTGTGTAGCAGCGGCTATCAAGTATACTGTAGGTAGTTCAGCTTACGGCTATCGCGGATTGGGCGATGTGTTTGTATTCGTCTTTTTCGGCTTGGTCAGTGTGGTAGGTAGTCAGTTTTTGTATACCCAGCAGATAGATAAGGCAGTATGGCTACCCGCTATAGCTATCGGACTATTGAGCGTAGCGGTACTCAACCTCAATAATATGCGCGATTACGAAAACGACCGCCGTTCAGGCAAGCACACTCTGGTAGTCAAGATGGGTATTTCATTAGCCAAATACTATCATTATTATTTGGTTGTGATAGCTATGGTAGCGATGCTTGGCTATTCAGTATGGCGCTTACAAATGCGTTGGCAGTTGCTGTACCTTATAGCCTACTTGCCTTTGGTAGTGCATCTATTGTCAGTAAAACGCAATACAGAACTACGACTCTTAGATAAAGAACTCAAAATCGTAGCAATGAGCACTTTCTTGCTCTCGGTCTTATTCTTTATCGGCATCTATACTAACGTCTAGCGACTGATATCTAACAACTAACGACTAGCGACTAACGACTAATGTCTAACAACTAATAAACTAACGTCTAATTCAATAATAACTATGGAAGTAATTTACTACGGACACGCTTGTGTGGGTATCCGAATAGGCGACACCCACCTTCTTATCGACCCTTTTATATCTGAAAACCCTTCAGCGAGTCACATCAATGTAAATGATGTACCTGCCGACTACATCCTCATCACTACGGCTCAGCAAGACCATACTTATGATGTAGAGAGCATCGCTAAGCGTACTAATGCCAAAATTATCTCTAATTACGAGATTTCTAACCATTATTTCAACTTAGGCATCGAAAATTCACACCCTATGGACTTAGGAGGGGCTTATAATTTCCCTTTTGGTTCAGTGAAGATGGTACCTGCTCTGCACTCTTCTACTTTCGATGATGGTAGTGCTGGTGGTTGCGCTTGTGGTTTTATTATCAGGACCTTAGATAAAACCGTTTACGTAGCAGGAGCTACGGCTTTGCATTTCGATATGCAGCTTATACCTGTGCGTTATAAAGTAGATTTAGCCATATTGCCTATAGGCGGCAACTTTACAATGGACGTAGAAGATGCTATTATGGCTTCTGACTTCGTAAAGTGCAACAAAGTATTAGGCTATCACTACGATACTAATCCGCTTATCAAAATTGATAATAAAGACTTAGCCGTGCGCAGCTTCAAAGCCAAAGGCAAAGAGTTAATTCTCTTAGGGGTTGGACAAAAAGTATTCGCTTAGCATAAGTTAATTAGCTAATTGCCAAATTTGCTAATTTTCCCAGTATGTCAAAGAACGAACTGAAAGTCTTAAAACTTTTACGGCGCAAAGTTCTTATCTTTTGGCAAACTGAGCAAATACTTGTTGCGTGATGATACAACCTTGTCAAACAAACAGTCAATAAAAAATGAAAAAACTTTTACTTATTACCGCGCTGCTCATAGCCTCTAACGGCTTAGCTCAGAAATACTTATCGCGATACGATATAGACGAAGAGCGCTTTGGCAACGAACGCATCTTTACCCTAAGCGCTAACGACGAACCCTTAGAGGGTGCCTATAAGGTAGCCATTGGGGGCGGCGATTATTACGAAGCTACTTTCAAAAAAGGTAGAATAGACGGTGCCAAAAAAACGTATAACGATAAAGGTGAACTTATTGTGGAAGAACACTACAAAAATGGTTTGCCCGAAGGGGCTTTCACCCAATATCACGAGGGCAAGGTAATACGCCTCACTACCTATAAAAATGGGAAGTTAGACGGCAAAAGCGCCCGTTATACTGATAAAGGGCAGCCCGATTACGAAACTTTCTATAAAGACGGTAAGAAAGAAGGCGAGTGGAAGTACTACGATGACGAAGGCAAGGTTGAGCGCATCGAAACCTACAAAAACGATGAGAAGAATGGCAAATGGTGGCGCAAAATGGTCAGCAACCGCGGCAATTACACCACTACTAAGTACTATACCAATGGCAAACCTTCAGGCAAATGGGTAGAACAGTGGGAAAATGGCTTGCTACGCGAAGAGCGCGACTATAAAGACGAAAAGACCTATACCCAACGCAATTATCACCTAAACGGCAATCCTAAGAGCGAAGTGTCGTATAAAGATGACAAACTGCACGGAGCTCGCAAGAACTTCAATGGGGCAGGCGTTTTGCAAGACGAACAAGTGTTCGACGCTGATAAGCTCATCGCCCGCAAAATCTACCATTCTAATGGCAGATTAAAAGAGGAAACCAATTATAAAAATGATGAGAAAAACGGTAAGTACACCCTCTATAACGAAAATGGTACCCTCAATGAAGAAGGCGAATATAAAAACGACTTCAAAGAGGGCGTATGGCGCGAGTACCAAGAGAATAATGTGCTGTACCGCGAACGTACCTATGTAGGAGGCATTCTCAACGGCGCGATGAAAATATATTACCCTAGCAAAAAAGTAAAAGAGGAAGGAATGATGAAGGATAACTACAAGCAGGGTATTTGGAAGCATTACGACCGCACAGGGCGTTTAGCATACGAAGAAGAGTACCAGCAAGGCACAGTAGTAAAACGCAAAGATTTTGATGAATAAAACTCAAATTATTTTATATGAAACTCAAAAACGCAATCACACTTTCTGCCATAGCATTGGCTACAATGCTCGGCACCACAGACCTTTACGCACAACAAAAGAAAGGTAAAAAATGCAAAAAGACAGAGCAAAGCTGTCAAAAACCTAATTATGGCAAACCCTCTGAGGTAAAAGCTAACGAAGGCGCTTTCAAAATAAAGCCTTTAGCATACGATTATGATGCGGTAAGCAGCTATATTGATGCTGAAACAATGTTCATTCACTTCTCAAAGCACTATGTAGGGTATTTAAACAACCTCAATAAGGCAGTCGAAGGGAAGCCTGAAGCACAGAAGACTATAGAGCAACTCCTCAGTACGCTCGATATGAGCAATGCAACCCTAAGAAACAACGCAGGGGGCTACTATAACCACAATTTGTATTTCGAACTCATCTCACCAAAAGGAGGAGGAACCCCTACTGGAGCCTTAGCAGCAGCTATCGACCGCGACTTTGGTAGTTTCGATAACTTCAAAAAAGCCTTTAGCGAGGCAGGAGCCAAACGTTTCGGTTCAGGTTGGGCGTGGTTAGTAGTCAATAACGGCAAGCTACAAGTAGTGAGCACTGCTAATCAAGACACCCCATTAATGCCAAACTTAGAGGTTTCAGGTACCCCTGTCCTTGCTATGGACGTATGGGAACACGCCTACTACCTAAAATATCAAAACAAACGCACTGATTATATCACCAACTTCTTCAACGTAATCGATTGGACTAAAGTAGCCCAAAAATACGAAGAAGCTGTTAAATAACGAACCCTTATAACACAAAAAAAGCTGTTCTACAAAAGAACAGCTTTTTTTCTATCACTGCGTAAAGTATATCAACTTCCTCCTATAAATGCTCAGTAACTTCGATTTAGAGATAAACCCATAATACCTACCATCAGAATGTACCACCGGCAGGTTCCACGCGCCTGTATGCTGAAACTTGTCCATTACCGTGCTCATCTTATCCTTACCCGATACTATTGTCGCAGGGGCAGGCTGCATAAGCTCAATAGCCGCAATCTTATCATAATAATCCGACTCAAAAATAAGGTGACGTATATTGTCAAGCAGAATTACCCCTTTTAAAACACCCGTTTCGCGCTCTAATACAGGATAAATATTCCTATTCGATACCCGCACGACATCCATCACCACCTCGCGTAGCTTCATATCCGTATAAACAGGCACAAAGTTGTGCTCAACCACCTGCTCAAAGTCCATTAAGGTCAATATCGATTGGTCTTTGTTTTGCGAAATAAGCTCTCCTTTCCTGCCCAATTCCATAGTGTAGATAGAGTATTTGTTAAAATACTTAGCCACCGAAAACGATACCGCAGCCGTCAGCATCGCCGGTACTAGTAGCGAGTAACCTCCTGTCACTTCAGCAATGAGGAAAACAGCCGTCAGCGGAGCGTGTAGCACCCCCGTCATTAGGGCAGTCATACCCACAAGAGTAAAGTTAGGCAGCGCCGCCTTGTAGCCCAGTATCGGAAATTCATTGATAATACGCGCAAAGCAATTTCCCATCACGCCCCCCATAAAGAGCATAGGCGAGAAAATACCCCCCACACCACCACCGCCAAAGGTCAGCGAGGTAGCCACTACCTTGGCAAAGGTAAGCCCCGCCAATAGCAGAATGATAATCCACGAGTTCGACAAATCCCACCCAAAAATATTCTTGCTAAGCGATAACTCAGGGTGTCCCTCTTTTAGGTGATTGATAATCTCGTGCCCTTCCCCGTATAGCGGAGGCATTATATAGATAAGCAACCCCAAAAGAGCCCCACCTATCACTATTTTAAGGTACGGAGCAGTTATTTTCTTAAAAAAAGCATTGATTTTCTCATATACAAAAGTAAAATAGGCCGACATCAGTCCCCCCACTATACCCAAAAGAATGTAAAACGGAATTCCTTGCAGCGAAAAGGCGCGAGTGATAGTCATCGGTATAAGCACTTCACTGCCAAAGAAGAAGTAAGAGGTAAACACCCCGCAGAGCGAAGCGATAAACAGAGGGATGAGCGACGATAGCGTAAGGTCAAGCCCAAACACTTCTATCGCAAATAGAATTGCCGCGATAGGCACTTTAAAGATAGCTGCTAAGGCCGCCGCACAAGCACAAGCCAAAAGCAACATACGGTTCGACTGGTTGATATGAAAAAACCGACATATATTAGAGCTTATCCCAGCCCCTGTTACCACCATCGGACCTTCCAATCCCACCGACCCCCCAAAGCCAATAGTAATAGGAGCCACCAACAGACTCCCATACGCCTGAAAGCGCTTCATCACCCCTTTTTGGTGAGCTACGGCATAGAGTATTGAGGGTATACCGTGATTCACATCGTGGCGTATCACATATTTTTTCACCCAATACACCACGGCAAAGCCGATAGTAGGCAGCACAAAGTAAAAGCCATAAGTTACCGTTTGGGCTAATTGCCCATCTAACACCCATTGGATAAAGTGAGTAAACGACCGCATCGCAAGGGCAGCCAGCCCTGTGATGATACCAATTACTCCGCTCAGTAACAGAATAAATTGGCGTTCGCTAATGTGCTTCACACGCCAGATAAGAAAGCGTTTTAAGAAATGTTGAGTCATTTTTTTTCAATTACGGATAGTTCAGCTTTTTTAGTTACGGATAGTTCAGCTTTTACGAGTGGCAAAAGTACAAATTTATTTTTGATTACCACGCCCTCCCCACAATGTTTACATTTTCACACCTCCCACCAGTCACACTCGTCTCACATCTTTGCCCGTGCGGCTCGCACTCTCACTCGTCCCACAATTGCCCCTACATTCCCAGCCCTCTCAGCCTTCCCATTCCTCCCACCAGTCCAATCCTTCCCACTCATCCCACAATTGCCTGTATAGCTTGCCTTTGTATTAATGGTTAGCATACTATATTTTTAACAACACATTTAAAACATTACCGCATTGCCCATATTAGCCAGAACTAATATATCTCACTATTCAATGTCTATAACATATTTCAACCAATTTTTATTAACTATATCTTCCTCCTTTGGATATTCATATTGTAGATGTGTATTGAAAGGTAATACATTTGATTCATTAATCTCCTTGGGAGTATCCCATTCACTCTCACATTCTTGACAACAAAGGAAAAGTTCTTTTGTTATCCTATCTTTAACAATATTTACCCAACCTTGATTGCACATTGGGCACCAAGCAATAGAATATCTTTTCATATCAATATAATTATTAATCTTTAGAAGGATATGCTGTAACTACTTTGTTAGTTCCTCCTTCTGTTATTATTGTTATTTTATCCAAAATATCTCCTGAACCTAACCGTCCTCCTTCTAACCTCCGCTGGCGCAAGCTTGCAGCTTGTACCCAATTCAAAATTCATAATTCCCCATGTTTTTCCATAACTCCAACTGATTCCATTATCATCCATTTTCTTTAGTAATTTGTCAGTACTATAGACTGCCTGCTAGTGCTACCAGCCTTCTTTTCTTTCTCAAAGAAAAGAAGCAAAAGAAAGACCTTACAGATGAATAGCTTGCTTAGATAAAAAAATGTTCTTTCTTTTATTTATCTGTAATTTCTATAACAAAATTTATTCCTATTACTCCATATTTTTTATAGCTTTCCTCTCCTTCTACAAGTTTTATGTTTGCCCCTTTTTTTTGATAGTATTCTAAAATTTCAATTCCTTTTCTTTCATTATGTTTTTCTACAGAACCATTTATAGAAAAAACCATTTTATTCCCCCTCAATTTATACATAAACTTCTCTGAGAAATAAGGTCTATTTACATTTTCTAACAATAGTTCATTTTCTGAAATACGAATTATTTTTTGATTTTCAAATTCTCTTGAGATATAATCTTTCATACCATCATTAAATGTTGGAGAAACTCTCTTTCCTATAAAAATTATATTATCTTGTAAGGTATAATCAAAACAAATGTTTTTTTCAGGGATTAAATCGCCTTTACCGAATAATTTAATACAAATTACTTTTTCTTGAAGGATTATATGATGTTGCCTTTTGTGAAAATCTAGGTTTTTATTATCTGGTAATAAATACGTAACATAAATATTATTCTGAGAAAATAAAATATTACAAAAGAAAATAAAGACTAATATAAGGTTATTCTTTAACATAAATACTATGTGTTTTATCTATAAATGCCAATTCCACGCACGAGTGCCCCTGCTGGCGCAAGCTTGCAGCTTGTGCCTCTATAATTATTTTATCTTTTTACATTGTACTGCTTGGTAATCATTGTGATTTAACAACACAGCTGTTATTAAATATCATTAATATTTTCATAGGCAATCTCTGGTAAATAAAATGCTTCTACCAATGCTTTCCTATTCAGGAATGTTTGCTTTATCACCACGGGCTCTATTGTGTATACCAAACTGTTTGTGGATATTTTTTCCTTCTCTTGGCATTACTACACTTTGCCAAAGTTTTTGGACTTTGGCAAAGTTGATTACTTTTAGAGTATGTTGTATAAGATAGATTGTCAAATAATTAGAACAATATAACTCTTTGGACAGTCTCTTAATTCTTATAAGTAGTTAAAGTCTGTGTTTTAATCCAAGTCTTCCAATCCTGCTGACCATTCATTATATTGTTTTTTAGTAAAGTATTTATTTTTATCGACACGAAGATTAAACAAAGAAAGATGTTTTTTTGTCCTTGAGACATTATATATATCATTCCTTTTAAAATAATGAAGAATATCCAACAACTTATTCTTGGTAAGTGATTTTATACCAGCCTTCAGTTGTATGCGTCCATCTTCACTTAAAGTATTCCATCTCATTCTTGGATGAAATTGTAGAACGTTAGCTAACTTAAGCCTTTGTTTAGTCAATTGTATTCTAGTGTTCAAATCTATTATACCTATAGATGAGGATGTAATTATATCATCATCAAATAGATACCATCGATACTCATCAACCTGATTCATGTCTATCATGCTCTCGATATTATGAAATAAATCATGGGACAACTGCATCACTAAACTATCTTTTCTAAAAGACTCTTGAATTTTATCTGTTATAGTAAGATCCATAGTTACACGAGGCCCTTTTAGCCGCCCCTCGTTTTTCACTGCATTTGTAGCTGGATTCCCTACTATAAATGCCCCTAACTCATAGTCAACATCGTCTATCTCTACTATATTACCATACGAAAGACCTCCTCGGCAAAGAACTCCTTTTTCACCAATCATAGTCCACATCATAAAGTGAACTGCTTGTATAAGTAATACAATATCATCAGACCAAATGAAAGCACAATCTGATAACTGTCCTATATTAATAGCCGGATATTTCTCCTTGAGTCGCTTCAATACTGAACGAAACTCAAGAATTATCTTTGCTGAAAGAAAATTTAAATCATATTCTGTTTTTTTCAGTCCCCATGCCTGAAAATCTTTTTTTGAAATATCTTTTATTTGGCCTTTTGTCAAAGCAGAAAATCCTAAGATATCAATAAAAAATACTCCTGACTCTTTCTGTTTCATATTTTATCTTTTTCAATGTTCTATATTAAGAAGAATTATATTTTATTGATTA
>ERZ773233.287-NODE-287-length-36311-cov-6.566555_pt1 | contig 36311 bp, 32 predicted proteins | sample MGYA00580991_ERZ773233 | MGnify/ENA primary metagenome ERZ773233 (study PRJEB29015, sample SAMEA2738178) | human oral metagenome | biome: human oral; feature: human-associated habitat; material: saliva | place: China | collected 2161 ...
CGACTTAGGTGTGTTTTGAACTGCCTCCTATTTCTCGTGTCCAAGAAATGGGAGGCAGTTCATTTGATGTGGGGGCTTTTTATGTCTTGCAGCAGCTTGACCGTAGGTTGACCGCAACCTAATCGCAGCCCAATCGCAGCTCGATACCGTTCAAGAAAATTGTCTTAAAAAGTGGACATAAGTCCTTATTTTTATTTTAAGGAGCAGGTACAATTACTCCAAATTACAGGCTACAACTGGCTTGTAATAAGGACTTCGATACAAGAACAGCGAGGGCTCGTGTGAACGTTCTAACCTACCTTGAAAGTCTTGATTCCGACGTTCGTAAGAAGATCATCAAATGGGCTTCTCGCGTTCCTACAAATCGTCTTTCTCACTGTAGGCAGATTCGTCTTAACTCTGGCCAAACTCTTGTTCATATGCTTGACCGCGTTGATAACGTGTACATTCTTTGTCGCGGTACCGTGCGTACGACTTCGCACAATTCCGCAGGTAGCACGTATGTTATTGACGAGTATCGCGCTCCTGTTGTCTTTGGCGAGATGGAAGTTATCAGCGAGAGTCCGTTTTATCTGGGATCACTTACCGCAACTTCCAACTGCGAGTTTATTTCGATGCCACGCGAGGACTACCTGCAGTGGATTCGATTGGACTCCGAGGCTCTTCTCGCCCGCTCACGCTGGATCATCAAGAACCTGACACGTCAGTCCGGTTATGAGCGCAGCTTGCTCTCGTGGAGCGGCACCAAGCGCCTCATGTACATGCTCAGCGAGCTAACCCGCGATCAGATTCACCGCGGCGTTGTTGAGTGGCCGTTTGTTGTTCGCCTAACCAGGCAAGAGTTGGCGGACAAGATTGGTACCAGCACAAAGACTGTTGCCCGCGGTGTTGAGGAACTTAAAGTGCAAGGCATGGTTTCTGTTCAGCACGGCAAGATTGTCATTACCGAAAGGCAATTCCAGCATCTCGATGACGCAATGAAACACGAGGTAGACAGCCACCTTCTAGACTAGCATCTGTGTTTGGCGTGACGCTTGGGCAAGACCGCACTTCTCGCGCCGCGCTGCACTTGGAACGACCGACGTATCCGTCGCAATCATACAACCGTTACCGCACGACCAACGTAAGGAGCACTAATGAGCGAGTTTATGGACATCATCACTTCCGACAACCTCTCGTACAAGCAGAAGGTTCTGCACCTGGCTCAGGCTGCCGAGAACTCCGAGCACCCTATCAAGACCACCGCTGAGTTTGACCGTCTTTTTGCAGCTCACGCTCTTGACGACATGTGTGAGGGCAATGCTCCTTACCGTCCTCGCTACATCTGCCCTGACTATCAGGTGTTTGCTCAGAACGGCTCCGAGTTTTTGCGCTTTGACAAGCCAGAGACCCTCGATGACCTGCTCTGGGGCCTTGCCGCTCTTTACGACAACGTTCCTTCCGTCACCAGCCGCCCTGTCTATGTTGGTCAGCTGGACAAGATTATTGATCCGTTCCTGGAGGGCATGACTGACGCAGAGATTAAGCCTCGTCTTCGTCGCTTCCTGAACCACATCGACCGCACCGTTGCTAGCGGCTACTGCCACGCAAACATTGGTCCAGAGGACACTCGTGCAGGTAGATTGCTGCTTGAGGTTGACCGCGAGCTCATGAACGCTGTTCCAAACTTCACCCTCAAGTACGATCCAGAGATCACGTCCGACGAGTTCATGCGCCTGGCAGTCAAGACCACCATGGTCTGCTCCAACCCTGCTTTTGCCAACCACCGCATCCACAAAGAGACCTATCCTGGCGAGTACACCGTTGTAAGCTGCTACAACGTTCTTCCTATGGGCGGCGGCGCTTACACTTTGAGCCGCGTACTTCTCCCTGGCCTTGCAAAACTTGCAACCAACGTTGACGACTTCATGAACAACCTGCTGCCAACCGCAACCGGCGAGGTCCTGAACTTCATGAATGAGCGTATCCGCTTTATGGTTGAGGATTCCAACTTCTTTGAGACCAGCTTCCTGGCTCAGGAAGGCCTTATTTCTCGCGAGCGCTTCTGCGGCATGTTTGGCGTTGCCGGTATGAGCGAGTGCGTTGCTGAGCTGCTGCATCTTGATAGCAGCCGCACCTACGGCAAGGATGACGAGGCAAACGAACTGGCCGATCAGATCATGGTCAAGATTGCCGACCAGGTCAACAGCTTTGATGCCGTCTACTCCGAGGTCTTTGGCGGCCGCTTCACCCTGCACGCACAGGCTGGCTTCTCTGACCAGCAGGGTGTTACCCCTGGTGTCCGCATCAAGGTTGGCGACGAGCCTGCAAATCTCTACGACCACATTCGCCACAGCGCTCGTATGCACCGCTTCTTCAACAGTGGCGTCTCCGACATCTTCCCAGCTGAGCCTACTGCTGAGCGCAACCCTGACGCTGTCGTTGACGTGGTCAAGGCCGCATTCTCCATCGACGACAAGTACCTCTCGTTCTACAGCTCCGAGGGTGACCTGGTCCGCATCACGGGCTTCTTGGCAAAGCGCTCTGAGATGAAGAAGTTCCAGTCCGGCGACGTTGTTCTTCAGGACACCGCTCACGATGGCCTGGGCAACTTCACCGCCAACCACCTTGGTGAGCGCAAGGTTCGCATGAGCGACTAGCGAGAAGAGCTGCGCAATCGTGACCTTCACTGCAACAGAAACAACTTTGGGAGCAACACATCCAACCGGGTGTGTTGCTCCTGTCAACAAGATTATTCCCTTCTCGCTGGTAGATGGCCCAGGAAGCCGAACTGCAGTCTTCCTGCAGGGCTGCAACATTCGCTGCGCCTACTGCCACAACCCCGAGACCCAGGTAGAATGTATCTCCTGCCAGGCGTGCGTCAAACCATGCCCAGCTCACGCCTTGTCCGTAGCTGACGGCAAGGTTGTGTGGGACAACTCCATCTGTGTGAACTGCGATAACTGCATCAAGGTGTGCCAGCATAAGTCCACGCCAAAGATTGAGCTGCTCAGCGCACGCGAGGTGGCCGACCGCTGTATCTCCAACATGCCGTTCATCCGCGGAATCACCACCTCAGGCGGCGAATGCATGCTCCGTCCCAACTTCCTCTACGAGCTCTTCACCTACTGTGACGCTGCAGGTTTGGACTGCCTCATCGACTCAAACGGCACCATCGACTTTACCGAGTACCGCGACCTATTGTCTCTTTCAAGTGGCGTCATGCTTGACGTTAAAGCATGGGATGATCAGTGGTTTGAGCACCTGACCGGCGAGAATGGCGTTACGGTCCGCAAAAACCTTGCGTTTTTGGCCGAGCAAAACAAGCTGGAAGAGGTCCGCGTCATTGTGACCGAAGGCTGGAACGACGCCGAAGCCGCGGCTGACGGCATTGCTGCAACACTTGGCGAGAAGGTCGGTCAAACGCGCATTCGCCTCATGAAGTTCAGGCACTTTGGCGTTCGCGGTCCGATGGAGAACTCCCCTTCTCCAAGCGATGAGCGCATGCAGGCGATTGAGCTGCAAGCCCGCAAGCTGGGCTTTGGCGAGGTTGTTGTCAGTTAGTTGGCGCGACGACTACGCGATACCAGCCGCGGCAGACGCGGCATGAACCGCGATACCAGCAGCGCATGGCTCGCCCAAAACGAACCGCAGCTCGCACGGGTTTCTCGCCACAATTCAAGCCGCAGCTCGCATGGGTTTCTCGCCAGTTTTTGTGCTCTTTTCACTGCAACAAAGAACGACCTCGTAGCACATGCTACGAGGTCGTCTTCATTTACCTATCAGTAAAGTGTTGGTCCGGAAAACTCCTGATCAGCGAGCTACTCGGTGACGATAGCGATTCCGCTGGAGCAGCCCAGACGATCAGCGCCAGCCGCAACCATTGCCTCAGCGTCAGCCTTATTGTGAATGCCGCCAGCAGCCTTAACCTTGCAAGTGTCACCGACAGTCTGCTTCATCAGGGCAACGTCGTGAACAGTTGCGCCACCGGTGCTGAAACCAGTGCTTGTCTTAACAAACGCGACTCCAGCAGCCATGCAATCCTTGCAAGCACGAACAATCTGCTCGTCATCAAGCAGGCAGCACTCCAGGATTACCTTAACGGGCACGGTACCAGCGGCCTCAACGACAGCCTTGATATCTGCGATAACGTAGTCGTCATCACCAGCGACCAGGTGGCCACCGTTGATAACCATGTCAATCTCGGTAGTACCGTCGGCAACACTCTGCTTGGCCTCGGCGACCTTAGCTGCAGTTGAAGCAGCGCCCAGAGGGAAACCGATGCAGGAAGTAATGCCAACCCCAGAGCCCTCGAGCTCGGCGTGAGCCAGGGAAACCCAGCAAGAATTGATGGCGACAGTTGCAAACTTGTACTGCTTTGCCTCGGCGCAAAGTTTCTTGATGTCCTCAGCGGTTGCGTTTTGCTTCAAATTTGTATGGTCGATAAGGCCGTTGACTTCCACGATTTTCTCCTTCTGGCTGTGCGATTATGAGCGTTTTGTGCCCCTCTATTGTACGGCAAGCGGCGCATAAAAGATGCCGCCTTGTTTTGCTACTTGGTTTTGAATAACCGTGTCCAGAGCTCCCGCTGTCGCTCTTCAAGATCTGACATAGTCGTGTCACGTGCAGTAATTCCGGTAGACTCGCGAATCTGGCGGACCAAGCCTTGAACGCTTTCAAAGCTTTTAAGCATCTCGCCAGAGACCGAAAAATGCGGACATTGGACGCCCGTTACCAGCTCGTTTTCCCTATCCAGGTCTCGCATGATTTTTTGGCCGCCAGAGTGTGTAGTTGCCGGATCGTAGTCTAGCAGTACCATAGCCCGCTTATGCCTCTTGTCCTTAAGCTGAATGGTTAGGTCAGGAATTCGAATGATTTTCTCGCCATATCGATTTTCCAGCTCGATTGGCTTATTGAGCTCAACGGTTCCTAGATTAAAGCCACCAAGGTTATAAGGAAGGCAGAGGAGCAACGCAAGCGAAGCTTCTCGGGGCGACCGGGCTTTCTCTACGATATGTTGAAGCGCTCGTTTAGCTGGAATGATGCCACGCTTTCTTTCTTGTGTGGCAAGAAACTTTGCAATTGCAGCGCGATTTGTCAGAGGGCCATTTTGGCGTTGCGAAACTCCACCGTGACCATCCTGGTTCAAAAAATAATCGGAACACAGCGCACTACCTGCAAGGATTGTTCCGATGAAATCGAGTTTTGACGCAATCTGCAAATAAGTGAATTCTGGAGAAGTAATAAATCCTTTTAAGTCAGCACCTATGGGTAGCAGTGACGAAAGTGACATCATTGATTGGCACACATGAAGTGTGACGTACTCTTTTGCAAATGCAGAATTCACATCACGAATTAGCAGGTCAACCTTACCATTAGACTCCTGGTGAAGACGCACGCCTTGTATTTCCGGCAGGTGTCCATAGTAGACGGCAAGCTCACGTTCCATAGCTGCGCCTGGCGAAGACTCAGGAACAAGTGGCGCCCTGACCATACCATTTGATGTTGATGACGAGTGAAATGGCCTAGAGGAACTCATTAATAAATTAAACGCTGAAAAGTACGAAAGACAGTAATCCATAGCACTCCTTCGCGAAAAAGTATGAATTCCATACCCGGAAATGGCCTAAGTAATCTGACCGATGCAAAATCACACGGGAAATCTGTGCAAGATTTGTCGTTTGAGGCCCTCCCAAAGACTCATCATGCAATTTCACTAGCTTGGTTTCAAAATTCTGAATAATTCTGCAATTAAATTCATTTCTATGAATACGTAATTTTCACGCCTAAAATTATGTGCCGAAAAAGGTAAAAAACCCGTTTAGTTGGGGGTAAAAACTTAAAATTGGCCGTTTTATCCCCAACTAAGACGATTTTTTACCGCTTCAAAAACTTTTATCTGGGCAAATGTTGTATGCAGAAAAATGAAATCCCCAACTAAACGCATTTTTTACCACTTGGAGTTAATTTGAGGTGTTTTTTGGAACCCGATACGCTTTTCACGCTCACCTGCACAACACGCACCGCACTTGCCCACCTGCAAGCCTGCCGTACACTCGCGCCGGTGCGCACAAAAAAGCCTGGTAGCAGAATGCTACCAGGCTTTTAGCGAAGCTAAACGTCTAAGCTAGATCTTAGAACTCGACAGGAAGGTCGAAGTAGACGCACTTAAGCAGCTGCTCCATCTCCTCCTGGGTAGGCTTGCGTGGGTTGGAAAGGGTGCAAGCGTCCTCGATAGCAAGGCGAGCAACCTCTGGAGTCTTCTCGAAGAACTCCTTCTCATCAATGATGGAGGTCTCGGACTTGGTTCCGCCCTCGCCGTAGTTCTTGATACCCTGTGGGATATCAAGAGCGTCGTTGATGTCGCGAATCTTCTGAACAAGTGCCTCTACCAGCTCGTCCTCAGTATTGCCCTCAAGGTGCAAAATCTCCTTAGCAATGAATGCATAGCGAGCCTTTGCACGCTCGTCGCGAGCGTTGAACTGAATGACCTTGCCCAGGTACATAGCGTTTGCGCAACCATGGATGATGTGACCACCGGAGAATGCTGCGCCGGTCTTGTGAGCCATAGAGTGAACAATGCCCAGGAGACCAGAAGAGAACGCAATACCAGCAATGCACTGTGCGTCATGCATGTGCTGACGTGCCTCTTTGTCGCCCTTGTAGGACTTTGGCAGCCACTCGACAATCTCGCGGATTGCATGGAGAGCGTCGCCGTCGGTGTACATAGAAGCAACGGTAGAAACGTATGCCTCGATAGCATGGGTCAGTGCGTCCATACCGGTGTGAGCAACAAGCTTAACAGGCATGCCATAGGTAAGCTCAGGGTCAACAATTGCGACGTCAGGGGTAATCTGGAAGTCAGCGATTGGGTACTTAACACCCTTCTGGTAATCAGTAATGATGGAGAATGCGGTTACCTCAGTTGCGGTACCGGAAGTAGAAGAAATTGCGCAGAAGTGAGCCTTGGTGCGGAGCTCAGGAAGACCAAAGACCTTGCACATGTCCTCAAAAGTGGTCTCTGGATACTCGTACTTAATCCACATAGCCTTAGCTGCGTCGATTGGGGAGCCGCCGCCGATAGCAATGATCCAGTCTGGCTGGAACTCGGACATCTTAGCAGCGCCGCTCATAACAGTCTCGACGGAAGGATCGGACTCGACGCCCTCAATGTGAGCAACCTCAAAACCTGCGGACTTGAGGTCATTCTCGATGTCATCAAGGAAGCCGCCGCGACGCATGGAGCTGCCGCCAGAAACGATAACTGCCCTCTTACCCTTGAGGTTCTTAACCTCGTGACGAGCGCCCTCGCCAAAATACAGATCGCGTGGATTTGTAAAACGTCCCATAAACCTCTCCTTAACTATGTGCCACTTCCCTAAGCGGCTAGCGAAGCCATTCTTCGCAATTACTTCTTTTCAACATTTCTATTCTAGCTCATTTTGGACACCTGTACCAAAATGAAAGTGTCATTTTATGCAATATCGTTCAAAATTTATGCACGTATCTGACAAGAATTTGACGCCCTTCTGGCGAGAAACCCGTCCACTCCAAACGTTTCCGTCTGCCGTTCGCAATCTTCTTACGACGCTCGCGGAGTTGCGCCGCACACCTCAATAACCTGCGATATCATTACCTAAGAGAGAAAGGAATCCTGTGGCGTTTGACCCAGTAAAAGAAGACTACCAGCGGCTTATCCTCCGCTTTGCTCGCACGCAAGTCGGCGACGAGGACAGCATTGCTACGCTGATGAAGGACTTCAACTGGCGATTCTCCAACGACCGCAATTCCCTCCCTCAAACCGACGAAGACCGCGCGTTCAATCTAGTTGCTCAAGCGGCCGAGATTGTTGATTATCGTCTGCCTTTTGTCGAAGAATCCCAGGCGCAGGCCCTTATCGACCAGGGAAAACGCCTCCTTAACCAGGCAATTCAGCTGGACCCCAATTGTTTTGATGCCCAGCGCATGCTCCACGCCTCAAATAGCAGGCTTTTTGACGCCTACTATCAGTTCCTTGTGGAGAAGCTCCCCCAGGTTGAAGCCGCGTGTTACCAGAAGGCGCAAGAGTCCTCGCAGGGGCTTCCCGCCGAGCAGGCAGAACTTGCCCAGCGCCTGGCCATCAACCCCTATAAGCGCTGGCTAGCAACGCTTTCTTCTCGCGCGCTTATCTGCGGCCGCAACAAAGACGCCATCGCATATGGCGAGAAACTCCTGGAGCTTGATGCTGCAGACGCGGCTGATGTTCGTTTTACGCTTGCACTCGCATACGCAAAACTCGAGGATGAAGACGCCCTCGACAACCTTATGGATCAGTACCGCAAGCTTGATCCGCCTCGCGGGGCAGATGACCCGTGGATTTTGCTGGCTCGCCTGGCCATACACTTCAAGAAGCGTGAGTTGGTTGAGGCGGAACACTACCTTGACCTGCTGATTGAGCGCTATCCAGAGGCAACGCTTTGTTGCTTCGTGCAGAAGGATTTGCCCGAGGGAGAATTCTCTCGTCTCAACGTACTTCCCTACTCCGAGGACGAGCTTATCATTGCCATTGCAGAGGCAACTGTGTTGCTGCAAGAAGGAAATGACCTGATAGGACGCGGTGTTCTTGGGCGCTGGATTGCAGATCAAGTGAGGGCGAGAGACCCAAAGGCCGTTGAGCTGGCAGAAAAAGAACTTCAAATGCAGGCAAATGCCTTGTTCGCTTCAGCCGATTCGTTCCCTGGTGAATCCGGCGGCAGCGTGCCCGACGGCCCAGCTGGCCCCGGCTTCCCCGGCGGTCCGGTCGGCCCCGGCTTCCCCGGAGGGCCCGCTGGCCCGCGACCAAGCGGGCCGCATATTGATGGGCCAAATAATCCATACTCGGGTGGTGATGCAGGGTGATTAAGCATTCCGCTAACGATATGGTCAGTGAGCAGGTAGACCGCCTGGTTACCAAGCATGCGCAAGAAAAGAACATCGTATCTGAGGCCGCTCGCTATGAGCTAAAACTTGCAGTAGAAGCTTCGCCTGAAGACTTTATTTCTGACGAAGAAGAAAGGGCTTTTGCTCAATACGTCAATGTCATTGGCAAGTATCAGGCTGGAATTACTAAAGAAATTGATTCCGATGCTGACTTCTTTGCAAGTCGGATGGATCTGCTTAACTTCTTGCATAATCAAATGACAAATATTATTGAAAACCCAGCTCTTGCTAACACAAGCATTAACCTTGAAGCTCAGCGAATTCTTGCGCAGATCTCCAACAATCATCCTGCAGCGATCCTCAACGACTTACTTGACTTGCAAAAAGAATTTGACCCTATATTTAGGCAAAAGCTAGAACGAGCAAAGCAAAATCACGGCGACGCTTGGGCCTGCGCTGAAGCTCGACCACTTTTGCGCCTCTACGCACAGATTGCCCAGGTAGCAACAGATTGCGCCTGCTTCAAGCTCTCCAAAAAAGCCTGTGAAGATCTTCTGTTCTTCTCGCCAACAGATTTGCTGGGCGCGCGTTTTACCTTGGCATATGTTCTTGCTCGACTGGAAGACGAGGAAGGGCTCCACAAGCTTGACGAGAGTTGCGGGTATCAGTCAAATGCCTGGATGCGTCTGGCGTTTACGCTGCTGTTCTTCAAGTTGAATCGCATGCCCGCGGCAAAGCGCGCGCTGAAAGGCTTTGTCAACCTCGGCGAGGGAGCGGCATATGCGCTGCTCAGACCATCTTTTGTTGATCTCTACATTCCGTGCAGGATCAATTTTACGCCTGACACGTTTGCCGAGAACGTTATCGCAGTTCACGAAGCTGAGGCTATTATCGCTGACGTACCGGAATTTATTTCGTGGGCAGAGTCAGTGCCCGGCGTAACTCAGAGCGCTCGCGACTACGCGTTTAAGGCCGGACTAGACTGGTGGGAAAACGAAGAATAGATGAAAGCCCAAAATCGTGCCGTTTAGCCCTAGAAATCTGCAGCATCTTTGCTATACTTTTTCTTCGCGTCCCCATCGTCTAACGGTTAGGACATCGCCCTTTCAAGGCGGCAATACGGGTTCGATTCCCGTTGGGGGCACCATAAAACGCAAATCCCAAGGCAGTGCGTGCTCCCTTGGGTTTTTGTTTTTAAGCCTTTTTTAGACCCTATCTTCTTGGATCTTTATTTAACAGTTGGCGAGAAAGACCTCTTGTAGACCCTCAACCGACAGCCCAGCACGCGCAAGAATGTTGTGGTGAACGTCCGCCTCAAGGTATTTATCGGGCATACCTACACGAATTACCTGCAGACATGCACCTGAAGCGCTGACCTGCTCTACAACTGCACTGCCAAACCCACCCAAAACACTGTGCTCCTCGACGGTAATAATCACGTCAGAGTTCTGACAGATTTCCGTCAAAGAAGCGCCAAGCGGCTTGACGCTTGATACTCCGTAGACCTCGATGTTTGTCCAGACGGGAGCGGCAATCTGCTCTGCAGCTCGCTGAGCTGCCTCGATGACTCGACTGGTTATCGCACCTGTCGCAAGAACGGTTATGCGCTTCAGTTGAGGGGTGGAAACGGTTCCGACGGTTGTAGCTTCAGTAACTGCAGCTTCGGTGACTGCCACGTCGCCTACGCTTGCCGTGTCCGCTGCGCAAGCCGAGTCAAAGAGTTTCTCGACACCGGACACATCAAAAACGTAACCATTTGGATGTAGATTAACACCATCGCACGAGGTCATACGCACGTAAGCTGGTCGTGGATGCTTTGCGAGCTCCATGAGCATAGCCGCAAGCTGAGCGTTATCAACCGGGCTAAACACGGAAAGCCCTGGTATGGTCCTGGTTACCGCAATGTCCTCTACCGCCATGTGAGAGGGGCCTGTAGCTGCGGATTCGCAGCCAGCAGCAACACCCACAAGCACCACGGGCGACTTCATCATGCCAAGGTTGACGCGAATCTGATCCAGCGTTCGTGAGGTCACAAACGTGGCATAGCACGGTGCAAAAACGTGAAAGCCTTCATTTGCGCAGGCAGACGCCACTTCAATAAGGTTCTGCTCTGCAATTCCACACTGGATGTAGCCGTCTGGTCGAAGCTCTCGAAAGCGATCCAGATTCAAACGACGACCATAGTCGGCAACAGCAACAGTTAGCAGCTCGTCGTCCTCGGCAAGCTTACCCATTACCCAACCAAATACCTCTTTTGTGTTCATGTCCGCAAGCATCTGCGACTCTTCAGCCGAAATATACGCTGGCTGCAAAGATGTATCTAGCATGAGCATGCCTCCTCTGCGACTTTCAGATCAAATAATGCCTGCTCATAGAGGTCGTCCGTCACGCACGCGTCGTGGAACGAGACGTTATTCTCGGCGAACGAGAATCCCTTACCCTTGATGGTGTGCGCAATAATCGCGCGAGGCCTTGAAGTTTGCTGCTTTAATGCGTCGTACAGTGCAAGTACATCATGTCCGTCTACCTCGGCGGACTCAAAACCAAACGCATCAAACTTTCTTGCAATTGAACCGGTGTCCAAAATGGATGCGCAAGGACCGTCCAGCTGCATGCGGTTCTGGTCAACAATGACCGTGACGTTGGAGAGCTGGTTGTGGCCGATAAACGCCGCGCTCTCCCAAATGGAACCCTCGTCGCACTCGCCGTCGCCCAGAATACAAAAAACGCGAGAAGGAAAATCTTTTCTGCGGAGGCTTAACCCCAGGCCAGCGGCATAGCCCAAGCCCATACCAAGGCTGCCACCAGAGATTTCAAAACCGCGTTGAGGATCTCGCAGAGGATGCTTAAAAAGGACGGCATCGGGTCCAAAGACTCCGCGGTCAATATCCTCTTGAGAGATCATTCCTGCACGTAGAAGAGCTGGGAACAGAGCCAGCGATGTGTGAGCCTTAGAGAGAATCAAGCGGTCTCTGAGTTCCCACTCGCAATCCCTGTGGCCTACCTGCATAACCTTACTCAAAAGCACGGAGACTATATCTGCCACAGAACACGCGCCACCAATATGGAATGGCGTTGAGCTGTAGCGATGTGCTAACTCAATAATGCCTCGACGCACTGCCAACGCCTCGTGGCGCAGATCAAACTCAAGCTGCGTGCGCTGTTTGATATCATTTTTTAAAGCAACAATATTGGAGGTAACGTGCTCTGACTGACGAACAGAAGAGATGTCCAGAGGTCCAATAGAGCCATCTACCTGCTCAGATACACCAACAACACTCTGATGTGGGGCAAGCCAAGTCTGACTCCACTCAATGCAATTGCCGTCGGACAGCTCAATTACCTGCTCAAGTACAAGCAAGGCCTCGTTTGGGGAACACTGCAGGTAGTCGGCATGGTCTTTGCCTGCAATTTGTGACTGATAACGCATGCGAGAGCGCGCAATCTCTTTTTGAGAAGTTCTTTCAACCGCATCAAAGAGCGACTCATTCTCAAAGTCTGTCTTCTCAAGCTGCGGACAAACAAGCAGGTTAGACCATGATTCCTGGCACACTACTGGTCTATCCGAGACGCTCCTGACACGACGCAAAAAGAGTACGTCAGAACCAATGGGAATCTCTAAGTGCTCGGCAACGGCTTGATCTGCAGGAACTACCTGCTTAAATAGGACTTCGGTTCTATACTCAAAGCCGCCATCTCTGAGCGCGGCTGCAAATGAAAGTACGGTATTTCCTGCTGCATGGCGAACGGTGTTAGAAATAACCTGTGTTGCTCGACCCTTTTGAGTAAGCAGCAAACCCTCTTTGACCAGGGATTGAATAGCTTTTCTGATGGTTCCTCTACTCACGCCGTACTGCGCCATAAATTCGGCCTCAGACGGAATGTACGTTCCCGCCTTCCAGTCTTCTGACAGAATTTTGACGCGCATCAAATCTGACAACTGAACATGAAGAGGTGTAGCGGACGACGTATTGAGCCCACCTCTGACCTGCGGAGATAGTGACTCAGTAGCCGCATCTTCAGAAGCTAAAACCGGAAAAACTCCTGTCTCAAATGACATAGGTCCTCCGAAGTGAGTTGGAAATTAGTCATGCATACGTTAGGTACAAGACAAGTAGTATACAAGTTTCTGAAAGAGAACAGAATAGGTATGGAAATAACTTTTGCTGGTCGACATTGCAGAATATAATTACTTTGTTAAATACACTTACTCTTGATTAAATTAGCCTTTAAGGAAATTTGATAATGATTCACTTACCTGATATGCCAGTTTTTCTAGCATTATGTGACGAATATGGCCCAGACTATGTTAGGGAACACTTTTTTGACGAAAACGGCGTCAAAGACTCAGCACCAGAAGAATTGAAGGCTGAATACAAAGATATCGGAATCAAGCTCGATCGTTCTAGTAATTGCCTTTAATCACATAAGGTAAATGACTTACGTTCCTTTTCTGAACTGACTAAAGGCTAAACTGATAGATATAGTGAAGTTCAGACACATGAATATGCCTTTGTTGAGTACTTAGAAAGATTTGGTTATAAATGGACGAAGAGGTAAAGAGATTAAAAAGAGAGTACGAAGCAATACTCGAGCAAATCACGCAATATGAGTCTTCTGAGAGGGCTGGACTAATCATCGAGACTGAAGAACTCATGAAGCAGCAGAGAGACTTATACGATAGAGGAAGAGCAATCGTACGAAAGCTTCGCCAGCTTGGATATAGAATCTAATCTATTTCTCCTCTACAAGCATGAATTTCTTTAGACTATTAACATTCACGGGTATTTTCTCGCAAGTAGAGAATAAATAGATAGACTGTATTTTCACCGAGAACGGAGGGTTAAATGGATGTCAAAGAATTGGAAAAGATTTGTGATTTCCTCGCTTCTTTACCAATAGATGCAGTTACTTCCGCTTATCTTATTGATCCCCTCACTAATGAGGTAATACAACAGGGTTATGCCGCACATGATATCGGTGATATGGCAGTAACCGATCAAGACATTTTGAACTATCGAGCTGGCATAAAGCAAATACCAGATTTTGCTCTTGAATACGCCAAGTTACATATGGAGTAACTCCTAACCCCGCCTTAAGCGGGGTTTTCTTTTGGCTGCCAACACTCACAAACAATTTACCAGTGTCGATAAAGGATAAATGGTCGAACTAAATTATGTCCCATTTTTGTCCCATGAGCTGAATGATGATTTAAGTTTTACCAGGTCAAGAGCTATACACTCTTCACGCTCAAAAACGCCTAATACTTAAATATTTTCTGAACATACGCAGCTAAAACAATATTTATTCTGCAACAAAGGTGGTAGGGGCGGCGGGACTCGAACCCGCAAGACCGAAGTCGAGGGATTTTAAGTCCCCTGCGTCTGCCAATTCCGCCACGCCCCCGGATATGTCTAGCTATTATGCCACTACTTTTAATTCAGCGGGCGCAAAATTGGCTGCCAAATCACAGGCGACTGCTTTCCCTGGTGAACGGCAGCTGCGGTTATCACCAGACCAAAGAGCAGGTCACTTTCGCTTACTACCAGGTGTTTGAAGCCCGAATTCTTCATCAATTCTGCAAGCAAAATAGTCCCCGCAAGCATAACGGGTGCGCGTTTTGCCTGAAGTCCCGTTATGTCTTCTCGCTCCTTTAGCGTTTTGCTAGCGAGAAGCCCCTCTATCTGCAACACCTCGTCAAGCGAGATGTGGTTGAGGTGCACCTTTGACGGGTCGTACGGATCAAGATGATCCCTGATGGCGATGAGGCTGGTTGCGGTTCCTCCAACACCAACCAGAAGCTCTGGTGCTGCACACTGCTGCTGAGCTCGCCCAATAGCCTCAGACATCATCTGAGCCGCCATTTTGTGAGCTCCATCAATGTCCTCAGCTGACGGATGATCCGAAGACAGATTAAAACGCTCAGTCAGACGCCTACAACCAAGGTCAACGGATTCAACGAAGTTGATGTCAAGCTGTTGCCCTCCAAGCTGCTGGCCTGCGCCTTGGGCTGCAGGCTGGCCTGCCAGCGTACCAACAACCAACTCAGTTGAGCCTCCACCGCTGTCGGCAACAAGAATGCGATGATTTTCAAAATCGTGAGAGACACCCAAAAAAGTGAGTGCACCTTCAATCTCACCTGGAATAATCATGGGCTCAAGTCCCAGCGATGCTAGACCCATTCCCAGGTCAGGAGCATTTTCTGCATCGCGAGCAGCACTTGTGAGCGTACAAACGACCGCCTCGGCGCCCTCTTTTCTCGCGTGATCAACATAAGAAGAAACGCAGCCAACGCAACGATGAATTGCATCAGGTAGCAGGCGCTTTGCCGTATCAACACCCTCGCCCAAGTTGACAATCTCGGTGTATTTGGCCATGCGAATAACGCGACCGTCCTCGACCTGCGCAAGCGCAAGTCGAGCGGTCACGGTTCCAATATCAATTGCAGCTAGAAGCATTAGTGTGAATTTCCACTATCAGACTTTGAGTTATCGGCGCTAGATCCCTCAGAAGAGCCATTCTCTCCGGAGTTTTTCTGATCGTGAGATTCTCCAGGAGCTGGCGCAGAGGTAGGATCATCAGAGTTTGCACTCTTAGGAGCCTCAGTATTGCCGGAATTGCCTGCCGAGAAACCAAAAATAAAATCCCCAACCTTGATGTACCACGGATAGTCAGGATGCTGAACGGTATTCTCATCCTTCTTTTGCTCAAGACCCACTACCCGCGCAGACTCCTCGCCATCAGAAACATAACCCTGCTCACGAGCCTTTTCTTCAATACCAGGTTTTGTCTGCAGACCCTGAACCTCTGCCTCAAGACGTTTTTTATCTTCCTCGAGCTTCTGCTGATTCAACAGCAGTTCATCGTGCTCGCGAACAGCGTGGTAGTAGCCACGAATTGGTGGATACAAGCCCACAAGCAGGAAGATCACAACGCCGAGAAATACAACAAGCTTGGTATGATTGCGTGCAAAATCAAGCGCATTGTCTTTAATCTCAACCAGAGAAGCTACGCTGAACTGCGGTTTATTGACTCTTTCGGTCTTCTGGCCACGCTCAGACTTCTGTCCTCTTTCGGCCTTCTGATTTCGTTCTGGTCTCTGGCCTCGCTCTTGCTTCTGATCAGATTGAAGTTTCCTGTCCACCTGGGGCTTCTCGGCCTTTTTAGTTGGAAATATCTTGAGAGCACCAGCGGCGTGCTCCGCGGCAGTCTCTTTAAGAGGCTCAACGGAACGCTTGGTGGGCGTTGTTTTTCTTTTTGTACCACTCTTTTTAGTGGTGTCTTGACTCATCACGGATCTCATTTCTGGTTTGTTTGGTGATGCGTCGCAACAAATTGCAACATCTTTATTATGGCAGAGGCAGCGTCGATAACCCTGCCTCAGTTTGGAATTTCATCGTTTTACCGAATAGAAGTCGTCGCTCCAACAGCAAGTCGCAAGCTTTGCGGTACGTCGCACGTCTTCGCTGTAATCTGTGCAGCTTGCTTACGCATCAAGATGACGTTTAGCTTCTTGCCACAAATCTTCTTGTAGCTCGGGTTTCTCATCAAGCGAGAAGCCTCTCTCAGCAGCTGCTTTCTCCATGTACGACCAACGAGCGCGGAACTTCCTGCAAGCGCTCATCAGCGCTTCTTCCGCGTCAACGCCTTCCCAGCGAGCAACGTTTATCAGCGCAAACAAGATGTCGCCAAATTCGTCCGTTTTCTGCTGCGTACCTGGGACTTCAGCGTCAAACTCCGCGCGCTCCTCGGCAACCTTGTCCCACACGTCATCGACAGACGCCCACTCAAAGCCCATCTTTGCGGCACGCTTTGAGATCTTCTGCGCTTGCATGAGAGCAGGTAGAGACTGTGGAACCGAGTCGAGAAGACCCTCTGTGTGCACGGTGTCTTCTGCACTGGCGCGCTCCTCAGCCTTGACACTCTCCCACACGTCCAAGACGGCCGCAACCGACGACGTAGAGCCCGCTTCTGGCCCAAATACGTGCGGATGCCTGCGTACCAGCTTCTGGTTGAGCGCTCGACATACGTCGTCGATGTCGAAGCCCGCTGCGCAGTCGCGCACCCCACTGCTCGCACTGACGCCGCTGTCCGCCTCAATCTGAGAGTGAAGAACTACCTGTTCAAGCACATCGCCAAGCTCCTCCTCAAGGTGCTCGGGAGAGCCCTCAACAATAGCATCGACCGCCTCGTAGGCCTCCTCAATCATGTTCTTTGAGATGGACTGATGCGTCTGTTCCTTATCCCAAGGACAACCGTCCTCCTGGCGAAGACGCCAAATGGTTCTCACCAGGCGGTCAAACTCCGGGTGAGTCTGCGGTGCTCCGGGACGAGCCTTTGTTTCTTCATCAACTGCAGCTGCTAGCTGGGCGATCTTCTCGTCAGATGTCATGTAATTTATTGCTCCTCTGGGTACAGGAAATTCCAGTCGTTGCGCAGGCCGGTCATGAGCTCCATAACGTCCTTTGAAACCTCAAGCTGCGCCTGAGCAGAAGCGTCTCCTGCAACAGCGGCCTCTAGATCTGCCAGCACGTACGCCAGAGCATCAGCCGTGCGACCTACCTGGACTTGCTCCTGTTTGCCGTCATCAGTCCACGTGATAGCAGCAACGTCAGCGCGAGGGTACTCCATAATTTCAATGAAAGCTTTATCAGCTGAAATCATGGCGCGTTTTGGCTGCTTGGAATGAAGTGTCAACGCCAAGACAACCATCTGACCCTCAGCGTTTCTGAGCAAAATGCCGTCCGTCTGATCAACGCCGGTGGGAGCCGAATTCATCATGGAAAGCACGTCATGCGGCTGACTCTTCAAGAAAAGGCGCGCCAGCGTCAGCGAATAGACGCCGATGTCAAGAAGGGCTCCGCCTGCAAGCTTGGGATTGAAGAAGCGATTTTCCATATCAAACTCTTTGTAGCTGCCAAAATTCTCTTGAATCAGGTTGACTGGACCAAACTCGCCAGCCTCCACGCGGCTAACCAGCTCTTTGTAGAGTGGCATGTGCAAAATGGTGCAGGCGTCCATGAGCTGAACGCCGTTTTGACGAGCAAGTTCTTCGGCCTCAAGCAGCTCAGCTGAGTTGAGCGTAATGGACTTCTCGCACAGCACATGCTTGCCCGCCTGAAGCGCTTTGCGCAGGTAGATGATGTGCGTATTGTGAGGAGTGGTCAGATACACCGCGTCAATCTCGTCGCTGGCGAGAAGATCGTCGATGCTGTCATATACACGTTTAACGTGGTGTTTTTGTGCAAACGCAACGGCCTTTGCTTGTGTCCTGTTAGCCACGCCATCAATAGTTCTGCCAACTGAGGCCAGTGCCTCTGCCATCTGGTTTGCAATAACGCCGCAGCCAATAACACCCCACCTGAGGTGTGGTGCAGCAAAGATTGCGTCAATGGCGCTCGCGGCATCCTGCGCAGCGCTCTCGGCGTTCTGCGACGTCTGACCTGCTGTTTGGCTCATATTTACTCCTCAACCTCGTCGTCGCCACCAAGCTCTTCAAGAACTCCCAGGGCAGCGGGCATCAGCTGCTCTTCATTTCGGTGGAACGGATACGCCAGTTTATGCGTCTTTGGATACACAATAGCACCGCGACCCTTCAACTTGAGGGCTTGTTCGCGAGGAATTTCTACACCTAGATATACCAGGCGTCCATTTGTCAGGCTCACTGACGTTGCGCCCAAACGCTGCGCGCGGATACGCACACGAGCGCGATCAAACAAGTTCTTACCTGCAAGCGGCAGGGCACCAAAGCTATTCTCGGTATCTTGCTGAAGCGCATCAACATCGGAAAGCTCTGTAGCTGCGGCAAGACGGCGATACACCAGAACGCGTCGATCAACCTCTGGCAGATAGTCCTCATCAAGATAGAAATCTGCAGGTAGATTAATGGTCACCTCAGCTTGTTCCAACTCAGCGGACTCACCGCGAGCCTCAGCAACTGCCTCGCCCAGCATCTGCGTAAAGAGGTCAAAGCCAACGCTGGAAAGGTTTCCGTGCTGCTCAGCGCCCATAAGGGAGCCGGCACCTCTAATCTCCAGGTCACGCATGGCAATACGCATGCCACTGCCCAAATCCTGGAACTCGTTGATTGCCGTAAGACGCTCGGTTGCCTCTTCTGTGAGCGGCAGCTCTGCTGGGAACATAAAGTACGCGTACGCCTGCTGCCTACCGCGGCCAACACGGCCCTTGAGCTGATACAGCTGAGCCAGTCCCAAGCGCTGCGAGTCCTCGATAATCAGCGTATTAGTGTGCGAGTTGTCAATGCCGGACTCAATGATGGTGGTGGCCACTAAAACGTCAATCTCGTGCTCCTGGAAGGCAAGCATGACGTTTTCTACCTCGCGAGCACTCATCTGGCCGTGAGCCACACCCACGCGCGCCTCCGGCGCAGCTTCCTCCACGCGAGCCACCGCCTCATCAATAGTGGTCACGCGGTTGGACACGTAGTACACCTGTCCTTCTCGCTCCAGCTCACTTCTAATAGCTGCGGAAACAAGATCCGGGTTGTACTCGCCCACCATCACCTGAACAGGCTTTCTGCCAGGTGGCGGCGTCAGAATCAGGCTCATGTCGCGTACGCCGCTCATGGCCATCTGCATGGTGCGCGGAATGGGCGTTGCCGAGAGCGTCAGCACGTCTACCTGCTCGCGCATGTTCTTGAGCTGCTCTTTGTGCTGAACGCCAAAGCGCTGCTCCTCGTCGATAATAACCAAACCCAAATCGTGCGGATTGACGTCAGCTGAAAGCAACCTATGAGTTCCTACCAGCACATCTACGGTTCCGTCCGCAAATCCCTCAAGCGCTTTTTTCTGCTGAGCAGGCGTAACAAAACGCGAAAGCACGCTTACCTTCAAATCAAACGGAGCAAATCGCGAGAAAAACGTCTCGTAGTGCTGCTGAGCCAAAATGGTAGTTGGGCACAAAATCATAACCTGGCGAGCGTCCTGGCACGCCTTAAACGCAGCTCTCAGCGCCACCTCTGTCTTGCCAAAACCCACGTCGCCGCAAAGCAGACGGTCCATTGGCTTGCGCGCTTCCATGTCCAGCTTAATGTCTGCAACAGCGCTTTCTTGGTCTGGCGTCAGCTGATATGGGAAGCTTGATTCCATCTCCTCCTGAGCGGGAGTGTCCAGCGAGAACGCATAACCCGGCACTGAAGCGCGACGTGTATAGAGATCTACCAGGTCAAACGCCAGTTTCTTGGCGGACTTTCTTGCCTTGTTAGTAGCGCGCGACCAATCCGCCGTATTAAGCCTGGTCAGGCGCGGATTATTGCCATCAGGTCCCACATAGCGCGTGATGCGGTCAACCTGCTCCAGGGGCACATAGAGTTTATCGTCATTGGCATACTCAAGCAGGAAGTAATCACGCTCTCTACCTGCAACTTCTTGACGCACAATAGCTGTAAAGTGTGCAATACCGTGCGTTGCGTGGACAACGTAGTCGCCCGGCTTAAACGGGAACGTCACCGTTGTGGGGTCAATACGTTTGGAGCGCTTCTTGTTGCGCGCACTTCTGGCCGTCAAGTCCGAGACAGAAAGCACTGCTAGATTAGCTGTAGGGATGATGATTCCAGCGGGAACAGGTGCATCGGTAAACGTGACGCGACCACGCTTGAGTGGCGCGTAGGCACCGTTTTGATCAGGCTCGTTTTCAAGAGCCGTTCCCAGCGACTCCTCAAACGGAATGGACTCGTCCGAGAAAAGCAGCTTAAGATGCTCTCGAGCAGCACGGTCTGGAACCGCAAATACCACGGCATCGCGGTCTTGCACCAGCTGCCTTACACGACCCAAAAGCTTTGTATCCGAGCCTGCAATAGACGGCTGCACCACAGAAAGCTCCGACGTTACCGCAGCTCCCGTACGCAAAAGTGACGAGAAGGACAAGCGCTGCTGCGAGCCAAAGTCCATGGCCTTGGGATCTGTATACAGACCATCTAATTTCACTTTTGATGCTGCTGCAGATGCGGAGATTTCGTCAAAGGCGCGTTGGCAATCGTCAAATAGCGAGCGAGGCTCTGCAAGAACTACCAGTGTCTCTGAAGAGATGTGCTCAAGCGGGCTAGCAGTTCCTCCGTACAACACCGGAAGATAGCGCTCAAGTGCAGGTGACTGGGCTCCACGCTGGATAAGCTCTAGATCAGCGGCAAGTGCAGAGTTTTCTTGCGCGCGCGTGTAGAGCGCTTCTTCTGCGCGGCGGATAGTCTCTTTGGTAAACGCAAGCTCTCTAGCTGGTGCAACGGTTACCTCATCAATGGCACCGATAGTCTGCCCGGTTGCTGCCACCATGCGCCTGATGCGGTCAATCTCGTCTCCGAAGAACTCAATGCGTACAGGACTTGTAGCTTGGGCTGGGAAGACATCAACCGTATCGCCGTGAATGTGGAAGGTGCCTGGTACGTCTACCTCGCCTGTATCGGCGTATCCCATGCCGACGAGTAGCGAGGCCACGTCCTCAAAGGGGACGTCGTCGCCAACGGTAAACGTTGCAGGAAGAAAATAGCCCGAACCAACAGGGGGGACTCTGCGCATCAGCGCGTGAGCACTTGCAACTACAATGACCTTCTCGCCAGCGGAAAGCTTGGAGATGGCGCGACACCTGGCTCCAATAAGAGCGTCGTCTGGCGTTGCGTCTGACCAGGGACGATCTTTGCGGTTGGGATAGCGCAACACGGCATCATTGCCAAGCCACGCTGCAAGTGAGCGCGCTGTGCGGTCCGCGGCGTCCTCTCCCGCAACAACTAGCAGGCACGGGCGGGGGTTCTGCGCCCAGAGTGCAGCCAGCATCAGTGGGCGAGCGCTTTGCGAGAGGGACAGTGTGGCGTCTGATCCGCGCGAAAGCTCTCGCTTCAGCTTCTCTAGCTCGGGCGCGCTCAGTAGTTGAGCTGCAACTCTATTGATAAACACACAGTCTCCCGCCATGCCGCTAAACCCACATGCAAACGCATACGGGTTACACCAAACCTTGCTGGATGAGGCGCGTCGTGCGGCCACGCCCTGCACTTGCCGCGACGTCCCACGAACAGGTTTGATAACTTTTCAATTGGGCTGTTATTGTATCTGTTATGCAGCTATTTTGCTATTCTCGCCTCACGTGATAACGTAACTACATACTGGGTACACATAGAAGAAATTGAGGAGAGGTTATGCCCAGAGAATCAAAGAAAGTCAAGGTAGAGCGCGGCATTGAGCTGTGCCGACGCATGCACGAGCTCTATCCAAGCGTCCAAAGCGCGCTGGATTACCACGACGCGTTTACCCTGCTCATCAGCGTTATGCTCTCAGCGCAAACTACTGACGCCGCCGTAAATAAAGTCACTCCCGAGCTGTTCCGTCGCTGGCCAGACGCGCCTTCCATGGCGGCCGCCAATGCTGTCGAGGTTGGAGAGGTCATCAAGACCATCGGCTTCTGGCGCGCAAAGGCCAAGCATTGTGTGGAAACTGCACAAATCCTGCTGACGGAGTACGGAGGAGAAGTTCCAGATTCCATGGAAGACCTGGTCACGCTCCCGGGCGTTGGGCGAAAGACCGCTAACATCGTTCTCAACAAGATGTTTAACGTGGTTGATGGCATCGCGGTGGACACGCACGTATACAGAATCTCCAAGCGCATGCGCTTGAGCTCGGCTTCTACGCCGCTGGCTGCCGAGAAGGACCTGCTCGCGCTTCTACCCCACGAACTCTGGAAAGACGTCAACGAAGAGTGGATTCACTTTGGGCGAGAAACCTGTACCGCTCGCAACCCCAAGTGTGTCGGCTGTCCCATGAGCGACATCTGCCCTTCCTACGAGCAGCCCAACCGCTGGTTCAAGGGATAAGCGCGGCTGCGAGTGCACCGGGTTTCTCGCCAGGCGTGTAACAAACATATAGCGAGAGACCCAATCTCGCCGCAACATCTATGCACAAAAATACCCACCAGCAGGCTATTAGCTTGCTGGTGGGTACATTTTTAACGCACTAAAAGTTGAAGCTACAACTTAGTAGTTGAGGGACTGCTCCTCGAAGTATGCCTGTGGGTGACCGCAGACTGGACAGACCTTTGGTGCAGATGCGCCGACGTGCAGGTGACCACACTTGAGGCACTTCCAAACCTTGACACCCTCACGCTCAAAGACCTCACCGGACTCGACGCGCTCAAGAAGCTTCTGATAGCGCTCCTCGTGAGTCTTCTCGATGTTGCCGACAAGACGGAACTTAGCAGCGATCTCTGCGAAGCCCTCCTCCTCAGCTACCTTAGCGAAGTCAGCGTACATAGTGGTCCACTCGTAGTTCTCGCCAGCAGCTGCGTCCTTGAGGTTCTCTGCAGTCTCTGGAATCTTGCCGCCATGGAGATACTTGAACCAAAGCTTAGCGTGAACTTTCTCGTTGCCAGAAGTCTCGGTGAAAATGTTGGAAATCTGCTGATAACCATCTTTTGCAGCCTGGGAAGCATAGTAGCTGTACTTGTTGGTAGCCTGAGACTCACCAGCAAAAGCTGCCTCGAGATTCTTCTTTGTCTGAGAATTCTCAAAATCTACTGCCATTTTTTCTCCTCTCCCGCGTTAACGAGTGGCACGTCAACGCATGTTAAGCGCTTGTGAGCGCAATGTAAAAGCGCCTGGGTAGCGCCGTGTTACCTTTAGCAAACAAATGCAAATGATAATCATTAGCATTTATGCTCATATACTGACCCTTCGTCAGCATTAAGAATTATAACCATTTACGGCATCCAGTATTCATCATTTTTCTGACAAAAGCCTTCCTTCGCAAGTTCTTCAAGTAAGCCAAGGGTAACCTGCTCATCAAGGGTTTCTCGCCCGGCGCTGACCTCAATCTGACAGAGTTCCTGGTGGAGCGTTTCAAACTCTGCCCCACCCTCGTCTTTGTGGGCGAGAAGAACGCGCAAAAGCTCGGCTCGCTTCTGTCGATGAGATCCCTCAAAGCGCGACTGTTTGACGTGACTTTTAGACCTTCGAGAAGGATTGGGGATGGTTTTCTTCAAGTACGCGCCATAGTCGAGAAGGGCGTAGTACCAGCTGCGCGGCGTAAGCTCTGCTGCGAAAGCTTCCTCGGCCTCATCAACGCCAGCTGCGTCCTCCGTACTCGTCGCACCCACAACGCTCGCAGGGCATGTCAGCTCAACAAGAGGAATTAGCTCAGAGTCTGGCACCCCTTCTGCTTGTGGATAAAGCTCATGCAAGAAAACTGTACGTACATTAGTTTCCAGGTAAACGCCGTGCAGGTTGAACGCAAACGCACGAATACCCGCCGCGGTGGCGGGACCAATACCTGGAAGCTTTACCAGCTCCTTTGGATCTTGTGGAAAGATGCCACCGGCCTCAGAAATTGCCTGAGCAGCTCGATGCACGGACAAAGCACGACGGTTGTAACCCAGGCCCTGCCATTCTTCAAGCACATCTGAAGGCGCGGCGGCAGCCAGCGCATCAACCGTTGGAAAGTGTTCCAACCATCTCTGCCAACGGCCATCTACGCGACTGACCTGCGTTTGCTGGAGCATAACCTCAGAAATCCAAATAGCATATGGATCGTACGTGCGACGCCAGGGTAAATCACGATACAGCTCGCGGCCCTTTTGAGCCACAAACTGGACAAACTCGTGCAGTTCTGGCGTAAGTTCCGAATTAAGTTCAGACTCCACGCTGCTAGACGTAATACCTATATTTACCATGACCTATTAAACTCGTAAGGCTTTTTCTCGGCAGAAACAACCTCGCCATCAAGCAGATTGTCAAAGGTGCCTGCGGTAATCTCAGCCTCAATAGCTGCGGCAGCGTTCTGGATAATTTGTTCGTTACGCAGGGCGTTCTCGTTCTTTACCAGCTGGAAATCGCCCACCATCTCTGGCATAAGACCTTCCACAACAACCTGATGCAGCGTGACTGATGCAAAGAAGTTACGCAAGGTTTTCTCGGCACTGCACCAAAGAGGTCCAAAATAGCAAGAATCATGGCGAGGACATGGCTCATTGTTAGGACCAGCCCACTCGCAACTAGAAATGAAAATAGGACCCTGAACTGCCTCAACGATGTCCAGGACACTCACTTGCGTAGGGTCAATCGCCAGCATCATGCCGCCGTGAGCGCCGCGCGTACTTACAATAACGCCTGCGATGACCAGGTCATGCTGAATTGAGCGGGCAAAGGAGTATGGAATGTCATTCTCATCTGCAGCATCTCGTACAGAAAGGAGCTTCTTAGGGCTTCTCACCAGTGAAGAAAGCATGCGGATTGCGTAATCAGTTTTACGTGAAATTTCCATCGGTTCTCCAAGTACTCCCTCTTGTTGTCCACGCAAGGGACTGCTTTACCTACGTATCTGGCTTGTGGCCAGGTTAATCGTTGTTACCAGCTCAATCGTTACTACCAGTTCAATCCTTGCTACCAATTCACAATTGCCCATCCGCGCTTCTTTGCAAGCCTGGCAAGCGTTGGACCAGGGCAAACGGCGCACGGCGTTTGAGCCGCAGACAAAAGCGTTGCGTCCGAGTAGTGATCACCATACGCGTACGCAATCTCCCAGTTGCCCTGGCCAAAGTGCTGGTTACACCACTCAGTTGCCGAAACCAGCTTCTGAGCACCCTCAATCACAGGTCCGTCAACCTTGCTGGTGTAGTGTCCGTCCGCTCCTACCTGCATCTTTGTGGCGAGAAACCCGTCTACTCCCAGCTTCTCTGCGGCCAATTCCGCGATAGGTTCAAACGTTGCTGAAACCAACAGTACACAGCAACCCTCTGCCTGCCGACGACGCACCTCTTCCAACGCCTGAGGGCGATACATACCCTCAATCACCTCGCGGTGAAAATCATGCATGACAGCATTTGCAAACTCGACGCTAAACTGCGTAAGTGCACCAATTACCAGCTCTCTTGCCTCTTCCTGCCTTTGAGGAAGATGCAACTTATAGCGAGCTCCCCACCACACAAGCTTGAGCGTGCGTGCAATTGAGGACAGGTGACGACGAAGCAAATACGCAGAGAACAAGAGTCCTGACTGTCCAGAAATGACAGTTCCGTCAAAATCAAAAACAGCAATTTTCTTGATTGAATCTGAAGTGGGCTCTGTGAGAGAAGAATCTGCGGATATGGAATTCACACCATCACACTGCGACAGCGTGTCCATAGTATTTTGATCCCGCACAATTCACCTCACTTTACCTCTGCTTTTAAAGATATCTAAAGCAGAAGCACTTAGATACATTCTGATGTAAAGATATCATACAATGCTCTATTTTCTGACTTGGTTTCAATAAATTGAAGATGTAATTTAAATCTTATATGCTGGACTTTTTTGGTAATGAAAAAGCCCTCCGAAGAGGGCTTGAACATGCAATGGCGGGATATGCGGGGCTCGAACCCGCGACCTCCGACGTGACAGGCCGGCGCTCTAACCAGCTGAGCTAATACCCCGGACGCCTTGTTGCGAATTGAAATAATACAGGGAACTTCTATTCTTGTCTAGCGTTATTTTCAACGAATTTGAAAATTTTCTCGAAAATAACCGCTTGGCGAGAATATCCGCAGTTCAGAAACGTGAACGCCCACTGGAAATCCACAATTTCTTTGCGGTACTTCTACTGAAGAGCAATGCTGGTGGTATTTCCCGTGGAATCGGTTACCTTAAGTGTAGTTCCGTCAAGCGTAGCTGCAGTGATAGTACCGTTTCCTCCAACAGCCTTACCGTCCTTATCGGCAATAAGTGTTGGAAGCGAGCCGTCTACCAGGGCACATGCCACAACATCCCAGCCAGACTCGCGATTCTCTGGCACCAAAATGGTGTCGTTGAAGAGGATCAGACTTGTAGGAGTTCCTTCAACCTCAAACAGGATGCTCTTAGTTCCGGAATCACTAGTGCGAACAACAGCTGTTTTGCCGTCATCCTGCTTCTCTAGGGAGTACTTCATACCGTGGAAGGTAACGGAACCGTCAACTGCCTGCTCATCCTGCTGTTTCTCGTCAGCATAGGCGGACTGGGTCTGCTTTGGCTGCTGGCTTGCAGATTCACTCTTGGTGCTTGTAGCACAGCGCACAATAAAGAACAGAGCAGTAAGCGCAACAATAGCTGTCAACACCAGAATGATGACTGATTTTCTGTTTGGAGGTTCAGGAGCGCTGTCGGCTTGGCGCGGACTCTGAGGAATTTGAGCTCCCTGACCCGCACGAAGCGTTGAAATGTTCTTCAAGTCAACCGATGAAGCCTCAGGGGTCTTCTCGCCAGATGAACTTGTTCTCATGTGGTTTGCCATGCTTAAACCTCCCGACGCGCTTCAATTGCACGTCCCAATGTTACCTCATCAGCGTACTCAAGATCTCCGCCCACGGGAAGTCCGCTTGCCAGTCGGGTAACCGTCATTCCAAGCGGGTTAATGGTTCTGGAAAGGTACGTTGCAGTTGTTTCTCCCTCAACGTCCGGATTAGTTGCCAGAACTACCTCGGTAACGGTGCCATCGGCCAAGCGGGACAGCAACTCGCGTACGTGGAGCTGCTCGGGACCAATCTTGTCCATAGGCGAGATTACGCCGCCCAGGACGTGGTAGAGGCCATGGAACGCACCGGTACGCTCAATTGCCGAGACATCCTTGGGCTCGGAGACCACGCAGATTTTGCTGCGATCTCTGGAAGAATCCAGGCAGATGTCGCATTCGTCACGCGTTGCGTAGTTGAAGCAGATAGGGCAAAAATGCACCTGCTGCTTAAGCTCCAAGATAGCCTGCGCCAAACGGCGAGCCTCCTCGGAATCAACCTCTAGAAGATGGTAGGCAATGCGTTGAGCAGACTTTGGACCAATGCCTGGTAGACGGCCCAACTCGTCAAGCAAGCGCTGCAGCGCACGACCATCATTTGTGGTATCAAACGCCATGGATTAGAACAGTCCTGGGATATTCAGCCCGCCGGTTACTGCGCTCATCTGGGCAGATGCCTGAGACTCTGCAGACTCAAGAGCATCGTTTACGGCTGCCAGAATCATGTCCTGGAGCATCTCGATATCCTCAGGATCAATTGCCTCAGGATCAATGGTGATATTGGTCAGGCGCAGGTCGCCGGATGCAGTTACCTTAACAGCGCCGCCACCAGCACTTGCGGTTGCCTGCATAAGAGAGGCCTTCTGCTGAGCTTCCAGCAGCTGCTCCTGCATTTTACGAGCCTGAGCCATCATCTGATTGCGGTTCATACCGCCCATGTTAAATCCACCACGTGCCATATGTTCTCCTATCGTCGTATCTATTTTAGACAAGTTGCGCTTTTTGCGCTGGCGCATGAGGATCCATGCACCAAAGCGTCATATCGAGAGAAGTTCTAGTTGCTTGCAGAATCTGCGGGAGTTTCGGCATCCAAAGGGATACCTGTGTCCGAAAGAGCGCCTGCGTCCGACTTCTTCTCTACCGACAAAGAAACCGCTGGTCCAAATACCTTCTCAAGCATATCTGCCACGCTGTTGAGCTCTGGTGGAAGTGCTGAGCGAGCAGCAATGTCTTCTGGCGAGGCTGGTGCTGGAGCAGGCTTTGGAGCTGGAGTTGGATCTGGTTCAGGTGCTGGCACAGGTTGCGGCGCGGGTGCTGCAACAGGTGTAGGTGTAGGTGCAACTGGAGCCGCGGGTGCGGGCGTAGGCGCGACTGGAGCTGGAACGATGTTTTCAGCGGAATCGTCCAAAACCGCAGCTACATCGTCATCACTGTAAGGAACCTGATCGTAGTCAAGAGCCTCAACGGGAGCTCCGCCAGATGCAGGCTCGTCCCAAGGCATTGGATACGACGACTCAGTAGAAGGAGTGGAAGCCACAGGTGCAACGGGAGCCGGTGCTGGTGTTGGAGCTGGAGCCGCAGGAGCAACTTGGGCAGGAGTCGGAGCTGTCTGAGCTGCACGTTTTTCTCGCGAGATTGCTGTTGCAGCAAGGCTCGACTCAACATATTTGATGCGGCGTGGGCCCATGACCTGGGCAACGCACTCTTTTACAAACTCGGAAACTGCTGGTGCGCTGAGCATCCTCATGGCAAACGAAGAGCCCTTTGGCAGCGTAACTACCAGCTCAGAGCCATCGTCGGATTCAAGCGTTGAGCTGACCAGCAGTGCTGCATGAGCAGCGTTCTTGGATGCACAAACCTTGCCGACTTCTTTCCACTGTCTGACGAGAAGTGCGTCTGTCTGGTCAACTTCCTTTGGAGCAGGTGTAGGCGCAGATTGTGGCGCAGGCGCTGGTTGCGGAGCTGGTGCGGCTGCGGGTGCTGGTGCAGGCTGCGGTGCGGGAGCTGGCGTAGGTGTTGCGGCTGGAACAGGCATTGGTGCAGCTACAGGAGCCGGCGCTGGGGCTGGAACTGGTGCAGGAGCTGCTACAGGTACTGGAGCAGGTACGGCAACAGGAGCTGGCTGCGGCGCCGGAGCCGAGACAGGCGCGGAAGCTGCGGGTTTCTCGCCAGCAGGAACAGCAACAACACCGTTTGCAAGCTGCTGCTCAAGAACTGCTACCCTATCGGCCAGTGCTTCCAAAGAAAGCTCTGTGTTAGGACGCGCCAGCTTAGTGAATGCAACCTCCAGGACAAGTCGCTGATTCACGGCGGTGCGCATCTGATTTGCGGCATCACCCAGAACGGTCAGAACTCTGGAAAGTCGGTCAACCGACCCAAAGGCTTGAGCCTCTTTGGTAAGCTGCTCGGTTGATGCGGTAGAATTTGCCAGCGCTGGAGAATCAACGCCTACAGCTGCGGCAATGTAGAGATCTCTTACGTGAACGGCAAGCTCGCGCGTGAACTGCAGCAGATCTTTGCCGCCTTCAAACAGCGTATTTACCGTGGTAAAGAGTGAAGAAATGTCTCGCTGAGCCAGAGCCATCGCAGCGTTGTTAATAAGAGAGCCGGACGACTGACCCAAAACATCTCGAACCGTCTGCTCAGAAATAACGCCGCCGCCATAAACGGAGAGTTGTTCAAGAGAAGAAAGAGCATCACGCATGCCACCGCGCGCATGACGGACAATAAGATCAATAGCTGCGTCTTCGTAGGTAAAGCCCTCATTTTTGCAGACATTGACCAGATGTTCTGCCATCTCGTCAGCGGCAATGGAGCGGAAGTCAAAGCGCTGCACGCGGGACAGAATAGTTGCAAGAATTTTCTGAGGATCGGTGGTACACATGATAAACGTCACGTGTGAAGGAGGCTCCTCCAGCGTCTTAAGCAGGGCATTAAATGCCGCCGAGGTAAGCATGTGCACCTCGTCGATAATATAAACCTTGCCCTTGCCGCGCACAGGAGCGTAGCTGGCGCGAGAAATAATCTCTTCACGCACGTTATCAACACCGGTGTTAGAGGCAGCGTCAATCTCAAAGACGTCTGGGTGCTGACCAGCGGCAATCAGCTGACAGTCATCACAGGTACCATCAGGTAAGTGACCAGGAGCCTCGTGGCAAAGGATTGCTTTTGCCAGCAAGCGAGCCATAGTAGTCTTGCCTGTACCACGAGGTCCGCAGAACAGGTATGCGTGGCTGAGCTTTTGCTCCAAGACCGCTCGCTCAAGGGTGCCAACCACATGCTTCTGGCCAACTACCTGCTCAAACGTTTGCGGGCGATACTTTGTATACAGTGATTCCATTCGTCCTCCGACGGCAGATTTTTCACTTTCAAGTATACCCTCTGAGTTGAGAGGGTTTCTCGCCAAACAAAAACGGGGCAGCCGAAGCCACCCCGATTCTGTACTCTGCGGTCTTTGCGCGAGCAAATACCTGCTACTCTGCAGCCTCTTCGGTTGCAGGTGCCTCAGCCTCAGCCTCTGGCTCTGGCTCTGCGACTGGTGCGTTCTTTGCGAACTCAGCAGCACGCTTTGCCTTCTCAGCAGCCTTAGCCTCAGCAGCAGCCTTACGAGCAGCCTCCTGCTCAGCAGCCTTAGCAGCCTTTGCCTCCTTGGCAGCCTTAGCAGCCTCGAGAGCAGCGTTTGCTGCGCCACCGAACTTGTCGGCGAAGCGCTGAACACGTCCACCAGTATCGACAAGCTTCTGCTGACCCGTATAGAATGGGTGGCACTTGTCGCAGAGGTCAAGACGCATCTCTGGAACAGTTGCGTGTGTGGTCCAGGTGTTTCCGCAGGTGCAGCGAACGGTGCACTCCACGTACTCTGGATGAATACCTTGCTTCATGCAGGACTCCTTACATCGGCCCTGGTTTCCGACCAGAGCAGGGGTGTCTTTATGAGCACGTGCTCAATCAAGACAATAAGCTGAAAAAGTATAGCAGAACAACCCTTCTGTTGCTAGAACTAGTTGACGAGAAATTCACATTTTGTTCAGACATTTCTTCTGCGTAAGCACTCGTCAATGGGCTAAAATCCAATGCGTCATATAAAGCTGGTTCACAGCACCTCGGAGGCATAATGTTTTTATCAATAGACGTAGGTAACACACAAACTGCCATTGGTTTATTTGACAGCGAAGGCACTATGGTGCGCGGCTGGAGAATGCCTACTGATCAAAACGACACCTCCGATATTTTGCATGGACGTCTGTTCACGTTCTTTCAGAAAGACGGTTTGACTCTTGACGACGTTGAGGCCGGCGGCCTTTCGTGCGTGGTTCCTGTTATCACACGCGCCTGGAAGCGTTGCTTTGAGCTGCTGCTCAGCAAGCCTCTGACCTCTATTAATGCACTCTCTACAGATAAAATCCGCTTCAATATCCCTCACCCTGAGCTTGTGGGTGCAGACCGCATAGCAAATTCTGTTGCCGCAACTGAGCGCTATGGCTATCCGGTTATTGTGGTTGATTTTGGCACCGCAACCAATTTGGACGTTGTTGATAAGGACGGCGTATTCCGCGGAGGCGCTATTTCACCAGGTATTATGATCTCTGCAAACGCTCTGTTTGCGCGTGCAGCTAAGCTTTCTAGCATTCCTATCAAGGCTCCCGAGACCGTCTTGGGTAACACTACAGAAAGCGCTGTTCAGGCAGGTATTGTAGTTGGTGCTGCAGCTCAGGCCGAAGGCCTAGTTGCCAGAACGCTCAAAGAGCCCGGTATTGAAGGTGCAACCGTTATTGCAACGGGTGGCCTGGCTAACACCGTTAGCGAAGCAACAGATGTCTTTGACGTGGTTGATCCGCAGCTCACTATGCGTGGCATTTATCTGATTTGGAAGCAGTCCACTCAGGCTGCCAAGTAACTGACACCGTAGCTGCATTGCAGCAGTTAGATTGACAGCTAGAGCATCGGTTAAACCGCTGGCACCACGGAAGCTTCTTCCTCACTCACAAGGATTTCTTTGCCGTTCTCATCAACAAGGATGGCGTGACCCCACACGTCAATGCCGCCAAATCGAGCGGTTAGCGCAACGCTGCCACTGGGATATACCTTGTTGACCTGTTGTCCAAGCAGAGGAAGCATATCAAAATAGTCGCTCAGAATCAGTGCAATTGGCCCCGCAAAGCTCCGCGCACGCTTAACCTGCTGCTCCCAAACGCTTACGCTCTGAACCATCAGTTCAGAAACCTTTTTGGCGAGAAGTTCTGTGTTGTCCGCAACGTCAAACGCTGAGCAAAGCACCTTGGGGTCTGCTGCGATGCTCACCACAGCAAACATTCCCTCTTGATAGCCTGCGGTTGCCTTGATTGAGACAATTACCTGGTCTTTATAGCAGATATCGTAAGGCCAACAAATGCCAAAGTTCTCATCTGCTACACGCAAGAACCGACAAAGTCCCAGCGCTACAACGTATGGAACAGCAGGTACATACGGCATCGAGACACCAAGGTGCACAATAGTTGCAACCTCAAAGGATTTCTCGCCAGATGATGGACGCGCTGGTGCTGATGGTGAATCGAGGGTCAGTTCAGAGCGCTCGTCTTGGCTAGACGCAGCAGCTTCCTGCACGTCAGAGACGCAGAACACAAACTCACCCGTTTGCGCACCTCCGCGTGCCAGCTCCAGAGCTTTTTGTGCTACTCCCACGTAATGGCTCCCAAGTCCTCGGTAACGTGACCAACACGCTGGTCAGGAGGGACAATCTCTACGTCACCGTGCGAGAAGAAACGCACAGGATCGTGCATCAGATCCTCCATAGGCACAAGCACGTAATCGCGCTCGCCCATGCGTGGATGAGGCAGAGTGAGGTGTTTACCTGCGTGTTGTTCGCCCTCAACCCACAGAAGGTCACAGTCAATAGTGCGAGGTCCATGGCCCTCCTCGCCTTTCTTGCGTGTGCGGTTGAGAGCGTTCTCTACCTCAAGCAGCTTGTCCATCAGCACCAGAGGATGGAGCTCAGTTCTAATCTCGGCAACGGCGTTTACCACGGGTGTGGCAATGCCGTATGCAGGCTCAGTTTCGTAAGCGTGGCTGAGAGAAACAACGCAGGTCAGCGGGATCTCGTCGATAAGCTGCGTTGCGCGGGCCAGATAGCCCACGCGGTCGCCTACGTTGGAGCCAAGCGCCACAAATCCCTGACGAGGGTCGCGCTCGGTCATAGCCCAGTAAGCATTGATAGCCTGAGCGGTTCCCGCAACATCGTGAACGCGCAGGATACGGGCGCCGTTGGTGAGTGCGGCAATGCAAATTGCATGCGTAGCTGCGTCGCGCTGGGTAGCCTCAGTTACACCAGAAACAGCGCCGACAAAGCGCTTTCTGGACACGGCGCAGAGCAGCGGATATCCCATAGAAACCATCGAGCGAGTAGCACGCTGAATAACAACGTCCTCATCGGCAAACTTGTCAAAGCCTGGACCTGGGTCAATGCAGATGCGGTCCTTGGAAACGCCAGCACGCATAAGACCGCGAGCCTGGTCGCCCAAAAATCCCATAATCTGGCGCATGATAGGCGCCTCTTCAGGCAGGGTAAAACGACGCTGCGAGCTCAGCGTGCGTGTCTCGGCTCCTGTAGCTGCAGCTCGAGCAGCTGCGCTACCAGTAGGGCGAGAAGGGCGCATATCATCCAGCTGAACCTGCTTGCGCTCAACACGAGCACCAAGGCCGTCCTTATTCCAGTGCATCACAATGCAGCCGCAGTCAGACTCCGCAGCTACGGCAACCATCTCTGGATCGGTGAAGCCGGAAACGTCGTTGATGATGGATGCTCCAAGACGGACGCACATCTTTGCTACCTCGGCATGGCGCGTGTCGATGGAGACAATTGCTCCAGCAGCTACCAACGCGCGCACCACAGGTACTACGCGCTCAGCCTCTTCTGTAGGCAGAACAGGCGTGTGACCTGGTCGAGTAGACTCTCCCCCAACGTCAATAATGTCAGCACCTTCATCCAGCATCTGTAGACCGCGTGCAATTGCAGCCTCTGGATCAAAGTTCTTTCCGCCATCAGAGAACGAGTCTGGAGTGACGTTGAGAACACCCATGATTCTAGGACGCGCCAACGAGATAGTGTGAGTTCCACATTGCCAGGTGTTGTAGCTTTGACGAAGCATGAATCCTCCTTGCCAGCTATGAATGTTTCTATTGTAGCGGTATTGGTGGCTACTAGTCGTATACCATGGATTTATTGAAAGTTTATTGCCGCAAACGCACCGCTTAGCGCCGTAACTGGAGCGTGGAATGCGTGTCACTCGCGGCTACTGTGATACAAATCCACTGCGACCTAAACCACCAGGTCGTAGTATGAAAGAGGAGTTATGAGCGATACTCGAGAGTACAAGCTGATTTCCTGGAACGTCAACGGCCTGCGCGCCGTGCTCAAGAAAGAGCCTTCGTTCACGGAAATTTTTGAAACCATAAACGCTGATGTATTTGCGCTTCAGGAGACTAAGCTGCAAGAAGGACAGGTGGAGCTTGATCTTCCCGGCTATGTTCAAACCTGGAGCTACGCAGAAAGAAAGGGCTATTCGGGCACAGCGGTTTTCTCGCGAGAAACTCCTTTGCAGGTGATTCGCCAGATTGGATGCCCTGTTGCTGACGACGAAGGTCGCGTGTGTGCGCTGGAGTTTGAGAAGTTCTGGTTTGTGTGCGTGTACACGCCAAACTCAAAAGACCAGCTTGCACGCCTGGATGAGCGTCTTGAGTGGGATCAGCACTATCGCGAATTCTTGGCTGAGCTGTCTGAGCAAAAACCAGTGATTACCTGCGGTGATTTTAACGTTGCACACAACGAGATTGACCTTAAGAACCCATCGTCTAATAGGCAAAACGCAGGCTTCTCTGACGAGGAGCGCGAGAGCTTTACCAAGCTGTTGGACGCTGGCTTTACCGATACGTTTAGATATCGCCATCCCGACATGACCGGCGCTTACAGCTGGTGGAGCTACCGCTTCAACGCTCGCAAGAACAACGCGGGCTGGCGCATCGACTATTTCCTGGTCTCCGACCGTATTGCTGAACAGGTCAAAAGCGCATCCATCTTGAGCGAGGTCTACGGCAGCGACCACTGCCCCGTTGAGCTGAGCATTGAGCTGTAGTACGCGCAGGTAGCGAGAAGAAAAGTCTTCTCGCCAAGGTTGCCTGAATACGGTGGCCATGATTAACTAGAGTTGTCGATTGAGATTCAAAGGAGCACGTCATGCGCATTACTTGCGACGTTCATACTCACAGTCTGTACTCGAGGCACGCCTATTCAACCGTTGAGGAGAACGTTCGTGCAGCTTCTGAGCGTGGCTATGAGCTGCTTGGAATCACCGACCACTTTTCGTCCATGCTGTATGACCAGCAAACCATAAAGAATTTCCAGTTCTATATGAACACCGCTATTTGGCCAGAAACCTGGCACGGCGTAAGACTACTTCATGGCGCTGAGGCCGATATCGTTGACCTCGATGGTAATCTGTTTGCATACGACATCACCTTTGACCACGGCATTAATGGAGACAAGCTTCGTGAGCCTCGCGTCCTTGGAGAGCATATCCTAGCTACCTGCGATTATGTCGTTGCAAGTATTCATAGCAAGCAGTGGGCAGCTGGCGCCTCGCAGAAGCAGATTACCCAGATGTACGTAAATGCACTGGATAATCCACATGTTTTGATTCTTGGCCACCTTGGTCGCAGTGGTTTAGATTTTGATGTTCCCACACTTGTCAGAGAGTGTCGCGATCGCGGTAAGCTCATCGAGATGAACGAAGCCACACACGACGAAGGCCAGCGTGAGGTTGCTATTGAGCGCTGTCGTGTGATTGCAGAGACCTGCGCTGAGCTTGGATGCAAGATTTCTTTTGGCTCAGATGCTCACATTGCAACCCGCATTGCTGATGCGCATTCTGTTATTAAGCTGCTTGAAGAGGTTGATTTTCCTGAGGAGCTTATGGCTTGTCGCGATGCCCAGACGTTTTTGGACACCATCGCTGATGCAAAGATTCCAGCCTCTAAGCAGGGATATTAAACCAGACACGAGCACCGCAACTAAGGCGTCGCGCTATTTAAACGGCTGCAGCTCACAACAACATCGCACAAAGAAACAAAGCCGCGTTTTTAAGCGGCTTTGAACTGCCTCCCATTTCTTAGACACGAGAAATAGGAGGCAGTTCAAAACACACC
>ERZ773233.288-NODE-288-length-36277-cov-5.610789_pt1 | contig 36277 bp, 37 predicted proteins | sample MGYA00580991_ERZ773233 | MGnify/ENA primary metagenome ERZ773233 (study PRJEB29015, sample SAMEA2738178) | human oral metagenome | biome: human oral; feature: human-associated habitat; material: saliva | place: China | collected 2161 ...
TGCTGTTTATGATACTCAAAACATTTTTGGTAAAGAAATTACAATTTGTTTGTTGTTTAAGTTTTTTTTCGTAGTTTTGCAACGAGAATAAAATTAAATTATATGGGATACCATCTTATAAATTTGATAGATGGGAAGTTAGAGCATAGCTTTAAAGAAACTTATGAAGAGTTGGTTTACGAGGATGCAATAACAGGAGATACTATTATTTATCAGGGAGAGGAAAAATGGAGACCTTTTAAAATTTCTGAAAGTGAGATATATAAAGTTCTTGCAAACGAAGATTTTAGAATAGGTATAAGGGCTCAACATCTTTTCAAAAAACAAGCTGACAAAGAAGGTTTTATACTTGAGGATTTAAATCAAAATCAAGAAAGTTTTAAAATATATACTAACAATGTTGATAAATCTATAAAAAGAGGAGATTATTTAGTTAGAAATTTTGGAAATATAGAAATTGATGTAAAATGTAAAACCTTTTATAAACCTGAAAAGACTCCAGAAGAAATTTTCTTTTATTTTGAGTGTGATGATTTGACTAAACACTTAAATATGCAATCTTTTACAAAAACACCTATTCTAATCGCTATTTATGAAAGAAGTCAAGAGAATAAAAATCAAATAAAAGAAAATACAATACATTTTATTTCGATAAACGAAATGAAGAAATTGAAAGAGAAATTTCAAAAGTCCCATTATTCACAATATAAAATACCAACAAAGTATTTACATCAAGGTTTTGATTATATAAAAGAGGTTTTTGAAAGAATTTGAAGACTATATTAAATTCAAGTTGCTAAAGTAACTTTTTTAATCAGTGAAAAAACATCCATTTATTTAATGTCTAAAAGTATAAGAAGAAAAAATAAACTCCATAGGTTAAAATTAGGATTTGATAAATATAAGAGAGACGTGAAAAGGAAAAATCCAGAAGCGAGTTTCTCCAATTACCCTTTATATCAATATATACGAAGAAGCAAACTCAAACAGAAACCTGAGTATTCAGATACAACAAAGTATTTTCTTAAAAACAAGTCCTTTTTTGGAAAAGAAAATAAGACTATTACAGAAAATGATATACTTTTGGTTCCAAAAATATTTTCAATAATAGATAATTATAATGAAACGACTCTATTTTTTAAAAGAATATTAGGCTCCTTATATCAAAATCCTTCAGAGGAAATTAAAATTGATTTTAAAGATTGCATTCAAATGGATATTTGCGCTTCTATGTGTATGGATATCATTTTAGCTGATTTTATAAAATATCATAATCAATGTAGAAAAGATGGGCACAGAATGAGAATACATTCTATCAAACCAATAAATGTCAATTCATATAATATTCAAAAGGTATTGTTTTCAGTTGGAACTTACAAGAATTTGAAAGGATTAAAAATTGATTTTCCAAATTTAAAACCATTTCCTATAATTATTGGAGATAAAAACAATCCTAAATTGCTAGAAAAAAGAGAAGTAGATATAACAAAAACAATAGATTATATAATAGAATGTTTAGGAGAATTAAAAAGAACTCTTACTAATAAAGCTGAATCAAATCTTTATAAAGCTGTAGGAGAAATTGTAATAAATGCAGAAGAACATTCTGATAAAACAAAAAGATACATTATAGGATATTTTGAAAAAATAGAAACTTCTGATGAGGAGAATTATGGCATTTTAAATTTATCTATTCTTAATTTTGGGAAGACTTTTTACGAAACTTTTAAAGAAAGTGATAATGAAAAAGTTACAAAGCAAATGAAATCAATAAGTCGAAGATATACTACAAAGGGCTTATTCAAAAAGAAAAAATTTGAAGAAGAAACCCTATGGACTTTATATGCCCTTCAAGATGGGGTAACTAGCACAAAAGACTGGAAAAGAGGAAATGGAGCAATACGTTTCATTGAAAGTTTCTTTGATTTGAAAGGGAATTGCTCTAATGATGATATATCTAAAATGGTTATAACTACAGGACATACTCAAATTATTTTTGATGGGAAGTATCAAATCACAAAACAAAAAAGGAATAATACAATTTTTAAAATGATGACTTTTAATCATTCAGGAAATATTGAAGATATTCCAGATGAAAAATATGTTAAATATCAAGAAAACTATTTTCCTGGCACGATTATTTCAGTGAAACTAAGGTTAGATTACGAGAATACAATAGAAATAAACTAAGAATTTATGGACTTAACAATAGATTTAAATGACTACAAAGTAAAAGGTTCTAAGGTTTTTACCGGAAGAGATAGAGGTATAGAAATTAGAGAAAAAACAAAAATAGATTCTTTATTCACTAATGGGTCGGACTCTGATAATTTGACAATCATTATACCTCCAGAAATAATGTCTATAAACCCTTCTTTTTTGGAAGAGTTTTTGTTTAATATAGTGAATAAATTGGGGAAGGAGAAGTTTTATCAAAAAGTTAAATTTTCTAATAATAGTGAGCGTTATGACATTAATGAAGATTTGGAAGAAGCTGTTGATAGAATTTTAAGAGCCAATAATGCATTAACTAAATAAAATTCTATGTTACTACTGATTTGGATATGGGATAATATAGAAAAGTTGTCTAATATAGCAAATGTTATCATTGCTCTTTTAACTCTTTTTCTCGGATTATATGTATTTTTCTATCAGAACAAGAAAGATAAAAAAGATAAAAATATACAATTGCTAAAAGACTTAATTATTACTCCTAAAATGGAAGTTATTGAAAAATATTTTGATGAAATTTCCTCTTTAAGAGAAAGAATTAAATCTGATTCATTAAATAATAATGAAAAAATGGAACTAATTTCTTTTACAAAGGAGCAATCTTCATATATCAGAATGAATTTTTTGATATTTATTCAAAAAATAGCTCCTTTATTACATAAAAATATTAGCGACAAAATTGATTTTCTGACAGATAATCTAACAGAAACATTATCTAATGATGAACATAAACTATGTAATAAAAAAACATATGAAAAACTTATTAATCAAAAAATCTTAGAAACCCATAGTTTCGTATTAGAAGAAATTTTTAAATATGAAGGATAACCCCTCACACAAATTCCCTAATATCAAACTCCATTTTACTCTCTACAGTTTTAGGCAACGCCTTCTCCAAGAGCACACTTACTTTAAGTGTCGCTTGGGGTAAGGCTTTTTCTATGGCTTCTAATAGGCTGGTGCCCTCTACCTTTTTCAGTAGCTCTATGTTGTCAGCAGTTACCTCTTCTTTGTCCTCAGAGAGGAAAGTAGCAACCTTTTCCAAGTCCTCAAATGAAAGCCCTGTGGCAAAATCATTGTCCTCTGCCTCTGTGCGATAACTGCGCAAATCCTCTTCTTCATCTTCAAGGTTTATGGTAGGTTCCTCTTCCCATTCTGTCAGAATATCCTGTTGCTCTTTTTCTGTTAAGGGGATAGCTGTAGTGGCTACCTTTGCAGGAGGCACAAACCTGCTTTCCCCCATTACCGAAGTTGAAGGAGCTGTTCTGGGTATAGGGGTAGCTTTAGGTTGGGGAGCTCTCTTTTTAGAATGTGTTATAGGCATTTTGTCTGATAGCAACAGCAAAATCACCACGATAAGTAGTAAAATGATAATCTTTTCCATTATTAAAATATAGGTTTGTATTTCTGTTCGAAACTCTGTGTAATTTCCTCTTGGTACTGCTCGAAATGCGCTTTAAGTACATTGTCCAAATAGTTGTACAGACTGATCTTGTCTTCTCCTATCACCTGTACAATGCGGGCTATTCGCTGGTGAAACTCAGGGCGTATATACACCGATTTCCCTTCCCTTGCTGAAGTCTCTCCCTGCTCAAAAAAATAACTTTCATACTCATAGAGCTCTGCCTTTTTCTTCTTGGTAGGAGCTAGTTTCTGGGGTGCTTTTTCTGTCTCTATTGGAGCCGTAGCAATGGCAGAGGCAGGCGTGGGTTGCTTACCTGCCATTAGCTCCATTAGTTCGTTTTCGTCTATAGGTTTTACTGTCTTCATATCTTTAGGGTTTATTGAATAATCTGTACCAACTCATTAATAAAGTCGTCCAAATGGCAACCACTCATCAACTTCTCATCAGCAGGCATTAAGGTAGAACGGAATACCAATCGTTGGTTTTCTGTGCCGTCTTTTCGGAAACGCTTGCTATCAGAGATGTAGGCTTGCATCAGGTTCAAACCTAAATCAGCGATCACCTGCTCGTATATCTTATACAAAGGCGATTTTTCTCTCCCATCTACCTGATTCCAAAATAAATGTACGCTTTTAATAGTACTTTCGGTATTCTTTGCGATGATATTGGAAAGTACCTCAGTAAAACTCAAAGTACTTTCAATCACCACTCTATCGGCAGTGATAGGTGAGAAAATGTGATGCATTTGTGCCAGCAAGGTCAATATCCCTGCGGTGTTTACTGTCCCTGGCATATCAAAAAGGATAACCTCTATAGGGAAAGGTGTCTCTGCAATGAGCTGTTGTGCCTTTTCAAGGGCTTCATTAGGCTTACATTGTATTATGGGATATGCCTTTTTGTTTAGCTCACTAAACTGTCTATGAGCAGCTTTCTTAAAATGCTCATTGTTCATCACTGTTTTGAGGTCTTGTTCTCGCATTCGGTGTAGGCTGTATTGTGGATAATCACAATCCATCACCGCTACATTGTAGCCCATTCGATAGTGTAGCAAGCTGGCTACTAAGGTAGTAAAAGTGCTTTTTCCTACCCCTCCTTTCTGGGTAGAAAAGCTAATGAATTTTGTCGTTGATGTCATATATATGTGTTTAAATATGTTTGTAATTCAATAAGTATATAAGTGCATAGCTATTCAAATACAACTATCTGTATTTAAGTAATTATCTCTGTAACTATACCGTTATATAAGTAATTAGCTAATTATCTAATTGACTAATTACTTGCGTATGTACATACTTCTGTAGCTTTATGGCTTTGTAGCTACATAGCTACCTAATTGCATTTTTACTTTCGTACATACTTGCTTTGGTATGCGGGTGCAAAGGAACATACAAATATACATATAGCCTTATGTAAGGTTGTAAATGGCTTTGTAAGGAAGTGATTGGCTTTATGTTACATACAAATCCTTTGCTAAGAAATCACTTGTTTTGCACCCTGAAATCACTTTACCCGCTTGTAGTGTTAATTTCTCTCTTTATGGCTAATTAAAATTCGACCGTTAGGGAGAATTTTCTGTTCACCCGAACAGAGCAAGTTGTGTTTTGAGGCACGCATTAGGCGTGTAGGCACCTCAAAACCACTTGCCCTTACAGGGAGCTTAAAACGCACTCCGAAGTCGTGGTTTTTTTACTAACACTGAATTTATATGACCTTACAGAAAACAACTCACAAACGCCCCATAGGTAGGAACAAAAAGATAAATCCTACTTCTTTTAGATATGTTTTTCGATTGAATGAAGAAGAAAACAATCAGTTTCTCTCGCTTTTCGAGCAATCAGGAATGAAAGTCAAAGCGCATTTTATCACCTCTTTGCTTTTTAACCGAGAGATAAAAGTGGTGAAAATTGATAAATCTGCTTTAGATTATTACACCAAACTCACCGAACTCTATGCGCAATTTCGTTCGGTAGGGGTGAATTACAATCAGATTGTAAAGATACTCTACCGCAATTTTTCGGAGAAGAAAGCGGCTGCTTACCTCTATAAATTGGAGAAAGAAACTACCCAATTGATTGCTATCTGCAAACAAATATTAGAGCTTTCGCAGCAAATAGAGCAAAAACTAAAGTAAGTTTTTAAGACGAAAACAGCGACTTATGATAGCAAAAATACATCGAGGAGGGCAGCTGTTAGGAGTACTTTTGTACAATCACAACAAGGTGGATAAAGGGCAGGGTGAGGTGTTATATACTCAAAAAGTGATACAACCTCTGCAAGGAAGTGTAGGCATTTCGGAAGTGTCTCGTTCTTTTGCCCCTTATCTCTATGCCAACATAAGGACAGAAAAACCTATCCTACACATTTCCCTCAATCCCGATCCTAACGATAAGGTGAGTGATGAGACCTTTGTAAAGTTGGCTACTGACTATATGGAACAGATGGGCTTTGGCAACCAACCTTTTGTGGTTTACAAACATTCGGATATTGAGCGCAAACACATTCACATCGTATCGCTGGGGATAGACGAAGAAGGCAAGAAAATCCCTGATACTTTTGAAAAAATACGCTCAATGAAAGTATGCCGAGAGTTGGAAACGAAATACCAACTTATCCCTGCTATCACCAATGATTCACAGCTAACAGATGATGAGCTCTTGCCTTTGTCTAAATTAGTCCCCTTAGATTACCGACAAAACGATCTTAAAAAGGAGTTGATACATACTGCAAAACAATTGCTAAAACACTATCATTTTGCCTCGTTAGGAGCATTCAACGCCTTGCTCAATCAGTTTAACATAGCGGTAGAGAAGGTAGAAGGCGAACTGCAAGGCGTTCCTAAAAAGGGATTGGTATATGTGGTATTGGATGAGAATGGTAACAAAGCAAGCCATCCTTTTAAAGCCTCCAAGCTTGGCAAAACACTGAGCTTACCTTATATCGAAAAACATTTACAAAAGGAACAAGATCACTTAAAAGGACAAGACACCACTTCCTTAAAGGCACATATCATCTTTGCCAAAGAAACAACTCATAGTAAAAGTGAATTTGTTCAAGAACTAAAAGCTAAAGGGATAGAGGTCGTCTTTCGTGAAAACAAAGAGGGGAGAACCTATGGGGTAACCTTTATCGACCACAACAGCCGATGTGTGTATAATGGATCTCAGCTGGGAAAGGAGTTTTCTGCCAATGTTTTTCATCAGTGGTTAAAGTCGTTAGAAGAGTCATCACCTGCTTTAACCTCTGAGGTAAATATGCCGTCTGTAACTCCTTATGCAAGTAAAAATTACAACAATACTAATACTGTTGAAGAGGATACTTTCTCTGACACTTCTTGGACACATTACCAAGAGGATTTTGGCAAGGACTCAGCCTTAAATGCTTTCTTTACTCTTTTCTCTTTGGATGATCAGGGGGTAGATTACGAAGAAGAGGATTTTACTAGAAGAATGAAACGTGCTACTGCCAAACGGCGAAAAATGAAAAACAAATCTTAGGTGTGGCCAGTGAGCTGACATAGCTAAGTATAAAATATTGATAAACACTAAAAACAGAAACAAATATGCAAAACGATGATGATTTAAGAGCATTAGCCAAGATTATGGCTTTTATGCGTGCAGTAAGTATTCTCATAGTACTGATGCACCTCTATTGGTATTGTTATGGCTTTTTCCAAGGCGAAAAGTGGATATTAGCTGTAGTGGATAGAATCCTGACCAACTTCCAACGAACAGCAGGACTGTTCTCTCACCCGCTATACACCAAATGCTTTGCCCTCCTGCTCTTAGCTTTGAGCTGTTTGGGCACAACAGGCGTAAAGAACGACAAAATTACTTGGCGAAAGATTTACATCGCTCTGGGAATAGGAGCTACTCTTTACTTTGGTAACTTTTGGATTTTGTACTTGCGACTTCCTGCTTCAGTGGTTGCCTTTTTCTATATCCTTACTCTGTCTTTGGGCTACATAGCGCTCCTTATGGCAGGTTCGTGGATGAGTCGTCTGCTAAAAGACAACCTTTTAGACGATGTTTTTAACAATGAAAACGAGTCGTTTATGCAGGAAACACGCCTGATGAAAAACGAGTATTCTGTGAATCTACCTACTTTGTTCTACTACCGCAAGAAGTGGAACAAAGGTTGGATCAATGTGGTAAATCCCTTTCGGGCGACCATAGTGCTGGGTACTCCTGGTTCAGGGAAGTCTTATGCCATAGTGAACAACTACATCAAACAGCAGATTGAGAAGGGTTTTGCAATGTACATCTACGACTTCAAGTTTGATGACCTCTCTACTATTGCCTATAATCACCTACTAAAAAACTTAGACAAGTACAAGGTAAAGCCTAAGTTCTATGTAATAAACTTTGATGATCCTCGCCGTAGTCATCGTTGTAACCCTATCAACCCCAACTTTATGAGTGATATTTCCGATGCTTATGAATCTGCTTATACGATTATGCTCAATCTCAACCGCTCGTGGATTCAAAAGCAAGGTGATTTCTTTGTAGAGTCACCTATCATTCTATTGGCAGCTATTATTTGGTTTTTGAAGATTTACAAAGGTGGTAAGTACTGTACTTTTCCACACGCCATCGAGCTATTGAACAAGCCTTATGCTGATGTCTTTACCATTCTCACCTCGTATCCTGAACTTGAGAATTACCTATCGCCTTTTATGGATGCTTGGCAAGGAGGTGCACAAGACCAATTACAAGGACAGATAGCCAGTGCCAAAATACCGCTCTCCCGAATGATTTCGCCTCAACTCTATTGGGTAATGACAGGTGACGATTTTTCGTTGGATATCAATAATCCTAAAGAGCCTAAAATCCTCTGTGTAGGCAACAATCCTGATAGGCAAAATATCTATTCGGCAGCTTTGGGTTTGTACAATTCACGTATTGTAAAGCTCATCAACAAGAAAGGACAGCTCAAATCCTCTGTGATTATTGACGAGTTGCCTACGATTTATTTCAGGGGGTTAGACAACCTGATAGCTACTGCTCGAAGTAATAAAGTAGCTGTTTGTTTAGGTTTTCAAGATTATTCACAGCTCACTCGTGATTATGGCGATAAGGAAAGCAAGGTGATACAAAATACGGTGGGGAATATCTTTAGCGGACAAGTAGTAGGGGAAACAGCTAAAACTCTTTCTGAACGTTTTGGAAAGGTATTGCAAAAAAGGCAATCTACCACGATCAACCGCAATGACACTTCTACTTCCATATCTACACAATTGGATAGTCTTATCCCTGCCAGCAAGATTGCCAATCTCACCCAAGGGATGTTTGTTGGGGCAGTCTCTGACAACTTTGATGAGCGCATAGACCAGAAGATATTCCACGCGCAGATAGTGGTAGACAACGCCAAAGTAGCCGCTGAGACCAAAACCTACCAGAAAATCCCCGAAGTCCTATCCTTTACCGATGCCAATGGTAACGATACCACCAAAGAACAGGTAGAAGCTAACTACCGCCAAATAAAGTTAGATGTCGTTGAAATCATTGAACGCGAAAAAGAGCGTATCGCCAATGACCCTGAGCTAAGGCATTTGGTGGAGAAGGAGGCGGAATAAAGTTTATAAACTTCCTCTTATTTTCTCATAATACTCCATCACAAACTTCAAGTCTTCTGGAAGTGAGTTACGATCTATAGACCATAGTATATCTGGATTTGTGTTATTCTTGTTAAAAAATAATGCAATATAAAAAAACTCCTCATCACAAATAGGTATATAATTTAAAAAATTAAAATTATTATTATCTAAATATTTGTAAGGTATCTTTTCAAAAAAAAACTCATTATTTTTAGTGATACTTTTTTTAATATTTGATTTTATAACAAGAGTATCCTTATATATATTTTCAAATAAACAAACACTATCTCTAGTTAGAAAAATACCATTGATTGTATCATTTATACTAAAAGGCCGATCAGAGGGAATGTGATAGAAGGCTATTTTAGAAACCTGATGTTTAGTTGTTTTAAATTTAATAAATTTCTTATTGTAATATATATCTGTTACACCGCAAGAATTAGTACAAAAAAAAAATAAGATAAAAATAAATACTTCATAAGACTAATAATTAAAAATTAAACTTCTATCTCTTCTCATTATTTCCCATTGCCATTTAAAAAAAGAATACATCTTTCCTTTGAAATCATTATCGCTTGAATCAGGAGCACTTACCTTCTTCCAATCATAGTCCATATAATTATCTGTATATCCTTGATAAAATACATGTTCACTTAATCCACCTTCTTGAAAAATATGAGGAAGAGATAACGAATGTCCACACTCATGAATTGCAGTTCTTTCACTATTTAATCCAGAATTAAATATGACACAATAATTTCCCCAAACATTATTCATTCTATTTAAAAAAGAAATTCCATTAGTTCCTCCTGAATTTATATCTGTATAAAATAAATAAGTTCTTTTATTATTATTGCTATCAATATTACCTACTGGTTTATATTTCCCATATTTTTCATATAATCTTAAAATAATATTCCTTATTTCAGAAGCTCCTAAAAGGGGAGTATTATACAATTTATATTTATCAGGATCAGTATCATCGGGTATTTCTAATAAATTAAAAGAGGTATCAACTACAACTTCTGCTCTAATAAGAGCTTGGTTGAAAGATTGGTATTTAAATAAAAATTGGTAATCATTACGTAATTTAGCTTTATTGGAAGGATCCTTTATTACATTAACCACAACAATTTCTGCTTTTGGAATAACATTATTTTTATAAACAACTAATTTTCCAACTTGTTGTTTCAAATCACCTCTCTCAGCAAAAACTTTAATTTGTTCATGTTTATCAAGAGCTCCTTTTATACATTTTATATTAACTTTCTTTTTTAGAATATAATAATTTTTGCTTACTCCACCTATATTCTTTGTTTTTTTGGGGGATGATATAATTTCTGAAGCAGTTATTTCACTTGGAGTTATTTTTAAAAAATCATTTGTACTTTTAAATACAATCTTTATATCTTCTAATGTTATTGCATCGATCTCTTCTATCTCTAAATTTAAATTCACACCATTTTTATGCATCCTAGACCCATAAGAAAATTCTTTAGTTGTTGTAAAAGGGAAAATTGACAACCATGCAGGGTAATATTGTATTCCATAAGGAGAAAAATGTTCAGTATCTTTCAAATATTCATTTTTTAATTTCTGAATATCCTTACATAATGGCTTTAACTGGTTGATTGGATTTCCATTATTATCAATTGCAACTTTTACTATTGGATAAATATACTCATCACGTATCCAATCGAACCCAAACTCTCCTCTATAATTATCAGGTCGTCTAAAATGTACCAAAAATTTAGGAAGACTATTTCCATCTCCCTTTGGTTCTTCATCTTCATCCACAAAACGTGGTTTTCCAAAAGTAATACTCATAGTTTTATTATTTTAAAAACTTAAAACCATTGTTGCTCATATATGACTTTATTTTCTTATCCGTGAGTTCGTTGTGCGGTTCTCCTATTATTGCTTTGACTTCTTTAACCTTATTGTCATATAGATGCACAAAAATATAGATATAAGTTGTACAATTCTTTATATAACATGCAACCTCCATCACAATAGCAACATAAGTATCCTTCTTGTTTTTTGAGCAATGTATAACACGAGGAATACAATAGTCTAATGCAAGTTCCTCTTTGTCAAACCTCACTTGCTGCTTATTGATGGTTAGAAAATATCCGTTGTCTATACTGTGTTTGGGGATAGAACACTCTGGCTCTCTCCTTCTAACATTCTTCGTATCAATAAGCATATAGATGTCATTATCTAATGCTTTGATGTTTATCACATACCTGCCAAAAGAATCGTTTAGAAGCCCCCAACAATAATTATCAAACAAATCTATTTTAGCATACCTCACATTTTGCTGTGAATACGTTATATTAAAAAATAGAAATAAACAAAGAAATCTCATTTTTTTATTTTTTTATAGAAAACAGTTGGTCCAAAATTGCCACTTCCTTTATATATTTTAAATCCTATATAAATCCAGCTTTTATTGGGATTAGGATTAGTCCAAGAGTTAAATTTCGTTCCTTTCTTAAGGTCATCTGCTATATAAAGGTCTCTTTCCAAGTTTTTTCTTGTTTCCCCTGTAGCAGTCAAAATATCAGTACCATGCCATCCAATAGCTTCTTCTGATAAATCATTTCTACGAGATGGCTCTTCATTTAAATAATAAAAAGCTTTTATTGTATACTCAATAGCTAATTTAGCTAACTTTTTTTGAGTTATTACCAATGAATTTCTACCAAAAGCATTTCGATCATAGTCAAAAACATCTCCTTTTTTAGCTTTATGCTTAGTATCATAACCTAAAAAAGTTTTGTATACATCGTTATGATTAAAGTAAGACCACTCAGGATAATACCTACCTCGTATTTCTCTTATAGTATCATCTATACTTTCCCCTCGATGAAAATCCTCTCCATTATTCTGTATACTACGATTCATAATAATATAGGGGATTCGTTTAATTGCTTCTGAATTATATCCTACTTCTGAATAAGCTAACCCTGCAATTCTTAAAAAAGTATCATTTTTAATATCAACTCCTTTTATAGTTAGTTTTTTTACATTTTCATATACTCTATCTTTAGCTTTTATAGGACCAAGATTTTGTATGGCTTTATATACCCAATTGTTATCAGATAACTGAGGTCTGATAAAATCAGGATCACAAATATAAACATCATTTACATCTCCAGTAAAATCTTTAGAGTATTCTTTCCCTAAGAAAGTTCCATCTGTTTTATAAAAATGTCCATTGATTTTTTTATAATTATCGCTATTACCTCCCTTTACTCCATTCTTATTCTGTTCTACTGCTGATTTTGCTATAGTATTATCACTCCCTTTTTTAACTGCTATTTTTTTAGCAGAGGTAAGGGTTAGATTTCCCTCTGTAGCTATTATTTGTACTTCATCAGAGACACACTCATAGCTACCACTAAAATGGCGGTACTCATTCTTTATATTTACTATTAAGTTCTTTGCTCTTTTGATAATTGCCATAACTAAAACACATTTGATTTTTCCATACTATTCATCTCTATGGTTTTCTTACTACTTTCTAAAAGCAAGTTCTCCTTAGTACTTGTTATGGAAACATTCTTGTTTATACTTGTATTTTTCTGTGAACGAGACTTATGTTTCTCTTTTATCACCTCTGTTTTATTGTCAGCATTCTCTACTTTATTCCCTTTGGCTGTTTCTATGATATTATTTTCAGCTGTTATGTCAATATCAGTTCCAGCACTAATCTTTACTTTTTTCTTGATGTTGATGTTTAGATTATTAGCAGTGATATTAATCGTCTCAGGCGCAGAAATTTCTATATTCTTACCTTGAGTATCCAACTTAATCACATTGCCATTCTTATCAGTAAGTAAGATGCTCTCATCTTCGGTAAAGATGAGTTTATGCCCACTTTTGGTATGAATTGCCTTTACACGATTATCAGCATTGTGGTATCCACTCTTCGCCTCACCATTATAATGTGCCCCAAGTACAAAAGGACGCTCCGCATTGCCACCTTCAAAGTCTACCAATACCTCTTCTCCTACCTCAGGGATAAAATAAAAGCCTTTACCCCCTCCTGTATAGGGTTGCACTACACGTATCCAAGGGGTCATTTCATTGCGTTTTGCCTGCCATAAGAATTGCACGCGTACACGTCCCATTCCTAAAGGATCGTTGTTGTCTTTTACAATTGCTGGTTGCTGCTCTGAGTGCGGAAAAGCATTTTCATCAAAATCAGCAGGGGTACGCATCATAGGGATACCCTCAAAGGAATTGTAATACTCCATACCACTATGATAGTGCGATATTTTGATGACCCTATAAGTCTCCATTGCGCGTGCATTAATGTCGGTAAGACACGCAAAGGTGTTCATCCTGAGACGCGGGTCGCGGCTTTGTCCCTTTACTTTGAGCAACAACTCCCGTTTGTCTTTCTCTAAGCGTACTACATCCTCTAAATCTATACTTGATTGCTCTAATGAAGTAGCCGAGTGATATTTTTGAGGTATTTTTTTGTAGATTTTTTTAGAAGCATTCTTTGCATCGGTTTGTATAGGGTTATTCTTATACTCATTAGCAGCATCTCGTGAGTCATTATTTTCAGATGTTCCTTGATGTATATTGTAGTTTATATACTGAAAATCTTGTGGTTTTACCTCTAAGAAAAACTCTTCATCAATCAGGTTTAGGTTCTCACCCAAATCAATGGTCTCTTGGAGTTTATTGCCAAAAATAAGTTTACTGCCATCATAATAAAAGTATTCTCCGTAATACTTAGCCAAACGACAAATAAAGTCGTAGTCAGACTCTTGGTATTGTACCGTATAAGGAAGTGTCCTTGTGGTATTCACCCCTGCTGAGGTATCCACTTTTGCGGACTCATCATACTCCTGGGTAGCTGCTGCAACGATTTCTTGTAGTGTTTTGTTCTCATAAGATTGGCATTCCTTACCACTATCTAAGAGAATGCTTGGTGCATTTCCTGAGATATAGAGCGTACCATAACCGCCCCCTGTTTTTCGCTTACAGTGAATTTTAGTAATAATCCCTGAGAAGTGTTGCACCACCTTGCCATATTGATAAAACTTAATGGTAAGAGGATCGCCAAGCAGATCGCGAGAGTGCTCCATAATGTATTCGTGGAACTTATCAAATGAGTCCTCTGGGGTTTCAATGGTAAAGGTGTCGTGCTGGCAGTTGTATTGGTGTAGCTCTACTTTATAGCTTTCTGTAGCCAAGAAGTCTTTACCATTAGAACTGAGCAGACAATAGACCACAGGATTGGTCTTATCGTTAAGAAACTCTGTAAAACTTTTTAATTTGAAATCTTTTAACTCCATAAGTATTATCTCTAAGGTTTAACAATTCTCTTATTAGGCTATCCTCTCCACATCTTATTGTGGGCTACCCCTCCTACATCAAATCCCTGTGCGATGAGTCGTATTTCTATCTGCAAAGGCTCAGTGCCTTGTGCATCAAAATGTTCTTTGTATTTAATACAAAAAGCTTTTTTGAAAAGCACTTCTTGGAGCTTACTCATAGCATCTCTACGGTAAAAAATAATTTTACCATCTTTAGTTTGGTTGTGGTCTAACATCCAATTGAGCAATTCAGGTGTTCCTGTACTCTCTACTCTAATGGATATTTCACCACCATAAGGCATTCCCTTTGGTTTACCTGTTTCATCAATATTTTGAGTGAAATCATATTCACACTCTAAAACATTGTAAGTCTTATCATCTAATTCTAATTTTGCAAGAAACGACATAATCTAATCTTTTTATTTTTGAGTTGTTCTATTAATACTTTGCATCTTTATCTATTGTGTAGTTGTAAAAAGAGCAGGTATGGGATTTCCACACCTGCTCTCTATACTTCTAAACCCATTCGTTCTCAAACGCACCTGTGCCCATCTCTATCTTACGAGCAGAGATAGTGAATGATTCTGTTAGAGGTTGCCCTCCTGAAGCCTCAAAGTTCTCTCTGTGTTTTACCAAATACCCTTCAGTAAATTTGAGTTCTTTAAGGGTTGCTTCGCTATCTCGTTTTAAGAAGACGATACTACCGTCTTTTCTCTCAAACGAATTAACCATCCACTCAAAAAACTCAGGCGACTCAGTGCCTTCAATCTCTATGTCAATCTTACCACCTCGGGCAACGCTTGACGGTCTTCCTGTTGCGTCTGTCTCTTGGAACAACGCGTAGCTCACTTTAAGGATGTTAAACTCCTTACCTGCTACTTTTAATTTTGCCTTAAAAGCCATAAATACTCCTTTTTAAAAATTAATAATGAAATGTTTACTTCTCTCAGCACCTACACCCACTCATTGATGTGTTTGCCTGTACCAAGCTCAATCTCTTTAGCTGAAAGCGTAAAGGTTTCTTTAAGAGGTTGATTTCCTGTAGCATCAAAATCTTCTTGGTACTTAACAATATAAGCCTCTTTAAACTTCAACTCTTTTAAAGTCGCTTCACTGTCTCGTTTTAAGAAGACGATACTCCCATCCTTTCTTTCAAAAGAATTGGTCATCCACTCAAAGAGGTCGGTATCTCCTGTGCTTTCCACAGTGATGTGGATCTTTCCTCCTCTTGAGATACTTGATGGTCTGCCTGACGCATCGGTTTCCTGTAACATTCCGTAGTCTACGGAAAGAATGTTGCGCTCTTTACCCGCAACCACTAATTTTGCTTTAAATGCCATGTTAAATATATTTTAAAATTTAAATACTCAATACTACCAACTATGGAAAATATATTTTGCCTTCTTTCTCTCCTTACTATCTATTAATTTTCAATTGGCTTTTCTTAATTTATCATCTTAATTACAATAATTATGTATATTATATATTTTTGATTCTTCTTTAATTCTGTGCATATTCTACATCCCACTCGTTGCCATCATCACCCTTTTGTCCATCCATCTTAATGAGGAAGTTCTTTGCTGGGAAATAAGGGGTCATATGAATATCCAAATGGATTTTGTCTTTTTGTATAGCATCTTGCTCAAATCGTTTGATTTCAAACTTTTCAATCAGCTTATAAGGACCTGTGATGCTGTCTAAAAAGCGCACTATCTGTCCCATAATCTCCTTGCGGGTTACTGAGGAATAGTTCTCAAAAGCACGTCTGTTCAAAAAGTCCATCAGTACTTTGGTTACATAGTCAAACACACGTACCACTGAGTAGGTCTGCAAACCTATATTATCCCCATTGAATAAGGTTTTGGCTGAAAATGCCATTACCTTGCCGTATTCATTGACCATCGGGATAAGTCCCAAACTCTCTAAGTTCGCGATCTCACTCTTCTTAAGGTCAAACTTCACCCCTTCTACTTCATTGATACCCCCAAATTTCTTACCCGCTGTTACCTGAGACATCAATGTCTTGTAAATCTTACCAGCCAAAGCTGCTGAAGGGGGTACAAATAAATCATCTGCTTCTTCTATTTCTTCAAAACGCCCACGACCTACAAGCCAATTACAAGTCATCAGTACATTAGAGCGGTATACATCTCCTCCTGTGTGGTTTGCCTCGTCAAACATTTCCATTACATCATCTGGTTCATCCAAGTGTTGGAAGTCGGTAACGAGCATTACCTTATTGCTATGTGCTATTTTAGCCCATTTCTCAAGTACTGCATTAGAACCTAAGTAACCTGGTATAACCAAGATAGAGTAGTTGTTTTTAAGGTCTAATCTATCGTAATTATCAGTAAGTTCTGCGTGGACAGCATCAATAAAACGGGTGTTGTCTAAATCTTTTAACTGGTCAAGAGTAGCATTGACAATCGTTACATTCTTAACCTTATCTTCTTCGGTGTTTTTATAGAATAGGGCTACTGTACGATAGTTAGCTTCTAATTCTTTGGTGGCGTCTACAGCATAAGCCAAGTTCTTTGTGAGTAATTCCTCAGAGGCTTTTTTCTGATCCTCACAAGAGGCAACCATATCAGTGATTGTTTCATTATCGCTAAGTACATTGAGCCATAACTCTAAAGTTTTTTTCAAGGTCTCGCGCTCTTTGGCTTTGTTAGCCTCTGATAAAAAGATATTTCTACGTGCTTTGCGCTCAGGATTTACATTTTGGATATTCTCAATAGAACTCTCTAAAAGGTCAAATCCGCCATAGCGTGCTAAAGCCTCAATGGATTTTTCTATTGAAACAGGTTTCCCTTGTTGCGCTAAGGGAGCACCTTGTGTTTGTTTAGCTGCATTATCTGCCATTGTTTCTAATATATTAAATTAATCACTAAACTATTTCTTTTCTTCTAATTCACCAATTAGTCCCTGCAAGGCACTGAGCAGCGCCGCCTTGGCTTCAGGGTCTTCTAAAGCTGCCTTGAGCACTTTATTGCTCTTGAGTTGCTTGACAATTTTCTGCAATTGGTCTTTTTCTGTCTCTAAACCTGTAAGAAAGCTACTTTGCGCTGTAATGCCTTTTACTCCGAAATCTCCCAGATTAGCAAAAGAAAGCGTTTCTTTCTTCATTGCCCCTTGGGCATCCTCAAAATCTATATTTACGTGTGGCTTAAAATGTTCAAACACTTTTTCAACAGTAGTAAGCCCTTCTACCAGCTCTGGCTTGATGGGGTCATCTGCTGTTAGCTTTTGTGCTATCAGGGTTCTATTCTGAGGAATGTCTGCAATTGCCTCATTGGCATCTAAGGGGACTTCATTTCCGCCTATACCTTTACTACTAACTGCCATAGTATTTATGTATTAAGTTAATATTGTTTCTTTATTACGCTTCTTCGCACCTACTTTCCCATTCAAATCCAAGAATGGATAAATCTATAGATGCATCTCGGTGCAAAACTACGCAATATTATTTAACACACAAGAGCTTTTATCAAGTTTAACAAAACTTTAACGGATTTGTGAGTTTTTTTGTGATATTCCACCATCAAAAGTAGATAACTCGCAAACCTATATACATCTTATATACGGAATTTACATACATAGTGTTTATATAGTGTGCATATAAGCTATTGGGTGAGGGGGGAGTTCTTACCCCCTCTCAAAAAGTCGATAGGGGTACATATTAGCAGAGGCGTTTTTTAGCTTTAGCATAAAACTCTCTTTAAGGTAGTCCCATTCTTCTCTCTCCATATTCTTTACAGTATCACTCTTTGTAAGGTAGATGTCTATAGTACGGCTAAAGCCTTGGGTAGTAGATACTTCTTTCTTAGTGCCTTTTGTTACCTCAATGGCGGTTATAGCACTCTTAAAATGGCTCATCCCAAAAGCTTCTACATCCGCGATGGTTACTATCCTACCGCGTGAGAGCAAGGCACTTCTTAGCTCTAAGAGTTTTTCCTCAGAAGTGAGTCTATTTCTACCGCCTACTGAGGTTTTTAGGATAGTAGCAGGTGCTGTAAAATAAGAAGTTTGAGTAGGTGGGCTACATTTTGTTCCTGCTCTTAGTCCATTGCCTTCCGCTCCTGAGGTATGCCAGAAAGCTACCTCACAGTTATTTTGCTCTTCGCTCTTAGTAGTGGAAATGATAAGATATGTATTGTTATCCTTTACGATACCTTGTTTATCTTTTCTCTGCTCCAAAGAGGCTATATGCTGAAAAATCTCTTTTAGCACATCCTTAGTGTAATCGCCTCCAACAGCAGCAAAGGCTGCAGCTTCATTTTTTATAACCTCTAAAAGGTATTGCAATAGCTCGGTTGCCTCTCTGTTGTCAAGTCGGGCAACTCCTCCTCGTCTGACCACTGCAACGGTATCTTGCTCTTTGCTTTGGTGGTTTTTTAAGTCAATTCTATTCTGGTAGCTATCAATAATATAATCAATATCCAAAAAGTGATGCTCTGTGGGTAATGGAAATATATTAAGACTTCCTTTGAGTATTTGTGAGAATTTTCTGTGTCCTATGTTGATGACAGGCACACAATTGAGCATAAAGCGGACACTGCGAAAAACCTCTGAGTGTACTACCGTGGAGAACACTAATTTAATCCACTGAATGTTTTCCTTGATCTGCTCTTCTATATTAGGAAAATGACTATATAACTGAGATACCACTTCTTCATCTCTATCTGAATTAATAGGTTCTAATACACCTTTAAGGGTATAGAAATTAGGCTGATAGAATTGATTGACCTCATTGTATATAGAGGTTAATGAGTTATTATTTTTGGTAATGATATGCTCTAAATCAAGGTGTTTATCTGCAACATTGTATCCATTGAGTAGCGTAAACTTCTTGTTTTGAGCACTTACAGTAGCTAATTTTAAATAGTGATAGAAGAGTTCTTTATGTTCATTGTTGTTCACATTGATAAAAAACTGAAGGTCTTCCAAAGGTTCATTATTGGTATTTTCTATTCCAATCCATAGCTCACCTACTGGGAGTGGTTTTATTCCTTTGGCTATTTGCTCATCAAAGAAAAAGCTCTCTTGTTCTATCAGTTCATTGCCATAAGCGATATATTTTACTTTGGCAGTAGTGAGTTTTAAGGGAATCGTTGGAAAAAAAGTGATATCTATTTCTTTAGTATCTTGAGGGTTATAGATATCTTGAACTCTTTTCTTTGTTGCAAAGCTGTTATATAATGAGATAGGCTTGTTGTTTTGGGAAGGGTATACTTGCAAGATTGTATGTGCAGGGAGTGCCCCAGCAACTTCTTCAGGGAACATCACCTCTAAAATGCGGTCTATAATCCTTGCGCGTGAGTTTTCTTGTTCAAAGCTGAGTTTTTCAAGTTCTGAGGCGCAAGCCGAAATCAGTAGTCCCACCAAAGGGTCAAAGGAGTTTTCTGTTTCGCTCTCACTATAGCCCCACATACGTGAAGCCCGTCTTAATATGCGGTCTCTTATTCTATCTTGATTCATCTTTAATTCATTTTTAGATGTGTTTATTAATAAGACAAAGGTGCTATAAACAAGTGTGTTCTATACTCATAAGGGTTGTTAGTCTCTCTTATAAATCCTTTGATATAGATTATTACTTTCTTCTTTGTACGGGTCTTTTCTAAGGTACTCAGGTTTTGATTGGTTACCTCTACTTCAACCTCTTGCACGAATAGACGTTTTTCGTATCGCTGTATAGCTTCTTTTAAACTCTCTTTTACCAAGAGTTTTAGGTTGGCATCACTTTTAAGCATATCAAAGTCTGCTTCCCAAAAGCCTATGCCAAAGCCTTCATCAAACTTACACTCTCCCCAAGCTGTGGTAGCCAGTAGGAAGAGTTGCTGGTCAATGGAGGTCTCTAACGTGGTCTTAGCAAGGTCGCGCTTCTCTATCAGTGCCTTGAAGTCTATGGGGGTTTTGTAGTAAGTGCCTTTCATCATCATAAATATATTTTCTTTTTTATCTCTCCCTTTTGGGTGTACTCTATCTCTTTGGTGAGTTGTTTGCGCTTGATAAGCTGCAATTGTACCTTGGGGGTGAGTTTAAGTAGCTGCTCGCGGTAGTGTATATCGCCGATAAAACTCTGTCCATCATGCGTATCTACAATGATAAAGAAGTAATCCACATCATTGGGCTTTTGAAAGTTTTCAATATCACCAGCATATAAGAGAACCGTTTGTCCCTCGTGAGTAAAAGTATAAGAGAGGCTGTCTTCGGTCTTCCTTCGGTATTTGCTTAGTGTGTATTCAGTGATACCGTCCTTGTCGGGTTCAAAGCAGATATTCTCATACAAATAGGAAGTCGTATCAAAACGCTTGATGCCTATAAACGAAAGTAGGCTTTTATGCTGCTTTTCTTCTGTAAAGTGAGGTATATCCCTTGTTACCTGAAACACCTTTATCTCTTCTGTTTTATCATCGGTTATAGTGAGTTTGTAGGTAGGCACTTCTAATAAAGTACCGTTTATATTGAGCTGCACACTGCCTGCTTCCTTATCTGAGATAAGCATACTGATGGTATGCTGTTTAAATCTGCTTTCCTCACGTACTACCACTACCTCCTCTCCCGCATCACTCTTGTTTAATGCCAGCGGGTTTTCACTCATTCGGATATTTAGGTCTAGCTCCATAAAGGACATAACGGCTCTTAATTAGTGGTTAAATGATAGTAATAAAGGCATTTTAAGTGTTCTTTGAGTTCTTTATCTCCACCTTCTCCCAGATAGAACTCGTACACCTTTTGGAATGAATACACTAAAATCTTTGTAATCTTATCATTACGCATCTTTTTAAGCTCTGAGCGGCTTAGTTGTCTTACAAAATAACCATCACAATTGAGCGGATACTGATTCTTGAGGCTTATCATCTCTCCTGACTCAAAATAGACATCTACAATTTTTTCCTTTTTCAGGCAAGTAGAAGGGGCAAGTATATTCAAAAACAAAAAGATGCTATTTTTCCTCTTTCCTAATTGCAAAGCGGCGTAAGTGTACTCCTCATTGTCCACTCTCAGGTACATAGGAGGGACATTTACATACGGCAAGCCGTTTAATTTGGTTTTAGGTTGACTGACATCGCACTGTTCAATTACCTTGGGTTGTGGCAAAGGTAAGGACTGTGCTTTTGTGGTAAGCCAACTTAAAAGTGCAAAGGCTATAGCGATATACGTTCTCTGTTGCATTGGCTTACTTACTGATTTTGATATAGTTGCTTACAAACCTCTAAGTCTACTTTCATCTTATCGTATTCCTCTTGTAGGATCTGATTGATGTCGTTTAGGCTATCCAACAAAGCCCTATCAGCAGTAAGTTTTTTGATGTGTTTTTTAGCATCAATATACTGCTTACAAATAAGAATGGTGTTGTTGTACATATTCTTATTGGTCAGTGTATCACTTTTTAGGAAAGGCTTGTACATATCTGTCAAAATAGAAAAAGCTAATTTCTCATTGAAAAAATCGTCTTTAAGATTGGATACCCCAATGGAGTCCATCGCGACTTTTACCTTCTCTAAATCAGCAGCGAAATGGTTTTGTATGGCGATATCCTTTTCCAACTTGGCGTTCTTCTCCTTAAGCAGTTTGTTTTCCTCAAAAGGGAAGTGCACATTGGCAAACATCGCAACCACTACAATGGCAACTGTGATTGCAAAAAAGAGGACGAAAAACCAATAGGCTTTTGTGCGTTGTTCTTTATTGACTATTTCCATAGTATTTATAACTTTAATTGTTTAACAAATTAATCTACCAAGAGGCTGCGGGTACGCCTTACTATATCTTGGTTCTCGTTGGTCGTTTCAGCCACAAATATACCGCCATCAGGTTTTTTACCGATATAATCCAAGCGGCTTAGGTTGTTGTACAGGTCTTCTATCAAGTCCATAAACTCTTCTGTTACTTTGATATGCTTGCGGATATGGTTGTGGTTGTAGTGGGTGTTGATAAGGGTATTGAATACCTGCTCAAAAGCACCTTGGGTAAGGTTGCACCACTCAGAAAAATAGTTCAGCAATTCCTCTTTGCCTGCGCCTGAATGAGCATCTGTAAAGTTCTTCACAATACGTGCAAAGGCTGTTACTGAAAGCAGTAATTCGCAAGGTGGGTTATAAGGCGACAGCAGTTCAAAACGATTGATTTCTTGCCCTAAAAACATCAACATACGCTCATCTATCTTGTCTATCATTGCTGAGAGTTCATTATTCTGCTTTTTGATATGGATTTTCTGTGAGATTTGTATAGCATAGTTCTCCATCTTTGCATAAAAGCTGCGAATGCGATGGTAGAGGTTTTGTAAGGAAGGATGTGCTATCACACAGCTGCAAGGGGGTATATAGGTATCGTCCAAACGCACTTGTCCATTGTCCATAATCACCCTGCCTATCATAAGGTAATCATCACCCAAGTCCTTATTCTTTAACTCTGCATCTGTGTAAAGGTAAAGGGAGTAAGTAGGGCGCAAAAAGGGAATACGTGGTGGGTATTCTTGCGCTTCAGCCTCTCCGTAAGGGGTAGGTTTAAACAATTCAGCAGTGATAAACACAGAGAAGGTGGTATTGCCTTTTATCTCTGTCATATCCTTGCTGAGGGTTAAGGTTTGTCCTGCTTGTGAGGTACTTATCTGTATGCGTATTCCGCTGGGAGTAACGGCGTGGCACTCCTCAAGAGTTAGTTGCAACTGGTTGTAGTGATCCATCAATACGTGCATCTTGATGGTATCACCTGCCATAGGTTGTAAGCCGTAGTTAAGGTCTGTGGTTTGCAGGGCTATGGCATCTCTAAGGCTATCGGTAACAAAGTCCTGCACAGCAGTAAAATGGCTGCTGCTTAGCTTCATTCCGTCTATCCAATTCACAGGATAATGGGTGAGTAGATTGTTCATTGTTCTATCTTGTTTTATTTATTGTTTGCAAAGGTAAGAAAATGTATTATTCTTTCCTATGATAAATTAATTTCATTGTTTCACTATTTTTCCTGTTTCAGTGATTTTAAATGTATCAGTCTGTTCAAAATTAAAATCTTCATCATCTTTTTCAATTGCAGTACACCCAAATTCTGTTTGTATTTTTATTTTAAAGTTTTTATCAATACAAAATGTTCGCTCTCCTGAACATTCATCAGCGAGACGATAATAAAGAATGATACTATCTATATAATTCCCTTGTTTATCAAATGTTTGCAGCTCTATACGCGGTACTGAATATTCATTTACTCGTATATATCCATATAGAACGGTAGTTATAGAATCATTTATTTGTATTTTCTTTACAGCAAAAGGAGGAGAGTCCTCACTTTCTTGATAATAGGGGTAAGCTATCAAAACTTCTTCATTAGTTATAAAATCAATCGTACCTTTATGAAAAAGGGCATTTACTTCCTTGTTTAGAGATTTTTTTAACTTATGAAAGCCTAAAAATTTATCAATATCTACATAATACAAATCATCTTTCACATAACTACCTTTTATACAAAAAGGCAACGAAACTTCTTCTAAATCATCAAACGAAATTTCTTTTTTAGAATTAGTTATTGTAAATTCTTCTTTTTCAGAATTAGTTACAGTAAATTCTTCTTTTTCTGTTTTTTTATCTATGGAATTTGTATTTTGCTTACAAGCTATAAAATTAGCAGCAAGTAATAAAAATAAAATTATTTCCTTCATTCTTCTATTATTTTAATTAAACTATGGTCAAATCCAGTTAAATGTAAATGGTGGTGGTGTCTAACTTCTTTCTGTATTATCTTACCTTTATCATCACGTTTTTCATCTATTCTTAAATGTCGTGTATGATTTAAAAGATATTTACTATTACCATTGTAAGTAAAATATTCGGAATACATTTTTTCTAGTCGTCCCCAACCAAATAAATATAATGCATCGTTAAATTTATTTTGTTGTTCTACATCAAAATAAGAATATTCCAAATGTGTTGATTCTCCTTTTCTATTTGTAGATAAATATCTTAAATCTCCTTTTTCACCATTAAAATGTGATGTGCTGGGATAAGAACCTGCTTTATTATTACTAAATCCATTAAAACCTAAATAATCTATATTTAGTTTAGCCATTGCCCCAAGCAATCCTGCATAACAATCAGGATTTATATAATACCGCTTAGAATCTGTATTTATTGTTAAAAACTTTAATTTAACTCCATTATTGTCATAACCTTTAAATTCTCTAATATCTATTAACTCAACTTTCTTGGTTCCAGCAATATTACCCTTTTTCATTTCTGTTGTCTCTATAAATTTAAAGATACCTATTTCGTGCTCATTGCCTTCTTCATCATGATAAACATATTGATATTTTTTTTCTTTATCATAAGGTAAATTATTAAAAATATATTTTTCAATATTTCCATCATAGTATATACGATATGTATCTATTTTCTTAAATTCTATTTTGATTTTTAATTGATGTTGTGGAGTTAGTGTTTCTTTGAAGGTAAAAATGTCTAAATAAAGAGATTCGTATGTTTTTTTGTTAAACATCAATCTCAAATCTATTTCTGTTACATTTTTCCCAATAGTGTTTTCTTTATACCAATTCTTATTCTCTATCATTGATACAGAAAAATCTACATCAGAAATACTTTCTTCGTATTGTTCTGGATCTTTTTCAATGTCAGGTATATTTGTTATTATTGGATAAATAAAACAACCTTGAATATTTTCCTTATTAACAATATTAAGTATTATGGAAATATTCGTTTTATCAATGTATATAGCGTTAAGAGTATGTAATTTAATTTCCTCCATTTTTCTATCTTCTTTAATAGAAAGTGGCGTATCATCATTAAAAGAATCTATTTCATAAATTTTTTTTACAATTATATTTGATGAAATATTTTCATCTATAGGATCCAAAATTTCTTCTTTTTCCTCAACTTCAACAACACCAACTTTTACAGGGCTATTCCCTCTCTCAAATGTTACTACCTCTGATGTTATTTTAAAGGTATCAGATTTTACTTCTTGGTCATTATAAACAGCAGCAATATATACCTCTCCACTTTCTTTTTCTTGATTAATGATTAAATCAGTTGTTATATCAGAAGAAAGTAAAGGGATAGAAGTTTCTGCTATTCCGTATCTATCAACCAATACGTCCTGACAAATTATAGTTTTTTTATCGCCTTGGCATAGGTAAAGGTCAATAGTATCTCCCTCTAAACCTTGACATTCAACAAAGGCTTTGAGCGTATCTTGATAGCTTACTTTTGTTTGCCTACCACTTCCTGTTTTAAATAGAGATAGTTCCAATATCTTAGCTTCTTCCTCTTTAAAAGCAGTGCTTTCTGTATTATTTTCTGATCTCATATCTAATTATTTTTAAGGTTTTCTAATATTTATTACATTCTTCTGATATAAATGCCCTTTATAAACAATTGATAACTCGGCATCAACATTAATGAGTTGTTGTGTTTTTCTATCTGTTGTATATACAAATTCTAAATCACTTTTAAATGGGTTCTTATCATCTACTACTACAAGACCTTTGAATAAAGCTTTTAGATGGTAATTCTCTTGCGACTCTCCTTTTATAGTAGTTATAATCTGACTATCTTCAAAAACTACTTCTGATTCTAATTGATAAGGTATAAATGTTGTCTCATACAAGGGGCAAAACTCCTCTTCCCACTTTTCATTGTCTTTATGAAACCACTCCATCTTAGGAAAGAGTACTTGGTTTATAAAGGACATTTGCAGATGTGTTAACATATATTCCTTATTAGCTAATCCTCTACAGAAAGTGTCAATATAAGTTTTAGAAAAATCACCTTTGAAATAGTCTTCTAAATCTTTGTGTTTTTGTTTGAATTGAGTTACAATCTCTTTGTAATTATCTATATCTGTAATACCTCCATTTACAGAAATATGATATTTTAGAGGTTCTATGGCATTCATACAAGCCACAGCTAAGTCAGCAATTTTTGTTTCGTCCTCTTCATATTTTCTCTTTAGGTTCATACTCCAACCTTTCTCAGCTTTTTCTAATAGTAAAAGGAGTTCATAACTATTCGTTAGTTCTTCCTCTGAAGTAGTCTGTATTTCTGTTACTAAATAGTTTTTTGCATAAAACTTCTTATCCAAATAACGGGAAGGACGCTCTAATTCTTTTTGTACAGCCTGTTGATGCCCTTGCAAGGAAGCGAGTTCTTCCTCTGAAGGAACTATAATGCGCTCTGTCTTAGAGGTTAGTTTCTGTTCCAATAGTTCCCATAACTCACAACGCATATTGTGATAATGCCGTAAGTCATTTACTGAGATTTGAAGCTTCTCAGCAATCAACTGTAAGGTATCCCCTTTCTTTACCTTGTATATTCTACTCATAAGCGTATTATTTTAGGGTTATACTATTGAAATTCATAGGTTTCTTCCTCTTCCTCCTCTTCTTTAAGTTTATTGTCTACGCCTTCTTTTCGTATACAGAATATTACACTGTTCTCAACGATGTTATTGGAAAGAAGTGTGCCATCAGGGATAATAAATCGCGTTTTCTCATACCACTTAGGTTGCAAATAAAAGATCCAATGACACAAGCCATTCTCATCTTCCGTTTGTATGGGTTCATTAAAATGCTTTTCGTTGTAGTCCAACACAAAACTGTAGAAAAGTCTCCCAAAATCAATACGTGAGGGTGCTTTTGCTCTAAAAGAACTGAAATTCTCATCTGTTTCTTCCTTCTTTACTACTAAAGAGATGAGTACCAAATCACGCATTTCCTCATCCTTGATACTTCCTCTTTGCTTGTAATCAGCAGGGAACTGCCAAGACTCGTACTCCACAGGGGGTATGCTGATAGCTCTGTTAAAACTATCATTAAGCAAGGTGGGTACAAAAAACCACAAGAAATGCATCAACATCCAATAAGCAAAAGTTACATCATTGAGGAAGGAATAAATAAGCAAGAATGGAATAGTTGCAAAGGCTACTATCAGGATGGCAAAGAGATATTCTGTAATAGGCTCTTTTGAGTCAAATTTTTTGAAATAGTAGCGATAGAGAAAACAGTGGAGTATTCCCAGTCCTAATGAGACTATTTGATAAAAGATAAACTCATATAGGTTGTTGTCTATAAAAAGGCGGCTATAACCCATTAGAGGTACAACTGCATAAACAAATACGGCTGCACTTATATAGATATAGAACTTGGTTTTATACTTTTCCTTAAAACCATCTACCTTTGAGGCAAAAAACATCTTCAAGGCGACGCAGCCCATTATGATAACCAGCACAATGATAATCAATTGCGGGTCAAGTAAGTGTCCAAAGTATTTCTTTATATGGTTCATAGTGTAATGTTATTCTTAATCTGTTAGGTAAGTATTGTATCCCAAATAGGAAGGGCTTTCTGTCACATTTAAAGTTGATGATTGCTTTTCTTTGGGTAGTAGCACCTCTGTGGTTACCTCTACCTCCATAGGAAAGAAGTGCCTATAAAAAAACGCTAAAAATTGCTTAATAGTTCCTTGATGTAGATACTGAGGTAACTCAGTTTGTCGCAAAGGACCTATTTGCAAGTTTAAATGCTTGGTGTAATCTGTATAGTCAGTACCTACAATCGTATCTAAGCCTAAATAACAATCCCCAAGTAAGGTATGTTGGGTGGCATCGGCATAGTTGTCATATTCTCTGATATATACATTTACCTCTTCACCAATAAGCAGTGATAACACCTCACAGGTCTTATCAAGGTCGCCTATAATCTTATGGGCATAGGGTAATAGACTGATAAACTTTGAGGCTAATACAGGTTCAAAAGTTGTAGGGACATTCCATAGGGTGTACAGTACATCAGGAGCAAGGGTGCTATTGATTTCTTTTAAGAAGGAACTCTCAAAGATTTCTGCTTGTACGTTAAACTGAAACAGCTCATTCTCCAAAGGAGCAAAGAACAATCTCGCTGCTTTTTCCTCTTCCTTTTGCTGGCGATACTCCTTGACCATTGTCTCTATGCCCTTCTTTGAAGTATCCGCATTTTTGCTGTGCACCATTCCTTCAGGCAAAGTATCATAGAGACTATCACGGGAGAGACTTATATAAAGCATCTGAGTAGCATCATAGAGATAGTCCTTAACAGAAGCGTCTAACACATCAAAGCGATAACTGCGTGCAAACTGCCCTTCTTTCTCTACAATACACTGGTTTTCTTTGATATGCTTGTGCTGTATCAGGTCGCTGACAAGGACTTCTGCCTTGATGTCGTATTTCAAAGCAGTGATTTCTTGGGCGATATGTTCTAAGTCTGTTGCCATTACTTTTTTTTCTCTTGTTTTAGTCTGCCTGCAGCTACATAGCGCAACTGAAAATAAGAGTCGTTAAAATCATAGATATTTAATCCTTCCTCTGTGCAGGCTAAGATGCGGTCGTTGTGCAGGTATATCCCCACATCTGAGATAGGTTGTTCTTTGGAATATCTGAAAAACAATATATCACCTTCTTTTAAAAAATCCCTTCCTGTAAAGAGTTGCAAGGATTTAGAGCGGAATATACCATCAGCAGTTTTAGGGAAAGTCTCTTTGTAAATATCACTGAATAGAGCCTGTACAAAGTAAGAAGCATCAACGCCCGCTTTCTTATCCAAGCTCTGTGGTTTGTAAGGCGTACCTATCCAAGCATCAATATAAGCGTATAAGGGATAGTTACGTATATCCTGTGGCATCGTCTTTAAGATGATGGAATATTTTTCTTTAAGTCGTATTTCCTCATCTGAAAGCTGCTCATCCTTGTAGTTGCTCTCCGTGTATTTGGCGTCTATACTATCCTTATGAGCTTGCGCGGCTTTGCGAAAGCTATCCGTGGAATAGTGATAGGGCACCTCACGGATATACTTGCCTCCTGAGCAGGCGGCTGTAAAGATGAGTACTGATATGTAAATGAGTCTCTTATAGGTCATTGTGGTTTTATTCTTATTTACGTTCTTTCTAAGAACTTTACGCGGGGCAAAGATATAAAATATTTTTGGAAATAGATGTTTTTTACTAAATTATTCATTAAAAATTATGTATTATCTATTTCCTATATCTACCCTATATACGCAATTTATTTATATAGGGCGTATATAGGAGTTATATAGAGAGTAATTAACAAAATAGCATGAAAATGGGGGTTGAGAATTGTTTATATTTTTTTATATTTAATTATTTTTTTTATAAAACATCGTGTTGTATTTACAATAATGGTCAGAATAAATGATAATGTATATACAGTAGTTAAAAAATTCAATAATGATGCCAATATGGTTAAAAAAAACAATAAAATGGGAGGTATATCTTTTAAATATTCGAGGGGGGAATGCCAAAAGTTAGATGAAAAATATAGATTATCTACTACACTATTTATAAGATATGCTTTTTGGGAGTAATTTGTAATCTCTTCATATTCTGCAATATAAGGTAAAGTATATATGTAGAATAAGAATAGCATAATAATGATTATTAATGTATAAAAATTAAAATCCCGTAGAATGATACATCCTAATTTGTTCTTCAATTTCATTTTCACTATAATAAATAAATGAATAAATACCTTTTAAAGCATAAATAATTACTTGAGCACAATAGAATAGTGTATATTCATCTATAGTTGCATGAGAAATTAGATTGCCTTTAGAGTCTCTATTGAAAGTTATCCCAACATTTTTTACATTTTTACCTTCATTCCACCATCCATGTGAAAGTATTCCACTTGGTTTTAATTGAAAAATATTTAGATTAAATTTAACGTTGTCAGGAATATCATTATTTATTGTGGAGGAATATGGACCATAAGCGGCATCAATTGTTATTAATAATGAGATTTTTATATTATCCTTTTTAAATCTATGAATAAAATTTTGAATATATTGAGCCCCGAAACTATAAGCATATATTATTAAAGTACCATTTTGTAAGTCAAAATTGTTACTTTTGATATTATTGAGAATGCTATTATATATGTCGTTTCCCCAAATATCATTAGCAATAAAAGGAGCATTTAATACTATAATATCACCTTTTCTTAGTGGCACATAATATTTACCTGGTTGAGAACAAATTGTTTCAATATATTTTGCTAAATCAACATTTGATCCATATGTTCCTCTATTTGAAAAGTCTACTCCACTAAATAATAATATTTTATACATAGATTTTTCTCCTTCACCTGCTGCTTTGAGAGTCGCTGTTACGGATTTACCTGTTTCTCTAAGTGTGATTGTAATTGTTGCCATAGAAATTACTTTTTAGTGTTTATAACTGTTAGTGGTATCTGTTCTTGAGTATCATTTGCAAAGGTGTAATTTTTGAGTGTGTCATTCTTTAAGATATTGCCCTTATATTTGAAGTCAAGATCTTTATTATTGAGGTTAAAATCCATTGTTAGTCCTGATAGGTTTTCACCTTCAATTACTAAGTAAACCTCTTGCTCATCTTCTCCCAGATCTATTCTATTACCTTGTAAGTCTGTGAAATAGGCTTCTATAATATTTGGTTTTGTGAGCATCTCTTTTCTGAGTTTATGGAAATTCACAAAGGGGTTTATCATTGTAATCTTTGCAGGATTGGCATTGATTATATTCACCTTAGTTATCTCAGCCACCTGTCCGTGGTTGATAATGCTGATGCAATCCTTACCGCCTATGGGACAGGTGGCTTTGCTGTCCTCTAAAAGGGGGTGTCCGTTGTTTTCCTCATAGGTAACGTTCTCATAAGCACCACTCCACTGAGTTACCATTGCCTGACAGGGTTTATAGCCCCCACCTGGCAGTGGCTGCATCTGACATAGTCCAAAGGTATTTTTCTCAAAAGTAGCCCCTACATCAGCAGTTGTGGCTACCAATTTCTCTTGGGGTTCTTCCTCATTGATGAATGCCTTGGTCTGTGTAAGTACCTTCAACTTATCGGGAGCATTGCCAAATTGACATTGGCAGGTTGCTCCTTGGCATACTAAATGTTTCTGGTTCATAATACATTATCTTTTAGCTTGTTATCTTCTTTTCTGTTCCACACGATTTTCCCTTCCTGCCAATCGGCTATGATGCTATCACCTTCCTTAAACTCGCCTGCAATAATCTTTTTAGCTAAGGGTCGGCGCAGTTTAGCACGGATAACGCCCTTTAAAGGTCGCGCTCCATATTTGATATCATACCCCTCTTCTGAAAGCTGTTCTTTGGCAGTATCGGTGATTTCTAACTGTATGTTGATGTTCTTTACCAAGTCCAACAGCTCTTTCTTTAAGTGTATCTCAAAGATTTTAAGCGCATTGCCCTTGCTGATAGGGGCAAAAGGTATCGTTTCGGTAAGTCGCCCTAAGAACTCAGGACGGAAATAACCACTCATACGCTCTAAAAGCTCAGAAGAAGTAGGGATATTTCCCTTTTCAAAAGACTGCACGATAAACTCAGAACCTATATTGGAAGTGAAGAGCACAATAGCGTTAGAAAAGTCTCCCTCTTTGCCCAGACGGTCGTGGAGCTTACCCTCGTCCATTATCTGCAAGAAGACATCAAATACCGAGCTATGCGCCTTTTCAATCTCATCAAAAAGCACGATGGCATAAGGCTTTTGGCGTATTTTATTTACTAATAGTCCTCCCTCTTCATAGCCTACGTAACCTGGTGGTGCCCCATAGAGCAAAGCTGCTGAGTGCTCTTCCTTAAACTCTGACATATCGAAGCGGATAATGGCATTCTCATCTTGGAATAGAAACTCAGCAAGTGATTTGGCAAGCTCTGTTTTTCCCGTACCTGTGGGACCTAAAAAGAAGAAAGAGCCAATGGGCTGTCCTGCTTTATTTAAGCCTGAACGACTTTCCAAGATAGACTCAGAGACAATCTCAATGGCGTGATCTTGCCCTACCACCCGCTGGGCTAATACGTTTTCCATATCATTGAGTCGCTGCTTTTCCTCTTCTTTGAGCTTGCCAATAGGAATGTTGGTCTTTTGAGAGATGATAAAAGCAAGGTCGTATTCAGTGATATGGCTTCGTTTTTCCTTCGCTATGGCTTCGATGCGATCGATAAGTGTGCGGCATAGGTCAAGAAGTTCATCGGTAGAGGTATTTTCTGTGAGATTATGTTCATCTTGGGTTTCACTCGCTGAGCCACTGAGATTTTGTAGTTTTTGACATAGGTCTTTATAAAGCCACTGCGCCTGCAATTGGCGGTCTTTTTCGCTGAGGAGCTTTTTGTTTTCTCTTAGCTCCAATACTTTGCCTATAAAGTAATTGCGTTCTTTTAAGAATGACTCCCCTGCTGTTTTAAGCGATGCCATTGTCTGGTCTATCAGGTCAATAGCTGAAGCAGGCAAACTGCGTTCCTTCATAAAACGCTTGGAAAGGCGAATAGCCTCCTTGATGGTCAGGTCATCAATGCTGATGTTATGGTGCTTTTGATAGTCAGCTAAGGCTTGTTTGAGCATTCTAAAATGGGTGTCGTCATCGCTTTCCTCTAACCTTAAAAGTTCAAACATACCCGACAATCCTTGTTCTTTTTCTATCTTTTTGGTGTATTCTTCAATGGTAGAGGTCGCAATAAGCCGTAAGCCTTTGGAGAGTTCGCTTTTCAGCAAGTTTGCAATAGAAGAGTCTGAACCTTGTCCGCCCAAAATAGAGTGGATTTCTTCAATAATAAGTACTGCTTTGGGAAGTGCTTTAAGCTCTTGGGCGATGTTCTTTAAGCGGTCTTCAATCTCACCCTTATAAGATGCTCCTGCCACGATAGCCCCCATATCCAACTCAAATACTTCTAAACCAGCGAGCAACTCTGGGATTTGCTGCCATACTACTTTCTGTACAAACCCTTCTAAAACCGCTGTTTTACCTACTCCCGAATCACCGATAATCAGCACATTAGGCTTGTTAAAGCGGCAGAGTATCTCAATGATTTTGTTGATTTCAGTATTGCGTCCTACCAAAAGGTCTTTTTCTTTTGGAGGTTTTACCTGTGCGTTTTTGTGGATGCAGTATTTTTGTAAGAAGTTGTTTTTCTTTTTTGCAGAGGGTTCGTCAGCAGTGTTGTTAGAGAAGATGGTACCGCTTACGGTTTGATCTTTGAGGAGTTCAGCGCGAGAGACAGGAAAGGTCTTCATCTGGTCAAAGCTAAAAGCTACTCCTGGACTGCTAATGGCTACTATTACCGCAAAGAGGCTTATTTCTTCCTCTAAAAGACTTTCGGCGACTTCATTTGCCTCTGTGAAGATGGTATCAATCACCTCATCGGGTTCGCAGCTATAAGTGTGTGTAGATTTAGGAAGTTCCTCAAGACGCACTTCTGCCCATTCCTCTAAGTAAAACACATCAATACCCTTTGCCTCTAAACTTTTAAGCAAAGACAAATCGCGGTTGAGCATTGCTTTCAGCAAGTGAGCTCCTGAGTAGTGGGCGTGAATATGCTCCTTGCCTATCTTTTGGGCAATCTGAAGGGCTTTTTGTACTTCTTGAGTGTAGGGCTTTTGTTGCATAGGATTCTAAAATCTTTTACTTTTTAATAACGAAAAATGTCAATATGTTTAATAGTAGTACCCCGATAAAATCAGTATAACTAAAAATCATTATCTGTTTGTGTGAATTATAAAATACATCTCCATCTCCAATTTCATAGGTAGTTGTCAGCAATAAGTAATAGCATATAGTTATCAGTGTAATAAGATTGATTATCAGTAATATACCTATGGTATTACTTTTTGCTATATATTTTTGTAGTATTATAATTACATTCATTACCAAATAAGCTGCAATAGGTATAACAATCGTATTATGAAAGTCTGTACTATCAAAAACTGTTGGTTTAATATACATTATAACTACAAAACTCAAACTTATATAAGCAAAAACACTTAATATCGCTAATAAATATTGAATAAATTTACTATCTTTATTAAAAAATCTACGATAGAATAGATAAAACAACTGTACTAATGGAATGAGTATGCTAATTCCAATGCTGAAAAATAGTATTCTATCCATTGTCTTAATTATCTTAGATTTTATTTAAGCTAAAATCTATCACTCTTTTACCCAAATCCCCCATTTCTTAATCTTGTAATAGATATAGATATGTTGAATACAATTTTTAGTGTCTTTTTGTAGGCGCATTGTGGAGATTTTAATCTTTTTACCTGCAATATCCCTACAAAGCTGTTCAAAGGGTACGAGTTTTTGGTCGTTTACTACCACAGGAGTGCTAAAATTACCACAGAGATACTCTTTAAAATCGTCTTTGGTCTTGGATTGTGCGGCTACTTGACCCAGTAAAAGTTGGAACTGCTCTACTGAGATATCAGGTGCTTTTTTAGGGGAAGGAATGCTGTCTTTCTCCTTTTGGGGTGCAGGGGTTACAGGTAGGTGTCCAATAAAATCTACCAAAGGGTCTTTTTGAGCCTTGCCACGTGGCAACTCAAAGTCGGAATGAGGTTTTTCAAATTCGTAAGAGGATGCATCGCTTTTCTTTTTAGCAGCAATATGTTTAGGGGCAATGTAGATGGTTTTAGTGGCGATATGCTCTATATCGCCATTGACAATCAAGGAAACGGTCTTTTTGCCAGTGGTTTTAAAGCTATAAGTAACTTTTTCACCAAGGGCATCAGTACCAGCACCCTTGCCAAAGCTCCACTCAAAAGAAATGCCACCTTCTTTGCGGGCGTTAAACTTGATGGTATCCCCCTCAAAGGCTACATTGGGGGCGATGATAACAGGCAGATAGCCTGAATCGGCATCAGGGTCTGTGATAGTTACTATTTTTTGAAAACTGCAAGTGTTGTTGATGGTAAGGGTAACGATGTATTGTCCTGCTTTGTTGTAAGAGTGAAGTGCGTTTTGGTTGTAATCTACGGCAGAGCCATCCCCGAAATCCCACTTCCAAGAAGTAGCTCCTTTGGTATTATCGATGAACTCAATGAGATTTTTAGTGATGAAGTCGTCTGTGTGGATAATATATTTGGCTTCAGTGCAGTCTGTGCGGTGATTGAGTTGGTATATTAAGATTATGAGCCCGAGCAAAAGTATCCCGCCAAAGGTGAGAAAGACTGTAGTATCGAGTTTTGGGAAGTATTTTAGCACGCTTTTCTTCATAAAACAGGAAAATTGATGAATTGTGCGGCAATATTACTAAAAATATTCTACATCACAAAATAAAAGACAAGGTTTTTTCAAAATATTTTGTTATCTACTGATAATCATATAGATATAAAATATTTAGACACTTTTGTCTTTTTATGTTTTGGTTCGTTTTACAATAATACGACTAATATTTTACTAATTTAGTGTTAGTAAAAGTTTGTAGGGTGAGCTTATAACAAAACCTATCTCACGCCTAAAAAATGTACTATCTCAATGAGATATAGCAAATTATAAATAAGTAATCCCCTATAGCTACCCTATATACGAAGATAATGTATATAGGGCGTATATAGGAGTTATATAGGCAATATAGGGGCTGCTGTGTTGCCACTACATCCTGAATTTCACCCCTGATTTTACTTCCTGCTTTTCTTCCAGCTTGTGTTGTTCTTCAGCAGATAAAGATTTAGTTTCTCCCTTCTGTGCCATTGGTGCTGGCTGTTCTACAACCTCCCCTTCCTCAGTAGCACCACTCTCAGAAGTAATGGACAAGAGTATCCTACGGTCAATTGCGGCAAGGTCAGTTTTAAGCTGGGAAGCTGTTTAAACTTTTTTTAGAGAAGTAAAAGTTCCCAAAAATTAGTAATTTTGTGTTTGAGAAAAAACACCAAAATTCAG
>ERZ773233.290-NODE-290-length-36179-cov-6.589996_pt1 | contig 36179 bp, 27 predicted proteins | sample MGYA00580991_ERZ773233 | MGnify/ENA primary metagenome ERZ773233 (study PRJEB29015, sample SAMEA2738178) | human oral metagenome | biome: human oral; feature: human-associated habitat; material: saliva | place: China | collected 2161 ...
TAGCATCTAAAGAAGTGGTGCTTAAGGGAAAAAAGTCAAAGACATGGGAAGATCTGAAAGAACCGTATAAAGATATGTCAAAGGACTTTGAAAAGCTGCTGCCACGGATGCTTGGAGGCTTACCGGTCACTGCAGGTGTACCAAGTGAAAAAGATAAGCTTATGTTAAAGCTTATGGGAGGGCTTGCCGCCTGTGCGGGAGTAAATATCACTAAAAACACTAACGGAAGCTATAGCGTATCCTATACCAATGCACTAAACAGGGTAAGAAACAATGCAAAGCCTGTTTTTGAAGAACTTAGCGAGACTGAGTTAAAGGAAGAGATATATAAAATCATATCAGCTATGCTTGAGAAAAACGGACCTTCATTTGCTGCATGGAATGAGTTTTTAAAGGATCTTATGAAAAATAACAGTATGGAAGATTTTTTGAAAGGAGCACAAGGTGCACTTTGTGCCATGACGGGAGATCCGGTTAATGCAAACACCGGAAACTTTACCTACAGTAAAGAGGATCTAATGCTTAGTTCAAAGTTTCCAATAAGTTTTATAAGATCTTATAACAGTAGTGAAAGAAATTCCGGAGTGTTTGGAAAAGGCTGGCGACATAGTTACGAAATATCCCTAAGTCGTGAAGAAAACGGTTACATACTTCATTTACCTGACGGACAGGATGAACCATATTTTTTGGACGATAGCGGGAAATTATATTCAGTTTTTGATGATTTTAATCGTCTAAAGAAAACTGAAACCGGATTTATTTATGACATTGAACATGAGCTTATATATTTTTTTAATAAAGAAGGAAAACTTTTGCGTATAGAAAGAAAGGATGGAGGGAAAGTAGTCCTTTTCTACGGTACACAAGATAGACTAATAGAAGTATCTGATGCCATAGGAGGCAGTATTAAGCTTTATTATAATGACTTTGGGAAATTAAGTGAGATAGAGGATTACACCGGAAGAAGGATAGAATACAGGTATGATGGAGAACAGCTTAGTCGTGTATATATTGAAGGAAAACTGACATACAGCTATTACTATAAAGATGAGCTTTTGGAAAAAATAAAAGACCCAAGGGGAATCTATATCTTAGAAAATCAGTATGATGGTGCTGATAGGGTAAAGATACAAAGATTTGCAGACGGTGGAGTCATAAGATATGAGTATGACTCAGATGAGAGCCGTACCTTTGTAACAAATCAAAATGAAAATATTGAAGTGTATGTACATGATGAAAACTTTAGGAATATAGAAAGTGAATATGGTGGGGAGTCGGAAAGCTTTACTTATGACGAAAGAAATCTTTTAACATCTTATAGCGATAAAAAAGGTAATATAACATTTTATGAGTATGATAAATCCGGGCAACTTACAAAAGTTATTTTTCCTGATGGACAGAGTGAATGTATCCAATATGATGATGCAGGAAATGTAACAGCTTATTATATAGATGGAGAGGAAATTGAAAAATATTTCTATGATGATAAAGGAAGGATCACAGAAAGAGAAAATTTATTAGGAGAAGTTACAAAGATAAAGTATGGGGAAGAACAGGGGAAGAAAGAAAGTATTACAGTTACATTACCGGACAGCTCTATAAGAAAAATTTATTATGATAACAGAGGAAACATATACTGTATTGAAGAAGAAAGCGGAAATACTATAAACTATGAGTATGATAACCTAAATCGGGTAAGTGCAAGTATTGACGGAAAAGGAAACAGGACAGAGTTTTTTTATAATAGTGGAGATCTTTTGACAGGTGTAAAGGATGCGTTGGGTAACACCTGTAAATACGAATACACAGAAAATGGGAAGTTATCCCTATTTAGGGACTTTAGAGGCGGTATAACAAAGATAAGCTATAATGAAATGAATAAAATAAAGGACTTTACACTTCCTGACGGAGAAAACTATGGGATGGAATATGACCTTTGTCAAAACCTGATAAAAGAAATCCATCCTGATGGAGGGGAAGTAAGGTATGTTTATAATGCTATAAATTTGGTAGAGAAAAAGGTTTTACAAAATAAAGGGGAATATGAGTACCATTATGATGCAAATGAAAATCTTACAGAAGTCTTTGATCCTCTGGGAAACAAAGAAGAGTATTCTTATGATGAAAGAGACAGACTGTTGTCTTATAAAGATAAGTCAGGGGCTATAACCGAGTATGAGTATGGAAAGAACAGTATCCATATAATAAATTCCCTTGGAACATATGAAGTTAAGTATGATGCTCTTGGAAGAGTGATTCTTGAAACGGATGTCCATGGTAATACAAGAAAATATGAATACAATGAGCTTGGTAAAATAAAAAAAGTAAAAGTTGAAGAATTTGAATGGATTTACGATTATTATAAAGGAGGGCTTTTACAAAGAATAACATATCCGGATGAGAGGTATGAGATATTTTACTATGATAAGAATCAAAATGTAATAAAAAGAGAAGATGAAAAGGGAGATTACATTTTGTTTACCTATGACAAGTTAAATAGAATTACTGAAGTAAGAAACAGCTTTTCGCAAAAACAAAGCTTTGAGTATGATGCTATGGGTAATACAGTAAAAGAAGTAGATGCATTAGGAAATACAACAGAGTATGAATACTCTCTTGGAGGAAAACTTACCTCAGTTGTAGATGCTGTGGGAAATAGAACAGAGTACGGTTATGATAAGGCAGGCAGACTTGTTACAGCATACAGACATGAGGGTGATAGGAAGTTGTTGTCAAGTATTGAAAATGATAAGAAAACAGTTGATAAGTTTAAAGAAACTGAAATGATAAACCTTCCGAGGATTACAAGATATAAAAGAGATTTGATGGGGGATATTGTTTCTATTACAAATGCCCATGGAGAAGAGGAAACATTCTCATATGATCTCTTAGGCAGAGTGATAGTCAAGAAAGACAGAGAAGGTTATGGAACAGCATATTCTTATACCAAAGCAGGGGATATTAAAAACATTATTTATGATGATGGAAATAGTGTGGAATATAGATATGACAGCCTAAGACAGTTGATTCAGGTACAGGATGCACTTGGTGACATAAATATAGAGTCTGATAAATTTGGAAGGATAACGAAGATAGTAGACTATCATGGCGAGGAAGTCAGTTATAGTTATGGAAAGTATGGAGAAAGATTAAAAACAGTGTACCCCGATGGGAAAACTGTATCATATGAGTATGACAAATATTTGAGACTGATAAGCCTTACATCAGGAGACAGAAAGGTGGATTACCTTTATGATAAAGAGGGAAGGCTAATAAAAAAGGATATGCCTGATGAGGTGAGCAGTGTCTATGAATATAATGACATAGGACTTTTAAGTAGCCTAATACACTTAAAAGGAAGCAGAAAACTTGAAAAGTATAGTTATGATTATGATCTTTTAGGAAATAAGACAAAAATTGTAAAATATCGTGATGTAAGTGTAATTGGAATAGAAGAAGATAATAATAAAGGAAAAATCATTCATAAATTATGGCAGGATTCAGATACATTTAATTATTGTTATGACAACTTAAACAGACTTGTGGAAGTAAAAAGAGGGGATATACTTGTACACAAATATGCCTATGATGCCTTTGGAAACAGAACATTATTAAAGAATGAAGATAAGGAGGTAAGGTACACCTACGATTCTCTGGACAGACTGATGAAAGAATGCGGATTACAGGGAAATAAAACTTACGATTATGATAAAAGAGGAAATCTTACCGGCATAACAGAAAACGGAAAAAAAATAAAAGCCTACGAATATGATGCAACCGGTAGGCTTGGCTTAAGTTACTCTTCGTTAGGAAGGGCAAGAAGCTACAGCTATGACGGACTGGGGAACAGGGTAGGAATAAAAGAATATGAATTTGAAAGAGGGGGATTTGGGGAGAACAAATTAAAAGATATTTCAAGGCTTGAACTGTTACAAAAAGAACCTGTATACGAGGAGAAGTACATCCTTGACAGAACAAGAGAGTACCATAATCTTTTGCAAAATAAAACCATAAATAAAGGAAACTTGATAGTACAAAGTTATGCATGGGATTTTAATACCGTGTTTATGGGAGTAAATGGAAGAGACTTTACATATCTTCAGGATGAAATGGGAAGTGTTGTTCGTTTACTTGAAGTTGGAAATGAAGGACAGACAATATATGGTTATGATGAATTTGGAGAAGATACATATAGCACACAGGGAAGAGTACAGCCCTTTGGATATACCGGATATAGATATGACAATGTGGCAAATACATATTTTGCACAGGCAAGAGAGTATGTGTCAGGTATGGGAAGATTTGCGGGAGAAGATCTGATAAAGGGATATATCATTTACCCAACTTCATTGAATCCGTATGGATATTGTTTTGGAAATCCGGAGAAATTTGTTGACTTGGATGGTAAATCACCAACGATACTTATCGGTGCAGGATTAGGGGCAGCATTTGGATTTGCCGGTGGAGTATTTTCAGAGGTAATAGAAATAGCAAAGGGTAGTCAGAAAAATATTAATTGGAAAAATGTATTGGTAGATACTGCATCAGGAGCGGCAGTAGGAGCCATAGCAGGTACCGGAGTGGGATTGGTAGGATTGGCAGTCGGAGGAGCGACAGTAGGAGCAGGTAATTATGCTGCAAAGACATCACTAAATAATGAATGGAAAAGTAAAAGTTGGCAAGAACATGTAATTGATGGTTCTATTTTCAGTGCAGTTTGGGGAATTTCAGCTGCTGCAGGTGGGACAATGAAAAAAGAAGTAGTAGCAGTAAAACAGTATAGTCAGTTAATTGGCAAGGGGATTTTTCGTACCGCCTTACAGAAAGATATATATGGTTCGGCATATAAGGGCTTAGGAAAACATACACTTGAAGTTGCCGAGTGGGGATACTCTGATTTTATTAAAAAAATGACTTTAGCAAGTATGAGTACAAATTTGACAGCCACTTTTAAATCAACAATCTCAGACATAGCTATAAAGTTTATTAAAGATAAAATTTATAAAAAGAGAGATATATCAGATAAGAAACTGAAGGCTAAGTTTAAGAAATATAGAAAAGGACCTACTAAAGTTGGTAGATGTTTTATAGAATAGGTGGAAAGTTATGTTAGATTTAGTAACTATGTTATTAGGAACTTTTTCAGGTTATATACTGCTGTATGGTGTTTGTTGGGGAGTAGACAAATACGATATAAAAGAAAGTAAAAAAAAGGTAAGGCTTAATAAATATACAAATATGTTATTTTTTCTTTGGAATAGGAGTGAGAAAGTATATTGGTTAGTGTATATAATAATTATTACTGAAAGTCTAATATTTATATTGCTGTGGATATCTTACTTTTTAAAAACAGTATTTATATATAAAATATTACTTGACTTGTATATACGAGTGTATTTGTCTGCAGGATTTATTCTTGTTGTAAAAATTTTGATAAAAAGAATAAAAGATTTTATCAGTGGAAAAAGCAGGTAATCAGAATATGCGTATATATTAAACCTTAAGTGTGTGAGAGGCTTGAGTTATGTATTATGCTGCAAAGACAGAACTAAATAATGAATGGAAAAGTAAAAGTTGGCAAGAACATGTAATTGATGGTTCTATTTTCAGTGCAGTTTGGGGAATTTCAGCTGCTGCAGGTGGGACAATGAAAAAAGAAGTAGTAGCAGTAAAACAGTATAGTCAGTTAATTGGCAAGGGGATTTTTCGTACCGCCTTACAGAAAGATATATATGGTTCGGCATATAAGGGTTTAGGAAAACATACACTTGAAGTTGCCGATTGGGGATACTATGATTTTATTAAAAAAATGACTTTAGCAAGTATGAGTACAAATTTGACAGCCCCTTTTAAAACAACTGTTGTGGTGTTGTGATATAACATAGTTGTAACATCTTGACCTAATAAGTTAAAATATTTAGAAGGAAAAGAGTTAGTTACAATGAGCAAATATTTTGAACCTGAATTTAAGAAAAATATCATCCTAATATAGACCGGAGTCTTAAGACAGCAAGTGAAAAACAACACGATAAATATATTGCAATGGATTATGGAACAGACAGTTAAGCCTCTTATCTTTGTGGAGTTTCGTCAAAGGGTGCAGGTAATATCGATTGATTTGTATCACATGATGTTTGGCAGAATGTTAAATAATAAAGATTTAAAACTATAATATATGACGTATGAAAAAATATATAAAAAGGGATGTTGCATATCATATTTTATGATTTTGCAACATCCTTTTATTGATAGAAGCTTTACATTACAGGAAAATATATTTAGCTATAAATACTATTGATAAAAGGTACATAAGCCAAGACATTTTCTTTGCATTTCCGTGTATTATCGCAAGTGCCGTATAAGTGATAACGCCCATTGAGATACCCTCTGAGATACTGTAGAAGAAAGGCATTGCAAGTATACAGATATAGCAAGGTATCGCTTCGGCTTCCTCGTCAAAGTTCATATGAGCCACGCTGGTAAACATATAGAAACCTACCATTATAAGTGCAGGAGCTGTGGCAAATGAAGGTATGGCAAGGAATATAGGTGAAAGCAGCAGTGAAAGTCCGAAAAATACTGCAGTGGTCAATGCTGTAAGTCCGGTACGTCCGCCTTCCGCTACTCCGGCAGCACTTTCTATAAATGTAGTAGCTGTTGAAGTTCCGAAGATAGATCCGAGAGTTGTAGCTATCGCATCGGCAAGCAAAGCACCTCTTATATTCGGAAGTTTGCCGTCTTTGTCAAGCATATCAGCCTTGGTAGCCATACCGATAAGACAACCTATAGTATCAAACATATCAACAAAAAGGAAGGCACACATTACAACTATAAAATCAAAGCTGAGAAGTTTTGAAAAATCAAACTTCATAAATATAGGACTTATGCTAGGTACATTGATACCTCCCGAAAAGTCGGGGAACAGCGAATAAAATCCGATATCGGGATTAGGTACATAAAGCCCTGTTATCTGGCATATGATACCGAGTATCCAAGTTATAAGCATGCCGAGGAAGATATTGCCCTTTACTCTCTTACTTATAAGCATAGCTGTTATGAGAGTACCTATAATAGCGAGAAGTACGGTGATGCCGACGTCGTTATAGGTTGCGGCTGCATTGGCTTCACTCAGTGCCTTGAATCCTTCAAGAGAAAATATACTTACAAGAGTAGGACTGTCTATAACTATATGGGCATTTTGAAGACCGATAAAAGCTATGAAAAGTCCGATACCGGAGCTTACCGCTATCTTTAAGTTCTTAGGTATCGCATCAAATATCGCTTCTCTTATCTTAAGTATAGAAAGCAATATGAAGATAACTCCCTCTGCAAGTACGGCGGTAAGTGCCACCTGCCAGGTGTATCCCATTTGCAAGACCACGGTATACGCAAAGAAAGCATTAAGTCCCATACCCGGTGCTATGGCAAAGGGGTAGTTGGAAAGTATAGCCATAAGAAAACTTCCTATGCAGGATATAAGAGCAGTTGCTACGAAGAGCGCTCCCTTATCCATTCCGGTTGCGGACAGTATGTTGGGGTTGACCGCAAGTATGTATGACATGGTCATGAATGTTGTTATACCGGCAACGACCTCCGTTTTGATATCCGTATTATGCTCTTTCAGTTTAAAGAGTTTTTGTAGAAAATCCATTTTTATCTCCTTTTAAGAAATTAATTGTGGTATGATATAAAGTAATATCTTGTAAGATTATAGTAATACTTAGGAAAAAATTCAATAGTATTAAAAAAATATAAAGTGAGTATTTTTAAGAGGAGAAAAAGTATGACTAAACAAAATAAGGCAAAGCTTGCGTATATGTTTGCGTTGTTCTTATACGGCACTATGGGAGTATTGTTAAATTATATAAATTTGCCGATAGAATTTGTAGCCTTGATAAGAGGTGTGGTGGGAAGTTTATTTTTATTTATACTTACCCTTATCACAAGAGGAAAACTTGATATCTATTCTATAAAAAGGAATTTTAAATATTTGCTTTTATCGGGTATGTGTCTCGGTATTAACTGGGTCTGTCTGTTCGGGGCATTTAGAGTGAGTTCGGTATCTGTATCCATACTTGTGGACTACATGGCACCTATATTTATGATAATAGTTTCGCCGGTACTTTTTAAGGAGTATCTTGATCCTAAGAAGATTTTTTGCGTATTGATAGCTTTTATCGGACTTATAATGGTATCCGGAGTGCCGGGAAGTGATGTAAGTGCGATCAATGTAAGGGGGCTTATGCTGGCTGCCGGAGCGGGACTTGGTTTTATGGGACTTATAATATTTAATAAGTTTATCAAAGAGGTATCCGTCTATGATAAGGCTGTAGTGCAGATATCGATAGCGGCACTGACCGTAGTTCCTTTTGCGATGAAGGTCGGACTTGAAACAAGCATTGTCTGGGATTTTAAGTCGGTATTCTTAAGTTTTATGATGGGACTTGTAAGTACGGGAATAGCTTATTATTTTTATTTTTACGGTATAAGTGGTTTAAGTGTGCAAACAGTTGCTGTGGTGGGCTATGTGGAGCCTGTGATAACCGTACTTGCTTCGGTTCTTTTTTTGAAAGAGTCTATGAGACTTCCTGCTATAGTGGGAGCTGTGCTTATTATAGGAGCGGCTGTAAGCAGTGAGCTTATTCCTGTTAAGGGCGTGGAAGATAAGGAGTTGAGGGGGTATGAGACCTAGGGGGTTTTGATGGATAATATTATAATAATATAAGAAAGGATAACATTATGTTCAGAGATCAAAGAAGAATAAAACAAAAACTTTCCAATGAAGAATGTATGGACTTATTAAAGAATGAAAAAAGGGCGGTGCTTTCGGTCCTCGGAGATGATGACTACCCTTACGGTATGCCCGTCAACCACTTCTATAATGAGGAAGACGGTAAAATATACATACACGGAGCCAAAAGAGGTCATAAGATAGATGCAATTAAAAAGCATGACAAGGTATCCCTTTGTGTTCATGATCAAGGTTACCAAAATGAGGGGGAGTGGGCTTATCATGTTAAAAGTGTTATAGTATTCGGTCGTATAGAGCTTATAAGCGATGTGGATAAGGCAATAGATATCTGTGTAAAATTAAGCCGTAAGTTTACCGATGACAAAGAATACATAGAATATGAAATAAATAAAAATGCTACAGCCGTGCAGGTGCTTGCTATAACACCCGAACATATCTCAGGCAAGGCTGTGACCGAATCATAGTTGATATAAAGAGCAGGGGGATAGACTTATATAAGCACTTCCCCTGCTTTTTGTCTCAGGTTGTAATATTAGCTGTATTTTCTCATGGGTGAGCCTTGCTTCTTTTTCCTGATCATATAAGTAAAAAATCCTCAGCGTATCTCAACTACGCCTACATTTGTTGATGTAAAGAATCGCAAAAATATTCATGGTTTTTGATATACTTATTTTGTGAACGATGTACTAGTTTTCTTTATAGCAGATCACATATGCCTTTATATGCTCGCTGCCCTCGTATAATGTAAGAGGGATGGTCAAAATATCCTTATCGGAATCTTGTGGAGGGTTCATATACATTCCCACCGTATATGTGTGCCCTGCCTGAAGATCGAGTGTGAATTCTATAGGATCGGTTTTTAAGTTTATTGATTTTGTAAGTCTAGTATCAGTTGCTTCAAAAATCCCTTCAAATGAATATTCACCTGAGTCCAGTGCTACTATTTTTTGGAGATTCTCGCCGGTAGCGGGATTGAATTCCGAAACTGCCCTGCCGTTTATCTTGGTATTTCTACAATATAAATGCACGATAGCCCTATTCTTATTATTCTCGGTAAAGGACTGGGCTTTTTCTTTTCGCTTTTTGTTAAATATCATAAAAGGTATAAAGATGATCAGATAGATGGCAATAAAAGCGATGATTATAAGCATAGTTTGATTCATAATGAATAGCCTCCTTTTTACATTGTTTATTTTTAACAAATTTATCAAAAAAAGTATAGCACACATAATGTAAAAATCAATATGCCGAATTTAATAAGCCCGGTCGGTAATTACATTTCTTAGCTGTTTTATCTTAAAAACTTTGATATTTATAACATTAAAAAAGGGTGTCTCTTACAGGTGATAGTTCATCTGTGGGAGGCACTCCTTTTTCTTAAAAAAACAAAGTACACGACAGTAAGTTTTTTGTTGCCGTTCAACGTGTATTACAGCCGGGTATTAAGGGGCTGTTTAGCACGGTGATCTGCATTTGGAACAAAAGTTGAGCAACGCATAACGATATGCTTAAGGGGCTTTTTAGCACAGCACTTTACATCCCTTGGCAGCTATCATCTCCTTTAATTTTGGAGAAAAATCATTATCGCTTATCATAATATCAACTTCCGAATAGTCCATGAGCTTAAAGAATCCTGTAGCATGCTCTTTACTGCTGTCCGCAAGTAATATAGTCTTGTCCGAATTCTTAAACATTGCCTTTTTGCAAAGTGCCTGTGAATCATCTCCTTCAAACACCCCGTCTTCATTAAGAGCCTTACAGGAGAAAAATGCTATATCGGCATGGAAATTGGATAAAAATTCTATAGTATGTTCGCCTATCACGGATAGACTTCTTTGTTTGAGAAGCCCGGGACAGATATAACAGTTGATCTCTTTGTTATTATTGACCTGTGTGGCAATATTTAATCCGTTGGTTATTATTGTAATATTTTTAAGGTCGGACATTGTGGGCAGCAGATAGCTTACAGTGGAGGATGAGTCAAGAAAAATGACCATATCGTCATGTAAAAAACTGCGGGCTGATCTTGATATAGCCAGTTTCTTATCTTGATTTTCCATATATCGCATCATTATGGAGTTTTCCATAGAACTTTTAGATATAAGTTTGATGCCGCCATGGTATCTTATAATTATGCCCTCTTCCTCAAGTGCTATAAGATCTCTTCTAAGTGTGGATTTCGATACATAGAGCTTTTTGACAAGAGTATCTATGCTGCAGATCCCGGAACTTGACTTCAGTATATCAAGTATCTGTTCTTTGCGTTCTATATAATTCATAAAACCTCCCTCCGACATTACAGTGAATAATTGTTCATTTCAGTTTCCGGTATTCGTAAAAAACAAAGTATTATCTAATTTATACCATTAAAGAGATAACTTTTATATAGTTTACAACTACATTTGTGAACTATTTTGAACTGTTTTGAACATTTAGAGGTTAATATAATAAAATATTCCAAAAACAAAACCACATATAGACTTTTTTTGTGCACTATACTAGAATGTCGATATAAAGTAATAGAACGTGAAAGATGAATAGTTAAAATAAATAAAATTATCTTTATATATAAAAGATTATTACGCTAAATACACAGATTACTTTAAGTTTGTAATTGAAGTTTTTATATAATTATCAGTAAGTTTTGGTGATCTGTTCTAATAAAAATCAGAAAAACAGGGGCTTGGTATTATGAAAAAAGTACTGGCAATAGATATGGGGGCTACTTCTATAAGAGGTATCATAGGTTATATAGAAGATGGTAGAATCGTGAGTAAAGAAGTTATGAGAATGTCCCACAAAATAGAAGAGAAAGACGCAAGAATGAGATGGGAATGGGACAAGATCATTGACCGTATTGCAGACACTATATGTGAGTATGCGGATGAGATAAGCAGTGTGGCAGTCGATACCTGGGGTGTTGACTTCGGGATATTGGACAGAGACGGCGAGCTTATATCCACACCTATAGCATATAGGGACGAAAAGCATGAGGACGGTTTTTTAGAGGCACTTGAGGCTTTGGGTGAAGAGAATATATTTTTGAATACCGGTAATCAACTTATGTCGATCAACAGTCTTTATCAACTTCTGGCACTGAGGAAATATGCCGCAGATGAATTTGACAAAACGGATAAAGTCCTTATGATGCCCGATCTTGTTAATTATATGCTCTGCGGAGTAAAGTCGGGAGAGGAAACGATCTGGTCGACTTCTCAGATCCTGAATCTGACGAACGGACAGATCAGTGAAAAGATAGTAAAAACATTTGACTTAAAGGCTGATATATTTCCACAAATACATAAACCCGGAGTACTGATAGGAAATACTAAAAATTCTAAGATACAAAGATTGAGGGATAAAGATATAGATGTGATCTCGGTTTGTTCGCATGATACGGCAAGTGCGGTAATACTTACCGAGAGTTTTACAGATCCGGACACTATGTTTTTAAGTTGCGGTACATGGTCGCTTTTCGGAGTCAAGGTAAAAGAAGCCGTGATCGATAAGGAAGTATTTGAAGCGAACCTTACCAACGAACTCGGACTTGACTCGACTACCATGCTTTTTAAGAACCTTACGGGTCTGTATCTTCTGGAAAAGTATAAACATCAGCTTGAAGAAAAGCTTGGTAGAAAGATAGCTTTTTCTGAGATCGGAGAGTATGCAACAAAGTCTTACGAAGAGAATAGAAATCTTGAAAGTCTTGTGGATATGGAAGATGAAAGATTTTCAAGAGAGGATATGGGAGCTAAAGAGGCTATAGATGAGTGTCTGAGGGAAAAGGGATACAAGATCCCGGACAATGATTTCGAGTATTTCAGAATTATTTATGAAAGTATGGTCGACAAGTATCTTAGTGTAAAGAAACTTATCGAAAATATCACCAAAAAGAAGTATAAAAAGCTCCACGTTATAGGCGGAGGAGCGAAATCGGAATTCCTTTGCAGGTTGCTGTGCGACAGACTGGATATGGAAGTTATGGCAGGACCTTATGAGGCATCTGCACTGGGCAATATATTGGTGCAACTTCTTAGTCTGGGAGAAGTAAAAGATATAGAAAGTGCGAAAGAAGCCGCATTCAAATCAGAACCTATAAGAATATTGAATTAATAAATCGGTATAGAAAGTAAATGAGGAGGAACAATATGAGTTATCCAAAGATAGGTATAAGACCGACAATAGACGGACGTTGGGGCGGTGTAAGAGAATCGCTCGAAGAGCAGACTATGGGAATGGCAAAAAGAGCCAAGGAACTTATAGAAAGAGAACTTAAATACCCTGACGGAAGCAGTGTTGAGTGTGTGATATCTCCGACTACAATAGGAGGCGGTGCTGAGGCTGCAAAGTGTGAGGAGTATTTCAGTACACAGAATGTAGTGGGAACACTTACGGTAACACCTTGCTGGTGCTACGGAAGTGAGACTATGGACTTAAACCCCAATACTGTAAAGGCAGTGTGGGGATTTAACGGAACCGAGAGACCGGGTGCGGTATACCTTGCGGCGGTCATGTCAGCTTATGCACAAAGAGGACTTCCCGCATTCTCCATCTACGGACATGAGGTTCAGGATAAAGATGATACAACTATACAGGCGGATGTAGCCAAAAAGATCCTTGATTTCGCAAGATGTGCCGTAGCGGTAGGTGTTATGAAGAATAAGTCCTACGTGAACCTGGGCTCCGTATCAATGGGTATAGCGGGCTCATGTATAGATGTTAATTTCTTCCAGAAGTACCTCGGTATGAGAGCTGAATGGGTAGACATGGTTGAGATATTAAGAAGGATCAACCTTGAAATATACGATCATGAAGAATATGAGAGAGCTTTGGCTTGGGTAAAGGCAAATTGTAAGGAAGGCTTTGATGTAAATGAAGGAAAGAACTTACCTGATGTTATCACCAAGAGCAGATTTGTAGAAGAAGATAAACAATGGGAGTTCTGCGTAAAACACGCACTTATTGTAAGAGATATATTACACGGCAACCCGAATCTTGCAAAACTCGGATGGCATGAAGAAGCTTTGGGAAGAAATGCGATAGCCGGAGGCTTCCAGGGTCAGAGAATGTGGACAGACTGGTTACCTAACGCAGACTTTACAGAAGCAATACTTGCTTCAAGCTTTGACTGGAACGGTAAGAGAGCACCTATTCCTTTTGCAACTGAAAATGACTCACTTAATGCCGTATCTATGATGTTCGGATGGCTGATGAGCGGAAAGGCTGCAATATTCAGTGATGTGCGTACATACTGGTCTAAGGAAGCTGTTAAGAGAGTTACCGGCAAGGAACTTACAGGAAAGGCTTCAGAAGGTATACTGCACCTTATCAACTCAGGTGCAAGCTGTCTTGACGGATCTGCCGCAGCAAAGGATGCTGACGGAAACGGTTGTATGAAGGAGTGGTGGAACTTAAGTGATGAAGATGTTCAGGCTTGCCTCGACGCCACAGATTGGTGCAGAGCGAATTACGAATACTTCAGAGGAGGCGGTTATTCATCACACTTTAGAACACAGGCTGAAATGCCTATGACTATGATTCGTACAAACATGGTTGAGGGAGTGGGACCTACTCTTCAGGTAATAGAAGGATACAGCTGTGTACTTGATGAAGAAGTACACAAGACTCTTGATAACAGAACAGACAGAGCATGGCCTACCACATGGTTCGCACCTATATTAAACGGCAATGCCGCAAAGAGCGTATATGATGTTATGGCAAGATGGGGTGCAAACCACTGCGCAATAGTACACGGACATGTAGGTGACAGACTTATAACATTGGCATCAATGCTCAGAATACCTGTAGCTTTACATAATATAAGCGATGAGAGGATCTACAGACCTCACGCATTCGGAGGATTTGGAACTTCAGATCTTGAAAGCCAGGATTTTAAGGCTTGTGAATATTACGGACCACTTTACAGATAGGCTTTGGAGGAAAAAGATATGTTAATGCAAAAGGAAAGGGCAGAGCTTGTTAAATACGGAAGAAAGCTTGTTGAAGCCGGACTTACAAAAGGTACCGGGGGCAACTTAAGTGTATTTGACAGAGAGGCGGGGCATATGGCTATAACTCCATCCGGCATAGATTTCTTTGAGATAAGAGAAGAAGATATAGTTATAATGGACCTGGACGGAAATGTAGTCGAAGGGCTCAGAACTCCCTCATCAGAGTGGGAGATGCACCTTCTGCCTTATAAACACAGAACCGATATGGATGCGGTAATACATGCACATACAATGTATTCGACAGTACTTGCCTGCCTTCACTGGGATCTGCCGGCAACACATTATATGATAGCTGTTGCGGGAAAAGATGTAAGATGTGCGGAGTATGCAACCTACGGAACACATGAGCTTGCGGTTAATTGCTTAAAGGCGATGGAAGACAGAAATGCGGTACTTCTTGCAAACCATGGAATAGTTGGGGGAGCTAAGGATCTACTTAACGCTTTCAATGTTGTTGAAGAGATAGAATATTGCTCTGAAGTCTATGTTAAAGCCAAGAGTATAGGGAATCCGATAATACTCTCAGATCAGGAGATGGAGCTGATGGCACAAAAATTCAAAACATACGGACAGAAAAAGAGCATAAGATAATACCGGATCAAAAGGAGTTTATATGGGTGAAATAATTCTTACCATGAAAAATATAAGCAAGTCTTTTTCAGGTGTTGCAGCACTTAAGAATGGAGAACTGACACTTGAAGCCGGAGAAGTGGTTGCTCTTATGGGCGAAAACGGTGCCGGAAAGTCGACCCTTATGAAAATACTTACGGGTATTTATGATAAGGATGGCGGAACCATAACCTATATGGGGAATGAGGTTGAATTCAAGGGTCCGGCAGCTTCTGAAAAGGCGGGAATAGCCATTGTGCATCAGGAACTTAATATGATGAGCGATCTGACTGTTGCTCAAAACCTTTTCATAGGAAAAGAGTGCATGAAGGGGCTGTTCATAGATGATGCTTTGATGGTGGAAAAAGCGAAGGCACTTTTCGATGTGCTTAATATAGATATAGATCCGGCTGAGAGGATAGGAGCTTTAACGGTAGGTAAGCAGCAGATGGTCGAGATCGCCAAGGCGATAAGCGGCAATGCTAAGATCATAATATTTGATGAGCCGACAGCTGCACTTACGGATTCCGAAATAGAAGAACTTTTTAAGGTAATAAGGGATCTGAAGAAAAAAGGAACCGGTATCGTATATATTTCTCATAGAATGGATGAGATCAATGTAATATCCGATAAGGTTACGGTTATGCGTGATGGGGAGTTTGTGGGAACTTTGGTGACAAAGGACTGTGATAAAAATGATATTATAAAACTTATGGTAGGCAGAACTATTTTCAGTGAGCCTAAGATGGCGTCAAACGTACCTAAGGATGCTCCGGTGATTCTAAAGTGCGAGCATCTTAGCAGAGGCAAGGCTGTCCGTGACGTAAGTTTTGAACTGAAAAAAGGAGAGATCCTCGGATTCTCAGGTCTTATGGGTGCAGGTAGAACTGAAGTTGCCAGACTTATCTTCGGAGCGGATAAACTTGATGAAGGAAAGATATATATATCAGGTAAGGAAGTTAAGATCAACTCACCCAAGGATGCGGTAGAAGCAGGAATAGGATACCTTTCCGAGGACAGGAAACGATTCGGACTTATAGTCGACAAGTCGGTTGAGGAAAATACCGTTGTGGCATCTCTCAATGATTTTATGAAGGGCTTCTTCATAGATAATGCCAAAGCCAGGAGTGTGTCGGAGAAGTATGTCAAGGAGCTTAAGACAAAGACACCGAGCGTTTCACAACTTGTAAAGAAGCTCTCGGGCGGTAATCAGCAAAAGGTGGTCATAGCCAAATGGCTTGTAAGAAATTGTGATATATTGATATTCGATGAACCGACCAGAGGAATAGACGTAGGTGCAAAAAGTGAGATATATGCACTGATGGAAGAACTTGCAAAGGCAGGCAAATCCATAATTATGATTTCATCAGAACTTCCGGAAGTACTGCGTATGAGTGATAGAATAATAGTTATGTGTGAGGGTAGGATTACAGGTACACTGGATATATCTGAGGCTAATCAGGAAGTTATTATGGAATCAGCTACAAACAGACATTAATAGGAGAAAAGAAATATGGAAAAGCTAAAGAAAATATTTTCAAATCAACAAACTGTTGTGATCTGTGCCTTAGCTTTGATCTGCCTTGCATTTGCAATAATTACACCTAAGGCATTTATACAATCAACCACATTTACCAATATTGCAAAGTCAGCATACTATATAGCCTTTATGGCAATAGGAGTTACTTTTGTAATATCTACCGGAGGTATAGACCTTTCAATAGGTACTGTAGCGATATGTTCAGTACTTGTAGGCGGAACATTGATGGAAAAGGGCATGCCGATGGCATTGGTACTTCTGATCACATTGCTTGTGGGAGCTGCATTCGGACTTATTAACGGACTGATGGTATCAAAGCTCGGACTTCCGGCATTTATAGCCACACTCGGTACAATGATGATGTCAAGAGGACTTGGATCCATAGTATCCAAGACCAAGACTATATCATTTCCGCAAGGATCAAGTGAGGGTGCATGGTTTAGGGAACTCTTTATGATAACAAAAGACGGAATGTTTTTACCTAAAAACTTTCCCACAGGATTTGTACTTTTGGCGATAATAGCTGTAATAATGGCACTTGTATTAAATAAAACAAGAATAGGAAGATATATACTTTCAATAGGTTCCAATAAGGAAGCAAGCAGACTTTCAGGTATAGATGTAGCCAAATACGAAACCATAGCTTATGTATTTTCCGGGATATTTGCGGCGCTTGCGGGTATAGCTTATGTAGCGGTATTCTCAACCGCTCAGCCCAATACAGGTAACGGATTTGAGCTTGATGCCATAGCGGGTGTAGTTATAGGCGGTACCTCTCTGGCAGGTGGTGTAGGATCCATAATCGGAACTATAGTGGGTGTATTCATAATGACAGTACTTAAAATAGGTTTCCCATACATAGGAGTACAATCACACTATCAGCTCTTCATTACAGGTATCATATTGGTATTTGCGGTATACATGGATATATTGAACAGAAAAAGAGAAAAATAAATAGGACTAAGGTCTTAAAATAAGGTTTTATTAAGGAGGAAAGAAATGAAAAAAAGATTTTTAGCAGTAGCAGCTATGGTGGTGGCTTTGGCGTCACTTACAGCATGTTCATCAGGTTCAAGCACAGAGACCACCGCAGCGGCAGGTGAGAGCAGCATGGAACAGTCTGCAGCGGATGGTGAGACTACAGTAGCACAAGAGGCTGCATCAGGAGATATGCACATTGACGTTATCGCAAAGGGCTTCCAGCATCAATTCTGGAAGGCTGTAGAGCAAGGATCAAACAAGGCAGCTAAGGAGTTTGGAGTAACAGTTACTTTCCAAGGTCCCGACAACGAGTCAGCTATAGCTCAGCAGGTTGAGTATCTTAACGCAGCCATTGCAAAGCAGCCAACAGCGATCTGTCTTGCGGCACTTGATACAACAGCTTGTCTTGATGCTATAAAAGATGCTCAAAGCAAGAACATACCTATAATAGGTTTCGACTCAGGTGTGCCTGATGCTCCGGAAGGTGCTATAAAGGCAAATGCGGCTACAGACAACAAGGCAGCCGGTGAACTTGCAGCAACAGAGATGTATAAGCTTATTGAAGATAAGATCAAATCAGCAAGCGGTACAGTAAGAATAGGTGTCGTAGCTCAGGAGTCAAACTCTCAGTCTATAGTTTCAAGAACTAAGGGATTTGTAGACAAAATGGTTGAGCTTGTAGGTAAGGATGATGTGTCAGTTGAAGGGCATGACAGCTTAAAGGCAGAGAAGGCAGGAGCGAAGGTAGTTATCGAAGTAGGTATACCTGCAGAAGTTAAAGATGCGGATGCGGTTGCTGTAGCTTCAGCTATACTTGAAAAAGACGATCTTATCGCTATCTACGGTTCAAATGAATTCGCAGCTAACGCAATAATAACAGCTAACGAAGGACTTGATAAGTTAGGTGAAGGTAAGGTGGTAGCAGTAGGTTTTGACGCAGGTGCCAAGCTTTTAGATGCTATCTCAGCTAAGACATTTGCAGGTGCTGTAACTCAAGATCCTGTACAGATAGGATATCAGGCAGTAAAACTTGCTGTAGCGGCAGCTAAGGGCGAGACAGTAAAAGATGTTGATACAGGAGCTTTATGGTACAATGCTGATAATATGGATGCACCTGAAATAGCTCCATGTTTATACAAGTAATATAAAATATAAGACATAATTTCATAATATTCCGATTTGAGCGAGGAGGGGCTGTCGTAATGATCGCCCCTTTTCGCTTAAAAAGTAATGATCCGGAAAGGAGAAAAAAATGTTAAAAGGAATACCTAAAATAATATCACCGGACTTATTAAAATATTTATCCGAAATGGGACACTCGGACAGACTTGTAATAGCGGACGGGAATTTCCCGGCTGCTTCATTTGCAAAAAACAGTAAGCTTATCAGGATGGACGGTCATAATGTACCTGAGATATTGGATGCAATATTACAGATATTCCCTCTTGATACCTATGTCGACAGTCCGGTAACATTAATGGAAAAAGTGGCGGGAGATACGGTGGAAACTCCTATATGGGATGAATTCGAAAAGATAGTCTCAAAGTATGATGAAAGAGGTAAAAATGCCGTAAGTCATATGGAAAGATTCGAGTTTTACGATGCAGCGAAGACATCATATCTTATTATAGCCACAACGGAAGCTGCACTTTATGCGAATGTAATGTTGCAAAAGGGCGTTATAAAATAAATTTTAATATATACATAGACAGTTAAGTAAAAAGCACAGGTTGTGAGACTTATCAAACTTTTCAAAAGGCAGAAGTTTATAAGTTAAACAGCCTGTGTTTTGATTTTGAGGTAAATAATATTGCTTTTTATTAAAATGTAAGAATAGTGTACTTTTTTTAAAATCGATAGCTTATAAGCTTAAATGTCGCTACAATATAGAATATCGCTTTAATTTTAAATAGTAAAATCATGCTTTTTATGATATATTAGATGAATATTATAATAAGGTATTTATGTACTGACGTAAATAAAAGGAAGGTGTAATATGTTGATAGGGGCACTTGAAGCTGGTGGCACAAAAATGGTATGTGCGGTAGGAGATGAGAACGGTAAAATATTGGATAGGATATCGATACCTACAGAAACTCCGGATGTAAGTATGCCTAAAATGATAGAATATTTTAAGTCTAAAAATATCGAAGCATTGGGAATAGGTTGTTTTGGACCTATAGATCTTAACAGAGATTCAAAAACATACGGTTATATTACTTCAACGCCTAAAAAGGGATGGAGAGACTTTGATATAGTAGGAAGTTTTGCTAAAGAACTTAATGTTAAAGTAGGCTTTGATACCGATGTCAATGCTTCGCTGTTGGGAGAGCATACTTACGGTATGGCTAAAGGTCTTGATACTGCCATATATATTACCGTAGGAACCGGCATAGGTGTGGGAGTTATGGCAAACGGTAAGCTTTTACACGGAATGATGCATCCCGAAGCAGGTCATATGTTGATAATAAAACATAAGGATGATATGTATGAGGGTAATTGCCCCACACACGGCAATTGCTTTGAGGGTATGGCATGCGGACCTGCCATAGAGGCAAGATGGGGTAAAAAAGGTATAGAACTTTCCAAGGAGCGTAAGGTATGGGAGCTTGAGGCTTATTATCTGGCTCAGGCAATATACAGCTATATGCTTATCCTTTCACCGAAGCTTATCATACTGGGCGGCGGAGTTATGAAGCAGGAGATACTTTTCGATCTTATAAGAAAAGAAGTTTATAATCTTAATAACGGTTATCTTAAGTCAAAGGAACTCAACTATCCGGATAAATATATAGTACCTGCATCATTGAATGACGATCAGGGTATAATGGGCTGTGTGAAGCTCGGACTTAATGCCCTTGAGGAGTAAAAAGTATATAATGATTAAGATATACCGATTGATTCAAAGTGTATGGCAAGGGATAGCCGAGTTAAAAAGGTATATATTGATCGAAATACACTTGTATGGAAGGAATCAAGATTTTAAATGTTTGAATTTATAAAAAATAAGATCAAAGATAAGGATCTGACCATAATCAGCTATCTTATCTTTGGAGTATTGACTACCGTAGTGGATTGGGCTGTATACAGTTTGCTCAGGTTGACCGGACTTAATTATTTTTTCAGTAATACCATAGCCTGGGAAGCAGCTGTTTGTTTTTCGTTTATTACAAATAAAACTATGGTTTTTAACAGTAAAAGTTTTGATAGATTTATTTTAATAAAAGAATTTATAAGCTTTACCGGAGCGAGGTTATTCAGTTTTGCACTTCAAATAGTGGGAATAAAATTCATGATAGACTATGCAAATATCAACGAATATATTGCAAAAGCTGTGATGAGTGTAGTCGTTATAGTATGTAATTATGTGCTAAGTAAGATACTGGTATTTAAGACGGATGTAGTAAAATAATATTTTGATCAATAACAGTTTAACCATGAAATAAACATTAGGATATACAAAATAAATTTGTGTACGGTTTTCATGGTTAAACTGTTAATTTATTAAAGTAATGCGGGGTAATATATGAAGAATGTAAGTTGGTTTAAAACTCAGGATGCATATGTGGCAGCATTTTTAATGCCTGTACTTATCATGATCCTTATATTTATACAAAGGGGGATAGTGCCGTTTGGAGATGAAAGTTTCCTCAGGATGGATATGTACCACCAATACGCACCTTTCTTTTCCGAATTCAAATATAAATTATCGCATGGCGGAAGTTTGCTTTATTCTTGGCACTTAGGTTTGGGGATCAACTTTGCGGCTCTTTATTCATATTATTTGGCAAGTCCATTGAACTGGCTTATAATTTTGGTACCGCAAAAATTCGTACTGGAATTCATGGCTTATATGATAGTATTTAAGATAGGTCTGTCCGGTCTTAGTTTTGCTTATTATCTTAGGAAACATTCAAAGTTTGAGAGTTTCGGAATAGCTTTCTTCGCAATATTCTATGCACTTTCGGGATATATGGCAGCCTATAACTGGAATATAATGTGGCTTGATTGTATCGTTCTTTTTCCGCTCATAATGCTCGGTTTGGAAAGTCTGGTATACGAAAGAAAATTTATACTCTATACTCTTTCCCTGGCTATGAGCATATCATCAAACTATTACATATCCATAATGATATGTTTATTTTTGGTTTTTTATTTTTTCTCACTTTTAATTATAAAACCGGTCAATGGATTTAAGGACCTTTTCATATCAGGTATTCAATTTGCCGTATTCTCCATACTTGCTGCGGTAATATCTCTGGTTATACTTTTGCCAGAGATCTATGCACTTATGAGTACCGCTTCCGGAGAATTTAATTTCCCCAAGTCTTATTCCGAATATTTTTCCATCATAGACATACTTGCAAGACATATGCCCAATATAGAGACACATACGGGACTTGACCATTGGCCCAATATATACTGCGGTGTGGCGGTGTATATATTTGTTATTCTATATCTTATAAATGATAAGATAAGGCTGAGGGAAAGAGCGGTCTATGCGGTTTTATGCATATTTTTATTTGCGGGTTTTTCTATAAATGTACTTAATTATATATGGCACGGGCTGCATTACCCCAACTCTCTTCCGGCAAGACAAAGCTTTATATACATTTTTATAGTATTATATATGTCATATAAAGCCTATGAAAATATGTACAAAACAAGCACGAAACGCATAGGTACAGCGGTTTTAACAAGTATTGCCTTTATTCTTATAGCTCAAAAGACGGTAACGGAGGGCAATATACATTTTATAGTTTATTATATTTCGATGATTCTGATAGGAGTCTACGGGCTGCTTTTATATGTTTATAAAAAAGGAAAATTAAATATAAATATACTTTTGTTCGTGGTTTTGGGAGTCGTATCGGTAGAGGCTGCGATCAATACCACCGTTACGAGTGCCTCAACGGTAAATAAGACCGAATATACCAGAGACAATGCTTCTGTAAGGTTACTGCTTTCGGGGATAGATACCAAGCTTTACAGAGTTGATAAAACCGAAAGAAAGACCAAGGATGACGGTGCCTGGTTAAACTTTAATTCAGTATCTTTATTCTCCTCGGTGGCGGACGCTTCACTTACTGATTTTATTAAGAAACTCGGTGCGGAAGCTTCTACGAATGCTTATTCCATCACGGGGGCAACTCCGCTTTTTGATATGCTCACTTCTGTGAAATACGCTTTATATAACGGAGAGAGTAATAATAAGAATCTTAAGCTTATCAACAGCGACAAAGACACCTATCTGTATGAAAATCCCTATGCTTTGCCCATAGGATATGTTATAAGCAGGGATATAGAGGATAATTGGGTAAGAGACCTTAACAATCCTGCGGAGGTACAAAACGATCTGAGCAATCTGCTAGGCTTAAAGGCGGTGATGGAAAGAGTTGACGGAAAACTTGAGGGCAGCAGCTATACCTTCCGTGCCGACAGGGAGGGTCTTTACTATATATATGTGACCAATCCGAATGTTGAAGATGCGATAGTTTCAAGACTTGACAGCAATAAAACCTATGAGAACCTAAACCGCAGGTACCTCATAGAATTGTATGATGTGAAGGCGGGAGAGGAGATAAGTATAAGCTCCGATACTGATGATGAGAATATAGAAGCAAGTGTATACAGGTTTGATTATGAGGCACTGAAAGGTATCTATGATGTTTTTTCAAAAGAGCCTATGGAGATCACAAGCTATGGGGATGACCATATCAATGCAAATGTGACCTTATCACAAAACGGAGTGCTTATGACTTCCATACCTTATGATAAGGGTTGGACGGTGACGGTCGACGGTGTCAAAGTCGCTACAAGAAGAGGATTCGATTCATTCCTTGCGGTGGATATGCAGGTAGGTACACATACCGTCTCATTCAAATATGTTCCGCAAGGGCTTATATACGGTGCTTTAGGCACATGTGGCGGTCTTATATTGCTGGTGATGATCTTCTTGAGCCTTAAATTTATAAAAAAGAAAAAGTATAAAAAGGCTGAGACTCTAAAAGAAGATCGGGATGAAGAAGCTGATTCTGAAAAAGAGGAAAGCTTGGATAGTATAGAAGAAAAGCTCTCTAAAAGAGAGGCAATGACAGGAGAAAAGGAAAGCCGTATAAAAGAGCAACATTTGTCGAAAGTATCAAGTTTTGAGAGGTCTGAAGAAAAGATGCACGGCACAGAAGGTATAGTAAGAGAAGGAAAAAGAGCGATAGACCAAAATAATAATGAGGTCGGCTCCGTCAAGTCGGATCATCCTAAAAGTGCTGACAGTACGGAAAATAATAGATAAACAGAAAAATATAATTAATTAGGAGTTTAAATAAGAAGTCTGAGTCTGTATGAAGAAGAATGATATTATATTAATAGGAGCGTTACTCGTCGTAAGTATCATATGTCTTGTATATATGTATGTGACGAGAAGTAGCGGCAAGGTTGCCGTGCTTACTTACGGAGATAAAAAAGAAGCAAGGTTATCGCTTGAAAAGGACGGTATATATGACTATGAGAGTAACGGATATACCATACACATAGAAGTGAAAGATCATGCGGCGGCATTCGTGCAAAGTCCCTGCCCGGATCATCTTTGTGAACACTACGGATATCTGAGGAATGAGGGGGCGATGGCTGTATGCCTTCCGGCAATGGCTACACTTACCATAAGAGATTGATGGGGCTGTTTTTGCAGACAGATAAAGCGGATATATAGAAAGTATGTGTTGTAATATCAGGCTGCTTTGAAGGCAGGCTGATATCAATACCGGTTGTGTATCAACTCTATAAGAAATATGGTTTTTTTTGCAAGTGATCGGATGGGTAATAAGTTTTGTATTTGCCTAAAAAAATGATAGGACTGCTTTTTATAAGCAGTCCTATATTAATATCTAAGAACGTTTTAAGTTTTGCCTAAACTTGAAAAAAGATATAAGGCTTATAAAAGTTACCTGTAGATAGAGCCGATCGGCTCTTCACCGGTTACAGATAACAGTTAGATCATATTTTCAGGTCTTACTATTTCGTCAAATTCCTGTTCGCTTAAGAAAGAGAGTTTGACACAGGCTTCTTTTAGAGATATACCTTCTCTGAATGCAAGCTTTGCTGTCTTTGCGGCATTGTCGTAACCTATATAAGGATTTAGTGCTGTTACGAGCATTAATGAATTATGTAGGTTTTCTTGCATTTTGTCAACATTTGCCTCTATACCCACGCAGCATTTATCATTGAATGAATTAATGGCATCGCTCAACAGATTTACCGATTGAAGGTAGTTATAAATAATGACCGGCATATATACATTTAATTGAAAGTTACCCTGACTTGCAGCGACGGATATTGCGGTATCGTTGCCCATTACCTGAACGGCAACCATCGATAGGGCTTCGCATTGTGTGGGGTTTACCTTGCCCGGCATTATAGAGCTTCCGGGTTCGTTTTCGGGAATAACTATCTCTCCGAGACCGCATCTTGGACCGCTGGCAAGCCATCTGATATCATTGGCTATCTTTAAAAGATCGCAGGCAAGAGCCTTGATAGCGGCATGAGAAAATACAAGTTCATCCTTGGAACTGAGTGCATGGAATTTATTTTCCGCACTTGCAAATCCCAGTCCGGTTATTTCTTCGGCTGCCCTTGCCGCTTCCATACCGAAATCTTTGGGGGCATTAAGTCCCGTTCCCACAGCAGTAGCACCCAGAGCCAGATCCAAAAGATATTCACTGCTTGAGAAGATCAGACTCAGGTCTCTTTCGAGAGTACTTCTCCAACCGCTTATCTCCTGTGCAAAACTTATAGGAGTGGCATCCTGAAGATGTGTACGCCCGGACTTTATAACATTTATATATTTACCTTCAAGCTGTATAAAGGTATCTATAAGTTTTGAGACCGCAGGTACCAGGCTGTCCCTCAAAGAAAGAACAGCGGCTATATGCATGGCGGTAGGGAAGGTGTCGTTGGAACTTTGGGACATATTTACATCATCGTTGGGATGTAATAATGCCTTTTGAGCAATATCATTGCCTCTGTTGGCTATGACTTCGTTGACATTCATATTGGTCTGAGTGCCGCTTCCGGTCTGCCATACGGCGAGAGGAAAGTGTCTGTCATGCTGACCTTCAAGTATTTCGTTGCATACCGTATTGATAAGTTTATATTTTTCTTCGCTTAATTTACCTAAAAGGCAGTTGGCTTTTGCAGCGGATTTTTTTAAGACAGCAAAGGCGTATATGATCTCCTTCGGCATCTTCTCGCTGCCTATTACAAAGTTTTCATAGCTTCTTTGAGTTTGGGCACCCCAGTATTTGTCGGCAGGTACTTTTACCTGCCCCATGGAATCTTGTTCGATCCTGTAATTCATAAATAAAGGTCCTTTCAATTATTTTCTGATTGCAACCAGTTTGCAGATCTTTTGACCGTTTTGAGAAAATTTCTCCTCGTATTCACTCATGATATTTTCAATTCCCCCTTCGTTATGAAGATCATAGGTGAAAAACTCAAGCTCAAAATCAGAGTTTTTTACACTTTCCAAAGAATAATCAAAAAGATCCGTATTATCGGTTTTAAACTCTAGTTTCGATCCCGTCTTCAGAATCTTAGAGTATATATCAAGAAAATACTTGTCGGTAAGTCTCCTGTGGCTATGCCTTGCCTTAGGCCAGGGATCTGAAAAGTTAAGATATATTTTTGATACCTCTCCGGGTTCGAATACATCATTTAATATTGCGGCATCTATGCAGGAATAGTAAAGGTTATCGTAAGCACCGGCTTTTTCACTTGCTTTTTTTTCAAGTCTCAGACGCTGTATTGCTTTCATAAGCACCGAGGTATACTTTTCTATGCCGATAAAGTTGATATCGGGGTACCTCGCTGCCATACGCCTTATAAAAAGCCCTTTTCCCATGCCTATTTCTATATGTATCTCATTTTGGTCGTTAAAAAGCGAGTTCCATCTGCCTTTATACGTGCGGGCATCCATATCTTCTATACATTCATCTGCTTCATGTATAAAATCCTCACAGCCCTTTATATGTCTAAGTCTCACTGAAATTCTCCTGATTCCTTAAAGTAGTTTTATAGATTATATATCACATCCGGATTCTTAACAAGATATATGGGTAGAAACACACCTTATTTCAATCATCACGCAAGCAAATCCAAGGCAAGATAAGTTTATAATGATTTATGCTGCAAAAATCATACCCCCTTCAATGATTGCTATATCAATACAACTTCTGTATAATTAAATACATAAACTAAAGTAAAAATGTCTATCAACTTTGTAAAGGAAGAAAATCATGTATATTTTGGGTCTGGATATAGGCGGAACTAAGTGTGCGTCTGTATTAGCTGCTGTTAATAATGACAATATAGAATTTTTAGATAGATATGAGATAAAGACTACCTCTGATTGGAGGTATATTCTCGGGCTTCTTTGTGACCGGGCAAATGAAAAAGCCAAGGAGATGGGGATCATATTAAGCTCGGTAGGGATATCCTGCGGAGGTCCTCTAAGTGCCGACAGAAAATACATTCTTTCACCTCCGAATCTATACGGTTGGGATGAAGTACCGGTGGTAGAGTTTGTGAAAGATCGTTGTAAAACAAGAGCTTACCTTGAAAATGATGCCGATGCCTGTGCACTTGCGGAATTCAGATACGGTGCGGGATCAAAGAGTGAGAGCATGATATTCCTGACATTCGGTACAGGCTTCGGAGCCGGTATAATACTGGAAGGAAAGCTCTACAGAGGTGTAAGCGGCATGGCAGGAGAAATAGGTCATGTAAGGATAGCCGAAGACGGACCGGTAGGCTACGGAAAGGAAGGAAGCATGGAAGGTTATGCCTCCGGAGGCGGTATAGCAAGGCTTGCTTACAGTTACGGGATCAAAGCACCGGAAGGTGGCGAGCTTAGTGCAAAATACGTTATAGAGGCGGCAAGAAACGGTGACAAGGAAGCACTCAGAGTGGTAAATACTTCAGCTTCAAAACTCGGGAAAGGTCTTGCTATACTGGTGGATCTGTTAAATCCGGATACTATAGTGATCGGAAGTATATACAGCAGAGCCGAGGATATGTTTAAGGATATAGTAGACCGGGAATTGAAAAAAGAATGTCTTAAAGGTACCTATGAAGCGGTACGTATACTTCCGGCGGGACTGACGGAAAGAATAGGCGATTACGGTGCGGTCTGTGCCGCTTTATACCATGTGGAATAAAAAGATCAAGGAGATTTTATGCTTAAGGTTCTTATAGCGGACGATGAGTATAGGATCTGTCACCTGATCAATTCTATCATTGATTGGGAGAAACTTGGCATGAAGGTCGTGGCTATGTGCCAGGACGGGGTTGAGGCTCTTGATAATATAAAGAGCCTATCTCCCGACATAGTTATAACCGATATAAGGATGCCGGGTCATGACGGAATAGAACTTATCGATATATGCTCCGAATTTGAGAAAAGACCGGAATTTATAATAATAAGCGGATACAGACATTTTGAGTATGCAAGGAGCGCAATAAAATACGGTGTCAATGATTATTTGCTAAAACCCATAAAAAAAAGCGAATTGAATGCCACACTGAAAAAAATTTCGGATCAATATATGAATTTGACAAAGGATCATAATTCAGAGACGGAGTTTATCAACAGACTTAAGAATGATGATGAAGTTTTGAGAAATATGTACATATCAAGCCTTTTATACAGAGAAAGCCAGAAATACAGAAATAAAGAGCTAAAAGAGATCAATTCCGAGTTTCACTATCATATGAGAGAGGGTCTTTTTGCCGTGTCAATAATAAAACTTGACGGCAATGCCGTTCGGGAAAGTACTGATATAGATTTTATTTTGGCTAACATTGCGGAAAAACTCAAAACTCAGCTTTCCGACTGTGTCTTTGATCATGCGGTCATGTCCGAGGATAACTGTATGTATATATTATTGAATTTTTCAAATGAGTACGGTGAGAGGATCAAAAAAGAGCTTAAAACATTGTTTGAAGAGTTATTGATCAAAAAATCCATGTTCTATAATTTAAAAGTGACCATGTCTCTTTCGGAATTTAAGGATGATGTCAATGCTTTCGAGAATTTGTTGAAAAGTGCGAAATATCTTATAGAGGATAGGATAATTCAAGGTACTGATAAATTTATATCAAACAATGAAAGAAAGTACTGCAATCTTACGGAGACTCATGTATTTACAGAGTTTAACAAGGATATAATGCAGGCTTTGGAAAGTATGAATGAACTTAAGGTAAGAAGATGCATACGAAGACTAAAAGAACAGATCACGGATATTAAGGGGATCACCGGTCATGATATCATACAGATGACAAAGGAAGTTTGCAATTTGTATATATTTTTCATAAAAAGACAGCAACTTTTTATGGAAGATAATTTTTTGGAAGAGTACAACAATAAAGTACAAGCTTGCAGCAGTATGGATGAGCTTTTCGATCATTTGCTTTCATACATAGGCAATGCTTTTGAAAAGGCGGTCTACCTCAAAAAACAAGAGGAAAATAAGCCGGTAAGATTGGCAAAGGAGTATATAAAAGAGAATTATCAAAAGTCCATAAGCCTGGAAGATGTAAGCGCTTATGCCGGTCTGTCCGCTGCGTATTTAAGTACTGTATTCAAGAAAGAGACGGGGGTATCTTTTTTGGAGTATTTATCAAAGCACAGGATAGATAAAGCCAAGCAGCTGTTAAAAGAGACTTCACTTTCCGTTGCGGCGGTGTGTGAAGAAGTGGGCTACACCGATCTTAGACATTTTACCAAAACCTTTGTAAAATATGCCGAATTAAAGCCCAACGAATACAGAAAACTTTATTCGTAAATAAAGGAGAGTTTGTGAATAAGAGAAAAGTATATGTATCTGATAGGATATTATTTGCGGTTGCAGTAGGAGTATTGCTTTTTGTCATGATCTTACTGCTGCTTTTTTATGTAAACCTATACGGTCCGAATCCGGTAACGAAAATATTTGCGGTATTTTTAACATTAATATTTATTGTATATCTTTCGCTTTGCTATAGATTTATATTGCTTCCCATTAAAGAGACTATGGCAGTATATAAACAGTTTGCAAAGGCTGATGTATGGGAGGATATGTTCAGGCTCAGATACCCAATTTCCAAGCAGAGTGAAGCGGTCATCAAAAGGATGAAGACTATTTTCAATAAAGATAAACTCTTAAGTATATCCAAAAAGGAAGCACAGTATCTGGCATTGCAAAACCAGATAAATCCGCATTTTTTATATAACACACTGGAAGGGATAAGAAGTGAGGCTATAATCTGCGGTCTGGACAGTGTTGCCGAGATGACGGAGGCACTTGCCACATTTTTCAGATACACGATATCACATCCGGAAAATCTCGTATCATTGGAAGATGAACTTGAAAATATAGAAAATTATTTTTATATACAGCAATTCAGATTCGGTGATAGGCTTGCACTAAAGATCGAATATGATAACGGCTTGGATCTGGCAAGATCGGATATACTCGATCTTAAACTTCCCAAGCTTACTTTGCAACCGCTGGTTGAGAATGCCATATATCACGGGATAGAAAGGAAGATAGGCAAGGGACATATAATTATCAAGGTCACTTTGACGGATGAAAGACTTATAATAAAGGTATCCGACGACGGGATAGGTATGTCAAAAGAAAGGCTTCAAAGTATCAATACGAAACTTAAAGGTCTTTCTTTGGAAGGAAGAGAAGAAAGTTCCAAGGGAGGAATAGCTCTTATAAATGTTAACGATCGTATAAAGCTTTTGTTCGGAGAAGACTACGGACTGTATCTGTACAGTCAAAAGGGTGCGGGTACGGATATAGAGATAAGTCTTCCCGTAGTAAGACATTCGGGAGAAGTGTAGAATGAAAAGAGAGCTTCTGAGAATAGATCATGTAACCATAACGGAGAACGAAGAGATACTTTTGAATAATATAAACTTCAATATGTACAGCTTCGAAATAATGGGATTTATTGCCAAAGAGGAAAAAGGAGTTTCAAAATTTATCGAGCTTATATGCAGGAATATTGCCATCAATACAGGCAGTGTATGGTTTGCCGGTAATATAGTAAACAGGTATTCTTACAGCGATAATCAATTGAACAAAGTATATCTTCTGGAGGAAAAAAGTCATCTGGTAGAGTCGCTTAGTATAGCCGATAATATATTTGTATTAAGACAGGGTTTTAAGAAACTCATAATCAGTGAAAGAGTGCTTGAAAAGCAGGTGATGCAGTATATCAAAGAGCACAGATTAACTATAGATATTTACAGTAATATATCGGATCTTAGCAGTATAGACAGGTGTATAGTAGAGCTTATAAAGGCTGATATCATGGGCTATAAGCTTATAATAGTCGATAATCCGGCAAGCTATCTGACCAAGAACGAGCTGGAGGAGCTTTATAAAGTCCTGCTTATGCTTAAAAAGAAGGGCATATCCGTATTATATATAGGAAATCACCATGAAGAGGTTTTTAACATAGCGGACAGGACTTCCTTGTATTCGGACGGATATATAAAGAAGGTATTTGACTATGAAGAAATGACGGACGGCAATATAAAACCTTATATCAGCGAGTGGTTTTTCGAGTCTTCCAAGCTTCATGAAGTTTCTTTTGCGGGTGAGGAAGAAAGATCGGTGCTTTTTTTCGATAAGGTATATTATAATGTCACCAAGGGTCTCAGCTTTGCTTTATCAAAAGGTGAATGTCTGACACTGATAGATATGGATAACGGTCTGGCGCAAGAGATCTCGGATATACTTACCGGCAATATACATATAAAGTCGGGCAAGGTCATCATGTCGGGCAGAAATTGCACCGACAGTCTGTACGGAAGTAATAATATTATAGATGAGAATATTCTGATACTGTCGGGAGATCCTACCGAGAAGAATTTATTTAAGGATATGTCTTATCTTGATAACCTGATGTTTATGCTGGACAGAAGATTAAAAAAGAGCATTATAAAAAACAGTATAAGAAGAAGTATATACAGGGAATATAAGGATGTGGCAGGGGATTCCATCAACGAAAAAAATCTGAAAAATCTTAAATTCACAGAACTTATAAAACTGGTATATCTTAAGGTGCTTATATACAGACCGAAGCTTGTATACTGTATACAGCCGCTAGCCAGAGGAGATATGCTTGCCAGAGTGAAGATATTGGGACTTATAAAAGAACTTATGTCGGCAGGTATATCCGTACTTATAGTTTCCACAAACTGCTCGGACTTACTTGAGGTCGCCGACAGGGTTTCGTTTATTGAACACGGAAGGATAAAAGCTTCTTATGATAAAGAAGAGTTTGACAGTATTTCTAAATAAAGTCGAAAGATTGACTACATAAATCAAAAGAATACCACCTTTTATATTTACAATTAAATATTATAATAGTTTATAATTGGTTTAGGTGTTTAACGCCCAAAACAATGTTAATAGTTGAAGAAAGGTCAGGAATATTATATGGGTGATGTTATAGTTTCCATGAAAGGTATATGTAAAACATTCCCCGGGGTTAAAGCACTTGACAATGTTGACTTTGAGCTTAAGTCGGGAGAGGTTATGGCGCTTCTTGGCGAGAACGGTGCCGGCAAATCCACTCTGATGAAGATCTTGAGCGGAGTGTATACCAAAGACGGAGGTACTCTTAAGGTCAACGGTACGGAATATGAACATATGAATCCTAAGCTGGCACAGCATGTGGGAGTTGCGATAATACATCAAGAGCTTAATATGTGTAAGCATCTTTCGGTTGTGGAAAACATGTTTTTAGGAAGAGAGCTTATAAAAAACGGCACCCTGGACAATGCTAAAATGGAGGCGGAAGCCAAAAAAGTGCTCAGCTCTCTGGGAATAGATATAGACCCGAGACATATAGTGGGAGATATGTCCGTATCAAAGCAGCAGATGGTAGAGATAGCAAAGGCTCTTTCTATCAATGCGAAGATACTTATTATGGATGAGCCTACCTCATCATTGACCGCAAGGGAGATAGAGGAGCTTTTTAAGATCATAAAGCAGTTAAGGGAGAACGGATGCGGTATCGTATATATATCTCACAGACTTGAAGAGCTTAAGGAAATAGTTGACAGAGTTACCATCATGCGAGACGGTAAATATATAAGTTCCGCCAATTTCGCCGATGTGTCCATGAATAAGATCATATCAGATATGGTCGGAAGAGAGATCACAGAACAGTTCCCGAGAGTGAGCTGTAAAAAGGGCGAGAAGATATTCGAAGTAAAAAATCTTAATGCCGGTAAAATGGTAAGAAATATAAACCTTTCATTATATGAAGGAGAGATAGTGGGACTTGCCGGATTAATGGGAGCCGGAAGAACAGAAACTACCAGAGCTATATTCGGAGCGGATCCCAAAACAAGCGGAGAGATAATTCTTGACGGTAAAACTTTAGATATAAAATGTCCTATGGATGCGATCAAAGCAGGTGTCGTACTTGCACCTGAGGACAGAAAAAAAGACGGTTTATGTACGGGCTTAAGTATAAGACATAACCTGGCACTTCCAAACCTTGATTATATATGTAATGTATTGGGAGTTATAAACTCAAAACGTGAGGATGATTTATGCAACAAGGCTGTTGAGAATCTTAGGATAAAGACACCTAATGTAGAGGTGAATTCCGGAACTCTTTCGGGAGGTAATCAGCAAAAAGTCGTTGTCGGAAAATGGCTTGCAAGAGATTCCAGAGTCGTTATATTCGATGAACCCACAAGAGGAATAGATATAGGTGCTAAAGTAGAGATCTATAATCTTATGAATGAGCTGAAAAAGAACGGAATCGCCGTAATGTTCATATCCTCTGAGATGCCGGAGTTAATGGGGATTGCAGACAGGATCATGGTTATGTGTGACGGAAGGATCACCGGAGAATTAAGTGTAGAGGAAGCCACACAAGAAGAAATTATGAGAATGGCGGCTGACTTTGAGAAGAAGCAGTCCGATGTTAAGGAGAAAGTAAATGGGTAAGAAGATTTTTGCAATGAGAGGGCTGGGAGCCGCAGTTACAGCCTTTGTGGGGTTGATAGTCATATATATATCATTCGGTATGATAGATAAGAATGTTTTTTCCAATCAGAACTTTATGAACCTTTTGAGATCCATGTCAAAATATTTACTTATAGGTATAGGACAGAGCTACCTTCTTATAACAGGTAACATAGACCTTTCTCTGGGTTCCATGGTCGGAATGAGTGCCATGATCACGGCGACTATGATGACTTTAGGTATCAATCCTTTGTTGGCTATGCTGGTTGCATTGCTCGGATGTCTGGTAGTCGGTATCGTTAACGGAAGCCTGGTAAGTAAGTTCAAACTGCCTCCGTTCATAGCCACACTCGGAACTATGTTCGTAGCAAGAGGTATAGCATATATAGTTAATAACAACAGAAATACAGATGCTATCGAGACAGGTGTAGGTAAAGAAGCTGCGGAAGCTTATAAGGACTTTTTCTATTACGGAAAAACACTTGGTGTGTTCAATGCATTTTGGATCGCACTTGTAGTATTTATAATAGCATTTTTCATATTACAAAAAACCAGGACCGGAAGACATATATATGCGATCGGTTCCAACGTTGAGGCGGCAAAGCTTTCAGGTGTTGATGTAGTAGCTACTACCATCAAAGCCTATGTTATGGGGGCGGTATGTGCTTGTATTGCAGGTTTCATACTCTGTGCACAGGCAGGTATGGGTAATATGGAAGCCGGAAATATGTACGAGATGTACGGTGTTGCCGCAGGTGTTATCGGAGGAGTATCTCCTCTGGGAGGTTCGGGACTGTTGCTGGGAACCTTTGCGGGTGCCGCAGTCTGGCAGACACTTGAGAACGGTCTTAATATGATAGGTGCTCAGGTAGGTATACAAAGAATCATCATCGGTGTCATAGTGGTACTTGCCGTATTGCTTGATGTCGTATTCAGATCCGGAGTTAAAAAATCTAAATAAACAGCTTGCTGTATTAAATGCTATATCATGAGCAAATAATATAGTGACTTTTATAAAATAAAATATATTTTTATTAAGGAGGATTCATCATTATGAAGAAGAGAGTTTTAGCATTGCTCGGCTGTGCAATACTCAGTATGGCTACTGTTATGGGTTGTAGTGCAAAGCAGGAGGAGACAACTGCTGCTGCGGATGCAACAAGTATGGAAGCGTCAGAAGAAACCAAAGCTGCGGCTGAAGGTGAAAGCAAGGAAGCTTCAGGAGATCTTAAGATCGCACTTATAACCATGGACTCTATAGACCAGCACTGGGTAAAGCTTAACGAGGGTGCACAAGAGGCAGCTAAGGAGCTTGGAGCCGAGGTTACATTCATGTCACCTAACACCAAAGATGACGCTCAGCAGATAGAGAGTGTTAACAACGCTATAGCAGGCGGATACAAGGCTATAGTAATAGCTGCTAACGGTCCTGATGCTATATCATCAGCACTTAAAGAAGCAACAAGTAGCGGAATCAAGCTTGTATACGTTGACTCACCTGCAAACGTAGAGGCAGAGGCAACATATTCAACAGATAACGAAGCAGCGGGCAAGACAGCCGGAGAAGAAATGATCAAGGCTCTTGAGGCAGCAGGTATAACTTCAGGAGACATAGGAATCGTCAATGTAAATGCAGCTACAGATTCAACTGTAAAGAGAGAAAAGGGATTCAGATCTGCTTTCGAAGGAAAGGGATATAACTTACTTGAAACTCAATACGGTGAAGGTGATGCCGCAAAGTCTCAGACTATAGCTGAGAACTATATCACACAGGGTGTTGTAGGTATCTTCGGATGTAACGAAGGTTCAACAACAGGTACAGGAAACGCTATCAAGGCTTCAGGAAAAGAGATAATCGGTGTAGGCTTCGATTATTCAGATGCTATAAGCAACCTTATAAATGACGGATATTTACTTTGCACTATGGCACAGAACCCTGACGTAATGGGTAAGAAGGGTATTGAAGCTGCTGTTAAGGCTATATCAGGAGAGTCTCTCGGCGGTGTAGTAGAGGATACAGGAGTTACAGTTATTAAGAAGAAGTAATTTTTTAATACTATAAATTAAGTTGTAATAAAAAATACCATAAGACATATCATTTAGCATAATGCCCTTATGATGTCTTGTGGTATTTTTTTACTCTCTATTAAATCGATGATCATCCGCAAATAATACAGGTTCTTAATTAACAAAATTCCGATTTGTCGGGGAGTTAGCAACGTAAACAATTGTAAGTCAGGAATTAAACAGAA
>ERZ773233.293-NODE-293-length-36101-cov-12.043278_pt1 | contig 36101 bp, 27 predicted proteins | sample MGYA00580991_ERZ773233 | MGnify/ENA primary metagenome ERZ773233 (study PRJEB29015, sample SAMEA2738178) | human oral metagenome | biome: human oral; feature: human-associated habitat; material: saliva | place: China | collected 2161 ...
ATGGTATAATCATAATTTAAATATATGATATTTTGCAAAAAGAAAATGAAAAAATACTTTGAAATTTAAAATAATTTTAGAGAAAAATGCCTAAAATTAGAGTAATTATGAAATAATTACAAATAAAATATACTTTGATATGCAAACTATATACTTTTCAAACTAAATAAAAAAAGCCTCGAAGCAAAGAAAATACTTGACTAGAGAGCTTTAAAATTGTATTATTGTATAGATAAATAAAGACAATTTATATAAATAATTTTTTAGGAGGAACAATGGCTAAAGTGATGAAAACGATGGACGGAAGTCAGGCGGCAGCTCATGCAGCATATGCATTTACAGAAGTTGCTGGAATATATCCTATAACTCCTTCATCAAACATGGCAGAATTCGTAGATCAGTGGGCTGCTTATGGTAAAACAAATTTATTCGGAACACCGGTGAAAGTGGTGGAAATGCAATCGGAAGCAGGTGCAGCGGGAACAGTTCACGGATCATTACAAGCGGGAGCTTTAACAACAACATTTACTGCATCACAGGGATTGTTGCTTAAAATACCAAATATGTATAAAATCGCAGGGGAATTATTACCAGGAGTTATACATGTATCTGCGAGAGCGATATCAGCACAGGCATTATCAATTTTCGGAGATCACCAGGATATTTATGCGGCAAGAATGACTGGATGGACAATGTTGGCAACAGGATCGGTACAGGAAGTAATGGATTTGGCAGGAGTTGCGCATTTGGCAGCAATCAAATCAAGAGTACCTGTAATGCACTTCTTTGATGGATTCAGAACTTCACACGAAATAAACAAAGTAGAAGTAATGGATTATGAAGTATATGACAGATTATTAGACAGAAAAGCAGTTCAGGAATTTAGGGAAAGAGCAGTAAACCCTGAAAAACCGGTAACAAGAGGAACAGCACAAAATGATGATATTTACTTCCAGGCAAGAGAAGCACAAAATAAATTTTATGACGCAGTACCTGATATAGTAAATGACTACATGAAGGAAATAAACAAAGTAACTGGAAGACACTATGCACCATTTGTATATTACGGAGCAGAAGATGCTGAAAGAGTAATCGTAGCAATGGGATCAGTTACTGAAACAATTAAGGAAACAGTAGATTTCTTAGCTAGACAGGGAGTAAAAGTAGGACTTTTATCTGTTCACTTATACAGACCGTTCTCTGAAAAGTACTTCTTTGATGCAATGCCTAAAACTGTAAAGAAAATAGCAGTATTAGACAGAACAAAAGAACCTGGAGCTTTAGGAGATCCTTTATATCTTGATGTAAAAGCACTTTATTACGGAAAAGAAAATGCACCTGTTATAGTTGCAGGAAGATATGGATTATCTTCAAAAGATACTACTCCTGAACAAATGATAGCAGTTTATAAAAACTTGGCTCAACCTGAACCAAAAGACCACTTTACAGTAGGTATCGTAGATGACGTTACATTTACATCATTACCTCTTGAAGAAGAAATCTTTGCAGGAAATGAAGATTCAAAAGAATGTCTATTCTTCGGACTTGGATCTGACGGAACAGTAGGAGCAAATAAAAACTCAATAAAAATCATTGGAGATAAGACAAACTTATATGCTCAGGGATATTTTGCATATGACTCAAAGAAATCTGGAGGGGTAACAAGATCACACCTTAGATTTAGTAAACATCCAATAAGATCTACTTACCTTGTTACAAAACCTAACTTTGTTGCATGTTCAGTTCCTGCATATATGGGAAAATATGACATGATTTCAGGATTAAGAGAAGGTGGAACATTCCTTCTTAACACAATCTGGGATAAAGATAGAGTTGTTGAAACTATACCAAACGAAATAAAAAGAGAACTTGCAAGAAAGAAAGCCAGATTCTTTATTATAAATGCAACAGAACTTGCAAAAGAAGTTGGCCTTGGAAACAGAACAAATACAATAATGCAGTCAGCATTCTTCTATTTGACACAGGTAATACCTTATGAAGAAGCTAAGGATTACATGAAAGACTATGCTGAAAAGACTTATGGAAGAAAAGGTCATGACGTAGTTGAGAAAAACTGGGCTGCAGTAGATAAAGGAACTGAAGGACTTGAAGAAATTCCAGTAGATCCTTCATGGGCAGATTTACCAGTAAATGAAGAAATTATAGAATCTAACAAACCGGAATTTGTAAAAAGAATAGCAGATCCTGTTAATGCAATAAAAGGAAATGATTTACCTGTATCAGCATTTATAGGATATGAAGACGGTACATTTGAAAATGGTACAACACATTATGAAAAAAGAGGAATTGCAGTTGACGTACCTGAATGGCAACCTGATATGTGTATTCAATGTAACCAATGTGCTTACGTGTGTCCTCATGCGGTAATAAGACCATTCTTAATAGATGAAAAAGAAATGGCTGCAGCACCTGAAGGAATGCCTACAATAAAAGCTATTGGAAAAGGATTCGAAAATCTACAGTTTAAAATACAGGTTTCACCTTTAGACTGTACAGGATGCGGATCATGTGTTAACGTGTGTCCGGCACCAAAAGGAAAAGCAATTGTAATGAAACCTATTGATTCACAATTAGAAAGAAAAGAAGATGTAAATACAGATTACCTGTTTAACAATGTTACATATAAAGATAAAATAATGGGTAAAGCAACTGTAAAAGGATCGCAGTTTGCAAAACCATTGTTTGAATTCTCTGGAGCATGTGCAGGATGTGGAGAAACTCCTTACGTTAAACTTGTAACTCAGTTGTTTGGAGAAAGAATGATAATTGCAAACGCAACAGGATGTTCTTCAATTTACGGAGGTTCAGCACCATCTACTCCATATACTACAAATTCATGTGGAGAAGGTCCGGCATGGGCATCTTCATTATTTGAAGATAACGCAGAATACGGATATGGAATGTTCCAAGCTGTAAATACTGTAAGACAGAGAATAGCGAAAATAATGACTGAGTGTGAAAGCGAAGTAGCACCAGAATTAGCCGACTTATTTGTTGAATGGAGAGAAAACATTAATGACGGTGACAAAACAACTGAATTAAGAGATAAAATGATTCCTTTACTTGAAAAAGAAACAGGAGCAAAAGCAAAAGAAATTCTTGAGCTTAAACAGTATCTTGTTAAAAAATCAATATGGATGTTCGGAGGAGACGGATGGGCATACGATATTGGTTATGGAGGACTTGATCACGTATTGGCATCAGGAGACGATGTAAATATACTTGTACTTGATACGGAAGTTTACTCAAATACAGGAGGACAGGCATCTAAATCTTCACCAGCAGGATCAGTTGCAAAATTTGCTTCTGCCGGAAAACCAGTTAAGAAAAAAGACTTGGCGGCAATTTCTATGACATATGGAAACATCTATGTTGCAAGAATTTCAATGGGAGCTAACCAGAACCAGGCATTGAAGGCAATAAGAGAAGCTGAAGCTTATCCAGGACCTTCAATAATAATAGCTTACTCACCATGTATAGCACATGGATTGAAAGAAGGTATGGGAAAATCTCAAACTGAAGAAAAACTTGCTACTGAAGTTGGATACTGGCCAATCTTAAGATTCGATCCAAGATTAGCTGAAAAAGGGAAAAATCCTTTACAGTTAGATTCAAAATCTCCTGCATGGGATAAATATGAAGAATTCCTGAAGAGAGAAAGAAGATACACTACATTACTTGCAGAGTTCCCTGATCATGCAAAAGTATTGTTTGAAATGAACCTTAAAAATGCAAAAGACACATGGAACTACTATAAGAGAATGGCAGCAATGGATTACTCAACAGAAGAATAATTACATAATGTATTAAGATTTTCAGAATAAATAGCCTGCATCAAAATCATTTCTGGTTTTGATGTGGGCTTTTTACATTACAGATAGTTTTAGGAGATTGTGTATAGTTGCTGGAAAATATTATTAATATAAAATTTTTATAGATGTATAATTAAACTATATTTTACTTCTTTTAATTTAGCTTATATAATAATAAAAAAAGGAGGAGATTACTATTCAGAGGAAAAAGTTTGGCAAGAATGAAATATATTTAATGATTAATATAATGATGCTTCAGATTATATATTTGTTACTGACAGTTTACAGTAATAATGTTGAATTTCTCAGATTAAGGTTATTAGTTACAACAAAAGAAATTCTTAAGCCATTTTATATTTATGGGAGAAAGTCCATGTATCTTATGATTCCTATAGCGGAAGAGATGATTTTTAGAAAATGGGTATATGACTTTTTAAAGCCAAGAACTAAATTTTATAATCTGATTCAGGCTGTTCTGTTTGCATTATTTCATATGATACTTATTGATAAAGTAAAAATTGAGGAAAATATTATAATCAGCTTTTTCTTTTCAATAATAACAGGAGTTGTTTACGGGAATATAAAGGAAAAGACAGGGAATTTGAACTGGTGCATATTTTTTCATTCAGTATACTGTTTCACTTTTGCTTTTATTGGATTAATATACATTGAATTTTTTGCAGGTATGATTGAAAAAGTTTCCAAATTAAGAATAACGGAGATGAGAACACTTCCTTATATATTTGCTATTTCTTTGGTAATTTTTATCTGGACTTTAAAGAAAATAGGAATGAACTACTATTCATTGAAAGGTGGGGAAAAATATGAATAGAAATAAAAGAACGTATTTTTATCTTGCTGTTCATCTTCTTAGTTTGTCCTTATTAGTTGCGGTTGCACTATTTATTTTGAATAACATAAAATATTTTGATGAAATAATGGGAAATTATGGAACAAAAATATCAAAACTTTCATCAAACTACATAGAAGTAATTAAGACAGTTATCATTGCTCCGATATCAGAAGAAGTTATATTCAGGGAATGGATATATAATTTTTTGAAAAAAAGAACTAAATTTTATAATCTTATTCAGGCATTCCTGTTTGCTCTATTTCATTTTATATTAGTACAGTCTATATATGCTTTTATATTTGGAATTTTTTTAGGAAATGTAAAAAGAAAGACAGATAGTTTAGAGACAGTGATATTTTGTCACTCTTTCTTCAATTTAATAGGACTTCCATATTTAGGATACATTTATTATTATCCAATAGAATTTATAGTTAAAAAATTTTTACATACAGAAAATTTTATAGTCATGGCTGTAGCCTTATCAATACTTCCAATAATTACATTTATATGGAGCTGGAAAAAACTTGGAAGAGCTCTTTACAAGCTATAAAAAATCTCTAAAAGACAGGGTATTAGTATTGACAAATGACATAAATAAAGGTATCATTTGGGAGAGAGAAAATGTGGAGTAGACATATAACCTGAAATGATATAATTACTGAAATTTATTTTTATAAGTAAAATACATTATAAAATAGATATTTAATGAAGATATGGTTTACATTCCAAGAAGAAATGTAAGCCATATTTTGATTTTAGAAATATTGAAAAAAGGGAGGGAAAATATGCTTACAACATTGTGTTATCTTGAAAAGGATAATAAATATCTGATGTTACATAGAAATAAAAAGGAAATAGATATAAATAAAGGGAAATGGCTTGGTGTAGGCGGAAAACTGGAAAATGGGGAAACTCCTGAAGAATGTCTGAGAAGGGAAGTCAGGGAAGAAACAGGATATGAACTGAACAGTTTTGAGTACAGGGGACTTGTGATTTTCAACTACAATGCTGATGAGCCTTTATTTATGTATCTTTATACGAGTTCTGATTTTAGTGGGATACAGAAGGAATGTGACGAAGGGGATTTAAAATGGATTTCAAAAGATGAAGTTCTTGAGCTTAAGCTATGGGAAGGGGATAAGATTTTCCTGAAACTGCTATTTGAAAACTCTCCATTCTTTTATCTGACTTTAGATTATGAAAATGACAATTTAATAGGGTCAAAATTGGAATTTAAGCAGGAATACAGTTCTTTTGAGGTTTTTGTACCAGAAAAATATGTAGGGAAAATTGTGGAGAATCTGCAAAGATATTCCCTGCTGACAGAAGGATTTTACGCTGATGTCTACTCCACATCTGACACTGTGGGGCATTGGAAAACTCTGGAAGGAGGAAGTCCATTTGATGGAGAAGTGGGGAAATCCAGTGTTGCAGATGAAAAAATAATGAAGTTCAGGGTAAAAAGAGAATTTGAGGAACTGGCATATTATCTGGTAAAAGAGGCTCATCCTTATGAAACTGCGGTTATTAATGTATTCAGGATGGAAGTGTAGAAATTGAGGAAAGGGGAAATCGATGAAAAAAATATTTTTGTTACTAACATTATTATGTATTATAAATTTAAATGCTTTAACAATGAAAGAAAAAATTCAGCAGGATTTGTCAAAAGTTGGTGTGAAGCAGGAAATTATTGATGAAACTGTGAAATTGGATAAAGAAACTGGAGAGGGATTTACAACAAAAAACGAAGATGAAGAAGCATCAACAGAAAATAGAGACAAATGGGAAAAAATTTATTTGAAGGATAAAAAAAATTATGTTGCTTTGGAACGACTTATAGAATCGTATTTTTTGACTGGGACAGAGAATGATCCTAAAAAAGAGAAATATATTTCAGAATATTTGAAAACAAATATTTCTGAAGATAGAAAAAATTTCTTTTTGGGAAAGAATTTTTGGATCAGCTCAAAAGAAAAAACTGAGAAAAATAAATATTTTGAAAAAGTTAAAAGTATTAGTAATAATCAGTATTATTTGAAAGTAATAGATTTTTTTGAGTATTTATCAGAGGAATCAAAAAATATAAATGAAGATGGAAATTCTAAGTTAATGAAACAGAAAATAGATGAAATAACACAAAAAATGGAGGAAATTGATAAAATACTTGATAATAAAAATTTGCTAGAAAAATATAGAATTTCTGATGAAGAAGCCTATTCTGCTCAATTAACTTTTTTTATGGTTGGTGGTATTCTAAAAGCGGTTACAGGTGATACTGAGGGAATGGTCAATGATTTTATAAATAAAATTGCGAATAAGCAGATTTCTAAAGAAGTGGCTGAGTATAATCAAAATAAAGAAATAATTATTGATTTGTTAATTAAAGTGGTACTGGCTTTTAAAGAATTTTCTGGAGAGGTACCAAAAGAAGGAAAAAACTTTGAAAAACTTATGAAAAGACTGCAAGAAACTGAAATGTATAAAAGAATTATGGAAAATTCTGAAAAAGAGAAAACTATTGGAAGCGATTAAAAATATAAAAACTCAAATAAATAAGTGAAAAATAGGAGAAAAAATGAAAAAAATATTTTTATTACTGACATTATTATGTATTATAAATTTAAATTTAAATGCTTTAACAATGAAGGAAAAAATTCAGCAGGATTTATCTAAAGTTGGTGTGAAGCAGGAAATTATTGATGAAACTATTACTTTTGATAGACTTTATGCAATGGATGATTCTGATTTACCACTTGATATAGGAGAAATAATAGGTATTTTTGAAAGAATTCATGAAAAAGATGAAAGAAATTATGTGGCTGCTAAAAAGGTTTTACAATTTTATGGGAGAGGTATCAGTTATAGTATAAGAGAAGATTATGATGAAAAAATAAAAAATGCCGAAAATGAAGAAGAAAAAAAGCTGTATGAAGAAGAAGGGGAAACATTGAAAAAAGATCTTGCTATCTACAAAAAATATTATGATGCATTTATGAAATATAATCCATATGAATACGAAAAATTATTGATTTCATACGAATATTACACAATTATAAATAATGAGAAAAAAACTGAAGAAATCAAGAAAATTGTAAAAGAAAAATATAAAAACACGATAATTGATAAAATGCTTCCTAATGATGAATTGAGAGATGGAATAACGAAATACTATAATTTAGGTAGATTGGTTGAAAAAAAGGTAAATGAGGAATTAAAATTTATCGAAAACGACACAACAAAAGAAAAATATCGAATATCAGATGAAGAAATTTATAACTTGAAGTTACAGTATTATATGGCAAAAATCTGGACTTATTTATATTCTGTCGATAGGGAAAAAGGGATTGAAATTGCGATTAATGAACTCGACGGAATAAAGGCAGATGAAAATGCTAAAGAGTATAATTTTAGGCTTGAAAATGGAATAATGCACTGGCTTTTAATTATAAGTGGTGGCGATAAAAATTACGTAAAAAAACTTTTAAGTATGAAAATAGAAAAAAGGGCAAATAAAATGTATAAATGGGCTAATAATGAAGAAGATAGACTAAGAGAAAAATATCCTGAATTATTTAAAACAGAAAAGGAGGATGGAGACAATGCCGAATGGGAGGATAAAATTGAAAATTAAAAAATTTTTTTTGTTAAATATTATAACGGCATTATTTCTTTTAATAAGTTTTAGTGCAAATGCCCTGACTATGAGGGAAAAAATTCAGCAGGATTTATCAAAAATAGGAATAAATGACAAAGTTATTTTGGAAACAGCGAATTTGTATATTGAATATTTTGAATCAGATTTTAGGATTTTAGATGAAGAAGTAAAAGATAAAATAGAAAAATTGCTGAAAAGAGATGAGAGAAATTTTTATTTATCAGAAATTTTACTTAACCATTATTCAATGTCAAAAGAACTTTCAGAAGATAAAAATAGTAAAAGAAATATTCAAAAATATTTTGACATATATAAAAAATATAGCTTCTATGATTATCTAAAATATTATTATGAAAATCTTTCTCCAAGTTATAATAAAAGTATTTATCAAAAAATGAAGCAGGAATATTCAGGAACAATTTTTGAAAAAATTGCTAGAATTTGGGAAAAATCAGTGGAAAAAGAAATTGAAAAGACTGGACTAACAGAAGAAGAAAGCAGATTAATTGAAGAAATTTTTGTTGAAATTGATAAAAAGGAAATTCAGGAGCAATTTAGATTATCAGAAGAAGAAGTTTTCAATTTAAAACTAGAAATACAGTTGGCAAAAATTGAAAATTATTTTTATAAAAAAGAATATGAAAAAGGAATTGACTACTATTTGAGCATAGCAAATGTGGAAAAGGAAAATTTAAAAAAGTATGCTTTGCTTAACCAGGAAGTGATGTGGTTAGTTGTGGCTTCAAATGTTGGAAATCTGGAAACATTTGAAAAGGCAAAAGAAAAAATAAATAAACTTGAAGCATTGGAAATATATAGAAAAATTAAATATTAACAGATAGTATGGTAATATAAAGTAGTAATTTCAATTATTAAAATAAAACGGAAGTGTGGAATGGCAACATATAATTTATTATTCAAAAATTTGGAAGAATTAAAAATAAAAGGTGTCGGAAAAACAAACATAAGTAAATTTAATAAACTTGGGGTATTCACTTTGCATGATTTACTCTATTTTTTTCCGAGAGCCTACGAAGACAGGACAAATAGCAAAAATATTGTAAATCTCCTGCAGGATGAGTTTGCTGCAGTAAGGGGAGTTATTATAAATGTCACAACTCAGTATATAAAAGCAGGAAGGACAATGTTTAAAGCTATATTGAAGGATGATACTGGAATAATGGAATTAGTCTGGTTTAATAACAGATATATAAAAAGCTATATAAAAATAGGAGATGAGCTTCTTGTGTATGGAAAGGTAAAAAAATCAGCAAAATTTCAAATGGTAAATCCTGAATATAAAAGACTGGATGAAAACGGTCTTGTAAAGGGGAAAAGCGGAGAACAGATATTGCCTATTTATCCTTCTACAGCTTCATTGAGGCAGGAATCAATAAGAAAAATAATAAATGATGTACTGCTTGATTACGGATATCTACTGGAGGAAAATATTCCTGAGGAGCTTTTAAAAAAGGGAAAACTGCTTTCAAGAAAGGAAGCTATATTAAATGTCCATTTTCCTGAAAGTTTTGAAAAGAAGGAAGAAGCAAAGAGGAGATTTATGCTGGAGGAAATTCTCCTTCTGGAAATGGGGATACTGCAGAACAGGTTTGAAACTGATAAGGCAAATAACAATATTTATGAAATAGAAGATAACAAAAAGCTTGTCAGTAAATTTATAGACAGTCTTGAATACGAACTTACAAAGGCACAGAAACACGTAATTGCTGAGATTTATAAGGAACTGAAGGCAGGAAAAATAGTAAACAGGCTTATACAGGGGGATGTAGGTTCAGGAAAAACAATAGTTTCATTGATTATGTTACTGTATATGGCAGAAAACAGTTATCAGGGAGTCATAATGGCACCTACGGAAATTCTTGCCACCCAGCATTACCTTGGAATTGTGGATGAATTTATGAACCTTGATGTTAGGGTGGAACTGCTGACAGGAAGTGTAAAAGGGAAAAAAAGGGAAAAACTTCTGGCAGAGATAGAAAATGGACTTGTGGACATTGTCATAGGAACACACGCCCTTATTGAAAATGATGTGATATTTAAAAATCTTGGATTAATTATAATAGATGAACAGCACAGGTTTGGAGTCACCCAGAGGAAGCTTCTCAGGGAAAAGGGAAGCCTTGCCAACCTTATTGTAATGAGTGCAACTCCGATTCCACGTTCGCTGGCACTTACAATATATGGAGATCTGGATGTTTCAATTATTGATGAACTGCCTGCCGGAAGAATGCCTATAAAGACAAAGTGGATTAAGGATGAAGCTGAAAGGCAGAAAATGTACAACTTCATTGCAAAAAAAATTAAGGAAGGAAGACAGGTATATGTTGTTTCTCCGCTTATTGAAGAAAGTGAAACATTAAATGTGAAATCGGCTCAGGAAACATTTGAAGAATACAGCGGGATATTTCCTGACAGAAGAATTGGGCTAATTCATGGAAAGCAGAATTATAAGGAAAAACAGGAAGTTATGAGCAAGTTTAAGAAACATGAACTTGACATACTGGTTTCCACGACGGTAATCGAGGTGGGAGTCAATGTTCCAAATGCTTCAATAATGGTAATACGTGATGCCCAGAGATTTGGTCTTTCATCCCTTCACCAGCTGCGTGGAAGAGTAGGGAGAGGTCAGTATCAGTCATACTGTTTTCTGGAGTCAGAAACTGATAATGAACTTTCTGCAAGACGTCTGGAAGTTATGGAAAAAACCACTGACGGATTTAAAATAGCTGAGGAAGATTTGAAATTGAGAAATTCAGGAGAAATAATGGGAACACGTCAAAGTGGAGTATCAGACATGGTACTGACGGATATTGTTAAAAATGTAAAGGAAATAAAGTATGTTCGTGATTATGTAATAAAATATCTTGAACGGAATAACGGAAAAGTGGAAAATGAATATCTGAGACTTGATATATATGAGAAGTTTCATAAAAATGGAAAGATAGAAAATTAAAAAAATTATTTTAAAAACTGGTACTTCTAATAATCTATACTGAAAAGATTAAATAATTTTTATTTAAACGGAAAGGATTTCAATAAATGAAAAAATTAGTAAAAAGATATATTGCAGAATCGGGGCTGCTTTTAATAGGAATTCTCTGGGGAATGGGATTTGTTACTGTAAAGATTGGACTGAATGCAGGAATGAACACATTTTATCTTATGTGGCTCAGATTTCTGGGGAGTTTTGTGCTACTGTCCATATTATTCAGGAAAAAAATAAAGAAAGTTTCAAAGGATGATTTGAAGGCTGGAGTAATACTGGGAATTATACAGTATTTTGGTTATGTGTTCCAGACATATGGAGCGGCAAATACAACCGTAGGAAAAAATGCCTTTTTTACAGCAATTAATGTAATAATCGTACCTTATATATTTTGGATATTAAATAAGAAAAGGCCTGATATATTTTCTTTTTCTGCTTCAATTATTTGTATGATTGGAGTAGGAATAATGAGCCTTGATGGTAACTTAAGTTTTACTCATCTCAATAAAGGGGATGTAATGACAATAATATCGGCATTTTTCTTTGCATTGCAGGTGGCTTATACAGGATATTTTGGAAGAAAAGTTCATCCGATGAATTTAGTGCTTCTTCAGATGCTTGTAGGAGGTCTGCTGTTTGCAGGAACACAGTTTGCAACTTCAGGATTAAGGGAAGTTATACCGCTTCATGGAGAAACTTTGATGGCAATTATTTATGCAGTAGTATTTTCAACAGCAATCCCTATGCTACTTCAAATATACTGTCAAAGACTGACAACTGCTACAAGGGCATCTATACTGATGTCAACTGAATCAATGTTTGCACCTATATTTGCTTTCTTCGTCTTAGGAGAAATAATGACGTTACGTGTTGCATTGGGAGCTGTTTTTATACTATTTTCAGTAGTTGTTTCTGAAACAAAGCTGGGAATGGTAAAGGAAACCGATTTATAAACATTTAAATAAATAGACTAAAAAAGAACATGATTTACAAAAACTTCTGATTTTTTTTATAAGTTTTCCAATCATGTTCTTTTTATTGATTCTTTTTATTCAAAATAGATTTTCTAATCCATTATCAGTAGAAGATTATCTATTTTTTCTGTAATTTTTTCCTTAAGTTCATTTTCCTCAAAATAATCAAGAAGGTATGTTCCCCCTAAAATATTGAGGTATATGATAATCTCATTAAATAATTTTGTCTTTATTCTTACTCCATTTTTTTCAAAATCATAAACGGCAGATAAAAAAGCTTTTGTAACAGTAGGACTGTTACTGAAACTGCTTGAAAAAAGATATAGAAGCTTTGTTCTAAAATCTGTTTTAAAAACATTAAGCAGCTCAAATGGATCAGCATGTGTTCCATCATAAACAAGATGCCCTGTCCACCATAATCTTGCTAAAGGATGCATAATAAGAGACTTTCTTTTCCCATGTGAAAAGAAAAAAGTATTTTTTATTAACGTTTCAGTTACTTCTTTTTTATCGAAGGAATTTCTATATTTTACATAATCCCAGAAATCACTGTGTGCCATTCCAGCCCATAAATTTTCATTTGATGCCTCTACAACTGATAAATTTTTCATTGCAGAATAAAGAATTTTTACATTTTCCAAATCAGTTTTTTCAGGTTCTTCAGAAGACATATCCAGATTAAATTGAGGAACTTCCTTTTTAAATTCGAGGAAAGGTGAGTTATCGTCAAAAAACTTGAAAATCCAGTCGTTTGTACTTGATTTATAGTTTTCAAGATTAATTTCAACGTTTTTTCTCAATGTTTCAAGAGAAATTTCCTTTAAAAAATTCAGTATCATACTATTTCCTCCTCGCTCTGTTCAAGTTCCATCATTGCATTGAAACTTCTGCTTACAGGGAAATTTATTATTTTCTGTGCCAAGTCATATGAAAATTCCCTTTCAAGCGTTTCCCTGTTCAGTTCAATATTCATATTTGCCAGCACTTTTTTAATTGTCTTAAACCAGCTGTATTCTTCAAAAGTTTCCAAATCAGAATTTTTTAGGTTTTCAAAGACATAAATCAATGTTGGGAAAATAACTGAGGAATGAAGCAGTGGCTGAAAAATTCCCTTTGATAATATCGAATACTGTTCGTATTCTGTTTTATAGAGTGAAATTCCAATTCTATCATTCATCATGTCAATTTCCATTCCGCTTTTATCTTCAGAATTCTTTTTCAGTATTAAAAATATTGAAGGCATCTGAACAAGATTATCCTTTTCCTTTTCAATTTCAATGTTGAAAGGCTTAGCAATTGCAAGGATATTGGCTTTTTCGAGATTAAATGTAACATCTTTATAGTCATCATTGAAATTATTATTTGTATAGTTGTCAATCTGCGTTTTTGCTATAATGAAAAAACAGATATTTATCTTATTGTTAAGCAGGGATTCGTGTATGGAAATATTTTCAAATCCAAGTTTTGATTTTATTATAGTTCTGTAAGAAGTAGAAGGACATTCTATGTGGAATACAAATTCCGCATACTCCTCTTCTATAAGTTTTAATAACTTTTCATCATCTGTATTTGCAGTCAGATGGAAAATTATTTCATCACCCTTTCTTCCAACTTTCAGGTTTGACGTGAAGGAAGAATTTACATAGTCATCTGAAAAATAAGTAAGTACAGGGTAAGGATAAAGTCTATACTCTATATTCATATAATTCCACCTCCATCGAACATTCATCGGAATAATTTAAAATAAAGGTCATAACAAATTTTTCATCTTTTTTCAAATTTTCAATGTATATTTTATCCTGGTTCAGAAGAAGGGAATTGTCAATGCTGTCATCCTTGTATGCATTTCTTATTCTTGACTTAAGGTTATTCTGTTCTCCTGAAAGGCTTATACGTACACAGGCTTTTTCAATATCCCTCTGAGGAGATATTACAAGTCTGTATTTTTTCATTTTCTTATTTAGTAATATTAAACGTAGACCTGCATCTTCAACACGATTTATTTCCTGTATTTCAGTAACATTGTTATCAGAATTTAATATGGAAAATTCATTTTTCAGATATTTTTCCTCTTCAGTTATATTTGCCACATTTCCAAATACTGAATCAGCAACTTCCATAACTTCGTCATTAAAGTCATCTGTAATGTTCATTCTAGGATTGTTGAAATCATCACTGGTTTTAGGTATAGTTTTTATATTTCTCTTTTTAGGATTTTCAGTAATCTGCTCAGCAGAAACTTTTCTTGTTTCATCACTTATCTTATCAATTTTGCTATTTTCAACACTTGCATCAAGAAGCAGAAGATTATCAGGCAGGAATTTTCCTATTCCTTCAACTTCCATATGTTCATCAACATTGCTTCTTCCAAGTTCTATAATCTTGTTTATAATAAGCTGTTTCAATTCCCTTAAAACATTTTTTGCATTTTTGTCGGGATGTCTGTCAGGTTCCCAGCTGTCATGCTGAGGAGCTTCCATCTGCTTGAAATAACTGTTAAGATTATCTCCGCTTAAAATAAAGATGGCAGAGAATCTTATATTTGATGGCAATCTGTCCAGATCAAATATTTTCATTCCATTTGCACGTGAAATGAGAACTTTTCTGTTTAAGTTGTCATATAAGATTTTCAGTTCAAAAGGTCCTAAATCCCTGAAAGTGTCTCCAAGGAAGAAGCTGTTAGGATGTTCTCCAGGATTATCAGTGGATGTAAGTACCTGATAGTAACTCCATATAGACTGATATTTTTTGTCTTCGTTTATTTTGAAACTTTCAATTATATTTTTCAGAGTATTTTCTGAAATTGTTATATCGCCAATTTTAACAACAAGGTTTTTATTGTATATTGCCACAAGGAAGTTATCCAGTATAGCTATTACAAGTTCCTGCTGCCAGTTGTCATCACTTAGGAATCCTGCTATATAAAGGTCTGTTCCGGTAATACCGCTTCTCTTGAAGGAAGAATCAAGATTAAGTTCTTCAAATAACGGAGTATTTTTTTCTGTTTCTCCGTAGTATCCTATTCCCTGTGTGAATTTTTCAGTAGTTCCCACCTTCCATTTTGGAGGGCCTGACATTGAAATCTGATATCCTATTCCCTGAGTATTTTTATTATCTTCTATCGGGAAGGAAATAAGTCTTGAAACACCTTGTGAAGCAAGAATTCCGTCTGTATCAAAACTTGTATAGAAGACAGTTCTTATATCCGAGCACGCAAAAGGAGCGGATTTACCAATACCGTAACTTCCACCTGTTGAACCTTGCTTATCAGAAATACCTGAAGATTTTATCAGGCTATGCCATGGATTTACTTTGTATGGTTCCTTTGAACCTGTCAGTCCTGTAGTATTAAAATCACTGATTCTTAAAATATCTATGCTTTTTTCATTCATTCTGGCACAGGCTTTTTCAAAGAAAATCTTTGATTTCTGATCTGTTTCAAAATGAAGACATGTGTTTAGAGCTTCATCTAATTTTGCATAACCCGGCAGATTTTTTGTTTTTATCTGGAATTTCGAAAATTCCACAGTTACCGGTACTGAAGCGTCAAGACGTGCGTCCAGCGAGTTCTGGCATACCTCCTTTGCCAGAGAAGAAAACAGAGTTCCTCTGTAAGTTTCGATTCCTGCTTCGCTTATTCCGTGCCTTTGGGCATAATTGCTTTCAGGAAAATTCCAATTTATATTACTCATATATTATAAAAACTGAAATTTCTATAACTTTCAGTTTACACCCTCCTTTAAAATTATATATTATATACTTTAAATTTATCATAAATAATTTACAATAGTCAATAGTTTTTAAAAAAATATTTGAAAAACTAGTCATTTTATTCAAATTATGTTAAAATACTAAATAGATTATAAAATAAAAAACATAAAACAGACAGAAATTTTAAAGAATAGTTGGAGGAGAAATCTTGGAAATCTTAAGTAGTGTGGCAAAGGAATTAAACCTAAAATTGTCACAGGTTGAAAATACTGTAAACCTCTTTGATGAAGGTGCGACAGTTCCCTTTATAGCACGTTACAGAAAAGAAGTTACTGGTAATCTGGATGAAGAGCAGATAAGGGAAGTAATTGAAAAAGTTACATACTACAGAAATCTTGAAAAAAGAAAAGAAGAAGTTATAAGGCTTATAGAAGAGCAGGGAAAACTTACTGAAGAGCTGAAAGCAAGTATAACAAATGCTTCAAAGCTGCAGGAAGTGGAAGATCTGTATCTGCCTTATAAGAAAAAGAAAAAGACAAAAGCCGATATTGCAAAGGATCAGGGACTGGAGCCGCTATCAATATTCGCTTTATTGCCGAAAACAACTATGGATTCCTTAAAAACTGAAGCAGAAAAATATATTACAGAAGAAGTTCCTACAGTGGAAGCTGCAATTGAAGGAGTACATCTGATTATTGCACAGAATTTATCTGAAGATATAAAAATAAGGGAATTTTTGAGGGAAAGAATTGCAAAATATGGAATACTGACTTCAAAAGTAATTGAAAAAAATAAAGGTGAAGATGAAAAAGGTGTATATCAGGATTATTATGAGTATTCGGAGCCCGTTGAAAAGGCCGCATCAAATAGAATTCTGGCATTAAACAGAGGAGAAAAGGAAAAAATTCTGAAGGTTGACATAGAAATAGATGAAAAAACTGAAGAATTTATAATGAACTTCATACTGAAAACTTTTGGAAATAAAAATCTGACTGATTTTTACAGGGAAATTATAAGGGATTCCCTTGACAGACTTGCATATCCGTCAATAAAAAATGAAGTGAGAAATATATATACTGAAAAAGCCGAAGAGGAAGCAATAAATATATTTTCAGAAAATCTGGAAAAACTGCTGCTTCAGCCGCCATTATCTAAAAAAACACTTATGGGTCTTGATCCGGGATACAGGACAGGATGTAAAATGGTTGTTATAAATAAGGACGGATTCTATGAAACAAACGATGTGCTTTATCTTGTTGAAGAAATGCACAATCCGAGACAGCTTGCAGAGGCTAAAAAGAAAATATTAAACTACATTGATAAATATGGTGTGGATATAATAGCAATAGGAAATGGTACAGCATCGAGGGAAACCGAAAGCTTTGTAGCCAAAATAATAAAGGAAGCCAACAGACAGGTGTCATATCTGATAGTAAGTGAAGCTGGAGCATCAGTATATTCGGCATCAAAGCTTGCGATAGAGGAATTTCCTGACCTTGATGTAACTGCAAGGGGAGCAATATCAATTGCCAGAAGAATACAGGATCCTATGGCTGAGCTTGTAAAGATAGATCCGAAGTCAATAGGAGTTGGAATGTACCAGCATGATGTAAATCAGAAAAAATTAAATGAAACATTGGAACAGACGATAGAACACGTGGTAAATAATGTTGGAGTAAATATTAATACTGCGTCATGGGCACTTCTTAGCTTTGTGTCAGGAATTAAGAAAAATGTTGCTAAAAATCTTGTGGATTACAGACATGAAAATGGGGACTTTAAAGACAGGAAACAGCTCAAGAAGGTAAAAGGTCTTGGAGACAAGGCGTTTGAACAGATGGCAGGATTCGTAGTGGTGCCTGATAGTGAAAATCCTCTTGACAATACAATAATTCACCCTGAATCCTATCATATTGCAGAAACAATACTGAAGGAAGCAGGATGTAAAGTTTCTGACCTGAAGGAAAATCTGGATGAAGTAAGACAGAAGCTGAAAACAGTTAATCTGGATAAAATTATAAAGGAAAATGACTTCGGGCCTCAGACTGCAAAAGACGTATATGAAGCACTGCTGAAGGATAGAAGGGATCCAAGGGATGAATTTGAAAAGCCTTTATTAAGATCTGATATATTGAATATGGATGACCTCAAGGAAGGAATGGTTCTGGAAGGGACTGTTAGAAACGTCGCAAAATTTGGGGTTTTTGTAGATATAGGATTAAAAAATGATGCATTGATTCACATATCCCAAATATCGGATAAATTTGTATCAGATCCTACAAAAGTACTGTCAGTAGGACAAATAATAAAAGTTAAAATCCTGTCACTTGACAAGGAAAGAGGAAGAGTGGGTCTTACAAGAAAAGGCATCTAATATTTTAAGTAATTAAATTATGAATAGAGAAAGAAGGTAAAGAGAGATGAGTTTATTTTTAATTGGGCTTGTGCCTATAATTTTGTTTTTGGTTTTATTGGCAGGATTAAAAAAATCTGCAATGTTCAGTGCGTATACCAGTTTGCTGACTGCTATTGTTTTAACATTTGCTGTCCCAGCGTGGAGAATGCCGGTACAGGGGATACTTGCTTCCATACTGGAAGGATTTGCGGTAGCGTGGATGCCAATAGGATTTGTAGTTATTGCGGCGTTGTTTGCGTATGATCTGTCAGTAAAAACAGGAAAAATCGAAACAGTAAAAAAGATGCTGGGAAATATTACAACAGATAAAAGAGCACAGGCGTTAGTACTGGCATGGGGATTTGGAGGATTCATAGAAGGTATAGCAGGATATGGAACAGCAGTTGCAATTCCTGCGGCAATAATGGTGTCATTAGGATTTAATCCATTAAATGCGGCGTTGATATGCCTTATAGCAAACTCTACACCTACAGCATTTGGTACAGTGGGACTGCCTGTTACAACAATGGTTTCAAAACTGGGACTTGACAAGGCAGGGAACTTTACACCTCTGTTTACATCACTGTTATTACTTGTATTAACATGCCTGATTCCATTTATTATTGTTCAAATGGCAAATAAGGAAATAGAAGGTGGAAAAAATCCTGCATTTGGAAAAGGAATAATTCCGGTAATTATAGCTTCAATTTTGGGATATCTTATACAGCCTGCAATAGCATTTACAATGGGAGCAGAGCTGACAACAATATTATCAAGCTTACTTGCAATGATATTAATGATAGTATCTATAAAAATGTTTGTTAAAAATGATGAGGGATTTGAAAAGGCTCATGTTACAGGACAGGAAGCTATTCTTGCGTGGCTGCCTTATATTCTGATGATAGTACTTATAGTGGGAACAAGTCCGGTTGTGGAACATATCCATACAATGCTGGAACCTACTACTACTAAATTTAACTTTGCTTTAGGAAATCAGGAAGCATGGTTTAATGACGGAGGAGACCCAAGCGTAACATTTAAATGGTTATTAGCTCCTGCAGCGCCATTATTTTTAGCAACAGTAATTGCAGGATTTATACAAAGAGCTAAAATAAAAGACATGGGGGAAGTGCTGTGGCATACAACAGTTCACAAAATCCCTTCATTAACAGTAATTATGGGAATAGTTGCATTATCAGTAGTTATGAAACATAGTGGAATGATACAAAGTATAGCTGACGGATTTGTAAGCCTTACAGGAAAAGGATTTCCACTGATTTCACCATTCCTTGGAACAATAGGAACATTTGTTACAGGAAGTGACCTGTCATCAAACTTGCTGTTTGGAGATCTTCAGCATAGTGTTGCTGAAGGACTGAAACCGGGAAGTGACATGCTGAAATCATTGTTTATAGCTGCAAATACAGCAGGAGCAACAGGAGGAAAAATGATATCACCTCAAAATATTGCAATAGCGGCTTCTACTGTTGGACTTGTAGGACAGGAAGGGGATATGCTAAAATTTACTATAAAATATTCGATAGTTTATGCAATAATTTTAGGTATACTCGTATTTTTAGGAAGCGGAATGATAGCTTAATTATAAAAAAATGGTAAAATGGAGTATGAGGGCGGCGATGAGCCCTCATATAAACAACAAAAAATTTGGAGGAGAAATGTCAGAAGAACAGAATGTTGAAAAGGTAGATTATGCGGGAACGTTAAATTTACCGAAAACAAGCTTTAAAATGAAAGCAAATCTGGCTCAGAAGGAGCCAATCACTCTAAGGGACTGGAATAAGGCAAATATTTATGAAAAATCCCTGAAGGAAGACAAAGGGTATTTCATATTGCATGATGGACCACCATATGCAAATGGTAATATTCATATAGGGCATGCCTTAAATAAAGTTCTGAAGGATATAATTTTAAAATATAAAAGATTGAGAGGCTATAATGCTCCGTATATTCCTGGATGGGATACACATGGACTGCCGATAGAATGGAAAATCATGGAGGAACTTGGAGAAAAGGCTAAAAGCATGACTCCACTTCAAATAAGACAGGAATGTAAGAAATATGCACTTAAATGGGTAGAAAAACAGAAAGCAGAATTTATAAGACTGGGAGTTCTAGGAAACTGGGATGATCCTTATGTTACATTAAGACCTGAATATGAAGCGGAACAGCTGAAAGTATTTAAGGAAATATATGAAAATGGATATGTATATAAAGGGTTAAAACCTGTATACTGGTCACCGACTACAGAAACTGCACTTGCTGAAGCGGAAATCGAATATAAGGATGTTGAATCACATTCAATTTATGTAAAATTTGAAGCAGAGCAGGATTTACTTGATAAATTGGGAGTAGATGAAGCAAGTATCCTAATATGGACAACTACTCCATGGACATTGCCGGCAAACTTGGGAGTATTCCTGCATCCTGAATTTGATTATGGACTTTATAAAACAGAAAAAGGAAACCTGATTTTAGCAAAAAGCCTTGCTGAAACAGTATTTGCAACACTTGGACTGTCTTATGAACTGTTAAAGGAATTTAAAGGTACAGAATTGGAAAAAACTCATTACAGACATCCATTCTTAGACAGGGATGGATTAGTAATGCTTGGAGACTATGTAACTGCAGATGCCGGAACAGGAGCAGTCCACTCTGCACCTGGGCATGGGGTGGACGACTATAACTATGCATTAAAATATAACATAGGAATATTATCTCCTGTTGATGACAGGGGACACATGACAAAAGAAGCAGGTAAATACGAAGGTATGTTCTATGCAAAGGCAAGTAATGCAATAGTGGAAGACCTTACTGAAAGTGGTCATCTGCTTCACCACAGTAAATTTACCCACTCATATCCTCACGACTGGAGAAGTAAAAAGCCTGTAATTTTCAGGGCAACTGAACAGTGGTTTATAAGTGTTGATGAAAGCGATATTAGGCAGAATGCACTGGATACATTAAAGGATGTTGAATTTGTTCCTGAATGGGGGAAAAACAGAATCAATGCAATGCTTGAAACAAGACCTGACTGGACAATTTCAAGACAGAGAGTATGGGGAGTACCGATACCTATATTTTATAACAGGGAAACAAATGAAGTTATATATGAGCCTGAAATAATGGATAAAGTTATTGAGTTAGTAAAAAAAGAAGGAACTGACATATGGTGGAAATATGAAGCTGAAGAAATCATAGGAGAAGAACTGCTTGAAAAATATAATCTGAAAGATACTCCATTAAGAAAAGAAAGAAGTATAATGGACGTATGGTTTGATTCAGGAGTTTCACACAGAGGAGTTCTTGTGCCAAGGGAATTGCCAAGACCTGCAGATCTTTACCTTGAAGGAAGTGACCAGCATAGAGGATGGTTCCAGTCATCATTACTAACATCAATAGCAAGTACAAAGGATGCACCATACAGAAGAATACTTACTCACGGATTTGTAATGGATGGCCAAGGTAGAAAAATGTCTAAGTCATTGGGAAATACAATACTTCCTAAAGATATTACTGAAAAGTATGGAGCTGACATTTTGAGACTTTGGGTATCTTCAGTAGATTACAGGGAAGATGTAAGAATTTCTGAAAATATACTTCAGCAAATGTCTGACGCATATAGAAGAATAAGAAATACTGCAAGATTCCTTATGGGGAATTTAAGTGATTTCAACTATTCAGAAGACAAGGTTGAATATAATGAAATGTTTGAAATTGATAAATGGGCTATGCACAAGCTTGAAGAATTAAAGGAAAAGACTACAAAATATTATGATAAATATGAATTTTACAGTTTATTCCAGGAAATAACATATTTCTGTTCAATTGAAATGTCTTCTTTCTATCTGGATATAGTAAAAGACAGACTTTACTGTGAAAATAAGAAATCTCTTGAAAGAAGAAGTGCACAAACTGTACTGACAGAAGTGTTAAGAGTTCTTGTAAGGGTAATTTCTCCTGTGCTGTCATTTACAGCAGAAGAAATCTGGGAAAGAATACCTGAAAGTATAAAAGAGGAAGAAAGTGTTCATTTAACTTCATGGATTGAAGCAAATCCTGAATATAAAAATGAAGGACTTGCTAAAAAATGGGAAAAGATATATCATTTAAGAAAAGAAGTTAATAAAAAGCTTGAAGCTGAAAGACAGGCCGGAATGATAGGGCACTCACTTGATGCAAGAGTTCTTCTTAATATATCAAATGATGAATATGCATTCCTGAAGGAATATACAGAAGCTGAAGTTTCTGACCTGTTTATTGTTTCGCAAGTTAAGTTTGTAAATGACAGATTAAATGAAAGTGAAATAGATGGAATTACCATCGCTGTAGAAAAAGCATCTGGAGAAAAATGTGAAAGATGTTGGAAATATGATGAGGAAGTTGGTCATGACCACGAACATACAGATGTATGTCCGAGATGTGCCAAAGTTCTTAATTCTTTGGAAAAATAGCAATTAAAAAGAGGGTGTCTCAAACTTTTGAGACAGCCTCAGCAAATAAATTTATTTTTTCAAAAATAGGGAAAAAGGAAGGAAATATGCTTTATATAATAATTATTACAGTCCTTACACTGATTGATCAGTTTACAAAATCTGAAATGCTGGCTGTGGCAGATGGAAGTATTGGGTATTCGATACCAGTTATACCAGGATTTTTTCACTTTACCTATGTGGAAAACCATGGAGGAATTTTTGGACTGTTTCAGGGGAAAATTGGGGTATTTACAGTTGTCAGCTTACTTTTATTAGGGTATATAGTATTTACAGAGTATAAAAACTTTAAAAACTATACAAAATGGACAAAAATAGGAGTTTCCATAATAGCGGCAGGAGCCATGGGAAATATGATTGACAGAATATTCAGAGGCTTTGTTGTGGATATGATAGACTTTAACGGATTATGGCATTTTGTATTTAATGTTGCTGATATGTATGTGCATATTGGTATTTATATTATTATAGTTGATTATTTAGTGAGAAAATATTTGAAAAAAAATAGGTGATAATATATGTTTGGAGCAGTATATTTGGCAATGATGCTATTTCGGGTTTTAGTTGTGATTATTGCTGTTATGGCTATTATTATTTCGGTTTCTAAAAATAAGTTAAGAACAATATTTGGAATAGATATTGCGATATTGATTTTTACAGTTTTGTTTTTCTTTGTGTGGTTTCCAGTTAAGGAAAATACAGTTTTGAATTTAAAAAACGGATATTCAGTGAGTACAGAGTATAACGAAGCGATTCCAGAAGTGAACTATTATTTGTCAAATATAGGATATTTGGGGAAATTAGGAAAAATAAAAGGTAGCTGGGTAGGATATGTGTACAATGCCAACGAAGCGATTGATGAAGTTTTTTATGTAAATGCAGATTTTGACTTAATGGAAGATGAAAAAAACAAACAGGAAGAAATGAAGGGAATTGATAAAAAATCAGGATATTTTATTATTAATTCAAAAGAACAGACACTGCATTTAACAGAAGAACAAGTAAAAGAAAAACTGAAAATAAAAAAAGTTAATCTGAAAAATCCAAAAAAAATTATAAGAAAATATGGAGAAAAGAAAGAATTATCAACTTTCTATAAAATAGCAGAGGATTATTTTTTGCCAAAAAAAATAGGTGCTACAGCATTTAATGTTATCAAATATGTTATTATTTCACTGCTGATTTTAGTAGCAGTGTATTTAAAAAAACGTTTGAATAAGAAAAAATAGTAAAATATAGAGAAAGGATAGAGAAAAATGACTTTTCAGGAAATTATATTAACTCTTCAAAAATTTTGGGGAGAAAAAGGATGTATAATATCAAATCCTTATGATATTGAAACAGGTGCAGGAACATTTAATCCAGATACTTTTTTAATGTCATTAGGGCCTGAACCTTGGAATGTTGCCTATGTTGAGCCATCACGTCGTCCAAAAGATGGAAGATACGGTGAAAACCCTAACAGAGTGTACCAACATCACCAATTTCAGGTAATTATGAAACCATCACCAGAAAATATTCAAGAACTTTATTTAGAAAGTTTGGTTGCACTAGGAATTGATCCGAAGGAGCACGATATAAGATTTGTAGAGGATAACTGGGAAAGCCCTACACTTGGAGCATGGGGATTAGGATGGGAAGTTTGGCTAGATGGAATGGAAATTACACAGTTTACGTATTTCCAACAAGTTGGAGGACTGGAAGTGGAAATCGTTCCATCAGAAATAACTTACGGACTTGAAAGAATTGCACTTTATTTACAAAATAAAGATGATGTAAAAGATTTAGAGTGGACAAAAGGTGTAAAATACGGAGAAAGAAGATTCCAGTTTGAGTATGAATTGTCAAAATATAGCTTTGAAGTAGCAGACGTTCCAATGCACTTCCAACTTTTTGATATGTATGAAAAGGAATCTAAAAATTGTCTAAACAACGATTTAGTATTCCCGGCTTATGAATATGTTCTAAAATGCTCACATACATTTAATAACCTTGATGCAAGAGGAGCAATTAGTACAACAGAAAGAATGTCTTATATTTTAAGAATTAGAGATTTGGCTAAGGGTTGTGCAGAAAAATTTGTAGAAGCTAGGGAAAGATTGGGATTCCCATTGCTGAATAAAAATAAATAGACATAAAAGAGGGGGATTCTTCTTTTGAAAGGAGGGCTGTTGAATGAAATTGTCGATAAGAAATGTTGGGAAACTGAAGGAAGCTGATGTTGAGATAAATGGGATAACCGTTATTACTGGTGAAAATGATACTGGGAAAAGTACAGTTGGGAAAGTTTTGTGGAGTGTTTTTAATAGTTTCTATAAGGTTTATGAAAAAATTGAAAAAGAAAGAATTGATTTTGTAAATGAACAGATTTATAGTTATATTAGAAATTTAGACAAATCAGATAATATAAAGGAAAAAACTTTAGATATGGCAACAGACATTATTCAGAATTATAGTATTTATTATAGAAATGAAGAAAATATAAAAAGCTATATAACAAAAAAATTTAAAGAAAATAATTATTTTATAGATAATGAAAGAATAGAAGAATTAATTGCCAGTATATATACTATATTAAATATAATTGATACACAAATAATAAGTTTTATTATAGACGAAAAACTATCAGTTGAATTTAATGGAGAAATAATAAATAAAAAAATAGGAAAAGGAAGTTTTGCAAATATAGAATTAAATATTCGAAATAAAATTTTAAATTTTAATATTGAAGAAGGTATAGATGTTGCAGGAGAATTTGTTGAGAATTTGAAAGGAGATATTGATAATTTTGATTTGTTAACAGAAGCAGTATTTATAGACAATCCTTTTATAATTGATGATATAGAAAATATATTTGAACAAAAAAAGAAAAATTACAGACAACATCTGGTTTCAAAACTTTATTACAATAGAAATGAAAATACAGTAAAAAAAATGTATGTAAATGAAAAATTAGAAAAAATTTATAAAAAATTAAATTCTATTGCAAGTGGTAAAATAATCATAAAAAAATTAGATGTTTATTATAAAGATAGCGAGATAGAAATAAATGCTAAAAATTTATCAACAGGGCTTAAAACTTTTGCAATCATAAAAATGTTATTGCAAAATGGAACTTTGGAAGAAAATGGGACAATAATTCTTGATGAGCCAGAAATTCATTTACATCCAGAATGGCAACTAAAATTTGCTGAATTGATAGTTTTATTGCAAAGAGAGTTTGGAATGCATATTTTATTGACAACACATAGTCCGTATTTTTTAAATGCAATTGAAGTTTTTTCGGAACGACATAAAATTGATGATAAATGTAAATATTATGTGGCTGAAAATGAAGGAAATAGCAGTATTATAAAAGATGTAACAGGAAATACAAGAGAAATTTATAGAAAATTAGCAAGACCGATTCAGGATTTAGAAAATATTAGATATAGCAGTGATTTAGATGAGTAAAAAAATTAATTTGAAAATATATAATACTTCTACATTAAAGCAAACATCAAAAGATGATAACAATGAAGAATATATGACAGAAAGTCAAATTAAAGTAATTAATTTTGATAGTGTTGGAGGAGATAAGTACACTAGAAATAATAATTTGAGCATTCAGCTAAAAACAAATGATGTTTTATTTTTACATAGCGATAGAAAATATACTTTTATTGAATTTAAAAATGGGAAATTACTTGATAAGTCTAATAGAATTGATATAAAAAAATTAAAGGATATAGAGTTAAAGATTCTTAATAGTATGTTTGTTTTAGGAGATATTGAAGAAAAATCTTTAAATATTTTAAAAGAAATTACAAATTATATTTTAGTCTACAATGAAGAAAAAAATTCACCAAATGAAAAGAATTCCATTTCAGAGATTGGAAATTATTTTATAAATCAGGGAAGTAGTTTATCAGTTGGAGAAAATACTTTTGGTAAAGATGAAATCATTTGTTTTGGACTTGAAAAATTTAAAAATTATTGTTTTAAAAATGTACACACCTACTCAAAAGAGGAATTTGAGGAAAAATTTGTAAGAAAATATGAGAAATAAATAAAAAATGAAAAAAGATGAACAGAGTACCGAAAGGAGTGAAAAAATTGAATTTTCTTTTTGAAATAGGATTGGAAGAATTGCCTGCACAATATGTGGATAAGGCGGAAAAGGATCTGAAAAAAATAATAGAAAATGAATTAAAATCTGAAAGAATCAAGTTTTCAGAAATTGAATCGTTTAGTACGCCTAGAAGGGTTACAGCGATTATAAAGGATTTGGCTGAAAAACAGGATGATTTGGATAAAAAAAGTGTAGGGCCTTCAGTTGAGATTGCTTATAAGGATGGACAACTTACGAAAGCTGGAGAAGGATTTGTGAGATCTCAGGGTGCTACGGCTGATGATATAAAGATTATTGAAAATGAAAAAGGGAAGTATATTTCGATTGAAAAGTTTATTGCAGGGAAGGATACTAGGGAGATTTTACCTGAAATATTGAAAAATGCGATAAAGAAAATAGAGTTTGAAAAATCTATGAAATGGGCGGATAGAACATTTAGATTTGTAAGACCGATTAAATGGTTTGTGACTTTATTTGATAATGGGGAAATTTTGCCTTTTGAGTTTGAAGGGCTAAAAGGTGGGAATAAGACTCGTGGAATGAGATATTTTGCTTCTCAGGACATTGAGATTAATAATCCGCTTGATTATGAAAAGATATTGCTTGAAAATTTTGTTATTGTAAATGGTGAAAAAAGAAGAGAAGAAATTTTGAAAAGCATAAAAGAAAATGGTGAAAAGGATGGAGATACTGCGATAATCAATAAATATTTATTGGATGAAGTAGTTAATGTGGTAGAATATCCTTATGCAATAAAGGGTGAATTTAACAAGGATTATTTGCAGCTTCCTGAAGATATTATAACAATCACATTGGAAACTCACCAAAGATATTTTCCAGTAAAAGATAAGAACGGGAAATTGTCAAATAAATTTATTGTTATAAGAAATGCGCCTGAATATTCAGAAACTGTTAAAAAAGGGAATGAAAAGGTTGTAGAGCCAAGACTTGCCGATGCGAAATTTTTCTTTGATGAAGATTTAAAAGGTAAATTTGCAGATAATGTGGAAAAACTGAAGGAAGTTACTTTCCAAAAGGATATGGGAACAATTTTTGAAAAAGTTAAAAGAAGTGAAAAAATTGCTGAATATCTGATTTCAGAGTTAAACTTGACTGATAAGAAGGAAAATATCATAAGAACTGTAGATTTGGCAAAAGCAGATCTTGTTTCAAATGTAATTGGAGAAAAGGAATTTACTAAGTTACAAGGATTTATGGGTTCCGTTTATGCTCAAAAGCAAGGTGAGGATAAAGATGTAGCACTTGGAATTTTTGAACATTATTTGCCACGTTATCAAGGGGATAAATTGCCTACGACTGTGGAAGGTGCAATTGCTGGAATTGCTGACAAGATGGATACAATAATTGGATGTTTTGCAGTTGGATTAAAACCTACAAGTTCTAAAGATCCTTACGCTTTGAGACGTGCTACACAAGGAATTATTCAAGTTATGTTAAATTCAAGACTATCTTTTGATTATAAGGAATTAATTGAAAAGGCTTATGAAATTTTCTCGGCAGATAAAAAAGTATTGGAAAAGAATGTCGTGAAGGATGTAACAGAATTTTTCAAACAAAGAATAATTAATGTACTTTCTGAAAAATACAAGAAAGAACTTATAAATTATGAAATAAATCTTGAAAACAATGTTGTAGAATTGGATAAGAAATTATCTGAACTTCTAAAATTATCACAAACTGAAAATTTTGAGATTTTAATAAATCTTTTAAAACGTGTAAAAAATATTGTTAAAGATGAAAAAAATGTAAATCTAAATATTGACAGCGCATTATTTGAATCAGATGAAGAAAAAGCATTATACAATTTTGCAAATCAGTTGGAAAGTATTGAAAATGTAGATTTTTCAAGTTATATTGAAACATTATTAAATAATGCCGATACAATTAATCAATTTTTTGATAATGTAATTATTAATGCTGATGATGAAAAATTAAGAAATAATCGTATTGCATTATTGAAAAAACTAGAAAATTCTATTGATAAAATGATAAACATATAACTTAAATTTTGTCAATTTACACAGAAATAACATTTTGAAATCAAACTAAAAAGTAATAGTTATTCTGATTAAATCTAAAGTTTAATCTAATTTTATACAGTTTGAATTAATTATTTGGCTAATATAATAGTTTATAGGAAAATAAAAAAAATGAAATTTTAAAGTGACTAATAAGTCAATAAAATTAGGTTATTTTATAGGAAATAGTAGTAAACATAATACTTAAAATGGAATATTGGTTAATTTTTTTATTGACTTTTTGTTAAAAAAGTGATATTATAACTTGTAAACAGAAAGTTTTAACTATAATAATAAATTAATTAGTAAAAACATTGATTTTTCTCTTAAAATATTGTATAATCTAAAAGAGGATTAGGAGAAAGAAGTACTAATTTAAAAAGTTAGAGTAAAAAATAAAATTCGGGAGGAATTAAAATGAAAAAATTAGTTATTTTAGGAACAGCTTTATTGGCTTTAAATGCTGTAGCATCTGAAGTACAAGTTAAAAGTGGATATGATTTCTACAGAAAATTTAAAGCAGGATCAAGTGAATTTAATGAAGATTATAATCTTAAACATGGACCAACACTTGGATTAGAATATATTGTTGATAACCAAGGTGAATTTGAATGGGGATTAGGAGCAGAATATAAATTATCATCTCACTCTGGGAAATTAATTAAAAAAGATGATAAAAAAGATAAATTGATGAGAAGTGTTCCAGTTTATGCATTAGGAAAATTTAACTTAATTACAACTAACAATGGAAATGATGCATTATACGTATTAGGAAGAGCAGGATATAATTTTGCTCATGAAGCTAAAAATGTAGATGGTAAAGTTAAAGGTGGATTATATACTGCAGCAGGAATTGGTACTGAATTTGGACCAGTTTCATTGGAAGCTATTTATGAAAGATCAGGTGCTAAATTTAAAACAACTGATGCTTTAGGTAATACTGAAAGAACAAGAAATAATATTGATTCGGTAGGAGTTAGAGTAGGATATAGATTTGGACAATTGAAAAATGACAGATCACCTAAAATCATAACTCAAACAGTTGAAGTGCCTGTACCAACTCCAGTACCTACACCAGCTCCAGAACCAGCACCAATTGTTAAACCAAATACAGCAATATTACCATTCAGCTGCTCAACTGATGAAAAGAAATGTGTAATCAGAGGATTTAAAGTAGATGGTAGAGTACCTAATGAAGGTGAAGCTGCTGACTTAAGAACTATCGCAGGTGTAATTAACCAATTTGCTGATGGTGGATCAATTGATTTCGTTGGACATACAGATTCAACTGGATCAGATGCTTATAACCAAAAATTATCAGTAGCAAGAGCACAAAACGTAGCTAGATTATTAAGAGACTACGGATTGAAAAACTCTATTTCTTACGGAACAATCACTGGTCAAGGAGAAAGCAACCCAGCTGACACTAATGACACAGTTGATGGAAGATACAATAACAGAAGAGTTGAATTATTCTTCCAAAACGTTGACTTCACTAACGTAAGATTTATTACTCAATAATCTTTAAAATAAAAGGTTTAAAATATAAATTTTCGGAGAGGCATTTAATTATGTCTCTCTTTTTTACTATACAAAAGAATTACTAATACTATGTCTTTTTATAGTAAAACTGTCTTAAAACTAAACTAATACTAAACCCCATTTGAATAACGAATATGTTGTAAATCTTTTTAGCAGATTAAACCTGATATTTATTTTCAAATAATTAAAATAAATATTCGCTTTTTAAACGGGGAATAGTATAAATATAAATTTCTCGCAAAAGAGTCAAATTAAAATATAGTTTCCATTTTTAAACGAAGTTTAGTAGAAATAGACTTAATATTTAATTTTTATTTTTACAGAAAAAAATTAGATAAATATTGATTTTTAATCTAATAAATGATATTATTTAAATAGGTTTTAAGAGTTGCGAATATATTTTGAGGTGGTGTTATGGATTTATCAAAAATTAAGCTGGTTGTAATAATTCAATGTGAAATTGCAAAAAGACGTTGCAGCGGATATCATTGCAGCCAGTCATTTTACGAGAGAAGTGGTGGATTTTCAAAATATCCTATGGAGCAGGATATGAGAGTTTTGATGTTTCAATGTGGAGGATGTAATGGGAAAGGAGTTAATTCTCTTTTATCAAATGTGAATAAATGCCTGAAAAAGGAAGGGAAGATTATGCCAGAAGAAGTGGCTATACACTTTGCTTCTTGTGTTACGCTTGATAATCATCATTCTTCCAGATGCATGTTTTTAAATTATATGAAACAGCAAGTTTCTAAAACTCCATTTAAGGATTCAATTATTTTGGAAGACACCTGGCATTCTAAAACTGCTACTAGAAGACGTGCAGAAGGGATTTACAAAACAAATAAAAACTAGGAAATATCAGGAAAGGAAAGCTATGAAGGAAATTATTGTAGAAATAAAAAACGATCAGGGAGTCCATGCACGGCCATCGGGGCAGATTGTGAATATTGCCAAAAAGTATGATGTGGCTTTGGAAATAGAAAAAGTTTTTGAAAATGAACAGGCAGAAAATAACAAAGAAGAAAATGAAAAAATTGATGGAAAAAATGTATTTGGAGTTATGATGCTTGGAGCTGGAAAGGGAGAAAAATTGAGACTTAGGGCAATTTCAGAAAATGGAGGGAATCCAGAAGAAGAGATTAAATTGCTGGAAGAGTTAAGACAATTAATAGAAATTAATAAATTTTTTGAATAAATATAAAGAAGGGAGAAGGACTGGCTAATTTTAGGCAGTTCTGAAGTACAAAATGAGCGAAAAAGAATTTGAGACATTATTGGAGGATTATTTACCTGAGGAAAAAAAATCGGGAGATGTAGTTGAAGGAATTATTACAAGAAAAGAATTGGACTATGGATTTCTTGATTTGAATGCAAAAAAAGAAGGAAGAATTTATGCTAGTGAAGTTAAAGACTTTGAAATTGGAGATAAAATTGAAGTGAAAGTTTTGAGGGAAGATGAGGATAACATCATTGTTTCAAAATTTGTGCTAGATAGAGCTAAGGAATTGGCATCATTTAATGTTGATGACATTGTGACTGGAGAAATTGTTAAGAAAATCAAAGGGGGATATACTGTAAGAATTGGGAAAAATGAGGCATTTTTACCATTTTCTCTGGCTAGATTTGAGAAAGATAAGGATTATACAGGACAAAAGTTTAAATTTATTATAAAAGAAAAAAACAGAAGCAATATAACTATTTCAAGAATTGACTTGATAAAAATCGAAGAGGAAAAATATTTTGAAAGTGTTAATGTTGGAGATGTAGTTACAGGAAAAGTTAAGGAAATATTTGATTTTGGAATTATATTGGATTTAGGGGCTGCAAGCGGATTTGTTCATATTTCTGAAGTTTCTTGGGATCAAGTGGATAATTTGCATGAAAGATATAAAATTGGAGATGAAGTAACTGCTAAAATTATTGAAAAGGATGTTGAAAAAAATAGATTAAAGTTAAGCATAAAGCAGTTATCAGAAGATCCTTGGGTTGCATTTGAAAATAGCCATAATGTTGGAGATGTGGTTGAGGCTGTCGTTAAAGATGTTCTTGATTTTGGGATAGTTGTAACTGTTGATGGGAATTCTGGATTTGTACATGTTTCAGAGCTTGCTTGGCACAATGGATCTAAAGAATTGAAAAATTATAAAGCGGGAGATAAATTTTCTGCAAAAATTATTCAAATTGAAAATGAAAAGAAAAATGTTAAATTAAGCGTAAAGCAGCTTTCAGAAAATCCTTGGGATACAGTAGAGGAAAAATATCATATAGGAGATATTATTGAAAAACCAATAACAGAAGTATTTGATTTTGGGTTATTAATCTCGCTTGAAAAGGATATTGACGGACTTTTACATGTTTCTGACTTGTCATATAAGAGAGAATCTAATTTGACTTCAAAATATAAGGCTGGAGATTTGATTAAATTTAAAATAGTTGACTTTAATGATGAAAAAAATAGAGTTACTTTAAGTGCAAAAGCATTACTTGATGATAAATGGGATGTTCTTGAAGAAACTTATGACTTTGATAAATCATATAAGGGAAAAGTTATGAATGTTCAAGATTATGGAATTTTTGTTGAACTTGAAAAGGGAATAGAAGTATTTATCCATAAAAATGAATTTTCTTGGGATAAAAGAGAACATAAGGAATACAAAGTTGGCGATGAAGTTGAATTTAAAGTAATCGTAATTGACAAAATTGAAAAAAAATTATCTGGAAGTATTAAGCAATTGGAAAAATCGCCTTGGAAGGAAGTTACTGAAAAATATAAAAAGGGAAATATTGTAAATACTGAAATTGTGGAAATTCAGGAGAATTTTGCGCTTGTTAAATTAACAGACAGATTTAATGGAATTGTACCAAAAAGAGAATTGACAGAGGACTTTTTGAAGGATATTTCTGAAAAATTCTCAGTTGGAGATAAAGTTGAGGCTGTTATTACAGATATAAATGAAAAGAGAAAATCTATTGCATTATCTTTGAAAAAAGTTCAAGAAATGGAAGAAAAGAAAGAAATGGATGAGCTTATGAAAGTTTATGGAGTTTAATTTTGCCAAACTTAACAATAACTGAAAAAATACTATTTGCAAGGGGGATTCCCCCTTGTTGTTTATATAATTTTAAAGATTTTAGAACTCTGCGACTTTAGTCGTGGGAAGTTCAGAAAGCATAAATTGGATATATAGTTATGTATAAAAAATAAATTTTACATAATTTAAAAAAAGTGCTAAAATATAATAGTAAATATTAGAACATTGAAATTATATGGAGGTAAATTTAATGGCAGGTAAAACTGAATTTATGAAATACGCATATTTCGATAAAGAAATAGTAGAATTTGAGAAAGCGACAGTAAGTATCGCAACTCACAGTTTACAATATGGAACAACTTGTTTTGGTGGAGTTAGAGGATACTACAGAAATGGGAAAGTAGCAATTTTTAGATTGGAAGATCACTATAAAAGACTTATGACAGCTTCAAAAATGTTAGGTTTTGAATTTTTCATGGAATGGGATGAATTTAAAAATATTGTAACTGAATTAGTTAAAAAGAACGATATTAAAGAAGATTTCTATATGAGACCGTTCATTTTCTGTAAAGAACCAAGATTATCACCTAAAAAAGCAGGACTTGATTTTGATTTAGCAATTTATATGTTGCCACTTGCAGATTATGTAAGCACAAAAGGTGGATTAAGATTGATGAGTTCAACTTATAGAAAATATAACGATTCATCTATCCCAACTAAAGCAAAAGCAGGTGGATCTTACATCAATTCATTCCTAGCTACAAGTGACGCTCAAAGAAATGGTTACGATGATGCGTTAATGTTTGATGATGCAGGAAATGTAGTAGAAGTTTCTGTTGCAAATATTGTATTAATCTACAGAGATCAAGTAATTATTCCTGATACAGGAAATGCAGCCCTTGAAGGAATTACAGTAAGATCAGCATTAGAATTATTAGAATACAACGGATACAAAATCAACCGTGGAAAAATTGACAGATCAATGGTGTTTACAGCAGATGAATTGTTAGTAACAGGAACAGCAATGAAAATCACTTATGCTGAATCATTGGATCAAAGACCAATTGGACAATTAGACTTCCATGCTGAACCAAAACCTGGTAAATTCTATGAATTGTTAAAAGGTGAATATGAAAAAGTTATCAATGGAGATCACGAATTATCTAAAAAATGGTTATTTGTTGTTGAATAATAAATTTCTTTAAATTTAAAATAAAAAATAGAATATAATGAAATAAAAATACACTGAAAGTGCTATAAAAAGTATTGAAGGTGTATTTTTTTATTATAAACTTGTTTTTTTTATTTTAAAAAAAACTTGTAATTGGAAAAAATTAGGAGTACAATATAATTAAAGGGGAAAGAAAACAATGGTTTAAATAAAGTTTGGACAATAATTAGAGATGAATAAAAAGAATATAATTATTGGGAAATTAAATAGTAATGTAAAATTTGGGAAGAGAGATGGTTGATTATAATCATCTCTCTTTTGAAATTATGAAGATTTTTTAAATTTAAAAATTTTTAAATTTTTGGTTATTGACAAATGTGAAAAAAAGTGATAAACTTAACTTATAAATAGATTGTTACTGTTAGGCAGGCAAAACCTTGGTTAATAAATATGATTATTTTTTCGTGTTTAATAATCAAGGTTTTTTCTATCTAAAATGATGAATGTTAATGGGAGTTTGAAAAAATGAGGATAAAAAAAATTTTGAATAATAATGCTATCATTTCAGAAAATGACCAAAAGGATGAAATTATCATAACAGGTAAAGGTATAGCATTTGGTAAAAAGGCTGGAGATTTGATAGATAGTGAAAAAGTTGAAAAGACATTTATTTTAAAGCATGATGAAACATCTGAAAAATTTAAGCTCCTTTTGGAAGACATACCAGTGGATTATGTTTCGATTTCCTATGACGTTATTGAGTATGCAAAAAATATATTGAATATTCAATTTAATGACTTTATTTATGTGACATTGACAGATCATTTGAATTTTGCGATTAAAAGGCATAAGGAAAATATAAGTTATGTGAATGCTCTTCGATGGGAGATAAAAAAGTTTTATCCAAAAGAGTATGAAGTTGGCTTAAAGGCTTTGGAATTTATAAATGATGAATTGGGGATAAAATTTTCTGAAGATGAAGCAGCTAATATTGCATTACATTTTGTAAATGCTAGAATTAATACGAAAAGTGAGATTGGTGAAACAATACAGTTTGTAAAAGTAACACAAGATATTTTAAATATTATAAAATATACATTTGGAATTGAGCTAGATGAAAGTAGTCTTAGTTATGAAAGATTTATGACGCATTTAAAATTTTTCTTTCAAAGAATTATGAAAAATGCCCAGATAAATGATGATAATGACTTTATTTATCAGGAAGTAAGAAAAAAATACATCAAGGCTTATCAATGTGCTGAGAAAA
>ERZ773233.295-NODE-295-length-35977-cov-6.629336_pt1 | contig 35977 bp, 32 predicted proteins | sample MGYA00580991_ERZ773233 | MGnify/ENA primary metagenome ERZ773233 (study PRJEB29015, sample SAMEA2738178) | human oral metagenome | biome: human oral; feature: human-associated habitat; material: saliva | place: China | collected 2161 ...
CGCAGCTTTGAAAAAGAGTTGCGTGTATGATTGAATTATAAGGTGTTTTTTATCAACGAATTTTATCAACCCGGTACCATTGTTTACGTTGCTAACCTCCCGACAAATTTGAAATAGGGAGTGTTTCTGTTTAATCGTTACCATCCAATTGTTTATGTCGCTTATGATCTGTACTTGCATTAATATACATTTCATTGTAAAATACATATATCTTTAAGACGACTTAAAGAGAATTATTTATTTTCAGATCTTATAAATCAAAAGCAATATTCCCGACAGCTCTGCCGCTTCATATTTTCCAAAAGATCCGAATCAATACTATACATCATGCCTTTCTTTAATTGTTTTAAGAATATAAAAATATTTAAACAAGTATATATTCATATATTTATATCAAAGTATACATAAGCATAAAATGGCAAAAGCTGCCGCCCATCACAAAAAGATGAAATATCTCATGTAAACCGAAATACCTGTTTAATTTATCAAAACATTTGAGTTTCAGTGCATAGATAACTCCGCCGACTGTGTAGATGATACCGCCTACCAGCAGCCAGATAAAACTTATTTTCGTCATTGAGGACATGATTTTTGCAATAGCAAAAATGCAAAGCCATCCAAGACTTATATAGATCACGGAAGAGATCCACTTAGGGTAGTTTATCCAAAATATGTTGATAAATATGCCCAAAAGTGATATTCCGCAGACCATGCAAAAAAGTAAGATACCGCTCCTGCCGCCAAGTACACTTAGGCATACAGGTGCATAGGTCCCGCATATAAGGACGAATATCATCATGTGATCTATTTTTCTAAGTATGGTATTGATCTTTTTTGAAATATTAAATGAATGATAGGTCGTACTGGCGGCGTATAAAAGCAGCATACTGATAATGAATATGATAAATGTTATCATATCCGGAAATCCTATCCTATGTCCTATCGCTTTTGAAAACAAAAAGACAGCGGCTATGAGTGTAAGTATAAAGGCTAAAAAGTGTGTCAAAGCACTGCCCGGATCTTTTAATCTATCTATAAATTTAATCATGATTACCCCCTTTGATAATAAAATGATATAATATTAAAAACTAATTTATGTAGTATTAAAAACTACATGATGAAATATAACACATAGTAAAATTATAATCAAGTACTTTACTTGACAAATAATATTAAAACTAATATACTACTAACAAAGGAACATATGTTCAGAAAACGGAGGCGAAATGAATACTGAAGGAAGAAAAAAAGCACTGGATGAGGCTATTTTACAAATAGAAAAAGCCTATGGCAAAGGCTCTATCATGAAACTCGGAGATTCAAGCAGACAGCTTAATGTAGAGGCTATACCTACAGGCTGTCTCGGAATAGATATAGCACTTGGCATAGGAGGTATACCCAGAGGACGTATCATAGAAGTATACGGACATGAGTCTTCAGGTAAGACTACCGTAGCTTTGCACATGGTTGCCGAGGTACAAAAAAGAGGCGGAATAGCCGGATTTATAGATGCGGAACATGCGCTCGATCCTGTATATGCGAAGGCTATAGGTGTTGATATAGATAATCTGTATGTATCGCAGCCGGATAACGGTGAGCAGGCACTTGAGATAGCCGAGACCATGGTGCGTTCGGGAGCTATGGATATCATCATCATAGACTCGGTTGCAGCCCTGGTACCCAAAGCCGAAATAGACGGCGATATGGCGGATCAGCAGATGGGTCTTCAGGCAAGGCTTATGAGCAAGGGCTTAAGAAAGCTTACCGGTATCATAAGTAAGGGCAATACGACTATTATATTTATCAACCAATTACGTGAAAAAATCGGTATAAGTTTCGGTAATCCGGAAGTTACTACCGGAGGTCGTGCTCTTAAATTCTATTCTTCCATAAGAATAGAGGTAAAAAGAGTAGATTATGTAAAGCAGGGCGGAGATAATGTAGGTAACAGAGTCAGGATAAAAGTTTCAAAGAATAAGGTAGCACCGCCTTTCAGAGAGGCGGAGTTCGATATACTCTACGGTAAGGGCATATCAAAAGAAGGGGATATATTGGACCTTGCGGTAGAGGCGAATATAGTTGATAAAAGCGGTGCATGGTATGCTTATAATTCATCAAAGATCGGACAGGGAAGAGAAAAAGCCAAAGACTACCTTTTGGAAAATCCCGACATCTGCAAGGAGATCGAACTGAAAGTAAGAGAATTATATGCCTTGCAAAACAGTGATGAATTGTTTGAAAGCGATGACGACGAGGTGAGCAGCAACTTTAAAAAGGGCGGCAAAAAATCAAAGACTGACAAGAAGAAAGCGGTAGTGGAAGAAGTGTCCGATGATGAAGCGGATATGTTAGATAATGATATAGAATAAGTACCGGTATGTTTGTCATAGATCTGCCCCTAAACCGAAGATCCGATCAGAATATGAATATAAAAGCGAATATATGTATATTAAGAAAATAATTTCCGTAAGCAATACAAAAAAGAAGATAGTTACACAAGAAGGTGTAAGTTTCTGCCTCTATAACAAAGAAGTCAGCGGTTTTGAACTTGAAGAAGACGAATATTTTGAAGATGTGTACGAGAAAATATATCCGATACTTAAAGAACGAATATATAAAAGGATGCTTTATCTTTTAAGTGCCAGAGAGTACAGTTCTTATTCTTTAAGAGCTAAGCTTTCGGATAGTTATCCGGAAGATCTGGTGGAAGAGGCGGTGGCATTTGCCGTATCCAGGCACTATGTGGACGATATTGATTATATAGAAAGATATATCAATGCTCATAAAGAGAAAAAAAGCAAGTTGTATCTTAAAAGCAAATTGATAGAAAAAGGCTTTGATAAAAAGATAATAGATGCAAAATTGGAAGAACTGCATCTTAACGAGTATGATAATATAGAAGCTTTGCTTAATAAAAAAGGCTATTACGATACGGATGACCGGGACGAAAAAAGGAAGATGATCAACTATCTTTTAAGGCAGGGGTACAGGTATAGCGATATAAGAGAATTTATTTAATATCCCGATCGGATTTTTGAAAGTTAAAAAGCATATCAGCGTCAAAGAGATATCTTTATTTGCTTATATGTTTTGAGTTGCACTTAGAGTTTGAATCTAAAAAAACTGTGGAGATGGCTATGAAGAGTATTAAAAGAATAAAAAGGAAATTGGCTTATAAGGGTACTATATTAAATGTATATAAGGACTATATGGAGACCGAAAACGATAAAGAAGTGGTCTGGGACTTTATACATCACGACGGTGCCGCAGCTGTTATCCCCGTAAGAGAAGACGGTAAGATACTTATGGTCAGACAATATAGAAATGCTCTTGACAGGTTTACCTTAGAGATTCCGGCAGGCAAGGTCGACAGTCCCGGTGAGGATAAAAGACTTTGTGCATTCAGAGAGCTTGAAGAAGAGACAGGTTACAAGGTATCAAGTCCGGATGACCTCGAATACCTTATAACCGTAGATACTACAGTTGCTTTTTGCAATGAAGAGATAGAGATATATATAGCAAGAAATTTAAAAGTTTCAAAGCAAAATCTGGATGAAGATGAAGATATTGAGATAGAGCCTTGGGCACTTGAAGATTTGATGAAAATGGTATATACTGGGGTCATAAAAGACGGTAAAACAGTGGCAGCTTTAAGTGCATATGCTTACAAAAATCTAACTATTTAAAGGAGAATAGTTTATGGGACTTATTAAATTAGTTATGGATACTGCAGGCGGAGTTATTTCCGACCAATTCTTGGAGTTTTTTTATTGTGACACTATAGATAATGATACTTTGATGGTAAAGGGTACTAAGGTTCAGACTTCAAGAGGACAGAATAATAAAGCGACTGATAATATTATCTCCAACGGCTCAAAAATAGTCATCAACGAAGGTCAGTGTATGATGATAGTTGATAACGGAGCGATAGTTGAGGTGTCTGCCGAACCCGGAGAATACGTGTTCCACAATAATACAGAGCCAAGTATATTTGCAGGTAAGTTCGGTGAAAGTATTATAGCAAGTTTTAAACAGTTCGGAAGAAGGTTTACTTACGGTGGTGAGACAGGCCATGACCAAAGAGTTTATTACTTCAATACCAAGATAATTACAGATAATAAGTACGGTACGGCAAGTCCTATTCCGTTCCGTGTGATAGATAAGAATATAAGTCTTGATATGGAGATAGGTATACGTAGCCATGGTGAATTCAGCTATACTCTTTCAGACCCGATAATCTTCTATAAGAAGCTTGCGGGTAATGTTAAAGACAGATATGATAAAGCGGATCTGAATAGACAGCTTACTGCAGAATTGATCCACGCTTTTCAACCTGCATTTACCAGAGTTGCAGATCAGGGCGTAAGATATTATCAACTTACAGGTAATGTAGATGTTATAAGTAAGGAAACCAAAAAAGAGCTTGAGAATTGGAAAGAGGATTACGGTGTAGAGCTTGATAAGCTTACTCTTCGTTCAGCAACAGCTTCAGAAGAAGATCAGAACATGATCAAGGAATTACAGAAGAATGCTGTGTTCAGAAGTGCAGATATGGCAGCGGCTCACCTTGTAAGTGCACAGGCAGAAGCTATGAAGGCAGCAGCTTCCAATACAAGTACCGGTCCTATGATGGCATTTGCAGGTATGAACATGGCAAATGCTGCGGGCGGAGCTAACACTACAGCACTTTACGGTATGGCACAGCAACAACAAATGCAAAATCAGCAATACGGAGGCTACCAGCAGGGAATGCCACAACAAGGCTACCAACAGGGAATGCCGCAGCAAGGATACCAGCAAGGACAGCCACAGCAGGGTTATCAGCAAGGAATGTCTCAACAGGGCTATCAGCAGCAGGGACAGCCACAACAAGCTTATCCACAGCAGGGAATGTCTCAGCAAGGACAGCAGGCACAGCCGGACGGTTTCGCAGGTCAGGTTGGAGGACAAACCCAGGTAAATGCCACAGCAGACGGAGAGTGGGTATGTACTTGCGGTCAGCATAATACAACCAAGTTCTGTTCAAACTGCGGTTCAAAGAAGCCTGAAGCGGCAGGAGGATTCAAGTGTGATAAGTGCGGATGGACACCTGCACCGGGAGCGGCTGCACCGAAATTCTGCCCCGACTGTGGAGATATTTTTGATGAGAACGATAAGATATAATATTTAAGTGATTATTGGACTTATATTAAAATTATAAGTTATAATACACTCTCTAACTTATGAAACAGTTAATTAATTTACTCCAATCCTCATAGGGATCTATAACAATGCACTTAAAACCCTATGAGAAGTTATATATAATGATTGCACTCCTAGGAAGAGCACTCCGGAATGCACTAAACTTCTATGTCTGATCTATGATCGGTCGTGAGGTTTAGTGCAGAAGGGGTGCTTTTTTAATTTATTGATTTTTTCCGGCAGTATTATAAGTAAATTCATTTCTATTAACCGGAATATATACGACTAAAAAGTAATATATTACCGATAACTAAGTTATATCCCGTATAAGGAATAAAAGTACATAAAATAAAGCTGCAAAAGACCATGCAACAAACAGCAAAAGATGTGAGATCAACTCTTAAGAATCCCTTAGATCAAGCCAAAATATCAATTGAATATACGAAATCAAAAAGCTTAAAAAAATAATTTTGATTTTTAAGTATATTTTCAGCTTGCTCATTTATTATATGCGCATGGAGGTGATGATATGGCAAAGAAAATATTTGAAAGAATAGAAAAGAAATATTTAGTTCCAAAAAGCAAATACGAAGAACTTATGCAAGAAATAAATAAGCACATGATTCTCGATGCATACGGAAAACATACGATATCAAATATATACTTTGACACAGAGAATTTTTATTTGATAAGGCATTCATTGGAAAAACCTTTGTATAAAGAAAAAATAAGACTGAGAGCTTACGGACTTTTGAATGAAGAAAGTGATGTATTTATAGAAATAATATACCAAGAGAGCCGAATTTCAAAAAGTAAGAACTATCAACATGGGAAGTCTGTATGAACTGCATTACCTGATAACCGAAAAAAATGTTAAAAAAGAAAAAGCCATGCTTGATGATATCAGAATAAGAAACGGAAACCTTAATATAATTTGTTCAAAACCGGGAGTGGAGAACAATCAGTTGTAAATGATAAAAGACCGAGACTGCGGTATTTGCATTATTTAATACAGTAACGGGTAATAAAAACCGGATAGAGATATTATTACTATAGATTTATTATAAATAATTACAATAAGACACTTTAGATAAATTTTAAGAATAGGTAGGTAAATATATGAGAAAAAATGAATTAAAAATGGCAGCATGGCTTTTAAGCATGTCGTTAATGGGTTTTACTATAACAGGTTGTGCATCAGGTAAGCAAACAACTTCCGCTAAAAGTACGGTAAGTACACAGCAAACAAGATCTTCTGAAGCTGAAAGTACAAAAACTGCCGAGGTTCAGACAACAAGCTCGGTCAACAGAGATCTTAATAGCATTTATTCCGAAGAAGATCTTAATACAAGCTGGGATAAGTCAAACTCGACTATGATCACACTTAACGGAAGTGATGCAACGGTTGACGGTTCGGGTGCCAACTATTCCGACGGCAAGATAAATATAACAAGCTCAGGAACCTATGTCTTAAGCGGTAAATTCACAGGTCAGGTGTATATAAATGCCGGAGACAGTGCGGTAGTACGTCTTGTACTTAACAAAGCCGAAATAACAAGTGAGAGCGGACCTGCGATATATGCGGCGGACGGAAAAAAAGTAATACTTACATTAGCGGATTCAACAACCAACACATTAAGTGATACAAGTACTTATACATTTGCGGACGGAGAAGACGAACCTGATGCGACTTTATTTATAAAAAACGATCTTGTAATAAACGGAAGCGGTTCGCTTAAGATCGATGCAAATTATAAGACTGCGATAAAGACCAAGGATACATTGGCAATCATTTCGGGAGACTTAGATATTACATCCGTGGACAATGCCGTAAGAGCCAAAGATGAATTAACGGTCGAGTCCGGAACCTTAAGGATCAATGCGACCGGTAAAGGATTTACCTCTGACGGAGAGCTTAACGTATACGGTGGAGATATCGATATAGAAAACTCCGAAGAAGGACTTGAAGGACTTACTGTTGAGATATACGGGGGAAATATTGATATAAATGCAACAGATGACGGTATCAATGCAAGAACAAAGTATGATGACAGTATAAGTGAATCCGAAAAAGAGATGCTCAGTAATCAGGATCAGGAAGGAGTAGAGGTTCGTATAGCAGGCGGAGTTATTAATATCAATGCTTCTGGAGATGCCATAGATTCAAACGGAGACTTTTACATAGAAGGAGGAGAAACCTATGTAAACGGACCTACAAACTGTGGTAACGGCACGCTTGATTATAACGGAGAGGCTAAGATCTCAGGCGGAGTATATGTTGGAGTGGGAACATCGGGTATGTTCCAAACCTTCTCTGAGGATTCAAGTCAAAACTTCATAAATGTATATTATGACAGTACACAGGCAGCGGGAACTACTGTAACTTTAAGTGACGATTCTCAAAGTAATTTGATGGAATTTGTATCCGAAAAAGAATTCAGTTCAGCAGTGATTTCAATGCCGTCTATAGAAACAGGTAAAACGTATACTATAAAAACCGGAGATACGCAGGAAAGTACCACTATAAGTTCGGTAAGTTCTACAATAGGAAACGGTAACGGCGGACAAGGAGGTCCCGGCGGACCGGGCGGACAAGGAGGTCCCGGTGAACAAGGCGGTGACTTCGGAGGTCAAGGCGGTCCCGGAAAAAGAGGAAACTTTGGCGGTCCCGGCGGACCGAACGGACAAGGCGGAAACTTCGGCGGACCAAACGGACATGGAGGTAACTTTGGCGGACTGGGCGGACCAAGCGGACAGGGAGGTGACTTTGGCGGACCGAACGGACAAGGAGGAAACTTCGGCGGACCGGGCGGACCAAACGGACAGGGAGGTGACTTCGGAGGTCAGGGCGGACCGAACGGTCAAGGAGGAAACTTCGGAGGTCGGGAAAGACCGAATAAACAAGGAGGACAGGGAAAAAACAACAAGAGTTATTCCGATAAACAAAAGACACAAAACAGCAAAAAAGCTAATGGCGGACAAAACAGCGGAAAAACTGATTTACAACAGAAAGGTTCTTCAGGAAAATAGGCTATAAATAAAAGAGCATAAGCGGATATAACAGCAAACAATATACTGAATATTTACACAAGGAAAAGCACGGCAAACCCCAATTACAGTAAATATATGACTATGGATCCGGATAGACTGTGCTTGCCGGTTTTATTATAAAAAATAAGCATCTTAAGTAAGAATATTACAAAAGATGCTTATTTTGATTCTAAATTAAATCGTACAGATACTTTTACAGATGTGCAACCGCCTCGATCTCAAGCAATACATCTTTAGGAAGTCTTGCAACCTCTACACATGATCTGCAAGGATAAGGTTCTGCGAAAATTTCAGAATAAACCGCATTGATCTTGGCAAAATCATCCATATTCTTGATAAATAAAGTGGTTTTAACTACTTTTTCTATAGAAGAGCCTGAAGCTTCAACCAAAGCCTTAAGAGAAGTAAAAGCTCTTCTCGCCTGCTCCTCAACAGTAGCAGGGATCTCGCCGGTAGCCGGATCTACAGGAATAACACCTGAAGTAAATACCATCTCACCTAACTTAGTAGCCTGAACATAAGGACCGATAGCAGCAGGTGCCTTGTCGGTAGCAATAATTTCCTTCTTCATAAAAACCTCCGAAATATTAATATTTAGAAATCAAGCTATGTAAAGCTTTAATTACAAAAAAACATAAATAAACCAAGAGACACATAGCTCATTTCCTAAATATAATTATATATGCTATAATACAAAAATACAAATCAAAGAAAGGTAAAATATTTATTATGAAGTTCTTTTATAAACTGGAAAGAAACTTTGGGAAGTACAGCATTAAAAATCTGATGAATTATCTTGTCGTATTTTATGTTGTGGGTTTTGTTATAAGTTTGATGAATCCTTATTTATATTATGAATATATGGCTTTGGACATAGGGCAAATACTTAAAGGTCAGGTATGGAGACTTATCACATGGCTTGCATATCCGCCGAGTTCAAGCATAATATTCGGGCTTTTTATGATAATAACATACTATAGCCTTGGAATCATACTGGAGAATGTCTGGGGAAGCTTTAAGTTTAATGTATTTATGTTTATGGGTTGTCTGTTCCACATAATAGGTGCTCTTATCATATATCTGTACGGTATAAAAAACGGAGCCGGAGAAGATATATACGGTTATCTGACTCCGGACAATCTAAATCTGTCAATATTTTTGGCATTTGCGCTTACATTTCCGGAAATGGAATTCAGACTTTATTTTGCAATACCGGTAAAGGCGAAATATTTGGCTTTTTTCTATATACTGCTTGAAGCTTACAGCTTTATGGTCGGAAGTCTTTCAAGCAAAGTCACCATAGCTCTCTCACTGCTTAACTTTATAATATTCTATTTTATAAGCAGAAGGAAGAATATAATAAGTGATGTAAATAACATACAAAGAAAAGCTAAGGGCAGTGTTAAGATAAGACCTGTACATGGCGGATCGGTAAATATAAGCAGACATAAGTGTGCGGTATGCGGCAAGACAGAAAAAGACGATGAGAATATGGAATTCAGATATTGTTCCAAATGTAAAGACGGATTGGAATATTGTATGGATCACCTATATACACATGAGCATGTGGAGTAGAAGATATTATTTAATAATTGATGAAAAAAACGGCTGAAAGTGTGGATAAATACTAAGTAAAGATAAGACAGTATTAACACTTAAAGAGCCTGAAATTCATGAAAGTAAAGGAATTCCTACTATAGACTTAATCAAGGTTAATACAAGCTACAAACAAAAGCAGGCTGGTTTGTAATTATTTCGTAAGAAATTGTCTATAGAAAATATATATCAATTCTGAGAAAAGTAGTATATACTAGGCTTCGTACTCAAGGAGATGAAAAAATACTGAAAGTTAAAAATCAACTTGATTAAATCTAAGTTTGATAGTATTATATTCCTTGACGCAATTAGGAATTTCAAATTAATTATTAAAGGAGAGTGCATTAATTATGAGAAAGCAAACAAAGATCGCTGCTATCGTATCAGCAGCAGCATTACTTGCGATCGGTGCATCAATGACCTCTTTTGCAGCTGAAGGTTGGCAAGAGGAGAACGGCACATGGTCATACTATAACAGATACAACGAGAAAGTTACAGAGCAGTGGCAGAAGTCAGGCGACAAGTGGTTCTGGCTTGACGCTGACGGTAACATGGCTACAGACGCAATCGTTCAGGACAACGAGAACTATTTCTACGTAGACGCTAACGGTGTTATGGTTACTAACCGTTGGGTAGAAGTTGATAACTCAGCTGATGATTCAGAAGAGGCTCCTGCAACTGTATGGTATTACTTCCAGGCTAACGGTAAGGCATACAAGGGTGGAGACAACACATCATTCAAGACTATCAACGGAAGAAACTATGCATTCGCATCAGATGGTAGAATGCTTTTCGGTTGGGTAGATGGAAACTCTAACAGAATTACAGGTGAAGATGCTTGGCAGAACGCTGAGTACTACTTAGGTGGATCAGATGACGGTTCAAGAGCTTCAGCTAAGTGGGAATTGATCCACGTAGTTGACTCATCAAAGGATGATCCTGAGCAGGATTACTGGTTCTACTTCCAGTCAAACGGTAAGAAGTACACAAGCAAGTTTGAAGGTCAAACAATCAACGGTAAAAAGTATGCATTTGGTGAGTATGGTAACATGTTGACCAAGTGGGTTGGAACACCTTCAGGTTCTACAACAGTTAACAAATTCAAGAACTTCTCTTCAACAAACGAAGACGGTTCTTTAAGATCAAAGACATGGTTCAAGGCAGTTCCGGATGAGGCATTTGATGCTACAAACTCATCAAATCAGAACGATAAGGAATTATGGTACTACGCAGATGCTAGAGGTAACTTAGCAATGAGCGAGATCAAGACAATCAATGGTAGAAAGTATGCATTCAACGAGAAGGGTGCTATGCTCTCAGGTCTTTGGTACTTAGAAGTTAACAGCAGCAACAAGATCTCTACAGCTTCAAACGCAACAGAGGAAATCGATTCAGAGGCTAAGCTTAACAATTATACAAAGTTAACACAGTCAGCAGCTTCATTTGTACGTCCAACATCAGCTAATCCTAAGAACGGTTTATACTACTTCGGAGATGAGTCAGACGGATCTATGAAGGTTGGTGTTGCAAACGTTTCTATAGATGGAGACAGCTATTCATTCAAGTTCAGAAACTCAGGAGACAAGGGTGTTGGTGTTGACGGACTTGACGGAAGCACATACTATGTAAACGGTAAGAAGGTTAAGGCTGATTCTGATGACAAGTACAAAGTATTTGTAGTTGACGCTAACAACAAGGTAGTTGCAGAAGTTTCTAACTCAACAGCTTTAGTTGACAGATCATTAGGTGATACTAAGATCATCGGTTCTAAGACCGCTAAGGTTGACGTTGCAGGTATCGCATTATCTAAGTATGTAGTTGTTTCATCTTCAGGTGCATTACAAGGAAGAGGCGAGAGAAAAGACGGAAACGAAGTTCATCTTGTAGTAAACTCTTCTAAGGAGCTTGTAGGAGCTTACTTAGTTAGATAATTTATAGATACAGCTATTAGAAAATCGAAAAGAAATACTAATTGCGGCAGAGGAGCCTTTGGCTCCTCTGTTTTTCTTTTTAAAAATACTCAGTTATAAGATGATTTGAACATAGAATTTTATTACTGTTTTTCCTTATGATCTTTATTTTTTTAGCCGGTTAATATGATTGAAAAGTGAGATTTTTTAAGAAAATCCCCTATTTTACTTGCTTATTTAGTGTTTTTTTGATAGAATAGTCTACCGTAACATATTCCTTGCTTCCTGAAGAGGGAGGCTGAATAAACCATAAGGAGGTTAAAATGACTAATAAATACGAATTGGCACTTGTGCTTAACGGCAAGCTTGAAGATGAGGCAAAGAACGCTACACTTGAGAAAGTTCAGTCTTACATCACAAGATTTGGCGGAACTGTAAGCAACGTTGATGACTGGGGTAAGAAGAGACTTGCCTATGAGATTCAAAAAGTGAAAGAAGGCTTTTACTACTTTATTCAGTTTGAAGCTGAAGACAAGAATTGTCCTAATGAATTAGAAAACCATATACGTATTATGGAGCCTGTATTAAGATTTTTAGTAGTAAGACAATAAGCTTGTGGGCATAAGTCCATAAAAGGAGAGCTTGTATGAACAAAGTAATATTAATGGGAAGACTGACCAGAGATCCGGAAGTTAGATATTCTTCGGGAGAAAGAGCCATGGCTATAGCAAGATATACCTTGGCAGTAGACAGAAGAGGTCGTAAAAGTGACGGCGGTGAGCAGACGGCAGACTTTATCCCCTGCGTAGCATTTGATAAGTCGGGTGAATTTGCTGAAAGATATTTCAGACAGGGAATGAGAATACTTGTATCAGGTCGTATACAAACCGGAAGCTATACCAACAAAGAGGGTCAGAAGGTTTATACAACAGAAGTAATAGTAGAAGATCAGGAGTTTGCAGACAGCAAGAACTCATCAGGAAGTTCTGCAGGTTCGGGCTACAACGAAAGTTTCAGACCTAGACCGGAGAATGCAAGCAGTGAAGGTTTTATGAATATACCTGACGGGGTAGATGATGAGGGACTCCCGTTTAATTAGAAGATGAAAGGGGACTATAATGGCATTTAAGAAGACAGACAAGTCAGAAGGTTTTAAGAACAGAAGACCGGGCGGCTTACGTAGAAGAAAAAAAGTATGCACATATTGTGGAGATGAGAACAAGGCTATAGATTATAAGGATGTAGCTACATTAAAGAAGTATATATCTGAGAGAGGTAAGATATTACCAAGACGTATCACAGGTAGCTGTGCTAAGCATCAAAGAGATGTAACCGTTGCTATTAAGAGAGCAAGACACGTAGCACTTCTTCCATACTTATACGAATAATCAAAACTCTGATTTACGGAAACTTTCTGTAAATCAGAGTTTTTTTGTGTTATTTACCAAAATTAATAAGACAAGATTCCCATATATTTAGGACTTATTAGATGTTTACAGAATTTATAATATATCTTACAATGAAGTAATCAATAAATAAAAAACGAAACGGATATAGTTATTTATTGTATACAATATAGGGATTTTAAGGAGGTATCTATGGATTATCAAAAGTCTGCAAAAGAAGTATTACAAGCCATAGGCGGTGCCGATAATATAGTCAGTGCGGCACATTGTGCGACCAGACTCAGACTTGTTATAGCCGACAACTCGAAGGTTGAGAAGAAGACCCTTGAGAACATAGACGGTGTAAAGGGAGTATTTGAAGCACAGGGTCAGTTACAGATCATTTTCGGGACCGGTGAGGTCAACAAGGTATATGAGCAGTTTATAAAACTCGGTAATATAGGTGCAAGCAGCACGGAAGAGTTGAAAAAACAGGCTGCAAAGCAGGGTAATATATTCCAATATATGATCAAGATCTTGGGAGATATATTTGTACCGATCATACCTGCCATAGTAGCGAGCGGTTTCCTTATGGGTATTATGAACTCGCTTGATTTCATGGTAAATAATAACTTTTTGAATATTGATACCTCAAGTTCTTTATATGTGTTTGCCAATTTGTTTTCCAATACGGCTTATGTATTCCTACCTATACTTATAGGTTTCTCGGCTGCCAAAGTATTCGGAGGCAACCCTTTCCTTGGAGCCGTTATGGGTATGATAATGATACATCCGAACTTACAGAATGCATGGACGGTTGCGGAACAAGGTGTACAGTCTATGCAACCGGTATTCTTAGGTCTGTATTCAATAGAAATGGTCGGCTATCAAGGTCATGTTATCCCGATAATTATATCCGTATGGGTGATGAGTGAGATTGAAAAAAGATTGCATAAGGTAGTACCTGCTATGCTTGATCTTTTTGTGACTCCGCTTGTATCTATATTTATAGCCGGTTATCTTGCACTAAGCATTATAGGACCGGTGTTCGTTAAACTTGAAAACGGTATACTTGACGGTGTTCAATACCTGATAGGACTGCCTTTCGGTATAGGTTCTTTTGTAATGGGTATCTTCTACGCCCCTACTGTAGTTATGGGTATACATCATATGTATACGACCATAGACTTAGGTCAGATAGGAAAATTCGGAGTTACTTACTGGCTTCCGCTTGCATCCGCTTGTAATATAGCTCAAGGTGCAGCCTGCCTTGCGGTAGGTTTAAAGGCGAGAGATCCTAAGATAAAAAGTCTTGGACTTCCGGCTTCGCTTTCAGCCTTCCTTGGTATTACAGAGCCGGCATTATTCGGTGTGAACTTAAGGTTCTTCAGACCGTTTATAGCCGGTTGTATAGGTGGTGCAGCAGGTGCTGTGTATGCTTCTTTAACTCATATAGGAGCAACGGGAACGGGAGTTACCGGAATCTTCGGAATTCTGCTTTTCCTTGACTATCCTCTGCATTATATAGTACTTTTTATACTTTCATCTGCTGTTGCCTTTGTTGTCGCATGGCTTATAACACCGGGCAAGGTCATAGATGCCGGTCTTGAGGAAGTTGAAAGCTCAAAAAAAACACAGGTAAAGGATGATAAAGAAGAAAAAAATGAACCGGAAAAAGCCGGGGAACATAAGAATACAAGTCCTCTTATAAGCTCTCCTCTTAAGGGAACAGTTGTGGATATGGAAGAAACCAACGATCCTACATTTATTGCGGGTATATTGGGTAAGGGTATAGCCGTAGTGCCTTCGGAAGGTGTGGTATATGCTCCGGATGATGCAGAAATAGTTACACTTATGGGACATGCGGTCGCATTCAGACTGGCTAACGGTGCGGAAATGATAGTGCATGTAGGTATCAATACCGTAACTCTTGAAGGAAAGCATTACGAATCTTTGGTAAAGATCGGTGATAAGGTCAAAAAAGGAGATGCCTTGCTTAAGTTTGATATAGAAGCTATAAAGAAGGAAGGTTATCCTATAATTACACCTGTCATCGTCACCAATACATTTGAATTTAAGAATATAGATATAAAAGCCAAGACTGACACTAAGGTAGACCTCGACGATCAAATATTTGAGGTAAGTGCAAATGAGAAATAATTATAAACTTTTATATCATCTTTATCCCGAACAAGGTTGGATGAACGATCCTAACGGATTGTGCTTTTTTAAGGGCTACTACCATGTGTATTACCAATATAGCAAGGAAGCTGTAGGTGGGCTTAAATACTGGGGGCATTTTCGTTCAAAGGATCTGATCTCCTGGGAAAGGCTTGATATCTTTTTAAGTCCGGATAAGGATTTTGATAAGAGCGGTGTTTACTCCGGTTCTGCCATTGTTCATGATGATAAGCTCTATATTTATTATACCGGCAATGTGAAAGAAGTCGGAGACTATGACTATATATATAAGGGAAGACAGCACAATACCGTACTCGTAGTAAGTGAGGACGGTATGAATGTAGAAAGCAGACAGGTGGTTCTTTATAATAAGGACTACCCTGTAAATATGAGCTGTCATGTAAGGGACCCGAAAGTATTTGCCTATGACGGAAACTTTTATATGGTCCTCGGAGCAAGAAGCAATGATGACAAGGGGCAGGTACTGGTGTATGAATCGTCGGATCTATATAACTGGTATTTTATCAATACTATAAAAACGGACTATGACTTCGGATATATGTGGGAGTGCCCGGATCTTTTCAGGCTTGACGGTAAATGGGTATTGCTCGTATCTCCTCAAGGAATAGAAAGAAAAGAATTTGAAGCACAAAATGTCTATACCAACGGATATTTTATTCTGGACGGGGACTTCCGTTCTCAATATACTTTGTCAAAATATAGGGATCTTGACTTCGGGTTTGACTTTTATGCCTGTCAGACATTTGAGAAAGACAATAAAAGATACATGCTTGCCTGGATGGGTATGCCGGATGCCGAATATACGGCACCTACTATAGAAGACGGTTGGCAGCATGCCATGACCTGTTTTAGAGAACTCAGCATAAAAGACGATAAGCTTGTGGCAGAACCTATAAAGGAGCTTGACGCTATATTTGAAAAACCTCTTTCGTATACTGTCAATAAAAGTATAGAGGTCAATCTGGAAACTCATGCCTTTGACCTTAGACTAAGTAAAATAAAGTCAGATTTTTGCATCAATTTTTCCGGAGAACTTGACCTTTTATATAAGGGAAATGTGCTTAAGTTGATACACAAAGACAATGCCTACAAAAGAGGTGAAAGAAAGCTTTATTGCGAAGAGATAAAAGACCTTAGGATACTGGTGGACAAATCTTCGGTAGAAGTCTTTGTAAATTCCGGTATGTATACTATGACGAGCAGGTACTATCCGAAAGCTAAGAACATAGTAGTGGGCTTTAAGGGGAATGCCTCTCTCAGTATTGCCGTGTTGAAAGAAAATTAATATTTAAAACAATAAATAGGGATCACTGTATTACTTAAAATGCAGCGGTCCCTATAGTTATATTGTATAAAAACACGCTGCTTTTTTGTGCAAAATAACATTATCTATTGAATACTATAGAAGAAATTGTAAAAGAGTATCCGCAGAGTAATGTACTTTAAGTGAAAAATAAAGTATGCTAGAGTCAAATTATTTCAGGAGGAGTAGTTATGTTAAAAAACAGAATTTATCTCTTGCTTATGTGTATACTAATGAGCTGTGTGGCAGTAAGTGCTTGCAGTTTTTCAAAGAAAGAAGATACACAGCAAAGCAGCGAAAAAAAGTCTAAGAAAAAGAATAAGAAGAAAGAAGATAAAAATAAGAAATCTATTGATGAAAGTGATATCAATGAAGACAAAGACGATGAGGAAGAGGAGGCTGTAAAAGAAACACTGCCTCCTAAGAAAGACTCTGCCGATTATGATGAGGTGAAACAACAGCTATCGGATGAGATCGGTGACTGCCTAAGTCAGGACAAGGTGATGTTCACACTGACTTTCACAGAGGGTGCGGACAGTTGGAGTTGGGAAATAATAAAAGAGACACATGACGGTGCGGACTATTATTATTATGCTCCTATTGATGATCCATGTGGCAATACCCGTGTACTTGTTGTGGAAGATGATGTATTGATAAGTACCGATTACGGAGGTACTTGGACCGCCACAACGGGCAGCTACGGTGATGATACGATAAAAACTTATTATCAATATATTAACTATCTGAGTTTTTTATATGCCGCTATAGAGAACGGATCGGATGTGAAGCTTAATGACGGAGGACTTAACAGGCATGTTATGGTGATCAATAAAAAAGAGGCGGAAAAATTGGATACCGATCCGGTGAAACTGGGAATAATAGATGATGCTGCTAAGCTTAAAGCCCCCATGGCTTATGAAGAGAATAATCAAATGCTTAAAAAATTTGACAGTGATAATTCCAAAACTTACGTATTCGGACCTATCAATTCCGAATTTTCAATAATGGAGTCTGTAAGAGATGAAAACGGAATGGAATTATACTACACTATCATAACACGTGTTCCTAACGAGGTTATAAATGAGGTTGAAATGATGCCGCTTGACGGTCTGTATAATGGTATAAAGAATCCGAAATAAAACCTGAATTATATATGTATGAAGGACTTGTATGCAAATGATGTCGCTTGGCAGTATGTATTATAATATAAATTTTTAAAGTTGAGGTGCTGTATGTGATTGACTCTGTGTGTAAATGATATCGACCGGTCTTTCGTATATTAACGTAAGTTTGCGAATTGAAAGTTGAAGTTACGTATTTGCTCATAGCCGGAGAAGATCTGCGGTCAAGGTAAAGATAAGGTAGCTATCGGAAAGGTATGCCGCAAAGTTGAAAGGGTATTTATGACGTATAGGTGAAGATAACGGTAATATATTGATGATAAAGAAAGAATTTATAAAAAATGTCGTTCAAATAAAGGTTTAAGTATGATATTTACCGGCTTTCAGATAAAAATATTATAAGTTTTTACTTATAAAGTAATAATAAATGAAAAGTTGATTTTATTGAAATCAAATTATATTATAAATAAAGCAAAATCCGGCTAAGTCAAGCATACCTTGTATTAAATATACAAATAAAGCCTTTTATTGCACTTGAAAATATGATAAAATACATAAAACGCATTAAGAGGAGATGTATTTTAGATTTTTTAAGGAGGTATTATTATGTGGGGAAATTTATTTGATCTCAGTAATCCCTTGATATCAGCCGATAATACGCTTATGCTGTGGACAGTGTGCGTAGTCGGAGCTACGGTTGCGATCGTGCTTGAGCAAAAGTATGATTGGGCTGCAAAGGTGACGGGAGCTATAATAGCCCTTGTTTTGGCTATTATTCTTTCCAACTTCGGAATCATACCTATGGACTGCGGAGTATGGGATGCGGTCTGGGGCTATGTGGTCCCTCTTGCCATACCGTTGCTTCTTTTGCAGTGCGATATGAGGAAGATAGGTAAAGAGGCGGGAAGACTTTTATTGATCTTCTTAATAGGTTCTGTAGGAACCTCATTCGGTGCTATCGTAGGATTTGCTATCTTTTCAAAGTTCATACCTGAACTTTCAGCACTTGCCGGAGTATTTACCGGTACTTATATAGGAGGTACAGTGAATTTCGCAGCACTCGGAGCGGCATTTAATGTATCCACCAATATGATGGCAGCTGCAACGGTAGCCGATAATTTGCTTATGGTACTTTATTTCTTTGTACTTATAGCTATACCTTCAATAGGATTCTTCAGAAAGAATTTTAATCATCCTTATCTTGATAAGGTAGAGTCAATGAGTACAAAGGATGATAAGGGAAGCGGAGTGGCAGCCTTTTGGGCAAGAAAGGAAATGTCTCTTAAGGATATAGCACTCGCTGTAAGCACTACTTTCGTGGTATTTGCAGCTTCAACCATAGTAAGCGGATTGTTTGATGTATGGGTACCGTCTTCAGAAACTTCAGGTCCGGTTCAAAGTATAGCTCATACATTTTTAACTAACAAATATTTGTGGATAACTACTATCAGTATGATACTTGCAACAGCAGCACCTAAGTTCTGTAATGAGATAAAAGGTTCCAATGAAATAGGTACTTTCTTTATCTATATCTTTTTCTTCGTAATAGGTGTACCTGCTTCCGTGGTTGAGATAGTGAAGAATTCTCCTCTGCTTTTGGCTTTTGCGGCAGTTGTGGTAGCTATCAATATGCTTGTAAGCTTCATAGCCGGAAAGTTGCTTAAGTTTAATCTGGAAGAGATCATACTCGCTTCCAATGCCAATATAGGTGGTCCTACCACTGCGGCAGCTATGGCTGTATCAAAGGGTTGGACAGATCTTGTAGGTCCGGTAGTGCTTGTGGGTACTCTGGGTTATGTGCTCGGTACCTATGCCGGAATAATAGTAGGTAATATTTTGGGTCTATAGTTAAAGGATAAACTCCCTCCCTTCGATCATACACGCAGACATTTTTCAAAGCATCGACAGATCATCACAGACTGCGGAACTCACTTGTCCGCCGACTTCGTGGCGAACTACGTTCAAACAGTCCTCGTCTGTGTGATCTGAATCTCGCTTTATCAAAATGTCTAAACGCTACAAAGACCGAAGGGTAGGGAGTTTTCTATGTTGTGAGGTTTTTAAATTAAAGGATAAACTCCCTGCCGCTCGATCATACACGTAAGTATTTCTTAAAGCGTAGGCAGATCATCACAGACTGCGGAACTGGTTCTCGTCTGTGTGATCTGTAACTTGCTTTATCGAAATGTCTAAACGTACAAAGATCGAACGACAGGGAGTTTTTGCGTAAGTGAGTGGTGTAGCAGCTTTCTTTTGCGGTGTATTTTTCAGGTGTCGGAATGTTTTGAAATTTTTATATAAAAAAAATAAAAAAGTGCTTTACTTATACGCTTTAGTATGCTACTATATCAGCATGCTAACACAAGAAAGCGAATTTAAGATGAAAGGTAAGCAATTTTCCGATAAAGAAAAAGTTGTTATTTTACAGATTGCTTAAGGGTGGGTATTATGAGAAAGAGTTTATTGTTAGGTTGTGCATGTGCGATGTCTATGTTTTTATTGGCAGCTTGCTCTGGATCCGGTGCTGAAAGTTCACAGGCTTCTTCAGAATCGGGTGCCGGCAGCGAAGCGGTAAGCAGTGGGGAAGAATCTTCAAAAGAAAGCAGTGCGGATAAAGCGGATATGGCAGCTATAGATGCAGACGGAGTATTTACAGTAGGTTTCGATCAGGATTTCCCTCCTATGGGATTTGTAGATGATAACGGTGAGTTTACAGGTTTTGACCTTGAACTTGCGGCTGAAGTTGCAAAAAGACTCGGTCTTGAGATCAAATACCAGCCTATAGCATGGGATGCTAAGGAAATGGAGATCGAGAGCGGCAACATTGACGTGATCTGGAACGGTTTTACTACTAACGGACGTGAAGATGATTATACATGGTCCAAACCATATATGGAGAATAAGCAGGTATTTGTTGTAAGCAAGGACTCAGGTATAACAAAGGTAGAAGACTTAAAGGGTAAAAAGGTAGAAGTTCAGGTAGACTCTTCGGGAGAAAAAGCATTGGCGGACAATAAAGAACTTGCTGATACATTCGCAAGCCTTGTTACCACAGCAGATTACAATACAGCGTTCCAGGATCTTGAGATGGGTGCAACCGATGCGGTGGCTATGGATATAATCGTTGCAGGTTATCAATTAAAGAAAAGAGGAGATGATAAGTACATTATATTGGAAGAAGAGCCTATAGCATCAGAAGAGTACGGAATAGGATTTAAGAAGGGCAATACCGCATTGAGAGATGCTGTGGATGCGACACTTGTAGAGATGGCAGCGGACGGAACATTAAAATCAGTATCCGAAAAATGGTTCGATACTGATGTGACCACTATTAAATAACAGATCGGACAGCCTTAATAATATACAAGTCGGTCAGAGAGTCAAGTAGCTTTCGGGCATTTGGAAGGTATTATAAGTAAGGGCTTACGGTATTAAAGTATGCAGTATTGCTTAAGCGTGAGTAATAAATTTCGGGGGCATGATATAGTATATCTGCCCCTTTGCTTATGTTATACTTATATGCTAGAATAAACGAGGAGATTTTATATGAGTTTAATTAATATATTGTTACAATTATCGCAAGGTATGCTTTTCAGTATACTTATATTTTCAGTAACTTTGATTTTATCCTTGCCTTTAGGGCTTTTGGTTGCATTTGCCAGAATGAGCAAAATAAAAGCAATCAGAATACCGGCAAGTATTTATATTTCCATCATGAGGGGTACGCCGCTTATGCTGCAACTTATGGTGGTGTATTTCGGTCCGTATTATATTTTCGGTATAAAGGTCGTTGATAATTATAGGATAATAGCGGCGCTGATCGGATTTGTGATCAATTATGCGGCTTATTTTGCCGAGATCTACAGAGGAGGTATTCAGTCTATAGGTAGCGGACAGTATGAGGCGGCAAAGCTTTTAGGTTATAATAAGATACAGACCTTTACGGTAATTATTCTGCCGCAGGTAATAAAAAGAATACTTCCTTCCATTACAAATGAGGTAATTACCCTTATTAAGGACACTTCACTTGCATTTACCATATCTGTTTTGGAGATGTTTAGCAGAGCTAAGGCTTTGGCAAGCAGCAGCACCAGTATGATGCCTTTCGTAGTGGCGGCTTGTATCTATTATGTGTTTAATTTCATAGTGGAATTTATCATGAACAGCATTGAAAAAAGATTGAATTATTACAGGTAGGTCGAGGATATGAATATATTAAATATACAAAATGCGGCAAAAAGTTTTGACGGTACAGAGGTAATAAAGGACATATCACTTAAGGTCGATAAGGCGGAGGTAGTGTCGATAATAGGTCCGTCGGGTTCCGGTAAATCCACGCTCTTAAGGTGTGCAACATTTTTGGAGACCCTTGATGACGGAAGTATCTCATATATGGATATGGAAGCTGCCAAAAGTATTGACGCAAAAACCGTATACAAAGATGCAAAGACATTGAAGGATATAAGTTCGTGTTTCGGGCTGGTGTTCCAGCAGTTTAATTTATTCCCGCACATGAGTGTGCTTGGGAATATTATTGATGCACCGGTCAGGGTACAAAAGAAAAGTAAAAAAGAGGCTGTGGAGATAGCGAGAGATCTGCTTGCAAAGATAGGTCTTTCGGATAAGGAGAACGCTTACCCGTTTCAGCTATCCGGCGGGCAGCAGCAAAGAGTCGCTATAGCGAGGGCTTTGGCATTAAGACCTAAGATACTTTTGTTCGATGAGCCTACTTCGGCACTTGATCCTCAACTTAGCAAGGAGCTGGTGAAGCTTATAAAATCACTGACCGATCTGCATATAGCTATGCTTATAGTAACTCATGATATGGAATTTGCCAAAGAAGTGAGCGACAGGCTTATATTCATGGCAGACGGTGAGATCATAGAAGAGGGAAGTCCGGAGGAGATATTTAATTCAAAACATGAAAGAACCAAGGCTTTCCTGGGAAATGCAGATTAGACTTTTAAACTTAGGACATGACACAAGCTCCGGTACTATGACGTTATTATTAAAATAAAAAATATTTACAGGGAAGCAAATTTTGATAAAAATTCAAATTTATGCTCTTTTTCTATGTGGTTAAACAAATAAAAGTAATTTTATAAATTTTGTTATTAGTATTATCGGCACTAAAATGTTATAATAAATACCATATAATTAAGAAAAATGCAAATGAGGATAATTTAACGATTAGAATAAAAATGCAAATACAATGCATATCATATGATATGTGGGTATATATGTCATATTTACCGGAAAACTAGAATCAAGCGATGAGTGTCGTTATAATTTCCAAATTAGATAATATACAAGATAAGGAGTAGAGCTTATGTTAATGCTTAAAGCCGCCAGGCTAATAGATCCTGCAAGCAGGACTGATGATGTGAAAGACATACTTATTGCCGAGAGGAAGATCATTAAAATATCTGATGATCTTGATCTTGAGGCGGATATGATAGCCAGAGCCAAGGGCGAACGTCTGGAGGTGATAGATTGTTCGGGTCTGGTTGCGGCTCCGGGGCTTATCGACAGCCATGTGCATATGAGAGAACCCGGTTTTTGTTACAAGGAAGATGTAAGTACGGCAGCCGAAGCGGCAAAAGTCGGTGGATTTACAACTATAATAGGTATGGCAAATACCAAACCGAGCCTTGATAACAAAGAAGCTATACTTGAAGTTATAAAAAAGGGAAGAAAAACAGGTATAAGAGTAAGGACCTGTGCCAATATTACAAAGTCTATGAAAGGTGAAGAACTCGTCAATATGAGGGAACTCAGAGAGGCGGGGGCGATAGGGTTTACGGATGACGGACTTCCGCTGACCGATGTAAGTGTTGTGAAAGAGGCTATGAGGCAGGCGAGAATACTTAAGATGCCTTTGGCATTTCACGAAGAAGATCCCAGGTATGTAACGGAAGCCGGGGTCAATGCGGGTGAGGTAGCTATCAGTCTGGGACTTACCGGAGCCGACAGAGCGGCTGAGATCATGATGGTTGAAAGAGATTGTAAGATAGCTTTACAGACCGGAGCCGCTGTTTGTATACAGCATGTAAGTGCCAAAGAAACAGTGGATTTGATAAGGAGAGCTAAAAGACAGGGGGCAAGAGTACATGCCGAAGCCACACCTCATCATTTCAGTTTGACAGAAGAAGCAATACTCAAATACGGTACCTTGGCGAAAGTCAATCCTCCTATAAGACTTGAGGAAGACAGACTTGCCATAATAGAAGGACTCAAAGACGGTACTATAGACATAATAGCTACAGACCACGCACCGCACAGCAAAGAAGAAAAGGACAGAGACTTTACAGAAGCACCAAGCGGTATGATAGGACTGGAGACAGCACTATCACTCGGAATAATGAACCTGGTAGATACGGGACAGCTAAAACTAAGCCAACTGATAAATTGCATGACCTATGCACCTTCGCTTCTTTATAATTTGGAGGGCGGAGCTGTGAAAGAAGACGGCGTAGCGGACGTGGTGGTATTTGACCCTAATAAAAATTGGACATACGAAAAAACAAGAAGCAAATCATCAAACAGCCTTTGGCTCGGAAGCAAACTAAAAGGCAAGGTAATAATGACGATATGCGATGGCAGCATAGTATACGATGCAAGGGAATAGGGGGAAACACTCCCCATAGGCGAGGAAAGTGCTGTGGGTAAAGTATGAGAAAAACGAAATCCCAACCACCACAAAACAAGAATAAATGTAAAAGAAAGTAAGAAAGATAAAACCACCATCTCCTCCCGCAGGCGAGGAGTGTGCTGTGGGTAAAGTATGAGAAACAAGAAAAAAATCAAATGAAGGATGAAAGTACACAACATAGACAATTAAACATATCTTTCAAGGACAATCTGAGACCGCCGGTACTTGCTTAACCGAGCCGAAAGGCGAAGGGAAAGCTTAGTACCGCTGCGAGTCGAAGTTAGCGGGAGCGTGTCCGAGAAAGATATGGTATATAATTGTCGATGTTGTGGGACTGTTTCACTCTTATTTATGACGTTTACATAAATTCTCATACGTATCCACAGCGGAATAGGAGTAACAAATTTTGAAAAAGGTTGCATTTCATACCTTAGGTTGTAAAGTAAATATATACGAAACCGAAGCTATGCAGGAGCTTATGCAAAAAGCCGGGTATAGCATAGTTGACTTTGACGATAAGGCTGACATTTACGTGGTAAATACCTGCTCGGTCACAAATATGGCAGACAGAAAATCAAGGCAGATGTTACATAAGGCAAAAAAAGACAACCCCGATGCCGTGATAGTAGCGGTCGGGTGCTATGTACAGGCAGCCGCAAAGTCAATAAAACAAGACGAAAAGATAGACATTATCATCGGAAATAATATGAAGAATAAGATCGCCGATATCATAAATGATTATTATGAACATCAAGATCCGAATACCGTGGATATCTCCGGTGATTTTGTATTGGATATAAGTAAGATAAAAGAATATGAAGAATTCAGGGTGCTCAAACACAAGGAACATACGAGAGCATTTATAAAGATACAAGACGGCTGCAACCAATTCTGTTCCTATTGCATCATACCTTATACAAGGGGTAGAGTAAGAAGCAGAAGCATAGAAGAAATAGAAAAAGAAGTAAGGGATCTGGTAAATGCAGGTTACAAAGAAGTGATACTTACCGGTATACACATATCCTCTTACGGGCTGGACTTTGAAGAGAAGATACAATTGATAGAGCTTGTGGAAAAGGTTGCCAAAGTAGCCGGGGTCGAGAGACTTAGGATAAGTTCTCTGGAGCCGAGGATAATCACCGAAGAATTTGTCGAAAGACTTGCAAAACTCGATAACTTCTGTCCGCATTTTCATCTTTCCTTACAAAGCGGATCCGATAACACCTTAAAGGCTATGTCGAGAAGATATGATGCTTCGGAATTCAAAGAGGGTGTAAGGCTTATAAGGAAATATTTTGATATGCCGGCACTTACCACGGATATAATAGCGGGATTCCCGGGTGAAACAGAGGATGACTTTACAGAGTCTCTTGAATACATCAGGGACATAGGATTTTTTGAACTTCACGTATTCCCTTATTCCAAGCGGGAAGGTACGAAGGCAGCTTCAATGAAAGAGACTTTAAGCAATAAAGATAAGACAAGAAGAGTTAATTTGTTGCTGTCCATGCAGGAGCCTATAAGAAGAAAGTTCCTTGAGGAAAAGATAGGGAAAGAGGTAGAGGTACTTATAGAAAGTGAATTCGAACATGAGAATAAAAGATATGTTCTCGGTCACAGTAAGGAATACATCAAGGTGGCACTGCCTTACATAGAGAAGGCAAGGAATATGATCATACCTGCCAAACTGATATCTTTTATAAAAGATGATATAATACTGGGCGAGGAATTAAAACAATAAGCTTTTAGTGCCGCTTGCATTTATCTGTATATAAGTTTTTTGAGGTGAGGAATTAAAATACTAAGTTTACGGTATCGTGTCGATCATTACGAATACCTGCTAGGTTATAGCATGTATTATTATATGGTATAGTTTATAAAGCCGGTTTAAGCAGTATGAACTTGAAATTTTTGAAAAAAATAGTAAAATTACCCTAAGCTTCTAAAGGGGGGGCTGTTTTTACAGCTCCCTTTATTAAGTTTATAGGAAATATATTAATAAATATATTAAAGTGCAGTTAAAAGATCTTGTTTTGATGAGGGGGTTATTATGAAAGCCAGACTTGGAATTATTGAAGGTGACGGTATAGGTCCGGAGATCATAGCACAGGCTAAGAGAGTTTTGGATAAGGTGGCTTTGGTATATGGGCATACTTTTGAATATGTTGATATAGATATGGGAGGATGTTCCATAGATAAGTACGGTACTTCGCTTACGGATGAGAACCTGGAACTTGCCAAGGGGACGGATGCGATACTTCTCGGAGCAGTCGGAGGAGATACATCCAACAAAGCATGGTACGGCATAGAACCGCACAAAAGACCGGAAGCCGGACTTTTGAAGATCAGAAAGGAGCTGGGTCTTTTTGCGAATCTAAGACCCGTATATCTTTATAAGAGTCTTGCAAAAGCCTGCCCCCTCAAGGAAGAGCTTGTGGGAGACGGTTTTGACATCATGATAGTCAGAGAACTTACCGGAGGCTTGTATTTCGGAGAAAGAAGTACGGTAGTTGAGAATTCAAGGAGAAAGGCTACGGATACTCTTAATTATAATGAGGATGAAATAAGAAGAGTTGCTATAAAGGCCTTCGAACTTGCGGCAAAAAGAAAGGGCAAGCTTACAAGTGTTGATAAGGCAAATGTTTTAGACTCCTCAAGACTTTGGAGAGCAGTGGTCGAGGAAGTTGCCATTGATTATAAGGATGTTAAACTAAGTCATATGCTGGTAGATAATTGTGCTATGCAACTTATTATAAATCCGTCTGAATTTGACGTAGTACTTACCGAAAATATGTTCGGAGACATACTTTCAGATGAGGCAAGCGTACTTACCGGTTCAATAGGAATGTTAAGTTCGGCAAGTCTTAACGACACAAGTTTCGGTATGTATGAGCCAAGTCACGGATCGGCTCCCGATATCAAAGGCAAAGGCATAGCCAATCCCATAGCTACTATTATAAGTGCGGCAATGCTTCTGGGAATCTCACTGGGACTCGATAAGGAAAGAAAGGCTGTTGAGGCTGCGGTCGAGGCTGTACTTGAGTCAGGTGCAAGAACTGTAGATATAAGTGAAGATAAGCAAAATTATCTGGGGACTGAAGAAATCACCGATCTGATACTCGCAAAAATAAACTAAAGCAAAGTGCTTCGGATAACACATCTTGTGCAGAAGAATATCTAAGAAGCACTTTACCCGAAAGCCCGGGCTGTAAACTCAGTTGATAGCCCGGTATATTCGATATAAATTATAAAGAAAGAGGAAATTGATTTATGCGATCTGATAATATAACAAAAGGTATGCAGCAGGCTCCGAGCCGTTCTTTGCTCAACGCACTCGGATTTACCGAAGAGGAGATGAACAAGCCTATCATAGGTATAGTAAGTTCATTTAACGAGATAGTTCCGGGGCATACCAATATAGATAAACTGGTGGATGCCGTTAAGCTGGGAGTTGCGGAGGCAGGCGGCGTACCTTTGGTATTTCCGGCTATAGCGGTATGTGACGGTATAGCGATGGGACATGTGGGTATGAAGTACTCACTTGCTACCAGAGATCTGATAGCCGATTCCACAGAATGTGTGGCTATGGCACATCAATTTGATGCGCTGGTCATGGTGCCTAACTGCGACAAGAATGTTCCGGGGCTTTTGATGGCGGCTGCAAGACTTAATGTACCTACCGTATTTGTAAGCGGCGGTCCTATGCTTGCCGGAAGGATAAAGGGTAAAAAGACTTCTCTTTCAAGTATGTTTGAGGCGGTAGGTTCCTATGCGGCAGGTTTTATGGATCTTGATGAAGTCAATGACTATGAGAGAAAGGTATGTCCGACTTGCGGTTCTTGTTCGGGTATGTATACCGCCAATTCCATGAACTGCCTTACGGAAGTTTTAGGTATGGGATTGGAGGGTAACGGAACCATACCGGCAGTATATTCAGAAAGATTAAGACTTGCGAAAAAAGCCGGATATGCGGTAATGGAGATGCTTAAAAAAGATATAAGACCGAGAGATATCATGACTGAGAAAGCGTTTATGAATGCTCTTACTATGGACATGGCACTCGGTTGTTCCACCAATTCAATGCTCCATTTGCCGGCTGTGGCTTATGAGGCCGGAGTTCATCTTGATGTAGACATAGCCAATGAAATAAGTGCAAGAACTCCTAATCTTTGTCATCTTGCTCCGGCAGGACATACATATATGGAGGATCTGTACGCAGCAGGCGGAATCTATGCGGTTATGAACGAACTTTCTAAGAAGGATCTGATAAATCTTGACTGTATGACTGTTACAGGCAAGACGGTAGGGGAGAATATAGCACATTCAAGGATCCTGGATGAAGAGATCATAAGAACAGTGGAAGCTCCTTATTCACAGACAGGAGGTATAGCGGTACTCAGAGGTAATATAGCACCGGAGTCCTGTGTGGTAAAAAGAAGTGCCGTACTTGATTCCATGTTAAAGCACAGCGGTCCGGCTAGGGTATTTGATTGTGAAGAGGATGCGGTAGCAGCTATAAAGAGCGGATCTATAGTTTCGGGCGATGTTGTGGTAATAAGATACGAAGGGCCCAAGGGCGGTCCGGGCATGAGGGAGATGTTAAACCCTACATCCGCTATAGCAGGTATGGGGCTGGACAGCACCGTAGCACTTATCACCGACGGAAGATTCTCAGGTGCAAGCCGTGGAGCATCTATCGGGCATGTGGCACCGGAGGCTATATCGGGAGGACCTATAGGTCTGTTGAAGGACGGAGATATCATTGACATAGATATCAATGCCAATACCATCAATGCAAGATTAAGTGAAGAAGAATTTGAAGAAAGAAGAAAAGAATGGAAGCCTCGTATCAATGAAGTAGGAGGCTACCTTAAGAGATACAGAAAATTGGTAACGAGTGCACCAAAAGGTGCTACACTTTCTATAGAAGATTAGCTCTGTTTTGAAAGCACGACCGAATTATCCGGCGGTTTTCGGCTACTGTTTATATAGAAGAAAGGTACCGGGCAAAGCTGTAAGGTGATTCGAGTGCATCGTTTACAAAATAAGTATATCAAAAACGATGAATATTTTTCTGAGTGTATACATCAAAATATAGGCGTAGCGGGGCTACTTTGAGGAATTTTGATGTATGCGGTCGGGAAAGTTAGTTGATTATTTATTTAAGAGACGATGCACCGGTATATAGGTAAGATCCTGATATTGAATCGAAACTTAGGCTTGGGGTCGGGTACCTGTCAATAAAATTGTTTGAAAGGCAGGAAATTTTGATGGCAATGTTAAAAGGAGCGGAAATAGTAATAGAGTGCTTAAAGGAACAGGGGGTCGATACCGTATTCGGATATCCGGGCGGTGCTATACTTAATATATACGATGCCTTATATAAGAATTCCGATACGATAAAGCACATACTTACCGCACATGAGCAGGCGGCATCTCATGCGGCTGACGGCTATGCGAGAGCAAGCGGTAAGGTCGGAGTATGTCTGGCTACCAGCGGTCCCGGAGCCACCAATATAGTAACAGGTATAGCTACGGCATATATGGATTCTATCCCTATAGTGGCTATCACTTGCAATGTTGCTAAGAATCTGCTCGGTAAGAATTCATTTCAGGAAATAGATATTTGCGGCGTAACAAAGCCTATAACAAAGGCTAATTTTCAGGTGAAAGACGGCAATGAACTGGCTGACACCATACGAAGTGCATTTGCAATAGCAAAAAGCGGTCGTCCGGGACCTGTACTTATAGATATAACCAAGGATGTTACCGGAGACAGTTTTGAATACGAGTTTAAGGAAATATCACAGGATAACGGCAGGAATACAGATGTAAATGAAAAAGATATAGATGAACTTATCGATTTGATCAATAAGTCTGATAAGCCTTATATATTGGTAGGCGGAGGAGTTATAGCTTCGGGTGCGGCACAGGAAGTTACCGAACTTGCCCACAAGATCAATTCACCTCTTGCGAATACCATAATGGCAAGAGGAGTATTTTCTTCTTATGATGAATTATATACGGGTATGGTTGGAATGCACGGAACCAAGACCAGTAACCTCGGTATATCCGAGTGCGATCTGCTCATAGTTATAGGTGCCAGATTCTCGGACAGGATCATAGGTAATTCTTCCAAATTTGCGGTAAAGTCCAATATCGTTCATATAGATATAGACTCATCCGAGATAGGTAAGAATATAGCGGTATATAAAGGTATAGTAGGAGATGCGAAAGCGGTGCTCAAGAAGCTCAACTCTAAGCTTGCTCCAAAAAGACATGATGAGTGGATAGCTCATATCAAAAGTCTAAAGGAAAAGCATCCGCTAAAATATGATGCGGACAAGCTTACCGGTCAATATGTTATAGAAGTTTTGGACAAGATAAGTCCGGAGGATACGATAATAGTTACCGAAGTAGGTCAGCATCAGATGTGGACCTCACAATTTTATAATTTTTCAAAGCCCAGAACTTTCCTTACATCAGGGGGGCTCGGTACTATGGGTTACGGTCTGGGAGCTGCTATGGGAGCCAAGATGGCTTTTCCGGATAGGCTTGTGGTAAATATTGCGGGTGACGGATGTTTTCGTATGAATTTTAACGAAATAGCAACAGCCGTAAGAAATAATATACCTATAGTGCAACTGGTTATAAATAATCATGTGCTCGGTATGGTAAGACAGTGGCAGAATCTGTATTACGGACAGAGGTATTCACATACCACTCTTGTAGATAAGGTCGATTTTGTGAAACTTGCAGAGGCTATGGGTGCAAAGGCATACAGAATAACAAAGAGAGAAGAAGTCCTCCCGGTACTTACCGAGGCTATCAATCAAAAAGAACCGGTAGTGGTGGACTGTCAGATAGATTCCGATATCAAGGTATTCCCTATGGTATCACCGGGAGCGTCTATCTCCGAAGTTTTTGATGAGAAAGATATGTAGTGCAACCTGTATATGTTATAAAGGTATATGGGATCGCCTAAGCTGTAAGAATAACTCTTATGATAAGCAAGCTGTTATGAAATGTTACTTTTGCTTAAAAATAAAATTGATTTATTATTGACAAACAAATATTAAAAATATAGAATATTTTTAACAATAAAAGTATATAGTGCATGGTTCGTAAAATAATTACCCGAATTCGTTGATGATTTCTACAGGTACACGTAAAGAGAGGAGGCGTATAGGGTCTCGCTTTCCGACAGCAATACAGGTATTTGTAAGAAACAACAGGATTCGGGTAATTATTATTATAAAGATACATGAATACTTTTTAACGGGCAACGTTTTGGCGATTGCCCTATTTTCATATTTTGGAGGAGGTTTATTATGAAAGAAGTTTATAATTTCAGTGCGGGTCCTGCGGTACTGCCTAAGGAAGTATTAAAAGAAGCGGCGGATGAGATGCTTTGCTATGAGAACAGCGGCATATCCGTTATGGAAATGAGTCACAGATCCAAGGCTTTTAATAAGATAATAAACGAAGCAAGAGAAGATCTGAGAGAGCTGCTTAATATACCTTCCAATTACAAGGTATTATTCCTTCAAGGCGGAGCACATCAACAATTTGCAATGGTGCCTCTTAATTTGATGAAAAACAAAAAGGCGGACTATATCATAACCGGTCAATGGGCGAAAAAAGCATATAAAGAAGCCCTGCTATACGGTGAAGCTAGGGCTGTTGCATCAAGCGAGGATAAGACATTCTCTTATATACCCGATTGCAGCGATCTTGATATAGCAAAAGATGCGGACTATGTACATATATGTGAAAATAACACTATTTACGGTACGAAGTTCCATACCCTGCCTAATACAAAGGGCAAAGATCTGGTAGCCGATCTTTCATCATGCATATTATCAGAACCTATAGATGTGAGCAAATACGCACTCATCTACGCCGGCGCTCAGAAAAATGTAGGTCCTGCCGGAGTGGTGATAGTAATTATCAGAGAGGACCTTATAAGTGAAGATGTGTATGAGAAGACTCCTACCATGCTGAAATACAAAACACATGCGGACAATGATTCTTTATACAATACACCTCCTACTTACGGTATATATATATGCGGTAAAGTATTTAAGTGGCTAAAGTCAAAAGGAGGACTTGAGAAGATCTGCGAGATCAATAAAAAGAAAGCCGGCATGCTTTACGATTATCTTGATCAAAGCAGGTTATTTAAGGCTACGGTAAGAAAAGAAGACAGATCATATATGAATGTATGCTTTGTAACGAAAGATGCGGATCTTGATGCGAAGTTTATAGCGGAGGCGGCGAGTGCAGGCTTTGTAGAACTTAAGGGTCACAGAAGTGTAGGCGGCATGAGGGCAGGTATATATAACGCTATGCCTGTAGAGGGCGTTGAAAAACTTGTGGCATTCATGAAAGATTTTGAAAGCAGGAATTAAGGGGGAAGACTTATGAAAAAGATACATTGCTTAAACAGCATATCCAAAGTGGGTTTGGACAGCTTTAGCGAAAAATATACATTTACGGATAACATATCAGAAGCAGATGCACTCATGGTACGTTCAGCTTCCTTATATGATACCGAATTTTCAAAAGAACTGGTTGCTATAGCAAGAGCGGGAGCCGGAGTCAACAATATACCTATAGACAGATGTTCAGAAGAGGGTATAGTGGTATTCAACACCCCGGGAGCCAACGCAAACTCCGTAAAGGAGCTGGTAATAGCCGCAATGCTTATAGTTGCAAGAGATGTAATAGGCGGTATAGAGTGGGTAAAGTCCGTAATATCCGATCCCAATATCGCTAAAGAAGTTGAAAAGGCAAAGTCAAGATTTGCGGGACATGAGATAAAGAACAAAAAGCTCGGAGTCATAGGTCTCGGTGCTATAGGTTCCGAAGTTGCCAATGCCGCATCATCTCTTGGAATGGAAGTGTACGGATACGATCCTTATATGACCGTCAATGCAGCATTCAGACTTTCAAGAAGGGTACACCCGGTAACGGATATACATAAAATATATGAAAATTGCGATTACATAAGTCTTCACATGCCTCTTACCGATGAGAATACGAAAATGATAAATGATGACAGTATCGGTCTTATGAAGGACGAAGTGGTAATACTTAACTTTTCAAGGGATAAGCTTGTTGATGATGAAGCTATGGGAAGGGCACTTAAAGCAGGCAAGATAAAAAGGTATGTAACGGACTTCCCGAATGATCATATAGTAAATATGGAAGGAACACTTGCCATACCTCATCTTGGGGCATCTACCGAAGAGAGTGAGGATAATTGTGCGCTTATGGCAGCTAATGAGCTGATGGACTACATAGAAAACGGAAATATTACCAATTCCGTCAACTTCCCTAATTGTGATATGGGTATATGCAGAGTGACTTTAAGAGTTGCGCTTTTACACGCCAACAAACCTAATATGATAGGTCAGATAAGTGCCGTGCTTGCTGCAAAAGATATCAATATATCAGACATGACCAATAAGAGTAAGGGCAAATACGCCTATACACTGGTGGATCTTGAAAGTGAGCTTGATGATGAAGCCGAGGAGGCACTTAAGAAAATAGACGGTATGAAGAGGGTAAGGAGGATATATGCTTAATATAAGACCATTTGTCTGTGTAAGACCCGCAGAAGATATGGCAAAAAAAACAGCCGCTCTGCCTTATGATGTATATAACAGAAAGGAAGCGAAGGCTTATGTAAAAGATAAACCTTACAGCTTTTTGCGTATAGACAGACCGGAAACAGCCTTTGACGAAGATTTTGATATGTACAGCGATGAGGCATATCAAAAGGCAAAGGAGCTTCTTAATAAAGATATAGACTCCGGAATATATATAAAAGACAATGACGAAGCTTATTATATATATGAGCTTACTATGGGCTCACGCAGTCAAAACGGTATAGTAGCCTGTGCGTCAATAGATGACTATGCCCAAAACAGGATCAAAAAGCATGAGAATACCAGGGTACAAAAAGAGCTGGACAGAATAAGGCATATAGATACATTGTCCGCTCAGACCGGTGCTATATTTCTGGCGTACAAAAGTTGCGATGTGTTAAAAGATATTATTGCAAATAAGAAAAAAGAGGCAACGCTTTATGATTTTACCTCTGATGACGGTGTGAAACACAGAGTGTGGAAGATAGCCGATGTTAAGACTATAGATGAGGTAAAGAAAGCATTTGCCAAAATGGAAAGTGCTTATATAGCGGACGGGCATCACAGGGCAAGCAGTGCGGTCAAAGTCGGGCTTGAAAGAAGAAATGCTGAAAATTATGTAAAAGACGGGGAGTCCGATTATTTCTTATCCGTACTTTTTGACGAAGAAGAGCTTTATATCATGCCTTATAACAGAGTAGTGAAAGACCTTGCGGGACTTGATAAAGCTGAATTTTTTGAAAAGCTTAAGTCCGACTTTGATATACAAAAGCTTGATAGAGAATTTCAACCGGATACAGAAAAAACCTTCGGCATGTATATTGATAAGACCTGGTATAAGCTTGATCTTAAGAATAAGGAAAGCAGGGGCATCATAGAAGATCTTGATGTATCGATACTTGAAGATAAGGTACTCAGACCTGTTTTAAATATACAAAATACAAGAACTGATGATAGAATAGTATTTGTCGGAGGTATCAGAGGGCTTAAAGAACTTGAAATGATGGTCGATTCGGGTATGGCTGTAGCTTTCAGTATGTATCCTACAAGCATAGGAGAACTTATAAGCGTGGCTGATGCCGGTCTTTTGATGCCGGCTAAGTCCACCTGGTTTGAGCCTAAGTTAATGAGCGGGATATTTATACACGAAATATAGTCGTGAGCAGAGGATGCGATCTGACCTTATTAAGAACTTAGACGATTCATTGATAATTACTGAGGTATAAAATGCAGTGAATCGTTTAAAATGAAATTACGATCGGTTGCACTAAGTATCAAATATTGTTTTTTGATTAAAGAGCTATAACTTTGCCGCCCTTGGTATCATCTGAATGATATGATTATTACAGGAGAATATATGAGTAAAAATGAATTTTTAGAAGGACTTAAGAAAGCCTTGTCTTCTACCAACGATCAAAGGCTCATAAATGAAAATTATGAATTTTACAGAAGTTATATAGAAGAAGAGCTTAAGAAACAAAGATCCGAAGAAGAAATAATGCAGGAACTCGGTGATCCGAGGCTTATAGCTCATTCCATAAGGGAAGCTGCCGGAATAGACGACGAGTTTGCATATGATGAAGAACCGAAGTCTTTTTATAATACTTATAATGAGGGCGGCAGTCAAAGTGAGGAGACAAGCGGCGACAGAGTAAGAAGCTTCAGTATAAGCGGTACAAAGGCGAGACTTATGCTTTGGGGTATCTCCGCACTTTTGATACTGATCTTAATATTACTTATAGTGCTTATAGGAAGTTTGATCTATATATTTGCACCCGTTATCTTAACTGTTATAGTAGTGCTGTGGCTGGTGCATATTTTAAGCGGTGACAGATAAGGCGGCAATATTTGTCGGGGAGTTAGCAACGTAAACAATACTAGTCGTTTGTGAGGAATCAGCTGATAAAAAACACCTTATAATTC
>ERZ773233.300-NODE-300-length-35640-cov-5.369453_pt1 | contig 35640 bp, 39 predicted proteins | sample MGYA00580991_ERZ773233 | MGnify/ENA primary metagenome ERZ773233 (study PRJEB29015, sample SAMEA2738178) | human oral metagenome | biome: human oral; feature: human-associated habitat; material: saliva | place: China | collected 2161 ...
TTATTTATAGCTAATTATTCTAGTTTCACTACCCCGTGTATTGGCTAGTTAATTGAGGTTTCAAATAGGCAAGCCCAACACTCAGTGGATATACAAAAAAGCCTATTATCATCCTAGATAATAGACTCTATATAAGGTGGAAACTAACGTTTCATAATGCCCCAGCCCGGAGTCGAACCGGGATTACAGTCTTCGCAGGACTGTGTCCTATCCATTGAACGACTGGAGCATCGCTCCATGCAGTATATGAAACTCTTCTCAAAAAACAAGCTTTTTCTTGCAATCTGCAACCATTTTCATATAGTATACCAAGCAAATAACCAAAAGAAACTCCTGTTCCTTTTGCTAAAAAAGCCACTTTTACCTTGAAAAAGGATCACGTGAATACGAAAATAAAAACCGAGCTCGCAAAACATATCAATCTCGCCTCAAAGACTGGAGTATTTTTCTCAGCCTTTGACTCAGCGGGGCAACTTTTGGCTGCAAATGGGGTGATCAAGACAGATAGAGCAGTGGGGCTGCTCGTAGATAGCTTTTGCACTTGAATTCTCAATAAATACTGAGAAAAAATTAAAAAGCTGATTTTTGATCTTGTGACTGAAATTAGAATCCAAAACGACCCAAATGAACTCATCAAAGTGCCAATGCATGAGCGAGGAGTATTCCTTGTGCAGTGAGAGGATCACAAGAGCTGAGTTCTTCTGCCAAATACCAAGTGAATAGATACTATCCAGCAGGCACTCTCCGCTATCAAGCAAAAATATGGTCTCTCATCACAGGTCTCTGTCTATCTTTTCAAGACTATTAGAGTTGAAATTCCACTATAGATCAAATATTTGACATAAAAAAATAAAAAAAACCTGAAGCATGACTTCAGATTTTTCTTTATGTTTTCGAAGATATAAGGTTTCAACTATTCTCTCGTAATCATTTTCACGAGAATGTCTGTTGGACTTCTTGAGTGTGATTTACTAGGTCTAAACTATAAAAAGTCATCATATATCCTATGATGGCTTTTTTTGTTCCAGTGGCTATCTTCAACTGAGTCTATACACTCCCTCTGGAACAAAAAAACCTGCAAGAAATACCAACTAGCCACCCTAAAAAAGAAAGAAGTGAATGTAAATTCCAAACGGCTAGGTGGTGGCGTATCTTTCTTTTACCTAGTTGTTTGAAAATTGCATTCGCAACTTGAGGTAGACAGGACATAGCACTATGATAAAGTGACTCTCCCTGCTTCAAACTTCAAACAATTTCTAAAAAGTCCTCTTGCAAAAGCCATTCTATGAGTTTTAGGAGCTACTCTGAGGAGTAGAGACATAATTTTCCGCAACTCAAAAAAGCTCCTGATTTTATCTCTTAATTCCCGAAAGATGCAAGAAAAAATCTTGATCACGAGTAAAGGGAACGGCAAGAACTTTTATGCCTATATCAAAGGCAAAGTTCATGAATGCCTGAAAATTAGAGGCAGATTCTATCTAGCAAAATTGATCCTTGGAGAAGGACTTAGAGCTATGGGAGAACCTCTAAAAAACTTTACTCTAGTGACTTAAAAATGGAATGGCTCAGAAAAAAAAGAGGACATCCGTCATTTGCAATGACTGGATAGCTTACACCAATATTATGGATGATGCAACTGCCTGAAGACTCTTCAAATGTATCCTTGCAATAAGGAACTGAAGACGAATAGAGCCTCCAGAAGATCTCAAATTTATTCTTGCTCATATGCAAGATTTCTGGAATGAAATTGATGCAGAACGAGCAAAAAAATCTGAAATCCAAAGAGACAAGGCGAATAAAAGGCGAAAAAAATCAGATCCCCATTCTGATTGACCTCCAGAAGATTTGGAAAGTGATGCCACGGCATACAGTAGCATTCCGCTGAATGCCGAAGATACTGATGAATGCCGTGAATGCCTTACTGATACTAGTACTAATACTAGTACTAATAAAATAAAAAAAGAAAATATAAAAGAAAAAAAACTTAAGTTCTGAGACTTCGTTTTGCTTACGCAAAACGAGCACACCAAACTTCTTGCAGATTTGTGAGAGAAAATCCTAGAGCAGACGATAGAAAATCTGAATAATTATATCTGAAGCAGAGGTAAAAAATATAAATCTCACTATCATACAATCAGAGCTTGGAACAAGGATTTCCTTGCTAAACAAAAAAATAAGGAAGTCAAAAAAACTTCTTCCGCCGCACAAAAAAAATCGCAAACTTGAGCTTTAGACGAGGTAATATCCTAACAAATGAAGAAAAATTTAGAACTAGAAAAACAGATCCTCGCAAAGCTGATGATTGATGCAGATCTTCTTTTGGAAAATGAACTTTCAGACCAAGACTTTGTCAATCCAACACACAAAAAACTCCTCCAAGCTATCAAAGACTCAGGCTCAAATCTGGCTCTCATTCAGTCAAAATTTGTAGAAGAGGAGCAAGATTACATCCTGGAAATCGCTGCAATGTTGATGACAAGTGGTCGAAAGGAAAATTATGCAGAGCTCAAGAGGCTTACAGAAGTCCGCAGATTGGAAACTATTCTCAAGGGGCTCCAGATGGCGATAGATGATGATCAGTCTTTGGATCTGATTTATGAAAAAATCGCTCAGTTTGATAAGCAAGAGATCCAAGTTGCAGACATGAAAGAAGTCCTGGTAGAAATTGTTGCAGAGCTTACGGGAACTGTTACGGCGATTTATCATCCTACTGGTTATACCAAGCTTGATAAATATCTTCGCTGATTTACTCCTGGACAACTCAATATCATAGCAGCAAGGCCAAGTATAGGGAAAACCATGGTAGCTATGAACTTTCTGCTCAAGCAAACCGAAGCAGACAAGAAAATAGCTCTCTTTAGCTTAGAGATGACCAACAAGGAAATCTCTCAGAGGATCCTTGCCAGAAACTCAGGAATGCCAGTAGACCAGATGAATAAGCCAGCTACTCCAGAGCAGCTTGACCGTGTAAATACTGCGATGATCAAGCTAGAAGCTCAGCTGAAGAATCTGACCTTGATTGATTCTGTCTATACACTTCCTCAGATTACCAGGATGATTAAATATTTACATAAAAAATCCTGACTTGACCTGGTGTATATTGATTATCTGCAGATCTTTGACATCAAAGGCGACAACAGAAATCTGGAGATCGGAAAGATCACCAGAACCCTGAAAAAGCTCGCCAAAGACTTGCAAATCTCAATCATTCTCCTCTCGCAGCTCAATAGATCTTTGGAAACGAGAGGTGATCAAGATCCAAAACTTTCAGATTTGAGAGATTCGGGAAGTATTGAGCAGGATGCAGATATTGTCCTAATGCTGGGGAGAGACTTAGAATACGAACCAGAGACGATGAAAGTTTTTATCCGTAAAAATAGAAACTGAAGCCTCTGAGAAGTAGAACTAGTTTGTAAGCCAGCTAGTATGCAGATTGGAAACTAATCTCATCACAATTCAGACTTTTATCACTACTTACCTCAAAAAATGTTTCAAACAAACGAAAAATATGAGAGAAAGCTGAAGTCTCTCCAGCTGGAACTCATGAACCTTGGAGCACTAAAAGACAAACTTGAGAGACAATTGCTCTATGATAAGCTAAGTCCTGGAGCGGAAAAGCTGATCAATATCAGGCTTGTGCAAATCAGAAAATGCTACATCGCAAAACTTTATCAATTAAGAGATCACAAAGATGGTAAAACCACAGACTAAATCCACAGAAAATGTGAAAACTACGGAGGTAGAAAAACTAAATCTTCATCAGAAACTCTTTGAGTTTCAAAAACTTAATCTCGTTATCAAAAAAAATGCTGAAGTAGATATGAAATCGAGAAAATACAAGTATGCACCTCTGGATCAGGTATGGAAGGTAATTGGAGAAAAACTCAATGAATGTTGAATTTTGGTTACTCACGAGATTATCAGAGAGGAAACAGGGCACTTTGTCCGCACAACCGTTTGTAATGCAAACGATATTGAGGAGTCGCTTTCCTCAGAGATTGGGATTGATCCTTCAGTTATTGCTCCACAGAATATCTGAAGTGCAATTACCTATTATCGTAGATACAACCTATGTTGCTTGCTTAATCTGATTATCGAAGGAGATGATGACGATGGCGAAGAGGCACAGAAACAGGCTACTAAAAAACAGTTCACTCAGAAATCTCAAGTTCCTCAGACATCTACACAATCTCAAAAACCAGCTAAAAAACCTGAGTTCAGCCAAAAAAACTTTGAGGATTACAAACAATTTTGTAAGTGAAAAGTGATGAATGAGATTATGGATATGGCAGCAGAGATTAAAGCAAAATATACAATCACTGAGGCAATGGCAGATCAACTCAATTTATTTCTTAAATCTTTGTAGTTATGCAGAAAAAAATCAACCTTTCCAACTGGAGTATTAACCTCCTCAAATCCGACAATCAAACCTGGTTCAAGGGTTATGTCCTTGGACAATGGGATTCTGAATTTAAGTCCTACTTTGCCATTGGAGAGTGTTTCGCTCTCTGTATGGAATATTGGGGGAAGTTCGGAACGACTAACTCAGAGCAGTTCCTAGAAGAAATGGCAAAAAAATTCCAGGAGAACGAAGCGCCTGAAGAAGAGCTGGCAACTGCTACGATGGCAGTGATGGAGGCACTGAATAACTTTGAAGTCCTCCAGCTTCCTAGACCTCTTGAGGCGGAGAAAGAAGTGATCGTAGAATTGAACGAAAGCTACAATCTCAAAGTTAGATTTGATGCTTTTTATGGCGATTATATCTTAGATCATAAAACCGTTGCAACCTTTACCAAACCTGAGGAATACGAAGAAAAATATAGTCAACAAATGAAGCTCTACCAGTATGCTTGGTGGAGAACAACTGGCGAAAAGTTGCCAGCTTTCATCCAGGAGATTAAAAAAGCGCGCCCTTCTATTCCTGCAGATCTTAAAAAGGAAGATCTCCTTGCTCTTGTTCCAGCTGAAAAGCATGCGGAATTGACGACAGTAACTGCCTTGAAGGATTATCTCAGAATTCATCCCTTACCTGAATGGTGCGGACAAAGGATTGAGTTCCCTTGGAGAGAAGAGCTGATTGCTGAGTGTGAGGATCTCTTGCATAGGGCAATGAAAAAAGCTGACTACCTCCAGACTTTAACTCTTGATGATGTGCTCTAATGAAATTCCTCGTGTCCCTTACTAATGGAATCATAGAAAATCCAAAGAAACTTCAGGAGTTCCTCAAGTCTCGTAAAAACGGCTTGTATACTATCTCAGTTAAAAAACATGGCACCAGGAGTCTCGCACAAAATTCTTACTACTGGTGAGTTGTGCTGCAGATGATTGAAGAATATACCTGACAAGATAAAAAGGAGCTTCATTATTACTTCAAGCACGCCTATATTGATGATGGAAAATTTCCATCAAGTGCAGAGCTCAATAAATGAGATTTTGCAACATATGTGGACAAAATTAGAGATTTTGCAAGTGCAGAACTCTGATTGTATATCCCAGACCCTGTAAACTAACTTTTATTTTAATACTTTAGACCCTATGAAACTCTTCTTTTTTGATACCGAAACAACTTGATTAAACCCAGAAACCGATAGAATTATTCAGTTTTGAGCTATTTTTTGAACGCTTGATGAGGAAACTTGAATTTTTCATGAGGAAAGAATCATCAATCAATACATAAAAATTGACGAGGAAATCCCAGAACAGGCAAGCAATGTTCATCACATTTATAAAAAAGACCTTGAGCCGTTTGGCTACATTCACGATTATATCAAGGAATTTGTAGCCTATATGACCAAGGCAGATTACTTGATTGGGCACAATGTAGACTATGACCGTAAAATGTTCATGGGAGAGATTATGCGTTGTTGATCAGTTGGTTTTAATCCTGATGCTTATAAGTGGTTTGATACCATGATGTCTACCGTTGAGCTAGTAAATTGACCAGGAGGAAGATGGCCAAGATTGAGCCAGCTCTATAGATTCCTCTTTGGCAAGGACTTTGATAATGCACACGATGCAATGGCTGATATTAGGGCTACGAAGGACTGCTTTCTTGAGCTCTATAAGACCTGAAAAATCACTTTACCTCAATAATCTTCCAATCATGGCAACACTTAGAAAACTCTCGCTTCAGCAACAGGCGACGCTCTTTGTTCCAGATCTGACCAAGATTGAGGAGGAACAGAAAAAGAAAATTTACTTCTTCAAGAGGCTCGTCTATGATAGGCTTCAAAAACTAATCATTGAGAGAGTAGAAGATCAGACTGCAAAAGCAGCCCTCCTCAGAGAACTAGAATCCATCCTTCAGATGAAGCATGATGTTCCAGAACTCTCAGCAATGCAGAAAATTATCAAAATCAAGGATGTCCCTGCGGCTCCTACTCCTCAGAGATCTAAGCTCTTAGACGAAGAACTTCTTCAGCTCGTAGCTCAGAGATACGAGGCAGATCCAACTTTTCTTCAGAAACTTAGTAATGCTTTAACTTTCTAACCCCTTCTTCTCATGACAACAACACAAAAAATCGTGATTTCAGCTTTTATTCTTTTGATTCTTGGGCTTGGTACTTGGAGGTATTTCGTCCTCTTTTATCCTCCAGTTACAACAGAAAGAGATAGGATCTGAAGCCTTGCTCAAGAGCTCCTAGACCTTACAGAGAAAAAACAATCTTGCTTGGACGAGCTTCCTTATTTTGAGACGATGGAAGTTTATGCTGGGAAATCCAGCTTCTGTTCAGAGCGAGATGAAAAAATAGCGACACTCAAAACTCAGCACGAACAAATCCTCAATAAACCATACAAACAAGTCGTGGGTTTACTCGTGAGCAGATAAGCTCTGATAAAAATCCTCCTCAAAAATCAAAATCTCAAAATAAAAAACAGTCTTCAGCAAAAAATCTAACCTGAAAGATCTGGCACTCCTGATTCAACAAGGACGACCAAAGACAACAGATTGTTCAGTATGCTTATCAGCTCTGAGGTTTAAGCCTTGTGACGATGATGGAGTGCGAAAATGGGAATTGGGATATAACTATCAGAGGAGATGGTGGGTATTCGGTAGGGATTTGTCAGATCCATACCTTGTATCATCACTTGCCTCGTGAGTATTATACTTCCTGGCAAACCCAAGTGGAACTTTGCAATCAGAAATGGCAGAATGGGACGAAATTTTATTGACCAGGGAGAAATATGAACGGTCAAAGATGCTCGGACTTTGTGAAAAAGAGATTTTATTTTGAGTAAAATAATATGAGATACAAAAGACCCCCTTTTGAAAGGGGAACACTTGAGTTTGAGGTAGACTATGTTCGCAGAATGTGCTATATTGCAGGTCATAAACTTTGACTGGATGATGATTCTCTTGCAATTGAAGAAGCATATACAACTTTCATTCTTCAGATCCTTGACTGACAAAGAGAGAAAACCTCAATCAAAACTATTATGTTTGAAATCTTACATAATATGACAAGAAAACCAAGTTGTTATTTCTGAGATTTGCCTGATTACTATGAGCCAGCGACCGAAGATACTCCTAAAGCAGGAAATAATCCCTACACTTTAGCAATGTGTGAAAAATTAAAATCTCTTCGATGAGAAGAAAATTACGAAAAAGCTCTTAATTATTACAGAACAGTATGGAGAACTTGGGGAAAAAATAAATGATGAAGAGATCTTGAGAGAGAAAGGGAATGAGCAGTGATCAGGAGTAGAAAAACAAAGCTGAAAAACAAACTGCAGAAAAATTCTGAATTAAGAGAATTTTTTGAAACAAATCTCAAACTCGCAAACAATTATAATTTTATTTAACCGTTTAGAAAAAATGGAATTAAAATTCAAAAATAATGGTAAAGAAGCCATACTCATTGTGAACAATGAAGAATTTGTAGTTTCAGAAGAAATTATGAGTCTTGCTTTCGGCTATTTTCATGAAAAAATAGAGTGATGATACTTCTTTTGAACGATAAAAGATCGCTATAAATCCTACATAAACGGAGAAAAATATATTAAAGAATACCTCCTGAAGTATGTGCCAAAAAATCATACCTGCCCACATTGCGGATCTAAAAATGTGAACTATTATCATATAGATCGTTGTGCGGATTTACCTCTTTAGGTCTTGGGAAAATAGTTGCTCCAAAAAAGCAACTGTTTTTCCCTTTTAAACTTGATATTGACTTTTACTGAAATAAGAATATAAGAAATTGCTACATTCAGATTTTGCAATCAAGCGAAAAAACCACTTATTGGATTTTTCTTGATTGTTTGAGAGAGAATGTAGCACCCAATAAGTGGTTTTTTATTTTTTAGAAAGGAAGGATGAAGAAATTGTTTTTATGTGTCTTGAGTATCTTTTTAGTACTGGGAGTCACTTTTGCCCAAAATTGAACAGGGATGGATGAATCTGTTAAAAACTGAACTTTAATAGCAGAGGCTCTTGTTCAAAAGATAAAAAACAAAGAAATGACTTTTGATCAAGTGAAGACAATTGTTGAATGAGGAATTTCATACTATCTTGGAAAAACTAATGGGATGAGTGAAAAAGACATTCCAAATCTAATGATCTTTGATCACATCAATACTTCTTTGATTCTTTATAACCAATTTGATAGAGAAAATCCAAATCTTATTGAGTATAATTGAAGAAAATATACCCTATGATCTTACACAAAAAGAGATATATTTTCATTTGTAGACACTGAAAATAACGGATTAGCAAGTTATCTATGAAAGCATGATTTAACTGATGAAGTATTGATACCAGGAGAAAAAAATGATATCTATGTTGTGAGAGTAAACACAACTTTGGCTAATACTGGAACTAACCAAAAAATTGGAAGATTGCTCCTTACTTACTGAGATAAGCTTATTAAGCCCTATTGAGTTACCTACTATGATGAAACTACAAAAGGCCCAGAGTTAAAATTCTATCGTGATGAAAGATATTCTTCTCCTACTAGTTCAAATTGGGATGTTAAGGCTTGAGGACTCTTATATTATGTATATATTGTTCCAAAGGACGCTACAAATCTAAAATTTACCTTTGAAAACGACCCAAAGAAAACTACTGTTGAACTAGCTAAATTAGCAGAATTTAAGTATTATTATGATAGCATCATAGCTGAAATGGAAAAAATTGCAGGATGACTTCCATTCTGTATTCGCACGTTTGGGGAATCTCTTCGCTGACCTCAAAAAGTCTTACTAAATGATTGTCAAGAAGCTTACAAGGGGAATTTTAGAACAGGAATGCGTGAGGAACTTTTTTACCAATGGAACAAGGAAAATAACTATCCTTATTCTAGCAATATTAGAAGTTCTACTCTAGGGGATCAGTATTGTGTTGAGACAAAATACGGAAAAGAATGTCTTTGGATTGGTGATTGAAAGATTGATTCAATAACTTCTTATGATTACAAATAATTTAAAAACGGCAAAATTTGCCGCTTTTTAAACGGTTTGTTTGTAAAATTGGACAAATTAGATACGAAAGGAAGTAGTTTTACTTCCTTTTTTTGAAACCATGAAAAACACCCCACTAGAAAGAAAAACCTTTACTGTAGAATTACTCCTGCCTTGACCTTGGCGAAAGGGAGATATTCTTGAGATGATTACTATCCCTCAGGCAACAGTACATCAGACAATGCAGTATCTGAGAAAAAAAGCTGAGGGGATCCCTGAAGGAAATCTAATCCTCTTATCGATGGAGGAATTTAGAAAAAAGAAATTTACAAAAAGACAAAAACAGCACTTATTATCTAATGAACAAGCACTAATACAAATCCGAAATCAGACTTTTTTGTTTGGTATTCAGCAGGAAAAATTTTTACCAACCAGCAATGAAGCTGGAGCTGGGCGAAGCCCTGATGGATCTTTTTTCTGCTTTTTGTCTAAAGAACTTTGTACTCCTATTCCTATGATCCTTAATGAGATGACATGGGAGCAGGTGCGAGAATTGGTTGTTGGTTTAAGTTGGAATGCAAATGCACTTACTGAAGAGGGGAAAATAAGAAATCAGAGTTACCAATACCAAGAAAAATTCGAGAAAGAAAATGATATGGATGCTCTCAGAGAAGCTTTGAAGGATTAGTAAAAATTATCTACTAAGACGGATTAAAAATAAGAGGATGAGTACGAGAGCTCCTAGGATCAAAATCATAAACAAAAAACCAATCAAAATCGCAAGAAGAGTACGGAGAAAATCGCTCCTCATTGGAGGAAGAAAATGTTCTCCAATGTTCATAAGGATGTAGGTAATAACAAAATCCGTCATCAATACTCTTTAGGATCTAAAACATCCCAATTATACATAAAAAAAATACCAAAATCAAGACTTTTTACTACTTTAGACTTAGAAAATTATGAAAGCACTTACATGGAAAGCAATGCTAGATGATAGCGATTTTAGAAAAAAAATTAAAGATGCTCAGCAATATGCCAAAGATACTTGAAAACTCTTAGATAAAAAACATGTTCTTCAGCTAGAGTTTAATAAAACTCAAGCTGATGCAAAGGTTAAACAACTCCAGTCTCTTTTGAGGAATAAGGACTTGGATGCGGCAAAGAAGATTATTCTTAGTATTGATCTCACCAGGGCAAAAAAAGAAGCTACAGAAGCAAATGCAATCCTCAATAATTATCTTAATACAGGGAATGAAAAACTCTCCAGATTTAGATCTGCTTTTGCATCAATCTGAAGATGATTTTTATCAGTTGGCCAGTCTATAGGATTTGGGGTCGCAGCACTAATAAAAACTGGAATTGATAAAGTTGCTGATTTTATTAAAAGCGCTAGCGATAATGCAATTAACTTTGAAAGTGCTTTTGCTGGAGTGAAAAAAACGATTGAAGCTACAGCCTGAGGCTTCCAAGGACTTAAAAAAGAACTTAAAGACATGGCTACAGAGATTCCAGTAGGGTTTGAAGAGCTTTCAAAAATTGCAGAATTATGAGGACAGCTTTGAATCGCCAAAAAGGATTTGAAAGATTTTACAAGGGTTATTGCTAATCTTTGAGTTTCAACGAATCTTTCTACAGAAGCGGCAGCAACTTCTCTCGCTAGAATAGCTAATGTATTCCAACTTTCTTCTAAGGATTATGAAAAACTTTGAAATACTATTGTGCAGCTTGGGAATAACTTTGCAACTACAGAAAGTGAGATTGTAGATTTTTCAAGTTATCTGATGGCTTCGGCTAAGACTGCAGGATTTACAGCTGATGAAGTTTTTGCCATTGGATCAACGCTTTCGTCAGTAGCAATTAATGCTGAGGCTGGATGATCAGCTTTTTCTAAAGTTATTTCAGTAATAAATACCGCAGTTGCAACAGGAAATAAAACTATAAAAGATTTTGCGAAAGTAGCATGACTCTCAGCTGAAGAATTTGCTATGCAATGGAAAGAAAAACCATCTGAAGCTTTCACAAGATTTGTAGAAGGTCTGGGGAGAGAGGGAGCATTTGCAATCCCAATTATTCAGGATCTTTTAGGAAATAATGTTAGATTACAAAATGGTATGCTTGCTACTGCAAATGCTGGTTCTAAATTAAGAGAGGCTTTTGCTATGGCTCATGAAGAATACGAAAATGGAAATGCCCTTCAAACTGAAGCGAGCAAAAGATATGAAACGGCTCAAAGTAAAATTGCAATGTTAGACAATGAGCTAGAAAATATGTCTGAAACCTTATGAAAAAAGGCTATTCCTGCTATGGTTTGGTGGAAAGAAGTCCTCGTTGATATACATAGCTGGATCAACAACTTATTTGGAGCGACAGATGTTTTTAGTGAACATTTAGGAAAATTAACAGATAAAATTACTGAAAATGAAGAAGCTATGAAAAAACTAAGTGAAGCGTATCGTGAAGGGAAGATTTCTAAGGAAGAATATTTAGAGAGCATGCAAAAACTATGAATAGAAAAAGCAAATCTAAAAAAAGAATACGAAGAAGAGGAAAGATTTCTTTCTGAAAATGAAAAGGCAATGAAAAAAATAGAAGATAGACTTAAATCTTTACAAGAAGAGCAAGCCAAAAATAGCGAAAAACTTGCAGAGGCAAAAAAAAATCAAGAGGAACTTTCTCAAAAATGGTATGCCTGAGAAGAATGGGGGAATAGATATTCGGCTATTGTTAAGGTATTAACAGAGAGAATAAACGAGAACGCTGAGGAAGAAAGGAAGCTAATAGAACAAAAAGCTCAGTTGGAAAAGTCTAATGCAGAAAGGGAGGTATCAAATTATTCATTAAAAGATACTTTTGATTTGGTTAAAGATGCCATGAAAAAAGTAAATGATTTTAGGTTGAATGAATCTGGAACGAGAGCAGAATTTGATAAAACAAAACAAGCGGCTCTTGATAGTATAGATGCCTTTGAAAAAAGGTTGTCTATGATTTGAGCAAATTGAGGAAATGTTGTATCAAGATATATCAATACGCAAATGGCGAATTTTGTTAATAAAGCAAAATGAGTTCTTGCATGATTACAATGGAATGGGGTAGAAAAAACAGATGGCTGATATAAGCCTTCTAATAAATGATATTGATCCAAAAAGGATCCTCTTACAAAAAAGAAAGAAGAACTCAAGAAATTTAGAGATCTGCAGATTGAGCAAATCAAGGATTCTGAACAGTCAGAAAGAGATAAATATAAGTCCATTCTAAAAGTGAATGAAGATTACAAAAAGAAGCTAGCAGCTCTCGAATGAAAATCAAATGATGAAATTATAAAACAAGCTGAAGATGCAGCTAAAGATGAGGAAAGAATTATTAAGGATAAATATTCAAAAATAAATAAGGCCATAGAAAAATCTGAAGGGAATCTCAAAGATTACTGAAAACAGATCCAGGAAGTTAAAAAAAAGTGGAAGGATGCCTTGACTGACATGAAAAAGCAACTTCAAGATCTTAATCATGAAATGAAAGAATTGGATCAGAATTATACAGATGAACAAGCTGATCGTTGGGTTGAAGTAAAAAATCAAATTAAAAATAATAGTAGGGACAATTCAGGGCTTGACCGAATTACGCAAAATTACGACAAAAAAACACTTGAGCAGCGAAGAGATGCAGGACAAAAGGAAATCAATAATATAGATATTGATAAAGTTATTGAGCAGTTAAACTTAAAAGAGGAAGAAGCTTTTCTTGAGGGAAAAATCACTGAAGAAAAAAGAAAGCAAGCTGAAGAAAATTCCAAACTCTCAGAATCTCAAAAAAGAGATATTCAGTACCAGAAAGATAAACTTATTCTTCAGGAGAAAATCAATATAGCGAAAGCTTTTAGTTCTCAAAAGGATTTCTTTGAAAATAAGCTTAGCATTTGAGAAAATTCAGATTGAAGTCTGAAGGCGAGTTATATTGATGAAAACTGAGAGGAAAAACAAGTTACTGATTATAAAAACATTCAATACTTGGCTGACCTTGCAAACAAACAAGCAGTAATGAAAAAGGAAATAGAAGATCTTGAGTTAAAGACTGCTGAAGAATACAAAATTTACGAAACTCTCAATCAGCAGAAGGCAGATCTAGAAAAAAATCAAACTGAAATTCTCCAGGAAGAAATTCAAAAAAGAAAGAACGAAGTAAGTTCTTATGTTGATCACTATGAGAAAGAAGCAAATCGCCAACTAGATATTGCAAAAAATCTAGCTCAACAAATGCAAAGCTATGCGGCTCAGTATGTAGCAGCAAAAGCTTCTATGTGAGGCGGAGGATCTACAACTAATATCACAAATCATGCTGGGAATACTGTTAATCAAACCTACAATATCAATAATCCTAGTGATGCTTCAGCTGCAGTTTTTAGAGCTGCTACAGAAAGGCTAATAAATTAAAATCAGATTTTTATACTTTTACACTTACGAAAATGTTAGGAAAGAACCGAAAATATAAAGGCTTAGACTTCTCTGATGCTATCCAAAAACACCTTCAGCAGACCATGGGCTACAGCTTCCCTCTCCAGGAATACTCAGCAGATCTCTCCACAAGAACTGAGGAGCGAATCAATGCTAACTTTCACTGAGGAACACTTTCTCATAGCCTGTATGGTGTGAGATACATGAACTTTTCTTGAATTGGTATCTGAAGAACCAAGCAAGAGAGAGGAATAGTCTTAAAGCTGCTCATGGATCAGCTCACTCTCCGTCACGGAGTGAAAAGTGATGAATACTTTGACCTCTCTCGAGAGACGGATGATGGCCAACCAAGAACCTGCAAGGCTAAAATCACTAAGCCTATAGAGACTAGACACGAGCTGACTTCCTATAAGTTTGAGTATTCCTTTCAGCTCGCTTGTCCCTCAGAGAAAATCTATGCTCCAACTCAGCAGCTGCAGAAAATCCCTAGAGGCTTTTTTGGAGGAACACCACTTGCTCAGCCTCTTCCTGTGGCGATTGGAAGCTTTGGCTGAGGTGGTAAGATCCTCAATGAAGGAAACTGGTATGCTCCGTTTAAGCTGCAGATTATCTGAACTTGCACCAACCCCAAAATCTATAATCTGGCCACCTGAGAGAGTATTAGAATACAGGCTACAACTACAAATCTTATCTTTGACAATCGTAACCTTAACTTCGAGGAGGGTAAGGATTGGATCCTGGAAGATCTCGGCCAGGATATTAGCTCTAAGAGATCTACAGGAAAGGATCTCTATCTTGCTCCTGGAGAAAATCAGCTTGTTGTCATCACTGACAATCCTGATGAAGAGCCAGAAATTTTCGTTACACGAAGATCAACTTTTAATTACTAAATCATAAACTTCATGTTAATGGCCAGACTTTATCCTCATATTTTTAGCAAGGAGATCCTTGCTCAGAGAGCTATCACTTCTCAGATCTCTCTCGAACAAAAAATTGATGACTTTTGAATTGCTAAGTGTGAAATTCCTCTTATTCCTGGACTTCAGGAAGACTGTAAAATAGAACTCTATGAAGTCTGAACTTGAGAAGATCTTCTGGTCTTCTCAGGATTTATTTACGAAACTAGGCCACTTCGAAAGAGGTGGGATATGTTAGAAATTACGGCCAGAGATTTTAAGGCCATCTTTCAAAAAAGAAAGGCTCTCACGAGCCGAAACTGGAAAGAAGGGGTTACTCTCGAGAAGGCCTTACAGGAACTCTTGGGGTATTATAATGAAAAATACCAGGAACAACGAACATGGTCTTGCTTCGATGCGACTATTAAAATTGAGGTCAAACAGGGGGATACCTATGCGGATTTATTTTGAGAAATCTGCGAAAAACTGGAATGCTACCGAACAGTTATTGATGGCCAGGTAATTTTCAGGAAACAGCTCTGAAAAAAGCTAGACACCACCCTCATGTATGATGGATCTGCCAGTAATCCTGGTAACATTACAGAAATCAGCTCAGTAGCTACAGCCACGGCTTGTAATATTGTCCTGGTGGAAGATAGTGAGTGAAAAAAAACCGTCAATGCTGACTTCTTTGATGGCATCGTCTCAGGAGTTGGAGAGGTTAGTGTCAGAAATGGAAACCTGGAGGAATCTGCTCAGCTCAAGGCTAAGAAGCTTTCCAAGAGACAAAGAACCTACCAAGTGTCCATAGCTGAGGGTAGTATCACCGCAGAGGTTGGTGATACACTGAATTTGGATGTCAGAAATACCAATCATTACTTCAATTTTCAGGGAGAAGTGATTGTCCATGGGAAACAGATCTCTTATAATAATGCTACTAAGAGAGTTTCTTATACCCTAGGAGATGAGCTGGTGTATTCGTATGGCTTTCTTCAGCGACAAAAAAACCTGACTCAAGAAATCAGGCTTCTTAAACTTAAAAATCTGACTTAATTTGTCAGATTTTTTTTATAAAAAAAATCAGAATTTTTTGTTTTTTTTCTATAATAATAAAAGAGTGGTTGAAATATACCACCAAAATTTTAATTATATTCACCGCAATGCTAAAAAATCAAAAAAAACAATCCAAAAGGGATGGAATCCATTTTAGCTGTTGATCAAAGATGATCAAAAAAAACAAAAAATCAGGAAAAAATTTTAGATGGAATTTTTCCTTTCGAATTAGATGACCTATTATAATCTTGTTCATGGTTTTTTTGTTAGATAGAGATCTCTTCTGGGAAATTATTCTGAGATGGATGAGCTAATTTTTTAAAAAAATAAAACACTAGTTATAAACTGGTGTTTTATTTTCCAAAAAACACGGCCAGATTTGACCGTGCCTGGTATCTAAGCAGACCCTAGCTTTATTCAATCTTCCCTGAGAATCTCAAGGCTCTCGCAATCATCAATGAGGCGTGATACCTTTTTACAGGTTCATCCAATCCAACTTTTGACTTGATGATTCACTGATCAATAGCAATATCAGGAATGAGTTTCTCTTGGCTTGTTCTTCAGTAGAGAGCGACAAAGATCATCTTTAAGAACCATCTCTTAGTAAGAGGTCCATTCACTGAGCTTACGACTCCAAGCTCAAGAGCTTTCTGGATTGCTTTATTGTCGTCAAATTCGTTGTGGAACGCTCTCATAACCATCAATACAGCGTGAAGTTTGATCAGTGCCTCATTCGGCAACTTACCATTTCGGATATTCATCTGAACCATTTTTTCACTATCAGATGAATCAACCATTACCTCAGGGCTTGCGTTCTTCTTATCAATAATAGCAACTATACTATAAAGCCACTTTTGGAGACCAAAAGGAGTGTAAAAAAATCCTTTATCTCCTCGACCGCTTGTCCAAGAATTTGGATGATGATATTTTTCTCCATCAATACCTGTAAGGGCGAAAAGATGTCCAGCATTAGCATCCTTATCAGGAGTCAATGTATGAGTAACTCCAGTTTGGTGCCATCTGATATACCTGGCACCTGTATAACACATATGCTTTTTACTGAGGGCTAGTCTCACTTCAGTTGGAGTGGAACAGAAGTAGTAGCCTTGGATATAACCGAGATCCTTCATCAATTTTAGAGCTCCAGACATACTCCAACCATTCTTCCCTCCGTCTGGAATGATTCAGTTTTTGATTGCCTCTTTCCAAATTTTCATAGCGTCAAGCTGAGTTTTGCTATCAAACCAGTCAGCTTCATTTTCGGCTTTGGTTATTCCAAAGACTGAGCAGGCTCACTCTGAGCCTTGATCAAGGATTGGAGTGTTATTATACACGATCTTCTCTGGAAGATCGGCTTCTCCTGTGTATTCCTCCATAACTGTAGCGTATCCAGGTATATGTAGATAGTCTTCAGGAGTAAATCATTCAGTATCGTTACTGATAACTTGAGTTGTTAATTCTTTTTCGTCCATTAGTATAGGTATAAAATATAAAAATCTGAATTATTCAGCTTTATTTTTGGGGTCTAATCTTGGCTTCATGATCTCTACAATTTTCTTGATCACTAATTCAAAAGCGTCAATCTCAGGCAAACTCTTACCAGTATTGATACAGTAGATATGCCCTACGATAGAATATCCTTCAGCGAAGATCAATATTCCCATAATAGAATTGATGATAGGTGCTGTATTGGTAAATCCAGCCCCCTTCATCACGATCACGACGATCAAAGGTAACAAAAACTTTGATACTTTTTTGAATACACCTTTTGTAGCAATACTGGATTTGACCTGTTCTCTATTGAGGAGGTAGGCATCTGTTACCCCTAAGATAAAGTCTAAAAATAGCACGATAGCAAAGATCGTCAACGCTTCTCAGCTAATACCTAGCCAGCTAATCAGTCCAGCAAGCCCAAGTCCTCCAAGGACTCCTTTAATTTCATTCATCGTTTTTTTTATCATAAGAAGTAAAAGTAATAATTGATTCCTTACAGTGATTCTTGTCCAACCAATCCAGTACCCAAACCACCGCACGGCCAAGACAAGTCAGAGTTCAGGTTTCTTGGTTTTTCCCCAATACTGAACTTATAGTCTCCTGGACTTTTCAGAACTTATATCAGCTCGAAGTGATCAAACAGCGATTGAATAAGTCTCTGCACACTGAGTTCCCTATCTGGTCAATACCAATAGCTACAGAGCGGAAGATCCCACCTAAGTATCAGAGCCCCTTCTTGCTTGCTGAATTTCAAGAAGGAACAAAAAACCTGAATCAGATTTCTCCCACTGTTCGCAGGAGCCCCAGCGGTAGCAATACCAGAGCCAGAGCTAGGGCTACCAGCAGGAGAGCTAGGCTATGCAGAAGCTTCTTCATTCTTTTTCTTGTCAGAATATAAAGCTTCTAGCTTATCAGCAGGATCAAAGGTTACTCAAACTCCTTTTCGCTCGTTGTATTCTTCCTTAGTAACATATAGAGCAAGATCATCAATATTGATATTCCCGAGATGGATCATTCAATCTCTCGTAAACCTTTCCAACCCATCGTAGAGTTTAATCATCTGATCAAGTTTTTTTTCTAGAGATGGAGCCTTAAAGAGAGCCATCTGAGGTATGAGAATTGATACTATCACGGTGGGGATTCTGAGTTCTTTGATCTCTTCCTCTGTAGGCTCTCTGTATTCAATGTGACAGTTAGAATAAGTGTGTATTCTGCGTGGGTCAGCTCGGAATTTTGTTCCGTCTGAGTTAGTTCATATTGCGGTTATCATGGTTTAAGGTGTAAGATATAAAATTACGCTCAATATACTGGAAATTTATAGGTCTTACCATCATTCCCTATTATGGAGAAGAATGCTACAGCATTACCTAGTGTTAATCTCCCAGTTGTTGCACTTGAGCTTGGTGTTGTATCTATCTGATCTCAGACGAATACATTATTATGTAGTCAATATATTGTGCATTCTACCACCTCTCCAACATTTTTAATCGCCTTAGGGTGAAGGATTTTGGGACACGGTTTTTTTTGCCTACGATAGACTGTTATATTAACCCCCGAGCTAACCCTTACCCTAATTTGGATTCTGATAGTATCTCCTTTTTTTGCAGAGAGTTCTACACTCCCTGATGCTCAATATCACATAGATCATATTTGAGTTCCACCGTTATAGAAATAAACCCGCTCTATCTCTCGTCATGTAGAGTGGATAGCAATTTTCTGGTTGTCCTCAGTTAAAGTAAGGTAGTGTTCATAAGAACTGCTCCCATTCAAGTTAATAACCTCCAAAACTATTTCTCTTGTAATGTCGTTCCTTTTTGCTAGGCAATAATCTAGGAACATAGAGCTCTCACAATATGGTATATAGTATGTGCTGACCCTGGAATTATCATTTACCTGGACCGCACAAAATGCCTCAGACCATTCGCCTGAGCAGGCAATCTGATAAAAATCAGCATTATGATATACACTACCTTGACACTTAACAACTACAGAATAGAGTTCCCCCCTTGCCAACAATGGACTTTTATCCAAAGTTGCAGTGAATTCTTTTCGGCTGGTAGTAATCTGATTTGCTTGAATAGTGGCGGTCGCTAACACCTCTCCACCATACCGATATACAATATCTCCACTCTCTACTTTTACTCCTTTTCTGACCTCTATTGTAACATTAGAGGTTGGATTTCATTTTTTCTTTAATTTTATTTTTATTTTATTGTCTGTATGTCAACTTGATATTCTCTGTATATGTAGTTCTTTATTAACTACTGTTTCCCCAAAATTAAGAGGAATATCTGAATCAGCGGATAAGGGAAGATATGCTCTAGTCAACAAATCAGAAGCCTTATATTTTTCTCCTATGATTTCCTTGAGAGATAGGTGATCAGGAGTACCAGCCTCTTCTAGCTTCCCTACCTTCTCTTCAGCTTGGGATACCTTCTCCTCTAGGGTGGTGGTTCTCTGAGATACAGAATCCAAAGCAGGAAGACTGATCTCTTTTCTATGATCTACCACCTCTCCACTAGAGATCTCATATAGCTTCAAAAAATTCTCATGACTTGGCCGCTCAGGTGTTGCCTTGATTTCTCCAATATCAAACCCTTTGGCGAAATTCGTGCTTCCTGGTTGATCTGCAATCAAAGTGGGATCCATGATCAGATTTTCTTTAATCTCAATGTAGATCTTTGTTCCCTCTACAGTCTGGAGATTTTCAAGCTTTCCTGTAAACTGGAATTGAGCAAGAAAAGTCTGATTTTGGATAGGATAAGAAGTTGGCCTCTTGCAGAGGATTACCGCTTCAGCAATTTCAGATCCAGAAGAGATCTCTCCTTTACTTTTGTCAAAAATAAAATCAGACTTTTTCAGCAGTCCACCTTTATTACCTAGTGCCCACTTTCGGAGCATTGAGTAATCATAATCAGAGTTGAGCTGAGTTTTATTAGAATCTATCATTGAGGTTCTTCTAATGCTTGCCATCGCATATCATGTATAGAAAATAAATCCTTTTTTCCGTGATAATAAAAAAAAGCTCTTTTGCAAATAAAGAGCTTAAAATGCGGCAAATTTTGCCGTTTTTGATAAAAAAGATTTACTTCTAATTTTTATCAGCATCAATTTTTTCCTTCCATCTTAGGATAGTATCTTTTCGTTTCCCGTTTATTCCAATTCTTTGTTTTTCTGGAAAGGTAAGTCCATCTATCTTAGCAATATCTTCTAGACAGTTTAAGAGTTCATGGAAAAGACCATCAGCAAATCCCTGATTTTCAATTTTTAAAAAGAGATAAATCAAACAAATATATGCGGTAAGAGAATTGATCGAAGCTTTAATGTAGGGAAGTTTAATCTTTGGGAGCAGTCTCATGCTTCGCGATATTTCAGAATGAGCAACTCTATTTCTGAGTCTACAAAGTCAATGGAGCCATCATAAAAATTGACGATAATAAATACCTTCTCAGAAATCAAACATTTTGTAAAACTCAGTATTTATTTCTTGTTTTGTATGAGCAAAAAAATCAGAGAATGGTCAGAATGAAGCTACTTCTACAATATGCCAGAGTGGAAAGGGCTCGTTTTCTCAGTATTTTTCTTTATAGTTTGTTAGAATATGAGATTTTTTATTATTTAGGATAATATCAGTGACGAGGTCATCACAATTTTTGAAGAGATTTGTTTGATCTAAATACCAGAAGGGAGATCAATACTTCTCACAAGTGATATGGATAAATTTAGCTTTTAAAAAGACCTCAATATGGAGGAGTAACCAAATTAAAAATGATTGTAGGTTTCTATCTTGACGATAGAGATTGATAACATTATCAAAAGGAATATCTTTCTTTTGAACTTTATCCTCTTTTTTGTCTGGGTCAAAAAAACTTTTCATATAAGAGGAAACATGATAGTATCCAGTATTTTCAAGAAAACTCTTAATTAGTCCTTCCTCTCTTGGAGTAATTATAAATCACTTTTCTTTCAGCTTCTCTAGCAGCTCTGCTATCGTTTTTACTGGTTTGGTGTACATAAAAATTTGCTTTAGAATAAAGAAAAAGGGATGGACAGAGCCACCCCTAAGAAGAGCCCATAAGTATTGCTACTCGCCCCTTCATTGCACTTACCAGTATAGTCAAAATCTTCAAAAATGCAAGAGATTTCTACTTTTGTAGATTTTTAGCCTCAATATACAAAAAAAACAGGCTTTGAAACCTGTTTTTTGCTTCGAGATTCTATTCGGTTGGCTTTACCCAAATCCATGCACCATTATCATTAGATGCAAAACTAAATGGACTATTTCCAACACCTCCATTCCTCTTCACATTGAGGAAGGAAAGGACAATACTACCAGTAAGATTGGTATCTACCAGATAGAATTTTTCAGGCTTTGGAGCTCCTACCTGAGGAATGGTTTCAATAATCAATGCCAATCTTGGAGCATCTCCATCTTGAATTTTTTGCCCAAGGATTTTCCTCTTTCCAGTGGTGTCGTCCACCTCGGCGAGTCCCATAAGCGTCTTAAGCACTGCTGGCTCAAACATCTCAAACCAGTTCCCCTTCACGGTAAAGGATGGAGCTTGGGATCTATAGATTACTCCATTATCATCCACCTTTTGTGGTTCAGATTCACCTACTCCAATTTCAATCTGTAGATCAGTAAGACTCGCCATTCTCTGCTTACTCAAAGCTTCAATAGCCGTGATCACTGCAGGTGCATTAGTAAGATCTACTGCGACTTCTGGAATACTAGCATCCATAGGAGCCACAAAGAGTTTTGCTGCTCTATAGGCAAGAGCATTTTTGTTAGTTGCAGCCATAGTAATTATTCAGTTTCTAAAGTAAAAATGTAGCCAAACGGCTTCAGAAGCTCTTTTATGTCCTCAGTAGCTTCGATCTGAGTTCCTGCTTTATGCAGTTCTCCTTTGATGATCGTATCTCTTTTCAGGACGATCACTTCAGGATTTTTTTCCTTATTTCCCATTATATCATGTAGCGAATATAAAAATCTTTAACTCTGATATTTCTGCCTTTTTCATCCACCATACCAGGAGAGCCTCCAGCTTCAGTGATACTATAGACCTCAGCTCAGAGGTCAGTATTTTCGCTGCAGAGGAGCTCAGCAAAACCCTCCAGGAGAAGGAAAAGCTGATTGTCTGAGACCTTGCTTCCCTCAGCTGAGAGTTGGCACCTCAAGATAGCGATCTTGCTCACCTCAGACTCTACCGTTGGCGGCAGAATTGAGCATTGCAAGACCATTGCTTTTGGCTCTTGTAGTGGAGCTTCAGCGAGAATCTTTGCTCTTTTGAGTGGCTCTAGGAGTGGACTGCTTATGGATTGTATCAGACTCTGGATTTTTCCCAAGAGTTCTTTTGTGTCTATGATCATTCGCTGTTTAGTTCATCAATTAAAGTATCAAAGGCCTCCATAATAATCTCTTCGCCCTTCTCAATCAGTTCCAGATTTGTCCTGGCAACCATACCAGCTCCTACACCTCTATAGAAGGCTTTTCACTTAGGCTTGTGGTATGTGTATTCTTTGCCATGGATTCCATATTCTACATGGATGGCATAGGGAGTCTCATTCTTGATCTCTCCAATTACACTTTCTCACTCTCTCCTTGTTGGGAGCTTTTCCATATTCCCAATAAGTGTTTTTGTGTCTTCAGGAGTTTTGGCTTCTATCAGCTCTTTTGCGAGATCTGTCAGTTTATCTACCGTAGCAAAAGTCACTTCCGAAACCTTATCTTCATAACTCATTGTTATGTTTTCTTACAAATAAAGTCATATTTTCTATGACTCCATTAGGGAGACGATAGACTGCTGGAGCTCTTATGAGTTGAAAGATCCCAATACTTCCCAAATCAGGATCCTTCAGCTCAATCTTTGCTCAGTTTTCAATTCCTGGATAAAACCCCTCCAAAACTACAGTCAGCCTTCAATGTTCTTCTTCTTGAGCAATATCCCCTTGTTCAAGTTGTAGACTATCTCTCTCATCAAAGAAATCACAGTCTAAATTTTCATAGAGGAGGATGTCTTTTGCTACCTCTCTGAAGTCTTCAGTTACGATTTCTCTTTGATAGATACTGCACTTTTTGTCATAGAACATTGCTTAGAAACAAGAATTAAAGCTGGTATTTATGGATGGTTTGCATGACCTGTTCCCTTGCTGGTGAATTTTCTCTGAAGCTGATTGTCCTAGGTCACATCTTATAAGACGCAACATTACTTCCGAAACCTTGACCAATCATCAGAGCCTGCTCAGTTGCATAGGAGATCATGGCATCCTTCAGATCCTCAGGGAGTTCTTCTGTAGCATATCCACTTGTGATTTTTAAGGTCATTACTGGATAGAAGTTTACTTTCCCCTCGAACAAAAGCACATCCTTTTTATCTCAAATCGTCTTCGTGGTAAGTAGTTCTCCTTGCTCATTTTTAGCAGAGGCGATATTTAGAAGTGAGGTATTGACTTGATACCATGTTCCCCTTTGCCAGATCTGATGCAGAAGAAAACTCACTTCTCTTTCCTTTTTTTCCAGAGGAAGCAATCCACAAAAGAGTCTTTCCGTAGAGTCAACGACTGCTTTTAGGGTCTCATCTTTGACTTTTGGGCAGAAAGGCTTGATTTCATCTTTAGATATGAAGGTCATTATCAGAGAGATAAAGAGTAAATTATTCAGCATTTGGGGCTTCTATTCCATTGGCTTCAGCTAGAGCGATGAAATCAGCTTTCTTGCTAGTGCCTTTTGGAATTTTAACCCCCTTATTTTTGAGAAGTTCCACGAGTTGTGGCACGGTCACTTTTTCCCATGGAGAATTTTGACTAGGTTCCTCAATTTGAGAAGATCCTATGCTTGCGACTGCATCTTCAACCGTCAATGGAATCTCTTTAAAAAGATGAGAGGGGAGTCTGATTTGACTCACCAACTCGTCTCCTGGTTCCAGCTCAACCGCTGGAGCATATGGAACAGCATTCACTTTTGTAGGATGCTGCCCAATATACTGGTATTTCCTTAGTAAGACTACACTCATTTTTTACAAATCGTTAGAAGATAAAAGACTATTGGCAGTTGTATCCTACCGCTACAAAGTTTTTACCTTCAATCTTATCGTTAATATGAGCCATTCCCCATCTTGCCAAAGCTTCTAGGATTGTAGATACTGCGAAGTCAGCATCATCATTTGTCTTAATTTCTCCAAATGATCCAGACTGAATCACTCTAGGATCTACTGCAATAACGGTTCCTTGAGTATTCTTAGACTTGGTCTTAGATACTTTACCATCTGCGTCAGTCAGAGGCAAAATATCGTAGCTTGTACAGAAGACATATGATCCTGCTCCAATATCAATTACCCCCTTGGCAATGGTTGAAACTTGCCCATTTTTAGAGGCATTTTTGAAGTCTTCAGTCTTTCTATAGGCATTATAAGCCTTGCTGTTCATAAGGTAAAACATTGCTCCAGGAGTAGATGCAGAAGTCACCAATGCACTGAGGTCAAAGAGTGAGTTCATGTCAGTAATTGTTCCAACATCCAGACTTGATTTCGCTCCACCATGGAGCCCAATTGCTCTGAGCCCTTTACCAAAGTTATATCTAGCATTTGTCGCATAGTCAGACAAAGTACTTACATCGTCCTCCTTCAGATTTACATTTCCATTTTTAGTATCATCTGAGTTTACGATAGCAATTGCAACCGTCTTGAGGATTGCTCTCTTAAGCCTCGCCAAGAACAAAGCCTCTAGCTCAATGATGCTATAAGCCAAAAGATCCGCAGACAATACGATATTGCTATAGATCGTATTTGCCTTAATCTCTACGCTCGCAGAGTTTGCATCTTGCAATCCCTCCTTTGCCTCTCTAAATTTAGAAGTTGGAGTTGATTCGGTTTTTACGATAGCTTCTCCTTCCGTTCCAATGATAGGGATTTTAGTCACCTGACTTGCAAGTGCCTGAGCAAAAGGATTAAACATTTTTAAGAAGTTTAACTCTGCGTCATCTGAAAGGTCAATCAGTGATGCAACAGTTACACTTTCAGGAACAAATTCAGCAGCTGCACCAGCTTTACTGGTCACATTGGTTACTGAATTTTTCCTGAGCGTCTTTGCTTCTTCAAGCTCATTATTGAGCTTCTGTTCAATTTCCTCGTCTGAAAGTTCCTGCTTTACGAGGTTGTTATATCTCGTTACCAAAGCAAGTTGTCTCATGTCCAAATCCTTAAAGTTTTTATTCAAAAGATTTGTTCTAATCATTTCTAAGATATTCATGTTTCTTACACAAAAAAAGAATAAAAGTCAGACTTATTGTCTGAGGATCCTAGTAACATTTGCCTTGAGCTGTTCTAATCTCTTAGCGTCAGTTCTATTCTCCTTAAGATCTGTTGGTTTACAGGTCTTTTTGTTAGTGAAGTAGTCAAGCTTTTCTTGCAGTTCAGATTTCTCTGTTTTAAGAGCCTGATTTTCTGCTTGTAAAGTCTCAATCTGCTTCTTTAGGACAATCTCATTCGCCTTCAGATTCACAAGCTCTTGGGAGCTGTTCGTCTGTGGCTCTGGATCGCCTTGTGGAGGAGTTTGCTCATTTTCAGAGTTTTTGTCCTCCTGTTCATTATCTCCTGCATTTTCAGCAGGATCAGATTCTTTTTCTCCTTTGTCCTCATTCTCAGAGTCTTTAGGAGGAGTATCATTATCGGCTTCGGGAGTTCCACCCTCATTTTCCAGATGGTTTTCGCCGTCTTGATTTGATTTTTCTTCCTGATTTTCCTCTGTAGAAGATTCAGGATCATCTTGTTCTACAGCTTCATTCAGTTGCTCAGGGCTGAAGTCCTCTTTGGCTTCTTCCATACTATTCTTAATGACTTTGACCTCTGCATTTGCATTAGATCCAAGGGTTACTACTGACCACTCAATGAGCTGCACTTCTCTATGTCTTTCCTGGTATTCAGCAATTTTATTCTGAAGCGCATCTCGGATATAGCCAAAGTTTCTGCCCTCGTCAATGAGCTTATCTACTAGAGTATCAAGCATTTCATTGTATGCTTCATAGCTTAGCTCTTCACCAGTTTCACGATGCCTATAGACAATCACAAGAGGAATATGTCCAGTACTAATATCGCTTGTAAGACCTCTTGATAACCTCTTATCAGTATAGTCATCGTAAGCATATCCAGTAGCTCCGAGATACTTCCTTCAGTTCTCGTCAGTCTTGATCTCAATACTGAGCGTCTTTCCGATAGGCTCGTTTATATTGTGCTGATAGAGCACCTTTCCGCCGTATTCGTTGAAGAACTTCGTAAGTCCTCAGGATTTATTCCAAGCCTCTAGTTCAATGACATAGCCATTATGATTTTCTGATTCATCAGAAATCTCGGCTTCCAAATAGATTGCCCCCTCAGGTATTCACTCAGGCTTGGAGCTGTTCTCTACAGCAGTAACCTTTCCCCTGGAAAAGCCACCATGCTCATTGATATAAGCTTTGAGTTCCTTCTTGTTCATCGCCTTTACTTCTTCAGCAGGACGAAGATTGAAGGTGTGTCCGCTATGATTGCGGAGGAGTTGGAGTAATTCAGATTTTTTCATCTTGGTTTATTGATTATTAACTAAATCAGATACTTGCTCTTTGGTTACAATCTCTCTCTGTTCAGCCTTGAAGAAGTTATCAAGGACTTGCTGAGGATCTGTAATATAGGTTGGTACAAAGCGAAAGTGCATATTTTCAGGCATTTCGTACACTAATTCAGAGAACTCTCTGCGGAGATCATTTGCCAATCTCTCTGCATGCCTCTTGATCTTCGCATTTACGGAGTTCATCACGGCTTTTAGTTCAGCTTGGCTACCTCAGTTTCTCATGTATCCAAGCCCTCTCATATCTAAACCAATACTCATACTCAGCATATTAGAATTGTATTCTCTCGCCTCCAATCCTGAGATAATTCCCTGCGAGCTGTCTATGACCGTGATATTCTCAATTCCATTAGCTGCAAGTGGTTGTCCTTTGTTTTCTAGCCCTCAATACTTGAGGATTAGGCTTTTTTCAAAAGCCTCTAAGTTTGATTTTGTCAGGTTGTTATTCATAGCAAAGACGATATTTGGAAGAGCAGAATTTTTATAGAATACAATTCACTCTTGCCTTGAGGCTTGATCCAGAATTGCATCATCTATCGCTCCATTGAATTTGGCAATACCGTATCACCTTCTATTGACTGATGGTTTATAAAGTGTCTTAACATAGCTTTCCAGCTTTTGTCAGTTGTGATAGAGAACTTCGTCTCCATCCTTTCCATACTGAATACTAATCCTTCTTGGATCTAAGAGTTCCAATCTTTCAGCATAGCCTTTGTCTGATACCTTGATTGGAGCAAGGATTTTCATTCAGCAGCAGACCTCATACAGGATAGAAAAGTAAATATAGCTAGAGAAGTTATCATTTCAGAAGATTACTTTAGCATCACGGAGGATCTGTTTTGCTAGTCAGCTTTTAACCTCCTTTCCTTGATCATCTACAATATCCACATACTGGATTGCTTCATGGAGCATGTCAATGCTCCTGGAGATCACTGTATTTTTTTCTCCAATACTTAGTGTAGTGGAATAAGAATGGAATCAGCTCTGGAGAAAAGCCTTAAGCTGAGCCGTTCAAAGATTGGTCGTGCTACTGAAGTATGGCATCGTTCCACTGATTGAGTTGTCTCTTTTTCCCTTCAGAAAGCTATTGATTGAGTTTCTTATGGTATCTACAAATCCCATCTTCAGCATAAAAAAATAAACATAGCTTTTTCATAACGGATTTTTTCAAAAATGCAAACAAACCGTTAAAAAAGCGGCAAATTTTGCCGTTTTAGTCAGATTTCTTTCTTTTTTTTAGGATTGTCCAGAAAACCAAAACCTAAAAGCCTCAGTTCTCAATGAATATACGAAAGCATCCACAAGATCATCTCTGTTCCCTTCTTCTCCAGTAAAATCCAAGAGCTGAGAAATAACCCCCTCTGTCCCACCATTCACAAAAAATATTTCTCCATTCTGGATAGCGAGTTCATGTTCTTTCAGTCTGGTCACTTTGTCTTTATTTGCCGAAACAATATCCACCGCCATTTCCTGTTCCTTAAGTTGCTCTCAGAGGATTTGTCCTCAGTTGTTGGATTCTATAATAATCCTAGAGACTCAGTATTCCTCATAACACCTTTTGGTAACAGCTACGAAATTCTTCTGATTTTTATCCTCCCCTTCGAGAGCAATGGATTTCAAGACATATTTGTGGGACTTGGTAGTTCCATCTTGGAGGGTGATCCTCTGATGGCCAGTAACCACAATTCCTATTGCATCACTCGTAGTCCTTTTAGAGAATGCAGGATCTATTCAGATCTGCACAAAGTCAAATTTTGGGAGTTGATCAGCGGTGATTTTTTGTCCCATGATCCACTCAGCTTTTACGAACTTTTGAGCACCCATCTCAGGGATACCTAGGTAGTTTTGATTAAATCCACTTTTTAGGTCAGTCCTTAAAATTTCTAGGGCAATTACCCCTTCATCTACAGGGACACCTTGATTAAGTTTTTTGGCCTCAGCGATTGTTTCTACATATCTTGATCGCTGGATTTTTCCTGATCTTGTTCCAGCAGGTCAATACACGAAATTGGAAAACTGACGCCGTTTGGGGTTCTCCTTGTATTGCTCACGGATTCTTACCCCTCTTCAGTCCATACGGATAACATTCCCTAGATAGATGATCTGAGCCCAATGCACGAGCCCACCAAATACTTCGTTCTGAAGGAAAAACATATCTTTATCAATCAAGGCCGTATTCTTCGTGTTGTCAGCATTATCAATATCGTCTAGCATCAGATGGTCTGGTCTGCGGACTCCCTTTTTAGGATGACGAAACTGTTCCCCTCTGACTGACTCTCCCATTCCAAAAGCTTTAACCTTCACAAAATTACTTGTTACAAACTCACTCACTCCAGTTTCTGGCAGCATTTCGTCTTTGTCGTATACTGCTTTTCTCTTTGAGAAAAGGAGTCAAAAGTCTGCAATAATCTTTTTATTTAGAGAAAGCTCAGAGGCGAGCATTTTATTAAAGGCAGTAGCCTTGGTTTTATTGTAGCAGATATTGCAGATAAAATCTGCCTTTTGATAGCAGATTTTCCAGCATTCCAGGGCGAGTCATAAAAAGGTGGATTTTGCTGATTCTCTTTGTCCCTCTACATACATGGAGAGTCAGCTTTGAGCTGATTTGAACCGCTGAAAATGATAAGGGGCAAGTTGTGGATACCTGATTGAATTTTCAAAATAATATATCACAAAATGATAAAAGCTCTTTTCACAAAGAGCTATTCTAGTTGCCTTGTTTTTTAGCAATTCTTTTTCCTCTATCAGGAGATCGGAAGACTTTGATTTGGTCATCTGAAATCATTCTGAGTTGAACTAAATCTCTACTAATTCTGGATTTACGAGAGCGAAGTGTTCTCTCCCCCCTAAACCCTAACTCTTGCTGGAGCCTTACTGCATCCTTGATATTCTCAAAAAAATACTTTTTAATAAATAAGGCCAGTTTGTACTCTCTACGTTCGGTATAATAATCATACAAATCTTCATAGATTCTTTGCCTAGTCATCCTCTCCATTGCTTTGGTAGTTACGAGCTAAAAGCTTATCTATCCTTTCCATCTGCTCTTCAGTCACTTCAGGAGTTACCGTTGCAACCTTGATCACCTCAGAGAGTCCAAACTGAGCTCCTAGAAGTTTGACTACGTTTGCATTGAAAGTTCAGTTTAAACCTCATTTTAGGAGAATATAATACTGGATTTGCTTACACATCTCGCAAGAGCGGTTGAACTCTGGAAACTTTTTCACTCGGTCTTGCCTTGTAGACTCTAAAATGTTGTTCAGCGTGCTCCACTCCTCAAAAGTTGGGAAATCAGCCAAAAGTTTATTGATTTTTTCGCTCTTGAGTCAGCCGTGATCGTAGCCGTCTGGAGTTTCAAAATGAGATCTTTCGTCCGCTTCGTAGTAAGTACGATCAGTGAGGATTTTGTCTTTTTGGTTTTTGAATCGTCTTACTATTTCAATACAGTATTCCTCTCTGTAAAGTGGATCTATTCCGCAGTTGCAAAAACCCTTCTCTCTTTCAGGATTGCCAGTCCTGAGAATATCAGGCATCTTTGGCTTCTTGCACGCTTCACAAAAGATAACCTTATCTCCTAGTATTGCTTTGGCTCTCTTGATTGCTCTATCTATGTCTGTTGTTTTCCTTGAGTTTGAAGCTTTTTTTTCTCGTGTGTTGGTTTTGTTGGTTTTTTTAGGCATAGAGGAGAAAGAAAAAAAAATAAAAAAATCTGAATTATTTCGGCGATTTACCTACGGATTTTGTCAGTTTTTTCCGACTTCTTTTTGTCCTAGGATTTTGGTTGTTATTTCTGCTTTTTGTCTGGGCTTTTGCCTCCGTTTTGCTTTTCACTAACTCTGAGGCTTTTGCTACTCAGATATGAGCGACTTTAATTGCTGCTTGAGTCAGTTTCTCAACCTCTTTGGGGCTCTGCTCCTGGGAACGAGTACAGGGGATACAAAGCGATCCACTCCAAAAAACAGGGATCCCACCTCAGCACTGAGGGCAGATTTTTACTTTGGCTTGTTTATTTTGCATGCTTCTAGTAAAAAATCATATAAATCAGAAGTAAACTCATCTCCACCAAAAAATACATACCGTTTCATGAACTTTTCAATCTTTTTTGCTTGGATCTTCATTCCGTTCCATTTGCGATGGATTCTTAACATTTTTTCTTGTTTAGTTTTGTTGCTATAATAAAGCAACTTTTCAGAGCATATAAGGTTGTATTCATCCAAAAGAGAATTTAAGACAGAGAATTGAGTAAATAATTTCTGCTTAAAAATATTTCTAATTCGTTTGATCTTAATCTGCATTTTTTCAAAATATACAAAATAAAAATCTGACCTTATTGCTGGCTCCATCTCTGCCATGAAAGATCTTTTTTCTTGTCTCTGCTCCAGTCTGGATGCTGAGCAAAGATCTCATCATTCAGGGCTTTGTATTTTTTATATAGTTCAGCAAAAAAGCCAGACCCAAAGCTAACTTTTGTTCACTTTTTGCTAAGCATTGCGAGTTGTTCAAGATTGTTCACCTTTTCTTCACCAATTCTCTTGATCAGCTCTGCTCTATACTTAACTTTTTCAGTTTCTGCTTTTTGATCCCCCATTGACATGATTTTATTGCTACCAGGGAACTGAGGCCAGACATTATTGAGCTCAAAACAAGTAATATTCACGCTAGCAGAAATATAATGTCCTCCTTGGGTTTCCCTCCAGTGCACAAGTTGGCCTGTTGTGATCTCTCTCACGAGGCCATTTTCATCAGCTCTAGAAATTTTAGAATAAAGCTGAAATTCCTGCTTAGCCTTGCTTTTTGTGATTTTCCCTGTCAGATTATTATTTCCGACATCAACCTGTTTTTTTACTTTCCTTCAATTTTTTGCAATCACAAAACCAGACTTTTCTTGCTCCTGAAAAGCTTTAATTGCCTTCTTTTTTTCTCTTTCTATCTTGTTCGCATTTGCTATTTTATATCTCTCAATCTTGGCTTCATAACTATATAAAATACCTGTTTTTGGATTGATTTTATCCAGGTATTTTTGAGATTGTGCTTTGTAATAATTTCTATTTGATTGCTCATTCTTAATCTTTCTCTGCTCAAAAAAGTATTCAATTTCTTTGATACTTCAAAATTTTTTTGTTGCCATAACAGAAAAATCTCACTATCTAAATAGTGAGTCTATACACAAGAAAAAAGCTATCTTCAACAGTGAAAGTATAGCTTTTTTTAGCTTAAAATCAAGCCTTTCTGCTAACTTTTAGTTTGCGGATTTTATGTAAAATATATTTATTTCAAAATGTCAATATATAAAATTACTTCCGAAGATAGACGAGTGTATAGAGTAAATGCAATTTTTATTCTATACTAAAATACCCATGAAAATCAACGAAGCTATGCTCAAATTTTTAAACTTTGCAGAGCTCCTGGAAAGGAAGGCAGAGAGTACGCTTGTTCAATACAGAACAGCTACAAGTAGATTTTGCTGATTCCTCGAACAAAAATACGGAGAGATTCCAGAACTGAGTACTGTAGAACTAGAGGATATAATGGAATACTCAGCATATTTAGACAACTTAGAAGTCCTTAGAGGCTACAGCAAGAAAAAAAGTTGAAAACTGAACCATAATACCAAAACCGCCCTTATCACTACAATTAGAACTTTTTTTAAACGATGCAAAACCTGTAAACTTAAATGTCTTGAATATGATATTATTCCACTTGCTAAGCAAGAAAGAAACGAGGTTTGTTACTTGACTCGTGAGGAAATTCTTGCATTCTTTGAAGTTTGTAAACAAGAGAAAAAAGAAACCATTGCTCTGAGAAATGAGCTCTTTTTTAGACTAGCATATTTCACTGGACTTAGAAAATGAGAAATTTTAAATCTGACTTTTGACGAGCTTTTGAGCGGTCGTCAATTCCAGATTATCCAGAAATTTAATAGGAAAAGAACGGTTTTTTTTAACGAAGAATCAAAAATCCGTGAAATCGCTCTCCAACTCAAAGCTTTATATCTTCTTAAGCCATCTCATCAAATACACTATCACGAAGATAAAGACTATGTTTTTATCTGTTTGGACGATCCAAGGTGGGGTAAGAAGATGAAGAGAGGTGGAGCTAATGTGTTACTAGAAAGATACAGGGATAAATTAAACATCAAAAAGAAGGTTACTATCCACTCTTTCAGACATTCGTTTGCAACCACACTTTTGGAAAGGGGAGTAGATATTAGAGAGGTACAAGTCATGTTATGACACGCAACTATCACAAGTACTCAGGTCTATACTCATATCGCAGAAGAAAAACTCAGAAGAAATGTAAGCCACCTCAACTTGAACGAGTAAAAGTTTCCAGTGGTCATATTTAGAAAAAATAGTGTTTCCAAAAAAAAACACTATTTTTCTCTTGCAATTTTATTTTTTCTGAATATAATTGCTCCTGATATATGAGACTGTTTAGTTCTCCCTGGTAATCATCTTTACAAAGGTTTCAGTAGGTACCTCCACACTTCCGATCGCCTTCATTCTTTTCTTACCTTCTTTCTGCTTTTGGAGGAGTTTTCTTTTTCTGCTTACATCTCCTCAGTAACACTTAGCAAGAACGTCCTTTTTGATTGCAGAGATCGTCTCACGAGCGATGATTTTATTTCCAAGTCCTGCTTGGAGTGGAATCGCGAACAGATGCTTTGGAATCAGTGTTTTTAATTTTTCTACTGCTTCACGACCAAGGTAATATGCTTTATCATAATGCACAACCCAGGTTAATGCCTCAACCTTCTCGTTATTGATAAAGATATCGAGTTTCACCAGATCATCAGGTGTATATCCCTTAAATTCATAGTTCATGGTTGCATATCCTTTGGTCGCAGATTTGAGACGATCATAGAAATCAACGATAATCTCTCCCATCGGCAACTCATAATGCCAAACGACTCTGGTTGCATCAATATATTCCATATTTTTGAGTTTTCATCTATATTCCTGAGAGAGTGCCATGATATTCCCTGCATATTCTTCTGGTCCTACAACCTCAACATTCGCAATCGGTTCCAAAATCATTTCAATCATCCCTTGATCAATCATATCAGATCCTGATTTTACAACGATCCAAGGATTCAAAATTTCAGCTAGCTTTTTAAACTTTGGATTTTCAAGCATAGTTCCGAAAATTCACTCTGAATGTTCAAGGTGCTCAATTTCACTCGTAGTAAGTTCAAACTTCTCCATTTTCAGGATTTCGCGATAGAGCCCAGTTTGAATTAATCATTTGATATTCATTCAGGTTTTGATGAGAGGAATTGAGAGGTTTTTAGATTTAACCAAATACATTACAGTTGGTATCGTGAAAATGGTATCAAGCCCATACTCACGGAAAAGCCTCTCTTTGATAATATCCATATGGAGCATCCCCAAAAAACCACAGCGGAATCCAAGTCCCAAAGCCTTGCTATCTTCCATTTCGTAGGCAACGGCACTATCATTGAGTGAGAGTTTTTCTAGACTATCCTTGAGTTTATCGTATTCAGTCGAATCGATAGGGTATACTCCAGCATATACATAGGGAGTAACCTTTCTAAAACCAGGAATCAAAAACTGATGATATTCATCTTTTGTCTCGTTTTTTCAGACCTTTGCTTTGATGATGGTATCTCAGATTTGCACATCTCTCACTGATTTTTGCCCAGTCACAATATATCAGATTTGTCCTTCATTAAGTGATTTATCTGGCGTATATTCTGGCGTGAAATATCCTACTTCAGTTGGGAAAAAGCTTTTGTCCGAGTGGATCAAATATACTTCATCTCCAGCAGAAAAAGAGCCATCTACTACCTTTACATAGGCGAGAACTCATTTATAAGGATCAAATACTGAATCAAAAATCAATGCTCTTGAAACTTCCTGCATACTGCTTATCAATGATAAAATTTACCTCAAAAGGTACGAAAATCCTCAATCTTTTCAAGTCAATCTCTCGCTCTTGCTTGGGAGTGGAGCTCTTATCTAGAAAAAATGAAAAACTGACTTCATTTACTGAAATCAGTTTTCCCATTTACTTCTCAGTCTCAACTCAGAGATCTGCTGCTTCTAAATAAAATACCTCTTCAATACTGCGTTCAAACCTCCTTGCAATCAGAAATGCAAGTTTGAGAGAGGGGTTATACTTCCCTAGCTCGAGAAATACAATCGTTTCCCTTCTCACCCCAACTTCATTTGCAAGGTCTTGTTGGGTTAAAGTATACTGAGCTCTCAGCTCTTTGATACGATTTTTCATTTGTTTACCAAAAAAAAGATTAAAGTCAGATCTTATCTGGATGTTTTGAATAGTAGATTGAAGTGATTCACAGGATGAGTGCAAATACAAACCAAGTCAGCATTAGCAGCTTCTTTGACTCTATGTTTTGCAAAAATGGAATAAAAGAGTCAACGAAACTCGTAATCACAAGGATAGAAAACATGATTTGTCCAGTTACTTTCCAAGTGGTATATCCAATCTTGTCTGTTAGCTCATCTTTATCGATAATCTTTGTTTGTTTGCGAAGTTTTTCCGCGCGAAGGATTGAATAAATCCCAAACCAAAATGCAATTACAATCAATACAATAACTGAGAAGTAGGCAGGTGAGAATGGATCAAAAGGGAATTCTCTGATCAAATTGCAAATCATTCCAACTCCCCATGAAGGAAAAAATATTCCAAAAAAGGTAAGAAGTCTGATATTATTCATGGTCTTTCTTTTTTAAAAAGATAAAAGTTATAAATATATAACAATATGTTATATA
>ERZ773233.303-NODE-303-length-35484-cov-19.177708_pt1 | contig 35484 bp, 33 predicted proteins | sample MGYA00580991_ERZ773233 | MGnify/ENA primary metagenome ERZ773233 (study PRJEB29015, sample SAMEA2738178) | human oral metagenome | biome: human oral; feature: human-associated habitat; material: saliva | place: China | collected 2161 ...
TAGGGGGCCGCAATATTGTTAGAAAGCGCGATTAAGCTTTCACCACATCGTCGTAAATAATGGAGGTTATTATGGATGTAGGTATTTTAATTTTGATTCCCATTCTACTGATCGGGATTATGGTATTCTTGTATGTTGTGCCATTAGGCCTTTGGGTATCCGCATTGGCAGCCGGTGTTAACGTAGGCATTTTTACATTAGTTGGTATGCGTTTACGTCGTGTAAATCCATCTCAAATCGTAATGCCTTTGATTAAGGCGAATAAAGCGGGCCTTGAGGTTAATGTAAATCAATTGGAAGCACATTACCTTGCTGGTGGTGACGTTGACCGCGTTGTAGATGCATTAATCGCTGCTGAACGCGCATCTATTCCGTTGACATTTGAACGTTCTGCTGCTATCGACCTCGCTGGTCGTGATGTATTGGAAGCGGTTCAAATGTCTGTTAATCCTAAGGTGATTGAAACACCAATCATTTCTGCAGTGGCAAAAAATGGTATTGAACTTAAGGTTCGTGCTCGCGTAACGGTACGTGCTAATATTGATCGCCTCGTTGGTGGTGCTGGTGAAGCTACAATTATCGCCCGTGTTGGTGAAGGTATCGTAACAACGGTAGGTTCTTCTGAAGAGCATACAGATGTATTGGAAAATCCAGATCACATTTCTCGTACTGTATTGGGCAAAGGCCTTGATGCAGGGACTGCCTTTGAAATCTTGTCCATCGATATTGCTGACGTAGACGTTGGACGTAACATTGGTGCCCAATTGCAAACAGACCAAGCTGAAGCAGATAAGAAAATTGCTCAAGCTCGTGCCGAAGAACGCCGTGCTATGGCGGTTGCTACAGAACAAGAAATGCGTGCTAAAACACAAGACATGCAAGCTAAGGTTGTGGAAGCACAAGCTGAAGTTCCTAAAGCATTGGCAGAAGCTTTCAGAAACGGTAATCTCGGCGTTATGGATTACTACAATATGAACAATATTATTGCAGACACTAAGATGCGTGAGAATTTAGCAGATGGTGAATAGGAGTAGCTATGGACTCTATTTTGTCTACAGTACTATCGGCCTTTACGCATAATCCTATATTTGTTCTAGCTATAATTGCTTATATCGTGTTCTCCTTTTTGAAAAGCTCAAAGACTGAAGATGCTGATGAGTATGAAACCTCAGGTGCTGAAAAGACTTGGGAGGATATGGAGCGTGAATACGGTATTTCTATTGAACGTAAAATAGAAGAACCTCCGGTTAATGCTACATCTAATGATGCTGTCTATCAGTCGTCTAATACTCAGATTTCTTATAATCAATCTGCAGAACAATCTAAAAAAGAGCAACCTAAACAACGAGAAGAACATAAAGTATCTACTAGTAAAACGGTTGCAGTTTCTACATTGACTGAGCGCCTAGCAGAATTTAAGCGACAAAAAGCAATGGAAGAAGTAAAGATTCCTCTTGTTGATGTAGAGACTCATGCGAAGACTGTAACGACGAAGGCTCGCAAGTCGCGTCATGATATTAAAGAAGGTATGAAATGGGCTTTTATATTAGAAAAGCCGAGGGCATTGCGTCATAGGGCTCGATAATGTATATCTGTTCCTGATAAAGGCAGGGTTCCCAATGGTCACCGGGGTGACTATTGGGAACCCTTTTTCTATTGCTAAGACTATAACTAGCCTTTCATAATAAGTGTAATAGATGTGTGGATATAGTTCGCCTAAATTATGTGAAAGGAGCGATTATATGTATCGCAGCGTACGAAATATTCCAAAACAATTATTAGAGAATCTATATGTTAAAGAGAAATGGACCTTACGAGATATTGCCGATTATATTGGGTGTAGTGTAGATACAATTGTAAGGCGTATGCAGATGTATAAGATTGCGCGACGTGAAACGCGTAAAGATATCAATCGCGCAACCTTGGTAAATTTATATGAAGTGAGTCATACGAGTATTGAAGCCTTGGCCCGTCGTTTTAATGTATCCACTGCGACCATATCTAATCGATTACATGAGTATGGACTGTTGTGTACTCATGACCATTCTATACATAGTGTAGAACCAGATCGTATTAAAAAGGCTTATGAAAGTGGTAATAGTACAACTCGTATTGCCCATATGATGGGGCTTTCACGATGGAAGGTATTACATATCTTACATCACATGGGTGTCAATATACGCGGTGGGCGGCGTAAGGTGATGCCTATCGATGAAATGAGCTATTTGTATAGCTATCATGGGTTGAGTACAAAGGATATAGGGGTTGCTTATCAGTTACAAGCCAATACAGTCGCCTTATATTTGCGAGAATCTGGTGTTGCATTGCGTGGTAAACGGTTGGAGGTAGATACGAATGAGATTAGTAGATTACGGATGGAAGGATTATCCATTGCAGCTATCGCACGACAACTCGAATGTTCCCCGTCTGTTATAAGAAACCGATTAAAGCAGCAACAATCTTAGTAAAGACGTAGTATTGTATGGTGTCGTATGGTAAATCTGTATAAACCTTAACCCATTCGGTATAGAAATTTGTAGTTAATTACTATATACTTAGATTTATATGATGATGGGAGGTTTATTATGTTCGAATATTTAACATTATTATTACCATTTTTACTGCTAGGGTTTATCGCCGCCGGCCTATCTAGAATATCTGGTGTGGCGTTATCCATGATTATTGTACCAACCTTGTTGATTTGGGGGGCTACACCACTAGATGTAGTTGCGTTTATGCTCCTCTTTGTAGTGTATAATAATTTCACATCTGAAACACAAGATGTACGCCTTGATTACAAGGATCTCGTATTATTTCCTAAATGGCGCTTGTTAATTCCTTTAGTTTTGACGGTAGTTGGTATCTTCATTAATCCAGCTATTGGTATTGCTGTCTTTATGGCTTGCTTTGTATTGGAATTGCTAGCAACTGTGTTCAAACGCATTCCTGAACGGGAACGTCCTGCTGTTCATCGCGTTATTGTACTTTCCGTTCTCAGTGCTATTGTAACAGCTATTGGCGCCTATGTAGGTCCTACTATTAGTGGAGATTACTATTTTGGCTTAGTTGGTTTAGCCATCTTGGCCATTACTGCCTTTGCTTGGTATGCAGGCCGTAATCGAAATGCATTTAAAGGTATTTGGGAATTTATCTGGGTTGATTTTGGCATTTTGCTTGGTTTATTCGGTATTGAAAGTTCCAACTATCCATCTGGGCTAACACGTGACTACAAGAGCCCTATGGATCGTATGTTGCCAATGATTACTGTAGTAGGCGGTTATGCGGGATTGATGGTTATCTTTGGCGTATATGGTATGTTCTCATTGCCATCCTTTATTACAGCCATTGGTGCGGCTATTGGTATACGCTTGTTTGGTTTGTATGAATTCCCTAAACGCGGCACCTTCTCTTACTTAGCAATTGGATTTGCTATAGCTGCCGTTGTATGTTTATATCTCGTATCTCCTGTACCAACAGGATTTGATGCGGTCAATACGATTATGACCCAACCTATGGTTCAATAAAAGGTGAGTTTTATCATAGTATCAATCATCTAAGCTTGTTAATGTGAGAGTAGATAGTTAACATAAATAATAAGGAGATGTGTATCGTGAAAGATAATACTACTGTTGAAGTACATTCTAATGAAGTTGTAGAGACGAGACCATTTCCGCCATTCTTGCCGAAGAATGCAACGGTTATGATGATGGGAACATTTCCACCAACATTTGAAAAGCGAGCCATGGAATTTCATTATCCGAATTTTCAAAATGATATGTGGCGTGTTTTCGGTTTGGTGTTCTTTGATGATAAAGAACATTTTAGAAAAGGGGAAGAAAAAGCATTTGATGCGGAAAAGATTAAAGCTTTTTTATCTCAAATTGGTATAGCTTCTTGTCCAACGGTATTGAAAGCTATTCGTGAGCATGGTAATGCATCTGATGCATTTTTAAAGGTAGTTGAACCCGTTCCTCTCGCTGACGTATTAGCGCAAATACCAGATTGTACTCATATTGGTACAACAGGTGGCAAGGCTACAGAAATCTTACTTAGTTTATTACCTGAAAAAGTAAAATTACCAAAAACAGGGGAAACGATTCCGTTTGTTTATGAAGGCCGAGAACTTTCTTTGACGCGTTTGCCATCTACCTCTAGAGCCTATCCGTTGAGTCTTGTGAAGAAGGCGGAGGCTTACAAAGCATTTTTTAAAGCTTGTGGATTAGAAACAAAATAATTGAATAATAGTAGGATACCTTTGATGGTCTATTCTAATTGGTAAATTAGAGTAGAACCTATCAAAGGTATTTTTATTATTAAAAATTTACGTAAATAGGTGATATGGTAATTCGCTTATTGTATATAAATCTATGGCATCAGTCATAATTAAAAGTGATAACAAAAATAACTTTTTAATTCTTGTTTTTTATGATGAGAGGTCTATAATTAACCAATGTCATTATATGGTTGACAAATATTTTAGAAATAGGAGTTGATACTATGGATAAGGCTAAGGAGGCCTTATGGACAAGATCATTTGTCCTCGATACTTTGATTAATTTCTTAGTATTTTTGATTTATTATTTATTAATTGTTATTATTGCCGTAGTGGCAAAAGATAACCTTCACGCCACAGCCAGTCAAGCAGGCTTAGCTGTTGGTATATATATTATCGGTACCGTCGTGGCACGATTGTTAGCGGGACGCTTTATTAGTGTCTTAGGTTGCCGAAAGATGCTGTACTTAGGTTTGTTTATTTATTTGGCTTCAACGGCCATGTACTTCTACACACCTAACTTGTTAATGCTCGATAGCGTTCGATTCTTAAATGGTTTTGCTTACGGTATTACATCAACTGCAACAAGTACGATTATTGCTGCTATTATACCTCAATCGCGTCGTGGCGAAGGGATTAATTACTACGGTTTATCTACATCCCTTGCTGCTGCAGTAGGCCCATTCTTAGGTATATTAATGCTTCATAGTCTTGGCTATGACTTTATCATCGCATTCTGTGTTGCCCTTATCGTTATTTGTGGCATTGGCGCCGTAATTATGAAGTTTAAGGAGCCTAAGCTTGATATCGATTCTGAAGCTCATAAGGGCATTAAGATTTCCGATTATATTGAACCTCGTATGAATTCTATTAGCCTTGTTTCTGTGCTTGTAGGCTTTGCATACTCTGGTGTTATCGGCTTTATGGCAGCCTATACAAAAGATTTAGATCTTATTATGGCAGGTACATTCTTCTTCGTTGTCTATGCCGTAGTGATCACTATTACAAGACCTTTACTTGGTATTCTATTTGATATGAAAGGGGAAAACTTCGTTTTATATCCTTGTTTCGTATCTTTAGCGCTTGGTATTTTCTTACTATCCATTGCTCACTCTACATGGCTTGTACTTTTATCCGCCGTATTCGTCGGACTTGGCTATGGTACATTCATGTCTAATGGTCAAGCGGTAACCGTTAAAATTGTACCGGTACACCGCATTGGTGTTGCTACATCAACATACTTTATCGCCTTGGATGTGGGCCTTGGCTTTGGTCCATATATCTTAGGTGCCATTAAGGAGGTAGTCGGTTATACAAGCATGTTCCATGTAACTGTTGTAGTAGCCCTTGTTGCCTTAGTTGCGTACTATTTATTCTATGGCCGTTATGTAGGCACAGATAAAGATCTTTCCATGAAAGCACGTGCTGAAGAAGAACAAATTAGAAATCGTAAACGTAATGGTAAACTTGCATAAAACGATGTTTGACATTGGGTATACAATTTTATAGAGTAATAAAAAATGACTATTCGAGCAGTTGCTCGGATAGTCATTTTGCTATCTTATAGTATTATTTTTCGATATTTACAATGTTGACGATAACTTCAACAGCTTTTTTCATATCGTCGATACATGCAAATTCATGACGACCATGAAGATTTTCTACACCAGTAAAAATATTAGGTGTTGGAATGCCCATAAAAGAAATTTTAGAGCCATCGGTACCGCCACGAATAGGATCGCAGATAGGTGTGATACCTGCTTTTTCCATGGCCGCTTTGGCTACGTTTACACATTCCATATTGTCTTTGATGATATCGTACATATTGTAATATTGATCTTTTACGGAGACTTCGCAAACTTCACGGCCATAGATTTCATTTAATGTTTGACTTGCTTGTAGGAAAAATGCTTTTTTCGCTTCGAACAATTCTTTGTCATGGTCGCGGATGATGTAGTTCATCTTACCAGTATCTACTTGTGTTTCCATGCTCATGAGCATAAAGAAACCTTGACGACCACAAGTGTGTTCAGGAACGGCTGCCCCAGGTAATAACGCGTCAAATTGCATAGCCAGTTTAGCACAGTTAATCATGATACCCTTTGCTGTACCCGTGTGAACTGATACGCCTTTGAGCGTTACAGTACCGCCAGCCGCATTGAATGTTTCATACTCGAGTTGACCTAGGCTTTCACCATCAATTGTATAGGCAAAATCAACAGGGAATTGTTTCACATCAAAGTGATCTGCGCCAGTACCAATTTCTTCGTCAGGGCCAAAGGCACACATGATTTTACCGTGTTTGATTTCTGGGTGAGCCACGAGATAGGAGAGGGCTTCCATAATTTCGCAGATGCCAGCCTTGTCGTCACCGCCGAGTAGTGTGAGACCATCTGTTACGACCAAGGATTTACCAATATAGTTCTTTAAATTAGGAAAATCTTCACGACGTGTGAAAATCTGATGTTCTTCGTTGAGGCAAATATCGTTGCCATCATAGTTTTCAATGATGCGTGGCTTAATATTTTCTGCGTTATAGTCGGCAGTATCCATATGGGCGATAAAACCAATGGAAGGGGCCTTTGCATCTGTGTTAGCATTTAATGTACCGATAACAAATCCGTTTTCTCGATTGTAGATGACCTCATCAAGACCAATTGCTTTCAAATCAGGAACGAGTACATTGGTAGCAAAATCGACTTGCGTTTGCGTACTAGGAATCGTTGTACTTTCCTCGTTAGACCGTGTATTTATGCTTGTATAGCGTACAAAACGTTCAACCATTGGTTCCATAATAAGCCTCCTTGAAAGAATATATTGAATATATAATTAGTTGATACCATAGTTAGACTTAATTAGTCCTATATATTTTAATTGTAGACTAGTAGTACATAAAATGCAAAGTCTATCGATGCATAATGTGTAAAAATATTCGTATTATGCATATAAAGCAATTGAATCGTATATAATGCCGTGATAGTATAAAGGTGGATAGATATACGTTTGTATTTTTTATGAGGAGGTTTTACTATGTCGGACGAAACTCGTTCTATTCCGCCCGTAGAACCGGTACTTGATCCTAAAAAGGACTACGAAGAAATTAATTCATACGTAGTATTTTGGGGCCTGTTCTATGCAGCAATCTTTACACTGGCGGTTGGTTATCTATGCTTGAAAATCGGTCAAACAGTAGATGCCTTTGCTCCAGTATCTGTACTTGCCATGGGTACAGCAGTTATTTTGAAACGAAAAAATGCGTTTGCTGAAACCGTACATATTCAAGCAATCGCCAGCTCTAGTACAAACACATTAGCTGGGGCTATGTTCTTCTTGCCAGCCCTTTATATTTGGGGTGTAACAGATGTAACCTTTACACAAATGGCAATTCCAATTATTCTCGGTGGCGTACTTGGTGTTCTCTTGTGCGTTATGTTCCGTCGCTACTTTGTAGAAGAAATGCATTATGTGTATCCGTTCCCGAGCGGTCGCGCTGCAGCTGAAGTATTGATGAGTAACGAAGGCAGTAAAGCAAAATTAATGTTGGGTTCTGGCCTTATTGCTCTTGTATATGACTTTATTCTAAATAGCCTTGGCTGGTGGGAAGAGGTTATTCGTACAGCTACATTTAAATGGGGTGCTGCCTTAGCAGACCAAACTAAATTGACGGCTGCTGTAGATACCGATGCAGCATTGCTAGGTCTTGGGTATTTTACAGGCCTTCGCTATGCAGCGATTATTGCGGCTGGTTCATTCTTCTCTTGGTTTGTATGTATTCCGGTTGTGTATTTCTTAGCGCCAGAACATGTGATGCACATCAATGGTCAATCCGTACTCTTAGCAGATGCGCCAATTCGTAAGGTATTCCTTGATTATGTGCGTCATATCGGCATCGGTATGCTCGCTATGGCCGGTATTATTGGCCTCTTGAGCATGTCTAAGGTTGTGGGCAACGTTGTAAAAAAAGCGGTTTTAGATATATTTACATCTAAAACTACAGAAGTTAATTTGCTTCGTACACAACGTGATGTTCCTACATCTTGGATTGGTGCAGGCATCTTGTTATGTACCGTTTTATTTGCCGTATACTTCCACTTTATGTATTCTGAAAGCCTCGCTCAAACAGGCGTAGCCTTCTTAATCGTTCTAATCATGTCCTTCTTACTTGCTGTAGTAGGTATTAGCTCCATTGCCTATACTGGTACAGAACCGGTATCCGGTATGACAATCTTTATGATTATCATTTCTGCTGTATGCTTAACAGCTGCTGGTATGACTGGTAAAGTCGGTATGATTGCAGTCCTCATGATGGCATCCTTTATCGGTACAACCATTGGTATGGCCGGTAACTTTATGTCCGAACTTAAGGTAGCGCACATGACAGGTGCTACACCTAAAAAAATGGAACAATGGCAAATCGTTGGTACCATTCTCTGTGCTGTGCTTTCTGTAGGTGTCATGATCTTATTAAATGGTGCCTATGGTTTTGTAGGGGACCATGCATTGAATGCTCCTCAAGCGAATGCAATGGCTGCCATCATTGAACCAATGATGACTGGTGGTAGTGCACAATGGCCTTTATACATGGCAGGCGCATTGTTTGCAATCATCTTATGGATGGTGAAAGTTCCACCGTTGGCATTTGCATTAGGAACATATCTACCTATGGAAATCAATACCCCATTACTAGTTGGTGGTTTGATTGCATACTTTGTACAAAATAGTACAAACGATAAAGCGTTGGCAGACCTTCGATTCTCCAAAGGTAGTACAATTGCATCCGGTCTTGTAGCCGGTGGTGCTATTGGTTCCTTGTTCAGTGCCGTACTTCGTATTGCAGGTATTGATGTATTTGCTCAAGAATGGGTAGAAACACCAGAAGCAACATACCTCAGTATTGTAATGTACTTGTTACTCTGTGCATTCTTGTACAAGGTAGCTATGTACATTAAAGATAAAAAAACAGCTAAATAATATGAATCTCATCTAATGGGATTACGAATAACGCTCTCTATGAATATAATTCGTAGAGAGCGTTTTCTATATGGAGATGACTTGGGGATTGTCGTTGATATATAGATATAATCTATATCGAATAAAACATATTTGTATAGTAGGGATTATTGACCTAGGATATATAGGGTGATATGATATGTTTGTATTAGCAAAACATTAAGGCTAATGGTAAATATGCAGAGATTTATAAAAAGTGGTTTGGTAAAGAACCACCTGCAGAAGATTTGAAATAGGTGATAGAATGGCTAAACGGAAAGCATTTTTGAAGATTGTAAAGGAAAATGGACCTCTTGTACTAGATGGTGCATTCGGTACAGAATTAGAGCGCCATGGATGTAATATTCATGATGAGTTGTGGTCATCTAAGATGCTTATTGAAAATCCAGAGATCATCAAAAAAGTTCACATTTCCTATTTGGCGGCCGGTGCAGATATTATTGAAAGTTCTGGTTATCAAGCGACTGTAGCTGGATTCAAGGCTCATGGATATGGTACGGAAGAAGCCCTAGATTTGGTTAAGCTATCCGTTCGTTTAGCCGTACAAGCACGTAATGAATTTTTAGAAGCTAAAGCGAATGATGCGCTTATATTGCGTGGTATTACATTAGGTGAACAATTGCCAGATGGCAGTGTCCGTTACTTCTCTGAAGGGGCCTTACCAAAACCATTGGTTGCCGCCTCTGTTGGCCCATATGGTGCTTTCTTGGCAGATGGATCGGAATATCGTGGCGACTACGGTGTACAAACCGAATATTTAGAAGTGTTCCATATTCCTCGCATTGCATTATTCTGCGAAGAAAATCCCGATGTGTTAGCCTGTGAAACTGTGCCTTGCTATGATGAGGCCATCGCCATTGCCCGTGCCTTGTGTGATCCGCTTACGACAAAAGGCATTCCCGCATGGATTTCCTTTTCCTGCAAAGATGAACATCATATCTCAAGCGGGGAGACCATCATTAAATGCGCTGAAATGATCGATAAGGTGCGTCAAGTAACGGGCATAGGTATTAACTGTACAGCGCCGGAATATGTAGAATCCTTGATTAAAGATATACGGTCTGTAACCAATAAGCCAATTGCTGTATATCCAAATCTTGGTGAAACCTATGATGGAGAAACTAAAACATGGTCAGGTGGACAACAAAGCTTTATTGACTATGTTGATGTATGGCGCAAGGCCGGGGCTAATATAATCGGTGGATGTTGCCGAACAAATCCTGATATCATTCAAGAAGTAGCAAAACAAATACATGTAAAATAAATGAAAGGGTCTGTTTAGATACAGGCCCTCTTTCATATACAAAAAAAAGAAGGTTATCCATCGGATAACCTTCTTATATGTGGCGGAGAGACAGGGATTTGAACCCTGGGTACGGTATAACCGCACACATGATTTCCAATCATGCTCCTTCAGCCGCTCGGACACCTCTCCATGTATTCTGTTGTGTAACAGGTACTTATATAGTATATGAAAAAGTTAGATTTATGTCAAGAACAAAATAGTAGAATTATTATAGTTTCATAAGAGTTTTAAAAAGCCGCCCCGAAGGACGGCTTTTAGTATGTATATTATAATACTTCTTTGATTTCTTGTGCATCGATGGATGCTTTGATATCATCTGCCATTTTTTCGATTAATGGAATATCTTCTTCTTTCAAAGAGGATTTGATATCAAGAGGTTGGGATACGATTTCAATATCTTTGAAGTCGTTTTCGAAATGAGCAACCATTGTTTTCATTGCAGCGGAAGCCCAGGAATGGTTGCCGATGATGGATACCTTATGATTTTGGAAGTTAAGCGCTTTTAACTCGTGAATGAAGTTTTCCATAGTAAGGTATAGGTTTAAGTTATAAGTTGGTGCAATTGTTACCAAGTTTGTATATTTCCAAGCATCAGCGATGATGTAGGAAGGATTAGTTTTGGAAACATCGTAGATTTTAATATCTGTAACACCCCGTTTAGATAATTGTTTAGCTAATTGTTGAGCGATGTCACGAGTGTTGCCATACATGGAACCAAAGGCGATAACAACACCTTTTTTCTCAGCTGTGTAGCTGGACCAGTGCAAGTATTTGTGCAAGATATATTCAATCGTTTCAGGTGTACGCCAGATTGGACCATGAAGTGGAGCAATGCGTTTGATTTCAAGGCCGGAAACCTTGCGAATTGCATTTTGTACTTGAGGACCGTATTTACCAACGATGTTTGTGTAGTAACGACGAGCTTCATCTTCATAGGTTGCTACGAAATCAGTTTGGTCAGCAAAAATGTTGCCATTGATTGTACCAAATGTACCGAATGCATCAGCAGAGAACAATGTACCTGTAGATTTTTCATAGGTACAAGTTACTTCTGGCCAGTGCACCATAGGCATTGTGTAGGATACAAGAGTATGTTTACCTAAGCAAATTTCGTCGCCTTCTTTTACTGTGTAATATTGATCAGGCTTTGGTGTGCGGTAGAATTGCTCGAACATGCGGAATGTTGTTGCATTACCAACCATTTTACAATTTGGATAGCGTTCCAATGTTTCTAACAATGTTTGACAGTGGTCAGGTTCCATATGGTTTACGATGATGTAATCAAGATCACGACCATTTAAAAGGTGGGATAAGTTGTCAAAGTATTCTTCGCGAATTTCTGCATCAACAGAGTCAACAACGCAAGTTTTTTCATCATCGATGAAATAGCTATTGTAGCTTACACCATTTGGAATAGGGAATAAGTTTTCAAAACGTTCAGTTGTCCAGTCATTACTACCAATCCAGTAGATATTATGGGTCATTTTTTGAGCACAATGCATAGTAATATCCTTTCCTTACACATATGTATATACATAACTAACCTCATCCATGTGATGACGGTTTAATTAATTATATTGACATCTTATAATACAGTTTTTTTCGAAAAAAATCAATATATCGATATATGTCAATGTGATATAACTGTGATAACTTTCACCTATTAGAATGTGTGTTGTAAGAGTTTATAATATAGCCCATTCCGAAGAATGGGCCATATAGATTATTTAAAGTATTTTACGCCGGATGTGAAGATTGGCATTTCTAAGTTGCCTGGAATATTTTTACTAATATCTGCACCACAGCGTTCGGAGTGTGCCATTTTACCAAATACGCGGCCATCAGGGCTATAAATGCCTTCGATAGCAGCTACGGATTGGTTAGGATTAAAGCGCCCATCCATGGATGCAATACCGTCAAAGTCAACATATTGTGTAGCAATTTGACCAGTTTTATTGAATTCCAATACTTGTTGAGGAGATGCGATAAAGCGACCTTCACCATGAGAAATAGGAACTGTATAAATTTCGCCAGCCTTAGCTTCACACATCCAAGGAGATTTTGTAGAAATAACCTTAGTGTTGGCCATACGGGATATGTGGCGTCCAATGGTATTGTATGTCAAGGTAGGGTGATCTGCCGTTAATGTTTCAATATGGCCACCAGGCAATAGACCTAATTTAATCAATGCTTGGAAACCATTACAGATACCGAGAACGAGACCATCTTGTTTGTAGAGTAAATTTTCAAGACCTTCTGCAAGATATGGGTTGCGGAATAGGGTAGCCATGAATTTACCAGACCCATCTGGTTCGTCGCCGCCACTAAATCCACCAGGGAACATAAGAATTTGAGACTCTGCTAATTTAGCTTTGATTACGTCAATAGATTCTTTTAATTGTTCTGGCGTTTGATTGCGAATCAGTACGATGTCTGTAATAGCACCAGCTCGTTCAAAAGCACGAGCGGAATCGAATTCACAGTTAGTGCCAGGGAATACAGGGATAAGTACCTTTGGTTTAGCACCTAAGGAGGTACTACGAGGTTTTGCGTGTTGATCGTGAATGTAAGCTACCGCTTCACCGGTACCGGATTTTGCTTCCAATGGGAAGATATCAGCTAACGGTTTTTCGTATGCTTTTTCAACTTCGTCAAGTGTTACAGACTGTCCATTCCATTCGATAACAGGAGTATCTTGGGTAACTGCAATAACGCGAACATCGGACAATTCAAGTAAATGGTTAACCGCTGTAATATCTACTTCTACGATGAAAGAACCAATAGCTGGTTGGAAAATAGCTCGTTCTGCATATTTGTCGAACTTAACGCCAATTTTATTGCCGAGAGCCATTTTGGAAACTGCTTCAGGGATGCCACCTTGGTCTACTACATAGGCAGAGTATACGCGGCCTTTTTCAATTTCCTCTTGTAAGATATCACAATTTTCTTTGAAGTGATCCCAGTCAGGTGTATCGTTGTACGTACGAGGTACATCAAAGTATACGAGTCGATGGTTAGGACCTTTTAAATCTTGGCTTACAATATTTTTAACAGGTGCTGTCACAGCTGCGAAGGATACGAGGGTAGGAGGTGCCGTTAAATCCATAAATGTACCACTCATAGAATCTTTGCCGCCAATGGCACCGATTTCAAGTTCTTTTTGCGCTTTGTAAGCACCTAGAAGTGCTGCTACCGGTTTACCCCAAGATTCTTTGGAGTGTAAACGTTCAAAGTATTCTTGTAAAGTAAGGTATGCATCTTGACGACGACCACCGAGTGCCACAAGTTTTGCAACGGATAAAAGCACGGCATATTGTGCGCCATGGTATGGACTCCAAGCGGACAATTCAGGTACAAAGCCATGTGTCATGATACTAGCAGTTGTTGTTTCACCGAGAAGAACTGGTAATTTTGCCACCATACCTTGGGTAGGTGTTTTTTGATATTTACCACCAAATGGCATGAGCACTGTATTGGCCCCAACTGTGCTATCAAAGCGTTCAACAAGGCCTTGTTGAGAAGCAGTGTTTAATGTAGATATTGCTTCGAGCCATTGATCTTTGAAATTGTCGGCACTTGCAGAACCACGGCGGAAATAAGATTTTTCTGTAGGAGCTGTCACTACAGCTTCTTGTTGTTGACTCGCTCCATTTGTATTTAAGAAATCACGACTGATATCGACAATAGTCTCTCCGCGCCATGTCATGATGAGACGATTTGTATCTGTTACATCAGCAACGATTGTACACTCAAGGTTTTCTTCGTCGCAATATTTCATAAATGCATCAACATCGGCTGGTGCAATGACGCAAGCCATACGTTCTTGGGATTCGGAAATAGCGAGTTCTGTACCATCGAGACCGTCGTATTTTTTAGGTACTAAGTCAAGGTTGATGGTAACGCCATCTGTTAGTTCACCGATGGCTACGGAGACACCACCAGCACCAAAGTCATTACAACGTTTGATGAGTGTTGTTACCTCAGGGCGACGGAATAAGCGTTGAATTTTACGTTCTGTAAGGGCATTCCCTTTTTGAACCTCTGCACCACATGTAGCGAGGGATTCTAATGTATGTTCCTTAGAAGAACCTGTAGCCCCACCGCAGCCATCACGACCTGTTTTACCACCGAGTAGTACGATGATATCACCTGGTGTTGGTACTTCACGTCGCACTTGATTGCGCGGAGCAGCACCGATAACAGCACCGATTTCCATGCGTTTTGCCACATAACCTGGATGATAGTATTCTTTAACTTCGCCAGTAGCAAGGCCGATTTGGTTACCATAGGAGGAATAGCCACGTGCGGCTTCAACAGTAATTTTCTTTTGTGGTAGCTTGCCTTCTAGTGTATCGGCTAGCGGTGTGCGAGGGTCTCCGCTACCAGTGATGCGCATAGCTTGATATACATAAGAACGGCCACTTAGAGGATCGCGGATACAACCGCCAAGACATGTAGCAGCACCACCAAAAGGTTCGATTTCAGTTGGGTGATTGTGAGTTTCGTTTTTGAATAGCAAGAGCCATTCTTCTTCTTTGCCATCTACATCAACGGGAACGATGATGGTACATGCATTGATTTCTTCCGATTCATCAAGATTAGTAAGACCGCCTGCATGACGCAATTCTTTTACAGCTAATGTGGCCATATCCATGAGAGAACGAGCTTTCACCTTAGTTGTATATAACAAATTGCGACCTTCGGTATATTCTTCTAGTGCTTCCTTGATTGGTTCTGTGAAACGACTGTCTTCGATGGTAATATCCGTTAACTCTGTCATAAATGTAGTATGGCGGCAGTGGTCGGACCAATATGTATCGAATAAGCGAATTTCTGTAATCGTCGGATTGCGTTTTTCTACATTCTTGTATTGCTCTTGAATTAATTTGATATCAGCCAATGTCATAGCGAGTCCATATTCGCTGATCATATCTTGTAGTGCATCGTTTAACATTTCTGTAAAACCGTCGATGATAGCTACATCTTCTGGCTCTTCTAGTTTAAGTGCCAAGGTATCAGGTAACTCGAGACTTGCTTCTCTAGAATCAACGGGATTGATGTAATATTGTTTGATTGATTCTTTTTCTTCTTCTGTAAAAGTACCTTCTATAATAAATACTCTTGCACAACGAACGGTATGACCTGTTGTAAGTGTGAGCATAGAAATACATTGCTCCGCACTGTCTGCACGTTGATCGTATTGTCCTGGTACATATTCGATAGCAAAGACAAAAGCATTTGCTGGAATATCTAATGTTTCTGCTACTACATCAACAGGTGGTTCAGAAAAAATCAAATGTTTAGCCTTTTGTAATGCGTCATCGCTAAGATTTTCTACATCATAACGTTCATAGATTTGCACGGCTGTAGCTGGTACATGTAATTCTTGCTGTAATGTAGCTAATACATGTGCTGCTTCATTAGCGAAAGCATCACGTTTTCTTACAAATAGTCGTTGAATAGCCATATAGCCTCCTGTAATATGCAGAATAAATGAGTTCTGGTGTTGACAAGATAAGTATAGTCGGTCTAGACTTATAAGTAAAGATAATCTTACTTATATAAAGATTAACGCTACTTATAAATATGAAGTTTTCATGAAGGTCATAAGACCAAAATTTCATAAACCGTAACAATAGTATCTTGTTTTGAGTAAAAAGTAGAATATTAATAATGTATTACTATACTATTAGTATATAACAGAGGAGGATAAAATGGCAGTATCAGCAGATCTATATAGATCATTTTTAGGAGTTGGGTTGTATTTGTCATTTTCTCGCGCTGCAAAAGAGCTAGGTGTTTCGCAGTCCGCAATTAGTCAAAGTATTAAACAATTAGAAGGCGAATTAAAAATGCCTTTATTTGTGCGCACTACTAAATCGGTAGCATTTACGCCAGAAGGCAAGGAATTATTCGATACAGTAGCCAAAGCATTTTCCATTCTAGATAATGGGATTACGCAATTACAAGAACGGGTGAATCAAGCTTACGAAAGCTTGAATATTGCAGCTACAGATACGCTATGTCGTCATTTCTTGTTGCCCTACTTTCATAAATGGCAATTGCAAGAAAATCAAATTGGCTTGCATATCATAAACAGACCATCCCCAGATTGTGTGGAAATGGTCATTAATAAAGAAGTGCAGTTAGCTGTAGTTAATGACTACGAAGGTTTGCGTAGCAATACACAATTAGAAGTTACTACCTTGGCGAGCATTCAAGATATCTTTGTGGGCGGTCATGAATATAAAGGGGCAGGCTTCTTTGACCAAGGCCGCTTGCTCAGTGAGCCTATGTTGTTACTACAAAAGGGAACAGCTAGCCGTACTTTCTTTGATGAAGTAACGCATGGTGCTTGTAGTAAACCGCGTTTTGAATTGAGTAGTGTAGACGTTCTCCTCGACCTTGTGGAAATTAACATGGGCATCGCTATGTTGCCAAGTAATGTGGTGCAAGAAAAAATGCAAGAAGGTACTGTCGTAAAAATTGATACAGATATTCCTGTGCCAACGCGAGATATCGTGCTTGTTCGGTCTCGTCTCGTTCCACAATCCGAAGGCGCTGCTAGATTTACAAATTTATTGACTAATCGTGAAGATAAACGAGACAAAGTTTTATAAATATGAATTACAAACACACTTTATTCTTTTTTTCAATAAAGTGTGTTTTTTTGTTGACCCTAAGCGTTGATTTACGTTAAAATTTAAAGATAGTTATGCGGAGGTAAAACGAAATGGAATTATTAAAACAACGCATTCGTGAAGAAGGTATTGTCTTAAACAATCGTGTATTAAAAGTTGATGGTTTTTTGAATCACCAAATCGATCCACATTTATTTAAAGCTATTGGTAAAGAAATTGCTGACCGCTATCGTGATGCTGGTGTTCAACGTATTGTTACCATTGAAGCATCTGGTATTGCCTTGGCATTGATGGCTGCTCTTGAACTAGACGTGCCATTAGTATTTGCTCGTAAGAAAAAATCTATTCTTATGGTCGATGATGTATATCATTCTGTTGTATATTCTTATACAAAAGAAGAAAATTATGATATTACAATTTCTAAAAAATTCTTGCCAGCAGGCGAAAAAGTTTTAATTATTGATGACTTCTTGGCATCTGGTGAAGCAGCTATGGGGCTTGCTAAACTTGTAAAAGATGCAGGCGATGAAGTGGTTGGTATGGCAATTGCTATTGAAAAGTCTTTCCAACCAGGTCGTGAACGCTTAGAAAATGCTGGTTTCCGTGTTGAATCCTTAGTGCGCATCAAAGAATTTAAAGATAATAAATGTGTTTTTATAGAGGACTAGTCCTATAGTTTTTTGCGGAGAGAGGTAGAATAATGAACGTAAAAGCTGAGAAATTTGATGTACTAGTAGCGGACATTGAAAAATCTGGTAATACATGGTTTACAAAGGATGTTATTGAAGGCGATGAATACAATACGGTTGTATACCATGGTCGTTTAGAAATTCATGGTAATTCTTTACCTGTTTTTATCGTGTTGGATGATTCTGTATTCTCCTATATTCGTGTTGCAGTTACAACAACGAGCATTACAGATGCAGCCATTAAAAAAGTATTGCCTAAATTGAATGAGCTTAACCAACAATTTAAAGTGACAAAATACTATGTAAATGATGAAGACAGCAATATTTACACTGATATTTCTGTGCCATCTACAGCTGAAACATTTGAACCAGCAGTATTGGTTAATCTTATGTTAGAGGTTATTAAACCTCACTTAGATGAAGTTCATCCAGAAATTTTGAAAATTGTAGGACAAGCAAAATAAGAGGTTAGTATGAATCCTAAAGCATTAGCCTTTGATAAATTTATGAAGGCAGAAGAAGTAACGGCTTTTGAGCGCAAAGATTTTGATGATGAAGACGGTACAGTCGTATATCGATCTTATATTAAATCACCGCTTTGGGATATGCCGATGTTCGTGATCTTAGATAATAGTATTTACAGTGTTATCCGTTTAGTGCTTGGCCCTGAAAAGGTAACAGCGCAGAATATGGCGGCTATTAATGCATTGATTAATCGTGAGAATGCAATGTATAAAAACTATAAATTCTATATTGATGAACAAGATTCTACATTGTATTTAGATTGCGTCTACATGTGTGCTAATGATGAGTTTATACCAGAGTTGATGTATGCTTTAATGACGTCGATTGTGGATTATATTCCTGAGGCTGTTGGCGATTTAAAAGCTGCTTTTGAAAGCAATGTACAATAAAATATGATATTCCTTATAAGATAGTATATCGTGTGAATAGGGAATAGAATACAAGGGACTTCCATACCTATGTGTGGAAGTCTTTTTTTATCAATGTACATTCGTATATAATAATTATTATTCGTATCATGCTGTGTAATTTTTAACGTAAGTATTATATAGTTCGGAATATAACGAACGATTATAAAAACTAATATAATTATTATTCGAAAAATGATTGACCGATACAAATTGGTCTGATACAATTTAGATACAGATAAGGAGGCGTTATCATGAAGAGACATATGAACCTAACATCCGTTACTATTATGACTATTTCTGCTAACGCTATCAGTGCGTAAACTCGGCCTTTTTAGGTCGAGTTTTTTTATTAAGGAGGAACAATGAAGGTTGGCATTATCATGGGCAGTAAATCTGACCTAGACACGATGAAAAAAGCATCTGCTATATTAGAGGAATTCAATATTCCTTATGAAATGGTTATTGCCTCTGCGCATCGTACACCAGAGGCTGTTAAGTCTTTTGTGGAACGGCTTGAAGCAGAAGGGGCTATCGCTTTTATCGCAGGTGCAGGCGCTGCAGCCCATCTACCTGGAGTGGTGGCAAGTTTTACAACCGTACCTGTTATCGGTATTCCTCTTAATGCAACAGCATTAAAGGGCATTGATTCCCTTTTGGCAATCGTACAAATGCCGTCTGGTATGCCAGTAGCAACAATGGCCGTAGATGGTGCAAAAAATGCTGCATTATTTGCAGTACAAATCGGTGCTACTTTCAACAAGGAACTAAAAGAAAAATATGTTGCCTATCGCAAAGATATGGCTGACAAGGTTTTAGCAGATAATGCTGCATTACAAGCAGAATTAAATAAATAATTATTACATAGGAGGATTACTATCATGGCTAATATCGATTTGGAAAAATTAACACTTTTATACGAAGGCAAAGCAAAACAAGTGTATCAAACAGATGACAAGGAAACATATATTGTTCACTACAAAGATGATGCTACTGCATTTAATGGTGAAAAACATGATACTATCCTTGGTAAAGGCGTATTGAACAATAAAATTTCCTCATTCTTCTTTGAATTGTTGAAAAAAGAAGGTGTTCCAACACACTTCGTTCGTCGTGAAGATGATCGTAATCAAACAGTATTGACGTTGAATATTGTTCCTCTAGAAGTTATCGTCCGTAATATTGCTGCTGGTTCAATGGCTAAACGTTTTGGCATTGAAGAAGGTACGCCTCTTAAACATCCAATTCTTGAATTCTGTTACAAAAATGATGAACTTGGCGATCCATTTGCCAACGAATCTCAAATCACAGCTCTTGGCTGGGCAACGCAAGAACAATTGGATAGAATTTCTGAAATTACTATGAAGGTAAACGATATCCTTAAAAACTTTTTGGCAACTAAGAATGTAACACTAGTCGATTTTAAACTTGAATTTGGTACACATAATGGTGAAGTATTGCTTGGTGACGAAATTTCTCCTGATACATGCCGTTTCTGGGATGCAACAACAGGTGAAAAGCTCGACAAAGACCGTTTCCGTCGCGACCTTGGTAATATCGAAGAAGCTTATAAAGAAATGTTATTCCGCTTAACGGGCGAACGTGCATAACCTGGGGGTTATTGATGAACTACGATCCAATTTTTGACAAATGGCATGAAGAATGTGGCGTCTTTGGTGTGTTTGACCGCACTATTGACGTTGCACGATATGTATACTGGGGATTGTTTGCCCTTCAGCACCGAGGTCAAGAAAGCGCAGGTATCGCTATTACCGACGGCAATGAAGTGGCCCTAAAAAAAGGCATGGGTTTATTGACCGAGGCTATCAAGGAATTACCAACATTAAAAAGCCATATGGGGACTGGTCATGTTCGGTATTCTACAACTGGCTCTAATAACCCACGTAATATTCAACCTCTCGTAATCCATTATCAAGGTGGCCAAATTGCAGTAGCCCATAATGGCAATTTGACGAATGCTCTAGGCATCCGTCGTCAACTTGAAGCAGATGGTTCCATTTTTCAAACAACTATGGATTCAGAGGTTATCGTAAACTTAATCGCTCGTTCTAAGGCTGAAACGCAAGAGGAACGCATTGCTGATGCGGCACGTCAAATCGAAGGGGCATTCTCCTTGGTTATTACAACTAATGACTCTCTCGTGGGGCTTCGCGATCCTCAAGGCTTTAGACCTCTTTGTTTGGGCAAGACTGAACATGGCTATGTGTTATCTAGTGAAAGCTGCGCCTTTGATGCTATAAAGGCTGAATTTATTCGCGATATTGATCCAGGTGAGATGGTTATTATCGATGATCGTGGTGTGCGCAGTACAATCTATGCAGAACCTCAAAAAATTGATAAAAAACTTTGTGTCTTTGAATATATTTATTTTGCGCGCTCCGATAGTAAAATTGATGGCCAATCTGTATATGAAACACGACTTAATATGGGACGTGAACTATATAATGAAACTAAATATGATGCAGATATCGTCATGTCTATTCCAGACTCTGGCACGACGGCTGCTCTTGGATATGCTCGTGCATCGGGCATCCCTTTTGCAGAAGGTTTGATTAAAAATCGATACAGTGGACGTACATTTATCAAACCTAATCAAGAAGAACGGGAACTAGCTGTGCGTATGAAGCTAAATGCTATGCCAGAGGTTGTAGGCGGTAAACGTATTGTATTAATCGATGACTCTATCGTGCGTGGTACCACAAGCGGCCTTATCGTTAAGATGTTAAAAGAGGCAGGCGCTAAGGAAATCTATATGTGTGTTAGCTCGCCGGCTATCGAATATTCTTGTCACTATGGCATTGATACATCGGTTCGTAAAGAATTGATTGCGGCCACACATACAATTGAAGAAATTAGAGATTATATTAAGGCAGATAAATTGCATTATCTATCAAAAGAAGGCTTGTGCCGAGCTGTTAGCGGCGTGCCAGAAGCGGATTTATGTTTCGCTTGTTTCAATGGCGATTACAGGGTAGATGTGCCTACAGAACAAGAGGAAGGGGTCAAATATGTGCTCGAATAAAACAGGATTAACCTATCGTGATGCAGGTGTAGATATCGATGCCGGTAATAAAGCCGTAGAGTTGATGAAAGAATCCGTAAAAAGAACATACACAGCAGGTGTTGTAGGTGATTTAGGTGGCTTTGGTGGCCTTTACTCCTTGGCAGGTCATTCCATGGAGGAACCAATGCTCGTATCTGGCACAGATGGTGTTGGCACAAAATTGCGCCTCGCTATCATGATGGATAAACATGATACGATTGGACAAGACTGTGTTGCCATGAGTGTAAATGATATTCTTGTGCAAGGGGCAACACCTCTGTTCTTCTTAGACTATGTAGCGGTTGGTAAACTTGATCCAGTACAAGTCGCTGATATCGTTCGCGGTGTTGCTAATGCCTGCGAGGAATCTGGCTGCGCCCTCCTCGGTGGTGAAACAGCTGAAATGGCTGGTTTCTATGGTGAAGGTGACTATGATGTGGCAGGTTTTGCCGTAGGTATTGTAGATCGTCCTAAACTGATTACAGGTGAACATATTAAATCTGGTGATGTCATTCTTGGTTTGCCATCCTCTGGTGTTCATTCCAATGGGTTCTCCTTGGTTCGTAAAATCGTTTTCGACCATAAGGGTTTCTCCATAGATCAAGATATTCCAGAATTTGGTAAAACTCTTGGCGAAGAACTATTAACACCAACACGCTTGTATCCTAAAGCTGTATTACCGTTGATTAAAGAAAACTATATCAAAGGTATGGTTCATATCACAGGCGGTGGTTTCTATGAAAACATTCCACGCGTACTACCAAATGGCGTAACCGCTGAGGTAGACTGTGATACATGGCCACGCCTTCCTGTATTTACAAAATTGCAAGAATGGGGCAATGTGGATTGGCATGAAATGTACCGTACCTTTAACATGGGTATCGGTATGATTCTCATCGTCGATGCCGATGATGTAGATACGGTGAAAGCTAATCTTGAAAGCCGAAATGAAGCTGTATATGAAATTGGTCGTATCGTTGCAGGCGAAGGTCCTGTTGTCGTAAAAGGGGCGGTATTTAATGACTAATTCCGTATCTAAAAAGCGTCTTGCTCTATTTGCCAGTGGTAGAGGCTCAAATGGCGAAGCCTTGTACAAGGCGATGCAAGAGGGCCTTATCAATGGCGAGTTTGTCGTTATTATTACAGACCATGCAGATGCTGGTATCGTAGAACGCTCTAAAGACTGGGGCATTCCACTCGTCATTATCGAGCGCAGTCAGTTTGATTCTAAACAAGATTTTGAACAAGCACAATTAGATACATTAGAGCCATATGGTGTTGATGGTATTGTGTTGGCCGGCTACATGCGTATTGTAGGGGCCGACCTTATTGCTCGCTATGAGCATAAGATTTTAAATATTCATCCTGCTCTATTGCCATCCTTTCCAGGACTTCATGGTCATCAACAGGCTATTGATGCTGGTGTAAAAGTAACAGGTTGTACCGTTCACTTTGTGGATGCTGGTATGGATACAGGTCCTATCATCATGCAAAATACAGTTCCTGTATATCCAGATGATACAGAGGATACTTTGTCCGAACGATTATTGCCCGTAGAACATGCGACCTATCGTGAAGCGCTTCGCTTATTTTGTGAAAACGCATTGCGTATAGAAGGACGTGTTGTACATTATATTTAGGAGGAACGATGATTCAAAACGCATTACTTAGTGTTTCTGATAAAACAGGTATTGTCGACTTTGCCAAAGGTCTTGTAGAGTTAGGTGTGACCATCTATTCTACAGGTGGCACGTTGAAAGCTATTACTGATGCAGGCGTTCCTGCAAAGGCTGTAGAATCTCTTACCGGTTTTCCTGAAATGATGGATGGTCGTGTAAAGACGTTACATCCAAAGGTACATGGTGGCATCTTAGCGATTCGTGATAATGCAAAGCATCAAGCCGCTATGGAAGAACATGGTATTTTGCCAATAGATTTAGTGGTAGTAAATTTATATCCTTTCCGCGAAACGATTGCAAAGCCTAATGTTTCATTAGAAGATGCCATTGAAAACATCGATATTGGAGGCCCAACTATGGTGCGCTCAGCAGCTAAAAATAATGCATATGTAGGCATTGTGGTTAACCCTGATCACTATGATGAAATTCTAGAAATGCTTAAAACGAATGGTGCGTTGACCCAAGACTATCGTTTTGCACTCGCTAAAGAAGCATTTGCTCATACTGCAGCATATGATACGGCTATTGCCAATTATATGAGTGGTGTTATTGGAGAAGGCCCTACACCTCCTGAATATTTAAGTGCCTATGAAAAGGTTATGGACCTTCGGTATGGCGAAAACCCTCATCAAAAGGCAGCTTTTTATAAAGAAATTGGCAAGGCTCACGGCATGGGGGCATTAAAACAACTACACGGTAAGGAATTATCTTATAACAATATCGTGGATATGGAAGCTGCGTGGAATATGGTGTGGGAATTTACGGATCCTGCGGCATGTATTATTAAACATACTAATCCATGCGGTGCCGCAACGGCATCCAGATTGCATGATGCCTATGTTAATGCGTACGAAGCCGATTCTGTATCCGCCTTTGGTGGTATCGTTGCGTTAAACCGCGAAGTTGATGCGGCCACTGCAGAAGAAATGAGCAAGATTTTCTTAGAAGTTATCATGGCGCCAGCTTTCACAAAGGAAGCTCTAGATATTTTGGAAGCGAAGAAAAATATTCGTCTCATCGAGTTATCTAAGCCTGAATCTGGCCAAGTAACTGTGAAAAAGGTGTCTGGTGGTATGCTCGTACAAACGGAAGATGACATCGTAGAAGACCGTGCTAATTATAAGGTTGTTACAAAGGCGCAACCTACGGAAGAACAATGGAAAGCTCTTGAATTTGCATGGAAGCTTGTAAAACATGTAAAATCTAATGCTATTTTAATTTCCAATGAAAAACGCACACTTGGTGTTGGAGCTGGTCAAATGAATCGAGTTGGATCTGCAAAAATTGCTCTTGAACAAGCTGGCGAGGCGGCAAGAGGTGCTGTTCTTGCATCTGATGCATTCTTCCCATTCGGCGATACCGTAGAAACAGCGGCTAAACATGGTATAGCTGCTATTATCCAACCAGGTGGTTCTATTCGTGATGAAGAATCCATCAAGGCTGCCGATGAAGCGGGTATTGCGATGGTATTTACAGGCATTCGTCATTTTAAACATTAGAGGTAACTATGAAGGTTTGCGTAATCGGTAATGGCGGTCGCGAACACGCTATAGCGTGGCGTTTATCCATCAGTCCGAGTGTAGAAAAGGTGTACGCCGTTCCTGGCAGTGCGGCTATGAAAAATTGTGCTGAACTAGTAGGCATTGATTGGTCTCATACGGATCATCTTATCCGTTTTTTGAAAGATAATAAGGTGGACCTTGTTGTTGTAGGTCCTGAAGCGCCTCTTGTGGCAGGTCTTGCAGATGTGTTGCATGAAGCAGGAATCCCTGTGTTTGGGCCATCTAAGGCTGCTGCTCAGTTGGAAGGTTCTAAGGTCTTTGCTAAAGATCTTATGAAAAAATATAATATCCCTACAGCTGCTTACGGTGTATTCTCCAATGCAGATGAAGCAAAACAATTCATCGCCAAAACCGGAGCACCTATTGTAGTAAAAGCAGATGGATTAGCAGCTGGTAAAGGTGTTGTTGTAGCTATGACTATTGACGAAGCTAATGCAGCCGTTGATGACATGCTAAGCGGAAACCGCTTTGGTGAGGCTGGCAGTACCGTTGTTATCGAAGAATTTATGGAAGGTGAAGAAGCGAGCCTTCTTGCCTTTGTAGATGGTAAGACCGTAGTTCCTATGATTGCGTCTCAAGATCATAAACGTATCTTTGATGGTGATAAGGGTCCTAATACAGGCGGTATGGGAACCTATGCACCAGCACCTGTGCTAACTGATGCATTGCGCGATGAAGCGATGAAGACCATTTTAGAGCCTATGGTAGCAGCCATGGCAAAGGAAGGTATGCCATATGTGGGCTGTCTTTATGCAGGCCTTATGATTACCAATGAAGGTCCGAAGGTAGTAGAATTTAATGCACGCTTTGGCGATCCAGAGACACAAGTGGTATTACCATTGTTGGAAGGTGATTTGGGCCAAATTATGATGGCCTGTGCTACAGGTACATTACAACCTAATATGGTGAAATGGAAAGACTCTTCTGCTGCCTGTGTCATTCTCGCTTCAAAAGGCTATCCAGAAACCTCGTCTAAAGGTGATGTCATCTTAGGTGAACTTGTACAATATGATACATCCATCATTTTCCATTCTGGTACGAAGTTAGAAGGTGACCATTATGTCACGAATGGTGGTCGTGTTCTTGGCGTTGTGGGACTGGGTAAGGATTTGCGAACTGCTTTAGACCGTGCCTATGAGCGCGTTGACCATATTACATTTAAGGGTATGCAATATCGTAAGGATATTGGCGCAAAAGCTTTCAAATAATACATAATCCCCTATACTATATGCATATGCATACGGTGTAGGGGATTTTTATTGCCTATAATTTAGTATGTACCCGTGATATAATAATATCGATATACATAGAAACACCAATGTAGATGACATTTGGTGATGTAATAGAGTCTGTTTTCTTTGTAATAGCGATATACCATTATGATTTATAATAAAGAACCGTTACAACTGAATAGTCCTGTAGCCTTTTGGCTTAATTTCCCCAATGAGGAACGTGTTTTTTGGGTGGACCGGCAAAGTAATCGTATTGTTGTAGGTGCTAAACGTCTAGCCACAGTTAAAGATGATGAGGACCGCCATAATTATGCGTATGTATTTTATGGGGATACTTTTTTTGACACATCAAAGGATCCTAAGTGGTCGGGAATGGGGCATGAAATGATTGCGTTCACCCATTACTACATCGTAGAAAATGGAGAAGCCTTTTATTTGCATGCTGGTGAAAGTGTTAGCATCGAAGATATAGAAGTGCCTCATATTCGTCATGATTTCCGTGAAACTAGTGATGATAAAGGCGATTGGGACCGCTTGATGAATGCCATTTTAGATGGCATCGGCCGTGGAGAGATGACAAAGGTGGTCGCATCCCGTGAGGTGCAATTCACAAGTGATACACCGTTTAATGTGGCGAGTATCTTGGCCAATTTGGTTGAAAATAATCTGAACTGTTTCATCTTTGGCTATGAAAAGGACGGGCGTACCTTCGTTGGGGCTTCTCCAGAAATTTTGGTGCGTCATCGTGGCAGTGAAATCCTTAGCTATGCATTGGCTGGAACCGCGCCAAAGGATGGCCCTAATGCGTGGACTAAGGAACAGTTGCTAAGTGATAAGAAAAATCTCTTTGAACATAATATCGTCCGTGACCGTATCGCGAACACGATGAAACAAATCACCCCAGACGTTACGGTGGGGGAAACTGGCATTATGGAGCTAGCTCATCTCTATCATTTACGTACCATTATTACTGCAAAAGATAGCACAAAATCTCTCGTAGAATGGGCAAAATTACTACATCCAACACCGGCTCTTGGTGGTGAACCACGAGAGAAGGCGATGGCTCTCTTAGAAACATACGAAGCTCATGAGCGCGGTATGTACGCTGCACCATTTGGTTTTATGAAGGATATGGGGGATGGCATTGTTGTCGTTGCCATTCGTTCTGCCTTGATTATGGATAATATTCTCTATGCCTATGCAGGATGTGGTGTGGTTGCCGATTCTGATGCGGATGAAGAATATATAGAGACTAATAATAAAATGCGTACTATTCTAGATGCATTGTAAATGGTAAAGATCTAGTGCGAAAAAATATGATGAGGAATATATCCTCATCTATATTACGGAGAAATTACATGAATGAATATATCGCCGCCTTGGTGGATGAATTCGCCCAATTAGGCATCACATATGCCGTGTTTAGTCCTGGTTCGCGTTCTACAACGATGGCCATGCTATTTAGGGAACACGGTGCTTTTGAAACCTATATGAATATTGACGAAAGGTCCGCAGGATTTATGGCCTTAGGCATCGCAAAGGCCCATAGAAAGCCTGTAATTCTCGTGTGCACGTCGGGCTCAGCGGTAGCACATTATATGCCGGCTGTACTAGAAGCACAATATAGCGGTGTACCCTTAATTATTTTGTCCGCAGATAGGCCTCACACATTGCAACATGTAGGGGCGCCACAAACGGTGGACCAACAAAAACTATTCGGAACGGACGTTAATTATTACGAAGAATTAGCTGTACCACAACAGGACCACTACTATACGTATCCACGTCTAGTAGCTCGTAAGGCTTATATGAAGTCTATGGATGTGAAAAGGGGACCGGTCCATATTAATGTACCGCTCTTTGAGCCGTTGGTACCGGAGTTAGATAGGAAACATTTTGAATGTGGCAGGCAACCATTTTCTGTTGTTCCGGCTGCTATTCAGCCAGGTGATGTATGCACTATCTATGACCTCCTTGCGAATAAAAAAGTGCTTATCTTAGCAGGGCCAAGTACGAATCTTGAGGATGCCGATGCCATTCTTGGTCTATCTAATATATTCCATGCGCCAATATTAGGTGATCCATTGTCCAATATGCGTCGTGTTTATGATGAACGAGTCATTACATCTTATGATGCATTGCTTTCACAAGAGGTGTATCGAGATACATTGCGACCAGATTGCATTTTACAGATGGGTCAGATGGTCGTATCTAAACGCGTTCAGCAGTGGGTGGCATCTATGCAACATATCCCAATCATATCTGTTAGTCCTACAATGGACTATACAAATCCTGCAGGAAACACGACCCTCTTTGTACAATCGACACCACAAGGTTTGGTTGATGCACTGAATATGGAGATTTCTGAGCTTCATGTAATGGCAAATGAGGTCCATGCAGAAGTCGCTGATGAGAAACTCAATACAGCTGATAATGGCTATTTGGCTACGTGGATTGATGCAGACGGTGTAGGCCGTAAACAACTCAATACCGTAGCTAGGGAACAAGAGTTATTTGAAGGATATACGATTCATCTCTTACAAGAACTATTACCGGAACGTAGTCAAATTATGGTTGCCAATAGTATGAGCATTCGAGATATGGATTATTTCTGGTCTGGTAATCGTCACAGTGCTATTATTTATGGTAACCGTGGCGTTAACGGCATTGATGGTACCGTTTCTACCGCCCTTGGCATCGCTACAAATGGCATGCCTACCGTACTGCTTACGGGGGACTTGACTTTCTTTCACGATTTGAATGGCCTCGCCGTGGCGAAAACGCACCCCTTAAATGTAACCATCATTGTTCACAATAATGATGGGGGTGGCATTTTTGAATATTTGCCGCAAAAGGGAACGCCCCATTTTGATTACTTATTTAGTACCGCACAAGGCCTAGACTATAGTGGCCTTGCGACCCTATATGGTATCGACTTTGTACGTGTGGCAAACAATGATGAATTGAAAAATGCGTTACAAAACTATGTAGGAACAGCAGGTGTTCACGTCATTGAAATCCCCACATCTAAAGAACGAAGTCGGGAATTACATGCGCTATATACGACGATTCCTACAAACAAGGAGGACCGACTATGAGCCAATATGCTTGCAGTATTATAGATAACTCCATATACAATCCAACGCTTCGCATGTATATCGACCTTGGTGAGTATCGCTATGGCTTGACGATTGCCGGTAAGGGGAAACCTCTTGTGTGTTTACATGGCTTTTCTGAGTCTGGTTATACCTGGGATGGCATCGTTGTGCCAGGCTATCAACTTATCCGTATCGATACGATTGGACATGGAGATTCGGATATTCCAGAGGATGAGACTGCCTTTTCTATTCCTACTATGCTCAACGATTTGCATACGGTGATTTCCGCCGTGGCTGGTGAAAGCTATTCTCTCATGGGATACTCCATGGGGGCACGATTAGCTTTGCTATATGCTCTTGAGTATAGTTCTGAAATTGAAAACCTCATCTTAGAAAGTGGTTCATTTGGTATTGAATCAGAGGCAGAGCGACAAGCGCGTAAAGCTGCTGATGAACAATTAGCACTAGCTATAGAAGATAATGATGGAGAGTGGTTTGCTGCTAAATGGGCTGATATTCCTATTTTTGAAAGCCAACGTCAACTTTCACCGGTTGTACAAGATAAGTTATTCCAACGTCGGGCCCATAATAGCCCCTATGCATTAGCAGCTACATTGCGTGGTTCGGGGCAGGGGGTCATGCCCTATGTAGGCCATCGATTACAAGAATTATCTATGCCATCTCTATATATTAGTGGCGCACTAGATACAAAATATACTACAATAGGAGAAGAACTGTTTAGTAATGTACCAAACTGTGAACATGTCATCGTCAATGGGGCGGGACATAATGTACATTTAGAAAAGCCGGGCCCATTTATGACGGCCTTAGCAGATTTTTTATATAAGGAAAGGTAATATCCATGAGCAAATTTGATTGGAAAGTATTGGATCGTAATTATGAAGATGTAATTTACGAAACCTATAATGGTATTGCAAAAATCACGATTAATCGCCCAGAGGTGCGCAATGCATTTCGCCCTAAAACCGTAATTGAGCTTATTGATGCATTCACAATTGCTCGCGACGATGCAGAAATCGGCGTTATTATCTTGACTGGTGCTAACCACGGCCAAGGTGAAGATAAAGAGGCATTCTGTTCCGGCGGTGACCAACGTGTGCGCGGCAATGGTGGTTATGTAGGCGATGACAATATTCCTCGTCTTAACGTACTTGATTTGCAACATTTAATCCGCATCATTCCAAAACCTGTTATCGCTATGGTAAATGGTTTTGCTATTGGCGGTGGACATGTATTGCACATCGTATGTGACCTTACTATCGCTTCTGAAAATGCAAAATTCGGTCAAACAGGTCCACGTGTAGGCTCCTTCGATGCTGGTTATGGTGCTGGCTACTTAGCACGCATGATTGGTCACAAACGCGCTCGCGAAGTATGGTTCCTTTGCCGTCAATACACGGCTGCGCAAGCTTATGAAATGGGCATGGTTAACTGCGTGGTACCATTCGACAAATTGGAAGAAGAAACGGTTCAATGGTGTAATGAAATTTTGGCATTGTCCCCAATGGCATTGCGCATGTTAAAAGCATCCTTCAACGCAGATACTGATGGCCTTGCAGGTTTACAACAATTTGCAGGCGATGCAACATTGATGTACTATACAACAGATGAAGCTAAAGAAGGCCGTGATGCGTTCAAAGAAAAACGCAAACCAGACTTCAAACAATTCCCTAAATTCCCTTAATCGGAATATGGTTATCAGTCCTTATGTATGGACCTGAACCCTTTACATGATAAGCAGTGCGCCTCTATATGAGGCGCCTTTCTTATACGTATATGTTTTATAGTATTATGGCTAGCTAAGAGGTGAGATGATGGAATGGTTACGATATGGAAAACAGTACTATCCGAATCGTATATGTATGAATAATTACACTTATCAGGATATATATAGTGCTGTTGTGAACGTGGCGACGCGATTACAAACACTGTCAGATACACGTATCGCTATAGTGTCGGATAACTCCGTAACAATGGCCGTTTATCTCTTGGCAGCCATGCTAGTCCGTAAAGAGGTACTCTTATTAAATGTTCATCTTACAGCGGGCGAAATAGAAAAACAGTTATGTGAGCTGCATATTACAACTGTGTTACACAGTGCTAAGCGACGGACACAAGTCCCAGCATCCGTAATAGCCATTGAGTTTGAATCCGTGGAAGCTATGATGCATGATATAGCAGAGGATACCTTTGATTGGACCTTTGCTGAGCATGACATAGCAGCTATCATGAATACCAGTGCTACAACAGGGCAGTTTAAATCAGTGCCACTTCGTTGGGGTCAAATTAAAGCGCATGTACAAGCATCACAAGAGGTGCTGGGGAGGACCGAGCAGGACAATTGGCTTATGGTATTGCCGTTGTTTCATGTGAGCGGATTATCCATTTTGATGCGGTCTTTGTACAATGGCACGGCTATGACCATTATGGAATCCTATGACGAAGAACAGGTGTTGCAATATATCCATGATGGTCGCATCAATATGATGTCTCTGGTGCCTACCATCTTAAAGAATTTAGAACCGCGCATTACTCACCATCAATTGCGTGTCATCTTATTGGGCGGTGAATTTATACCAAGACCTCTAGTTGATGCATGTGTGGCGAAACAACTTCCGATTTATAAAACATATGGCATGACAGAAACCTTTAGTCAAAGCGTGACCATGCCTGTATTATCAAATCTAAATAAACTCGATTCAGTAGGTAAACCCTTGCCGAGGATGACCGTACATATCGTAAATCCTGATGTCGATGGGGTCGGGGAAATTCATTTGAATGGGCCCATGGTTATGAGTGGTTATATCAATCGCGAGCCGATTCATGGCGATTTTAATACCGATGATATGGGTTATGTCGATGAAGATGGGTTTTTATATATCTTAAATCGCCGTACAGATTTGATTATTTCTGGGGGCGAGAATATCTATCCGAAGGAAATTGAAGATACGGTGTATGCTATGCAAGGTGTGAAGGAATGTGCGGTTATTCCTGTAGCCGATACGAAATGGGGGCAGGTGCCCGCACTATTTGTTGCTTTTGATGATATAGATGCATTAGGTGCCGATTTGAAAATGATTGTACGAGACTATCTTTCTAGTAAGCTAGCCAAATACAAGGTGCCTAAATACATTACAATTATGGATGCATTGCCACGGAATGGGACAGGTAAGATTATGCGTAAGTCGTTGGCCTCCCATCTCGATATGACTGCGTCAAATGGAGGTTCTCATGAATGATGTATTGAACTTTAAATCCATAACGACGTATCGTGTGGCTTTGCCCTTAAAGTTTGAATTTAAAACGGCTAAGTGTACTGTTCGTGTTCGTGAAAGTATCATCGTTCGTATCGAGGATCAACAAGGCTATGTTGGATACGGGGAATGTGTCGCTTTCACAGACCCTTTTTATACGGCGGAAACTGTTGATTCCGCATGGAAACAATTGGTGGATACCTATATTCTAGAGTTGCGCTTGATGCGGCCAAAACCATTAATGGCCTATATTCGGCAGTTACAATTTTGGTTAAAGCGCGACAATATGCCCATGACGATAGCAGGCCTTGAAAATGCTTTAATTAATCTAGATTGCAACCGAAAAGGTGTGAATTCTGTGTCGTATATCATGGGACAGTCTTTAGAATCAACTATTTCCAATGGCATCGTCATTGGTGACGTGCCTATGGATAAACTCTTGGACATCGTGGAACAGCATGTAGCCAATGGTTGTAAACGAATTAAACTCAAGGTATCGCCTCGAGATGGTTATGAACGGACACGACTTGTACGTGATGCCTATCCAGAATTAGCCTTAGCTGTTGATGCTAACCAAAGTTATACCTATGACCAGTTAGATATGGTGGCTGCCTATAATGATTTGAATTTACTATGCATAGAGGAACCCTTTTGCATAACGAATTTGACTACCTATAAAGCGTGGAAGAAATCGTTGCCTAATTGGCCTATTACGACCTCTATTTGTTTAGATGAGTCGATTTTATCCTATGATGACTTATCTTATGCAATCGAGTATAGATTAATCGATGTACTCAATGTGAAAGTAGGTCGTCTTGGGGGCTTAATACAGACGCGAGCCGCTATTTTACGATGCCGCGAAGCAGGTATTCCCTACTGGATTGGTAGCATGGTTGAATCAGGCATTTCAAAGATATTACATGTTCAACTTGCTGCCTTAGGTGATACCTATATGGCAGGGGATTTATCTGATTCTAGTCGCTATTTTGAACATGACCTTATCAATCCAGAAATTTTATTTACCGATGGGTCCATGCAGGTGCCTAATGGTGCTGGTCTTGGCGTTGATGTATTGGATAATCGTATTGAAGAATATACAGTGGAGAAACGAACACTATGACAATGATAGACGCATTACAAATTGATTGTGTAGAGCTAACCGGACCTACCAGTGGGCAAGGGGTGATGCATTTAACTAGTTATCATGCGCAACCACAAGGCTATCTCAATGGCGGAGCTACTTTGGCCTTTGGTGAAATTTTATCGGGGTTGCTCAGTAATCAACTGATTCGAGATGATCAATTTGCTGTAGGACAATCGATAACCGCAAATCACATGCGCCCTATGAAAGCAGAAGGCGATTTGATTGCTAAAGGACAGCTACTCTTACAAGGGAAAACATCTCATGTTTGGCGCTTTGATATGTATGATGAAAGCCATCGCTTGATATCTCAGGTTACCGTAACCTGTGCGATAGTACCTAAAAATCGATAAGAAAAAAAGACCTCTTTCGTATAAATACGTATGTAGAGGCCAATAACAGAAAAATCCTCCACCGGCCGGGTCTGTCTATGCCCTTCGGGCTTCGCAGGGCCAAAGTCGAATTTTTCTGTCATTAGCCTCTATTCGTATTAAGATACATAAAGAGGTCTTTATTTTCTTGTGATTTTATAGAGTACTTCGATATCTGGGATATCATAGATGGCCCAAGTTCCGTCACCGATGTGCTTCATAAGTACTCGGATGGGAGCTGTTTGGTTTGTTTTTGTATTGTGAATCGTTACGGTTACTGTGGCGGTATCGCCATCATCTTCAGAGGTAATGTTCTTGATTTCCAAATGGCGTTGTTTAAATAATTCACCTCGTTGGATGCGATCTACCATAGAAAACGTATTGGATGTATCTTCGCTTTCAACATCTGAATCACTACTATTTTGCGATTTGAAACTATCTGGATCCTCTACATATTTACGAATTACATCATCAAGAAGGGCTGGACCGAATGTTTTTGTTGCTGCCACAGCGGCCTTGCCTAATGGTGAGGATGTGTCCACATAGGTGTTGCCCTCGCGGGTAACGATATTTTTAACCAATGATGTTGTATCGATGTGCTCCAATACCGTATCCGCATCTTTGTTTTCAACGGCTTCACGAATAGTTTGGAACGTATAGACTGGTGTATGAGGAATATACCATAAGAAATACCACATAGCGCTCAGTGCAGCTATGATGGCAATAATAATTGCTATTGTTAATGTTTTTGATTTCATACTATTGCTCCGACGTATATAATACATATATTTTAACACATAAATTTCTCCTTCTCTATAGTTGTCAGCGCTTTAGATTATAGGTATAATAAAGTGTATTCATTTTATATTCATCATTAGAATGAATGTGTAAGAGAGGAGTTAGAAATGAAAGACAAATTAATACTAAAAGCTCTGGTTTGCAGTGCTTTTATGTGCAGTCTAAGTGTGGGAACGATGGCTGCAGATGTGAGTACCGATGTGAAAGCCGGGGATACTGACCGAAGTAGCTGGATGGATCGTACGGACATCGGTATTGGTTTACAAGGGTCTCAGAAAGATTCTTATCATGATTATGCAATGCCTAATAAACAAATGACCGATAATAATCTAGACTATGATACACGATTCCATTATCATAATCATAATTCTAAGCAGAAAATGAACGCAAAGTATTTTATAGAAACATTGCAA